>Ga0335079_10011582_pt1 | contig 10055 bp, 12 predicted proteins | sample Lox_Sample_33_FD_206719 | JGI IMG/M metagenome (GOLD analysis project Ga0335079, IMG submission 206719) | Soil microbial communities from Loxahatchee National Wildlife Refuge, Florida, United States - Lox_Sample_3.3 | ecosystem: Environmental > Terrestrial > Soil > Wetlands | place: USA...
TCACGCGCCAGCAGCAGAGGCCGCACCGGCTCACCGGCGCGTCCAAGCAGAAATACCGCGGAGAAACCCGCGAGCGTCATTCCGTAAATGCTTCCAAAATGGGCCTTGCCAAGGTTGCGTTGAAAGACCTGCCAGCGCAGCGCGCGGAGCGCATAGCAGCCATAGATCCCAATGACCGCGATGAGAAGATAAAGCGGGTTGGCGTGCCTGATGGTTTCCCAGAGCTTCACCCAACTGAACGTCCGCAGATGGAGCACCCCGCGCAGTAGATAGAGCAAGACCCCGAGCGCAAGCACTCCGAGCCCGACGGTCAGGAGTTTCCTCGACGAAAACTTCATGAGGGAAAGAGCCTACTGGCCCCGCCGAAGATCGTCAAGCGCGGGTCCCCAAATGATTCAAAGGACAAGGCTTGTTTCAGGTGGAGGAGATGGGTAAGATTCCGCCATACGGCTACGTCCGGTTCTAGCACCCAAAGGGAACTTTCCGAGAGCATTTTGCGTTCCATAGAATGGCAGGCCGAGCCGCTTCGATGGCAGGATTGTCGGAGCGGAAAATGCCGCAGGACAAGAGGCTGATGAGACGTTGGAGCAGGACGCCCAACTGGTCCAGCAATGCCTCCAGGGCGATGGCTCGGCCTGGGAGGAGCTTGTGCGCCGCCACACGCGCCGCATTTACAACATCTGTTACAGGTTCACCGGCAACCGGACGGAAGCCGAGGATCTGTCACAAGAGGTTTTTTTGCGCATGTATCGAACGCTGGCGAGTTACCGGGCTGCGCACGGCGGATTCACTACTTGGATGACGAGCGTGACCCGCAACCTTTTGATTGATCATTACCGCCGGACCAAGCGCGACCGCATGACGGGCTCTCTCGATGACGCGATGCCGGTGGTGGAGAACAAGGAGTCCACGGCGCGGCGTCCCGATGAGCAGGCGCTACTCGGCGAATTGAGTTCGCAGGTGCAATCCGCGCTGGCGAAGCTTTCTCCCGAATTGCGCGAAGCGGTGATTCTTCGGGACTTGCAGCAATTGGAATACAGCGAGATTCAAACCGTCCTCGCCGTACCGGAGGGCACGGTAAAATCGAGAATCAACCGCGGCCGGATCGAGCTGGCGCGCGTGCTCCAGCAGATGGGGGTACGACCGTCATGAGAGATTTTATTGCACTCGCAGTATGGTGCAAGAGCAGTTGGCTTTGGGCAGGTGCGTGAAGATGAACTGGACTTGCGCAACGATCGAGCAGCGCTTGAGCGACTATATCGAAGGCGCGTTGCATCCGACGGACCAGCGTGCCTTTGACGCTCACGTGAATACTTGCGCGGATTGCACTGGTCTGGTTTCCCGCGTCTCGCGCCTTCTGACGAAGATGCACACCATGGAGGATTTCGATCCTCCACCGCGGCTCGTAAACACCATTCTCGAACAGACGCTCGGCCCCCGGAAAACCGCGAAGGGCTGGTCCGGAGCGATGCAATGGATCCGCGGCTTCTCTTCGCCGCGGCTGGCCTACGGAGCGCTTACTGTGGGCGTCACGATCATGGTGCTGCTCACGACTTCCGGTTTCTCCTGGCGAAAGCCGAAGCTGGCGGATCTTTCTCCCGCCAGCGTGGTGCGGAACACGGATCGCCAGTTGCATCTGGTTTACGCGCGCAGCACCAAGTTCGTCAGCGATCTGCGCGTGGTGTACGAGATCCAGTCGCGCCTGCGCGAGGACAATTCGATTCCGCCGGGAGAGCAGAATCCCGTGCCGCAAGTCGCGCCTCCAAAAGATCCTGGCCGCACCGACGGCTCGCAACCCGGCTCGCCCAAACAACAAAATCGAGCCAATGATGTCGGTTACGGCGCCAATTTCCTCAGCGCTTCCAGAGTCTCTCATTCTTTGGACGCGGCGGGGGCGTTCGCTGGATCGCTCGCTTGGTTCCCGGGCGGAAGGAGCCTTCGATGAAATGCGCCGTCCATCCTGACGTGGACGCAACCGGATACTGCCGCAACTGCGGCAAGGCGATGTGCGGTGTGTGCGTGCGGCCGGTTCGCGACGTTCTTTATTGCGAAGATTGTTTGGCGACCGTGATGGGACATCCGCCCGTCAACGCGGCGCCCGCGCCTCCGCCGCCTCCCGGCGCCACCTATTTCGCGCCGGCGTCGGGCATTCCGGTTCCCGCCGCACAGCATTCGACGAGCAGTCCCGCGGTCGCATTTATCCTGGGATTTTTCCCCGGGCTCGGCGCAGTGTACAACGGCGAATACAACAAGGCTTTGATCCATGTGGTCGTGTTCGCGACCATGATCGTAGGTCTCAGCAGCGGAATGGGCGATGGTCCTACTACGGCGCTCGCTCTTTTGCTTGCGGGATTCCTCATCTACATGGCCTTCGATGCCATGCGCACGGCAAAAGCCAAGAACATGGGGGAGACCGTCGCCGATCCGCTTGAAAACTGGAGTAAGAACCGCCCGGTCGGTCCGATCATTCTGATCGGTCTCGGCGCCATCTTCCTGCTGGCCAATTTTCACGTTTTTGATTTCTTCAACTTTTCCCGCCTGTGGCCTCTGGTCTTGATAGCCGTGGGCGTGCTGATGTTCCGCAAGCGTCTGGGGGGAAATTGATGTCCGCCGGGAGAACTGTTCGATGAGCGATCGAATTCGATGCCGATGCCAGAGCTGCACGATTGACAGCTTCATGGGGCCCGCGATCATTACGACGATTGGCGTTCTCTTTTTGCTGGCGCAACTGCAGGGCGGCTATTTTTCCTTCGGCCATACGTGGCCCGTGATCCTCTTGGTGATCGGACTGATCAAGCTGGCTTCAGCCGTTGCTCCGCGAACCGGACACGTTACTGATTCGGTTCCCAGTCCAAATCCGGCGCCCGTTCGAGCGCCGCAGGCTCCCGCACCGACACCTCCACAGCAGGGGCAAGGACAATAGAGCCAATGTCCCGTGGACGCCAGCGCTTCAGCGGCCTTTTCAGCGGCATCGTTCTTCTGACAGTCGGCATTCTATTCCTGCTCCACAGTTACAGCGGATATCCCATCGGGCGCATCCTCACCCACTATTGGCCTTTGCTTCTGATTTTTTGGGGGCTGGTGAAGATTGTGGAGCGCGCGTCCGCGCAGCGTGAGGGCCAGCCGGGAGGATGGATCACGCCGGGCGAAGTATTCCTGGTGATCGCGCTGCTCGCGCTCACCGGCGGGATCATCACCTACGACGAGATCAAGAGCCGCATCCCTCCCAACCTGATTCAACTCGGCAATCCTTTCACGTACGATGTGGATCTTGCTCCGAAAACTGTTCCGCAGAATGCGCGCGTGGATATCACCACCGGGCAAGGCAATCTCACGGTTCGCACTTCCGGCGTTCCTGAAATCCGCGTTTCCGGCCAGAAGACCGTTCACGCGTGGAATCAGGGCGACGCCAACAGGCTCGCGGCTCCCGTTTCGGTCGAGATCTCCCAAACGGGTAATACCTATGAAGTCCAACCAGCCGGTTTCGATTCGGGCGACACGCGGATCGGACTGAATCTGGACGTCGTCGTGCCCAAGAAGTCTCCCGTCACGGTGCGAAACACTCACGGTGACATTAGTGTGTCCAACGCGGGCAACGACGTTTCCGCCTCGAGCCGTAACGGCGACATGGATATCTCGGACACTACCGGCAACGTCACCGTGGATGCGCGCAAGGGCGACATCAAGGTCACCGATACCAAAGGAGACGTGAAGATTGCCAATTCGGGCAAGGAAGTCGGCGGATCACTGGAAGTCATTAACGCCACGGGAAGTCTCTCCATCAGCGGTGAATTTTTTGGCCCCATCCGCGCCGAGAAAATTGCGAAGGGCGTGCGCTTTCTTTCGCAGCGCTCTGACTTGACCCTAAACCAGCTTACCGGCCACTTGGAGATCGGCCCTGGAAACCTCGAAATTGTGGATGCTCCCGGAAATATCGCGCTTCGCACCAGTTCCAAAGATGTGAGCATTGAAAATCCCACGGGCAGAATCAACCTGGAAAATCGCGACGCTTCCGTGGAAGTTCGGTTCTCTTCGCCTCCAAAAGACGAAGTGAATATCTCCAACTCTTCCGCGGGAATAACGCTGAGCATTCCGGGCTCGGCTTCATTTGAAATTCAGGCGGACTGCCACTCCTGCGATATTGACAGTGATTTTTCGTCGGATTCGCTGAAGAAGAACAAGAATGAAAACGGGGATACACACCTGGAAGGGAAATACGGGGCCGGCCGCGGCCCGATAATCATTCTCAGGACAAGCTACGGCTCGATCACTCTGCGCAAAACCACCTGACGGCCGCTAAGCGCTCGCGCTGCGGCAGAGTTCCTTACTTTCCTGTTCGACCAGATCCACATGCAGATGGCTATTCAGCGTGGAATTCACGAATTCATCGGCGTTTCCACTGGAGGTGTACGCGCGGGTTCCCTTGCCATCCCAACCGGCCAAACGAATGACTTTTTCGTCTGCCAATTTGGTCAATTCCTCGCGCACTTTTCTTTCGGGAATGTTGTATAGAACGGACATTCTTTGAATATCTATGAACGCGGAATTATGACGTGCTTTCACCAAGCGAAGGATTTCTTTTCTCATTCTCTCTAAGGGAACCATGACGCTACCTCTCAAAGCGCATTTTGGGGCCCAGGGGACGTAAGGAGCGAAACCTGGAGGAATTTTGTCTTTCAAGGCAATTATACACCAAATTCATGGCAACAACCTGTGAACCGGCAGAGCTGTGGAAAACTGATCATCTCTTTTGTTTTCTGTAACGTCCGAACAGACAAAGGCAGCATCTCTACCGATCGGCCAGGCGGTTTAACTCGGCAAAAAACGACGGGTAGGAGACGCCGGCACACTCCGCTTCGCGAATGAGGGTCGGGCCCTCCGCGGCTAAGCCCGCCACGGCGAAGGCCATGGCGATGCGGTGATCGCCTCGCGGATCAATTTCCGCTCCGCGCAGTTTTCCCGCGCTCCGGCCTTCGACTTTCAGGCCATCCGGGCGTTCTTCAACGTGGGCGCCCATGCGCCGCAAATTTTCCGCAAGAGCGGCAATGCGGTCGCTTTCCTTAACGCGCAATTCCGCCGCGTCACGGATCTCGATGCCTTCTTCCGTGTACGGCCCCAGGGCAGCAAGCATGGGCAATTCGTCAATCACCTGAGGAATCTGTGCGCCTTCGATGACGCCGCCTCTTAGTTCCGCGCCCTTCACGGCGAGATTGCCGACGACTTCACCATGTTCGCTTTTCAGAGAGAGCATCTGGATCAAAGCGCCCATTTGCAGGAACACATCGAGGATTGCGGTGCGCGTAGGATTCAGGCCGACGTTCTGGATGAGCAGCGACGATTTCGGCAGCAACGACGCGGCGGCGATGAAAAAGACCGCGGAGGAAAGATCGCCCGGGACGTCAACAGAAAGCGGGTGCAAATTTGCGCCGCCGTTTTCCGCGATGCCGCGCACGCGGATGGTCCGTTTTTCTTTTTCAATAGTGGCGCCGAATTCCGCCAGAGCGAGTTCCGTGTGATCGCGGGTGCGGCCGGGTTCGGTGACAGTGGTTTCGCCTTCGGCAAAAAGTCCAGCCAGCAGGACCGCGGACTTGACCTGCGCGCTGGCCATGGGCATTTTGTACTCGATAGCGCGCAGTTTCCCACCTTGAATCTCGAGCGGCGCAAAATTGTCTTCGCGCGCGCGAATTTCCGCGCCCATTTCGCGCAGAGGAGTCATCACGCGGCGCATCGGGCGCTTCTGCAGGGATTCATCCCCGGTCAGCTTCGAGGCGAATCCTTGCCCCGCCAGGATTCCAGCGAGAAGCCGCATGGTCGTGCCGGAATTTCCTGCATCCAGCGCCTTGCGCGAAGCGCGCAAACCGCGCAGTCCGCGCCCGGTGATTTTTACTGCATCTTTTTCCTTTTTGACTTCCGCGCCCAAAGCGCGCATGCAAGCCAAGGTGCTGTGGCAATCGGCGGCTGCCGCGAAATGGCGAAGTTCGCTTGTGCCGGAGGCAAGCGCCGCCAGCATCGCGTATCTGTGGGAAATGGATTTGTCGCCCGGAGTATCCAGGCCGCCCTGGATGCTCTTTGCCGGCAGGACCTTTTCTTTGCTCACGATTGGAGTTTAGCATGGCGCCCTTTTTTCTCCTGTGTCGCCACTCCTGTCCCTGCGGCCAGTTTTGCTCTGTGCACTTCCTTACAAAGGATGCGCAATTCCTGTCCGTGCCCGTGCGTATCATCAATGAAGGAGAAAGTTCATGTCCGCGCGCAAGACCGCACTGCAGTTTCTGACGAAGCTGGGGATTTTCCTCGGCACTCTTTTCGCCGTGACCGTCCTACTCGCCGCTATTCCGGGCCATCATCCACCCAGCGTCGCACCCCCCGCTCAGCAGGAGCCATCGAGTTCCGCCCGTCAGGCCATGCCTGACATGGATCACGGGCAGATGGACATGTCCGACGAGAAGGCCAGCGAGCACGCCGCCATGGAAGACATGGCCGACATGCACGGCTCCAATCCGCACATGTATATGACCGAGAAGCGTGCCATCGCGCCGGGCGACGTTCAACGCGCCGAAGAAGTGGCGAAGGAACTTCGCGCGGGCATCGCAAAATACAGGGATTATCACTCCGCGCTAAATGACGGCTACAAGATCTTTCTGCCCAATATCCCGCAGCCGGAATACCACTTCACGAATTACAAGAACGGCTTCCTTGAGGCTTTCCGCTTCGATCCTTCGGAGCCCACTTCCCTGCTCTACCGGAAAACAGCTTCGGGGTACGAACTTGTCGGGGCGATGTACACCATGCCCAAACGCGCCACCGAACAGCAGCTTGATGAACGCGTCCCACTCAGCATCGCGCAATGGCATTTGCATACCAATCTTTGCTTGCCGCCCCGCAGCGAGCTCAGAAGCGCCGATTGGACTCAATTCGGGCTGCGCGGTTCGATCGTTACGGAAGAAGCTTGTGCTGCCGCCGGTGGCCGTTTCCATCCCATCGTTTTCGGGTGGATGGTCCACGTCTATCCCTACGAAGACTCGCTCGACAAAATCTTCACCATGCACCACCACGATTAGGCCGCTGCGGAATTGCGGAGAACGCGGAGCCTGATTACTGCAGGAAGCTGAGGAGGTTCGGCAAGTTCAGTACTTTTGCGGTCGCGGCGAGTTGGGATTGGTAGGCGGTCTGCGCCTGGGCGAGATTCGAAGCGGCGGTCGCGGCATCCACACCCACCAAATCGTTTTCTTGCGAGCTGAGGTTCACCGTGTCCTGATTGAGGAAATTCTCGCTCATGGAGATTTGGTTCAGGGCATTTCCGTAAAAAACGCGCTGGGTGCTTACCGAGTTGAGCGCGTTCTGCACTTCGGTCACGGCGGTATCAATTCCGGTGCCCGATTGGAGCGAGTTGTACAGATCCTGAAGCGCGCCGAAGACGCTGCCGCCGGCATTCTGGAAAAGCTGGCTTCCGGGCACGCCGGAGTTGGTCGAGTTGCCGTTCGAGAGCTGCACCGAAGTCGTATTTGAATTCCCGTTGTAGGTGACCGCAAGAGTATTCGGGTCTTGCGTGAAGGGCTGCGTCGTTACCGCGGTGCCGGCAAAGATATAAGTGCCCTGGTACGTGGTATTGCCGAGACTCACCATCTGGCTCAGCAAACCTTGCACTTCGCCGGCGATGGCTTGGCGGTCTGAAGCGCTCAGCGTGCCGTTAGCGCCTTCCGTACCGATAGAAATCGCGCGCGTGAGCACGGAGACCACGTTGCTGAGCGTCGAATCCGCCACTTGGAACTTCCCCTGCAAGCCGCTCAAGTTCGTCAGGAACTGGTCGTCCTGCTCGGCCTGGTTGTGGTTCTCGACGAGTTGCGCCATGGCCGCGGGATCGTCGGAAAGCTGGTTGACCTTTTTGCCGGTGGAAAGCTGTTGTGTGGCCGTGGTCATGTTCTGCTGGCTTTGCTGTATGGCAGCCAGAAGGCTGGGGACAAGGTCGGGATTGAGGCGGATGGCCATCATTGCACCATATCAAGAGTCGTCTGCAACAGCGTGTTGATCACCGACGCGACCTGCGCGGAGGCCGTGTACGCGTTCTGGAAGCGGATGAGATTGGCGGACTCTTCGTTGATGTCCACGCCGGAGACGCCACCTTGTAGGTTCTGGAGTTGGCTGAGCACCTGGCTTCCCGCGGTCTGATTGGTCTGCGCGGTCTGCACATCGTTGCCGATCTTGAAAATCAGGTTTGAGTAGGCGTTCAAAGGCGTTTCACCATTTACGATGGGCTGGTTTTGCAGATTCAGCAGGGCGTTAGCGTTGCCATTGTCGCCCGCGGTTCCATCGCTGCTCGCGGCAATTTTTGTGGGATCGGTGATGGCCACGGTAAGCGAAGCCGCAGCTCCCGCCACGCCGGCTGGCGGCACGAAGAAATTTCCTCCCGCCGCGCCGTTCAAATCAAATCCTGCCTGGTGCTGAGTGTTCACGGCGTTGGCGAGGCTGGAGGCCAGCGTGTCCAGCGAATTCTGGATGGAGGGAATTTCCTGATCGCGGACTTGCAGTTGTCCGGCCAGCTCGCCGCCGGTGATGTTTGCGGTGAGATTGCTTCCCTGAGAATAGATATCCTGCAGAGAGGTCGTGGGATCCGTCTGCGTGCTGATGGCGAAACTTTGCCCGCCAACCACGAGGGGCGCTCCGCTGGAAGTCGTCAGCGTCAAGCTGCCGTTGCCCGCATTGATTTCGGAAACGTCCACAAGGTTCGAAAGCTGGTTGATCAATTGCTGCCGCTGGTCCACGAAGGGGCCGGGATTTTGGCCGGAGGTGGTGGCCGCGGCAACTTGCGAATTCACCGCGGCAATCTGTTGGGTGAGCGTATTGATCTGGCTAACGGTTTGCGTGACGGAAAGATCCACGTTGCGCTGCTGGGTGGTCAGGGCCAAGGAGGTCTGATTGAAGGCGCTGGCGAGATTCTGACCCGAGGTCAAAACCGCCTGGCGCAGATTCAAATCGCTCGGATTAGTGGAGAGCTGGGAAAGGCTGTTGAAGAAATTCGTCAAATCCGCTTGCAATCCGGTGCCGTTGGTTTCATTGAAGAGCGACTGGATCTGCTGCGCGGAGCTCAGGAACGAATTGAGCGAGCCCTGCTGCTGCGTTTCCTGATTGACGCGCAAGTCGAGAATGGAATCGCGCAGGCTGACAACTTGCTTCAGCTCGACGCCGGTGCCGAAAGCAAGGTTCCCGTTCAGGACGGGCGGAGATTCCTCCAGGTCGGGACGTTGCCGCGAATATCCGGGTGTGTTGACGTTGGCAATATTGTTGCTGGTGGTCTCGATCGCGCCCTGTTCCGCGAGCATCGAGCTCAACGAGATGTTCAAAGCTCCCGAAAGGCTGCCCATGTCAGGCTCGCTCTCCCACCAGGACTGGTGTTGCGCCAGGATTGGAATAAGTACTCATGGCAAAACTATTGTAAGAGCGCAGCAGCGCGCCAACCGTGCGGCGCGAACGGCGCAGCAGCGCCTGGTGCGCTTCGTTCAATTGCTTCACGCGGCTCTGCACCTCCCGCAAGCGATTTGCGGCGTTTTGCAGAGCTGCGGCGTCCGCGCCGCTTGAAGGGATCGAACGCGAACCTGCGCTGAGCGAAAGTTGATTCGCGCAGTGGTGTTGCACGCGGTCCAGCCGGCCGTCCAAGGACTGGATTTCACTGCACAACGTTTCCTGCTGCAGAATGCGCGCGTCGAGGCCGTCGATATCGAATGCAACAGCGCTGGCGCTGGCCGCGGAAAGAGCTTCCGCGAGCGAACCGAGCAAGGCGATGCGCCGCTCGAGCAGTGCCAGAAGTTCCTGTGTCTCTACGCCCACGCTTCACACTCTTTCGTCCAACTTATGCTCATCTCCGGATTCGGGCTCGACATCCGGCAGCTCAGGTCCGGACTTGGGCTGCGGCTGAGGCTTGCTGCGTTTTTTGTTTGCAGATTGCCCGGGTTGATTCTGTTCATCCGGCTTATACGGTTCCACAGCGGAAGACTTCGAGGCTACAAAATCCTCCATTAGCGCCTCCCGCTAAGTCAGGCCTTCGATTTCAGGCTGGCCTG
>Ga0335079_10011583_pt1 | contig 10054 bp, 11 predicted proteins | sample Lox_Sample_33_FD_206719 | JGI IMG/M metagenome (GOLD analysis project Ga0335079, IMG submission 206719) | Soil microbial communities from Loxahatchee National Wildlife Refuge, Florida, United States - Lox_Sample_3.3 | ecosystem: Environmental > Terrestrial > Soil > Wetlands | place: USA...
CGGGCGACCTCGCAGACGCCGATATCGACGCGCTGTCATGACGACCCTGCGGCCCCGGGAACCGCTATTTTTGTTTTTAACGCGTTTTCTTCACGCGAACCGGCACCCGCTTCGCTCGAAAACGCTCTGTTTTGACCGTCTTGATCGTGCGTTTGGCATCGCCATCTGTTAAGGAACCCCAACGCGCCGGCCTTGAACCGGCGATGTCGGAGAAAGCCATGTTTATCCAGACCGAAGCTACCCCCAATCCCGCCACGCTGAAATTCATTCCCGGCCGCCTCGTGCTCGATGGCGGCACCATGGAGTTCGCCGACCGCGAGGCCGCCATGCGCTCGCCGCTCGCCGAAAAGCTGTTCAGCGTGCCCGGCGTCACCGGCGTGTTCTACGGGTCCGACTTCATCACCGTGACCAAGGAAGGCGGCGACTGGCAGCATCTGAAGCCCGCGATCCTCGGCGCCATCATGGAGCACTACATGTCGGGCGCGCCGCTGCTTGCGGACGGCGTCGCAGCCGGCGACGAACTTTCCGATGAGGAGGACGAGTTCTACAGCGAGGCCGATGCGGACACCGTGGCGCAGATCAAGGAGCTGATCGAGACTCGGGTGCGGCCGGCCGTGGCCAATGACGGCGGCGACATAACCTTCCGCGGCTTCAAGGATGGCGTCGTCTATCTCAACATGAAGGGCGCCTGCTCGGGGTGCCCGTCCTCCACCGCGACCTTGCAGCACGGCATCCAGAACCTGCTCAGGCATTTCGTGCCCGACGTGGTCGAGGTGCGACCGATGTAATGGGGGCAAGTCGTGAATAGCGAATGGCGAATGGGGATTCGACCCGATCGGCGCTTCGCTATTCGCTACTCGCTATTCACCTCTTCATGCTGATCCTCGCCATCGATACCGCGCTCGATGCCTGCGCGGCCGCCGTGCTCGATACCGGCACCAGCGAGCTGATCGCGGTCGAATCGCAGGCAATGAAGCGCGGCCACGCCGAAGCGCTGATGCCGCTGATTGGCCGCGTGATGAAGGACGCGGCGCTGCCATTTGCCGCGCTCGACCGCATCGCGGTCACCACCGGTCCGGGCAGTTTCACCGGCCTGCGCGTCGGGCTTTCGGCCGCGCGTGGACTGGCACTCGCGGCCGGCAAGCCGGCAGTCGGCTTGACGACGCTTTCGGCCTACGCTGCGCCGATCGTCAGCGAGAGCGGTGAGGACCCCGTGATCTCCGCGATCGATGCACGGCACGACCAGGTCTATTTCCAGGTCGTCAGCGGCAATGGCGGTTCGCTCGTCCGGCCGCGGGTTGGAACGATCGAGGCGGCGCTTGAGGCTTGCCGCTTCGGCGCGCCGCATCTGGTCGGGAACGCCGCCGCAATTCTCGCCGAGCGCTGGCCGAAGGATGCGCCGCCGCCGGTCAAGGTCGACGCGCAGCCCGCACCCGATATCTCCTGGGTGGCGTGGCTTGGCGCCGCGGTCAGCCCCGATACCGCGCCGGCGCGACCGTTTTATCTGCGCGCGCCCGACGCCAAGCCTTCGCAGGACTTCAAGCCGTCGCAGGACGTCGGCGCGGCGCAGCCTGCGGCCTCATGATGAATTGGCTGTCCGAGTTCTGGAGCGCCGGCACGCCGGCGATCGAGTTGGCCACACTGCGCGACGCCCCGAAACTCGCCGAGATCCACTGCGCATCATTTCATCGCGGCTGGGGCGAGAGCGAGTTCGAAAGCATGCTGTCCGAGCGCAACACGCTGGTGCATCGCTTGCGGCTTGGACGAAGAACGATCGGCTTTGCCGTCTCGCGGATGGGCGCGGACGAAGCCGAGATCCTCTCGATCGCGGTCGATGCGAGCTATCGCGGCAAGGGCCTCTCCAGCAATCTCTTGTTGACCCATCTCGGCCATCTCGCCGGGCGCGGCGTACGCGCGATATTCCTGGAGGTCGAGGAGAACAACCTGCCGGCCCGAAGGCTCTATGAGCGCGCCGGATTTGCGGTCGTCGGACGCCGCGAGCGCTATTACCGTCAAGGCGGGGAACAGCTGAACGCGCTTCTGATGCGCCGCGACTTGTCGTAAGATGCGGTTGGTGGCAAAAGGCGCTCTCGCAGGGCAATCCTCATGACCATATTGAAACCTTCGTCCGTGCCCAAACCGTCCGGTATCGAGGCGCGTTGCGCTGCGACCGGCATGCGCATGACCGAGCAGCGGCGCGTGATCGCACGCGTGCTGGCGGAAGCGGTCGATCATCCCGACGTGGAAGAGCTCTACCGCCGCTGCGTCGCCGTCGACGACAAGATCTCGATCTCGACCGTCTATCGCACCGTGAAACTGTTCGAGGATGCCGGCATCATCGAACGGCATGATTTCCGCGAGGGACGCGCGCGCTATGAGCAGATGCGCGACAGCCATCACGACCATCTCATCAACCTGCGCGACGGCAAGGTGATCGAATTCACCTCCGAGGAAATCGAGAAATTGCAGGCCGAAATTGCCCGCAAGCTCGGCTACAAGCTGGTCGATCATCGGCTCGAGCTTTATTGCGTTCCGCTCGAAGACGATAAAGCCTGAACGTGCAGCGTGCCCTCTATTGTTTGCGCATGATCTTTTCGAAAAACCGCTGCACTCCCATCGCGTCGCGCCCCGAGGGCGTGCTTTTCCGGATCATGCGCTAGTGGCCTTCCATCTCATCATCTTCGATTGCGACGGCGTGCTTGTTGACAGCGAGGTCATCTCCTGCCGCGCGCATGCCGCGACGCTGACGCGGCACGGCTATCCGATTACGGCCGAGGACGTGCTCGATCGCTTTCTCGGCGTCTCCGACCTGGAGGCGCGGCAGATCGTCGAACGCGAGCTCGGCCGCAAGCTGCCCGACGATTTCGAGCGGGAGGTCAAACGGGCCACGCTGCAATCCTGTGCCGGCGAGCTGAAGGCGATCGCCCATGTGGGCGAGGCGATCGCCGCCATCGATCTGCCGACATGCGTGGCCTCGAGCGGCACACCTGAAAAAATCCGCCACGGGCTCACCTCCGCCGGGCTGTATGCGCAGTTCGCGCCGCGTATTTTTTCCGCGACCCAGGTCAGCCGCGGCAAGCCGGCACCGGATCTGTTCCTGCTCGCCGCAAAAGAGATGAACGCGCCGCCCGCCCGATGCCTCGTGATCGAGGACAGCGCCCCCGGCGTGACCGGCGCGATCGCAGCCGGCATGACCGTGCTCGGCTTTGTCGGCGGCGGTCATTGCCGGCCGGGCCACGCCGCAATGTTGAAGGCCGCGGGCGCCGTCGAAACCTTTGCCGATATGCGGCAATTGCCTGCCCTGATTTCGCAAATCGAGGCAGGAATTCATGCCTGATCAGGCCGCCTCAAGCTGGAATTCCCGTGCGTTAGTCTATATTTCAGCGGGGCGCCCCTGTGGCGCCGTCTCCGCCGTTCGGGTCCCATGAAGCCGCCGCGCAAGCTGCATATCAAGTCCTATGGCTGCCAGATGAACGTCTACGATGCCCAGCGCATGGTGGACACGCTGGAGCGCGAAGGCTTTGTCGAGACGGACCGTGCTGATGACGCCGACCTCGTCATCCTCAACACCTGCCACATCCGCGAGAAGGCGTCCGAGAAGGTCTATTCGGAGCTCGGCCGTATGCGCCTTGCAAAGGAAGAAGCAGCGCGCGCTGGCCGCGGCATGCGCATCGCGGTTGCCGGCTGCGTCGCGCAGGCCGAGGGCGAGGAGATCATCCGCCGCGCGCCGGTCGTCGACGTCGTGGTCGGGCCGCAGAGCTATCACCATTTGCCAGAGCTCCTGGCCCACGCCGAACGCCATGGCAAGGCGATCGAGACCGAATTTCCGACCGAAGACAAATTCACCTTCCTCGCCCAGCCGAAGCCGGCGGCGATCCGCGGACGCGGCGTTTCCGCCTTCGTCACGGTGCAGGAAGGCTGCGACAAGTTCTGCACCTTCTGTGTCGTGCCCTATACCCGCGGCGCCGAGGTGTCGCGGCCGGTCGAGAAAATCGTCGACGATGCGAAGCGTCTTGCCGACAACGGCGTGCGCGAACTCACCGTGATCGGACAGAACGTCAACGCCTATCATGGCGAGGGTGCGGACGGGCGAAGCTGGCCGCTCGGCAAATTGCTGCATCGGCTGGCGGAAATTCCCGGCATCGCGCGACTGCGCTATTCGACGAGCCATCCGAAGGACGTCGACGAATCGCTGTTGTCGGCGCATCGCGACCTGCCGGCGCTGATGCCCTTCGTGCACCTGCCGGTGCAGTCCGGTTCCGATCGCATCCTTGCCGCCATGAACCGCAAGCATACCGTCCGCGATTACCGCGAGACCATCGACCGTTTCCGCAAGGCCCGTCAAGATATTGCATTTTCATCAGATTTTATCGTTGGCTTCCCCGGCGAGAGCGAACAAGATTTTTCCGCCACCCTCGCGCTCGTCATGCAAATCGGATACGCTGCCGCATATTCGTTCAAATATTCGCCGCGGCCCGGAACGCCGGCGGCGGAGATGCGGGAGACGGTGTCAGCGGCAGACATGGACGAGCGATTGGTGCGGCTTCAGGAATTGATCGACAGCCAGCAATCGGCCTTTAACAGGGCCGCGATTGGCACCACGGTCGATGTGCTGTTCGAGCGCGCCGCACGCAATCCCGGCCAGATCGTTGGACGCACCGCATATCTGCAACCCGCGCATGTGCTGGCGCCGCCCGGGATTATCGGACAAATATTGCCGGTAAACGTCCAGAGCCTCGAGCGCTACAGCCTGCTCGGCAAGCTTGCTTCGCCCGAATTTTCTCGCGGCAGTCAGCCGCCCGCTTTTTCCGTCAGCATTGGAGCCTGAAACCCTTGCCCAAAAGCGCATCGGATTCGCCTTCGCTCGCTCCCAGCCGCAAATTTGACCGCGACATGCAAGTTCCGCCCGAGACGCAAGTCGTCATCGACTTCGACGACAATCGCGCGGCGTCCGCGCTGGTCGGGCCTTACGGACAGAACCTGGCGCAGATCGAGCGCCGGCTTGGCGTCGTTGTCGATTCCCGCGGCAACCACATCACAATCGGCGGCACGCGCGATGGCTGCGACGCCGCGCGGCGAGTGCTTGAAGCACTCTATGCGCAGGCTGTTAAGGGTCACGATTTGACGCAAGGCGACGTCGAAGGCGCGATTCGCGCCGTGATCGCACAGGGCTCGCTGTTCGAATACGATGCCAAAGCCGCCAAATCGGCCTTCGAGATCATCAATCTGCGCAAGCGCCCGGTGCGCGCGCGCACGGCGGCGCAGGATTCCTACATTCGCGCGCTCAAGCGCCATGAGCTCGTATTCGGCATCGGCCCCGCGGGCACCGGCAAGACCTGGCTTGCGGTGGCGCATGCCGCGCAGCTGTTCGAGCGCAAGGAGGTCGACCGCATCATCCTGTCGCGTCCGGCGGTCGAGGCCGGCGAGCGCCTCGGCTTCTTGCCCGGCGATTTGCGCGAGAAGGTCGATCCTTATCTGAGGCCGATCTACGATGCGCTCTACGACCTGATGGATGCGCGGATCGTCGAGCGCGCGCTGCAGACCGGCGAAATCGAGATCGCGCCGCTTGCCTTCATGCGCGGCCGCACGCTGACCAATGCCGCCATCATCCTGGACGAGGCGCAAAACACCACGTCCATGCAGATGAAGATGTTCTTGACCCGACTCGGCGAGAACAGCCGCATGATCGTTACGGGCGACCCCTCCCAGGTCGATCTGCCGCACGGACAGACGTCGGGCCTTGCGGAAGCCGCGAAGCTGCTCGACGGTGTCGACGGCATCTCGCAGGTGAAGTTCACCTCCGAGGACGTGATCCGCCACGAGCTGGTAGCGCGCATTGTCGCGGCTTATGAAGGCGCGCCACAGAAGTCTGTGCCCGGCAAGTGACAATATCGTTGCCGCGCCACCGTGCGCGGCGTGCAAGAAGCTTCCTGAAACGACCATGCCGCATCTCACCCTTCCCATGACCGAGGTCCTCGTGGTCGCCGATTGCTGGCAGAATGCCCCCGACGCGGAGGCGGTGATCCAGCGGGCGATCGCGGCCGCCTCGCAGAATGTCGACGCCGATGTCGGCGACGCCGAGCTTGCGATCATGCTGACCGACGATTCCGGCATCCGCACGCTCAACAGCAATTGGCGCGGCATCGACAAGCCGACCAACGTGCTGTCGTTTCCCGCGCTGCAGCCCGTGGCGCCGCAGAAGCCCGGCGACGCGCCACGGATGCTCGGCGACATCGCGATCGCCTATGAGACCGTGCGCCGGGAGGCCGATGACGAAGGCAAGCCGTTCGATCATCATCTGAGCCACCTTGCCGTGCACGGTTTCCTGCACCTGGTCGGCTTCGATCACGAAAACGACGGCGATGCCGAAGCGATGGAAGCTCTTGAAACGGAGATTCTGGCACAGCTCGGGATTTCCGATCCCTATGCGGACCGCGAGCGGACGGACTGAGATGCCGGACTCCGAGCCCACCCACGACAATCCGCGCAACACGCGCAACCTGCCGGCGATCGTTTCGCAGGGCGAGGTCGCACGCACGCCGGCGGAAAACTGGCTGGTGCGGGCGATCCGCACGCTGTTCGGCTGGAAGGCGGGATCGGTGCGCGACGATTTGCAGGTGGTGCTCGACGCCTCGCAACCCGACGATGTCGGCTTTTCGGCTGTCGAGCGCACCATGCTGCGCAACATCCTGGGCCTGCATGAGCGGCGCATCGCCGACGTCATGGTACACCGCGCCGACGTCGTCGCGGTCAAGCGCGACATTCCGCTCGGCGAATTGATGGACCTGTTCGAACGCGCCGCGCATTCGCGGCTTGTGGTCTACAACGAGACCCTCGACGACCCCGAGGGCATGGTCCATATCCGCGACCTGCTGGCGTTCATGACCGCGAAAGCGCGGGTCACGGAGGGCGCGCGGACCCGCCGCAAGAAGCCTTTTCCCGCCGGGCTCGATTTGCGCGCGGTCGACCTTTCGCTGCCGCTTGCGGACGCCAATATCATCCGCAAGCTGCTCTATGTGCCGCCGTCGATGCGCGCCATCGATCTGCTCGCGCAGATGCAGGCCTCCCGCATTCATCTCGCGCTGGTGGTCGACGAATATGGGGGCACCGACGGCCTGGTCACGATCGAGGACATTGTCGAGCAGATCGTCGGCGAGATCGACGACGAGCATGACAGCGACGAGCCGCCGGCGATTGTGCGTCAGGCCGACAATTCCTTCATCGCCGATGCGCGCGCGAGTCTCGATGATGTCCGCTCCGTGATCGGGGAGGAGTTCGTCACCGGCGAGGCCGGCGAGGAAGTGCAGACGCTGGGCGGCTATCTGGTGAGCCAGGTCGGCCGCCTGCCGGTGCGCGGCGAGGTTATCTCAGGCCCCGGCAACTACGAGATCGAGGTGCTCGACGCCGATCCGCGGCGGGTGAAACGTCTGCGGATCGCCACGCGAAGAGAACGTCCTGCGTCGCGAACGCAGCGTGAGAGCAGGCGTCGGGAAGCTCCGCCCGACACACCCCCGACACAGGCCAACGACAATAACAACAGCCCGCCGCCCGGCGACGGAGCCGGCCCGCAGTGAAGAAGCCGGACAAACTGCGCGGGCTCGGCCTTGCCATCATCCTGACCTGGGGATGGAAGCGCGCATTCATCGCACTTGCAGCCGGTGCATTGTCGGCGCTTGCGATGGCGCCGATCAACGCCTGGCCGGTGCTGTTCCTGACCTTTCCGGTTGCAGTTTGGCTGATCGACGGCGCCGGTGCCGGACGCCTTCGCGGCGTGCCCGCCGCCGCGCTCGCCGGCTGGTGCTTCGGGCTCGGCTATTTCGTGCCGGGACTTTACTGGATCGGCAACGCTTTCCTGGTCGATGCGTCGACTTTCGCCTGGCTGATACCGTTCGCGGTGTTCGGTCTGCCCGCTTATCTTGCGCTGTTCACAGCGCTTGGCTTTGCGCTGGCGCGGCTGATCTGGACTGGCGATGCGTCGCGCGTGCTCGCGCTTGCGGTTTGCCTGACCTTGAGCGAGTGGCTGCGGGGTCAGGTCCTGACCGGCTTTCCCTGGAACGCGTTCGGCTACGCGTTGTCGGAGCCGCTGGCGCTGGCACAGACCTACTCGCTGATCGGGCTGTGGGGCATGACCTTTCTTGCGGTTGCGATCTTCGCTTCGCCTGCGGTCCTGATCGACGGCCGCTCGCGCGGGCGCGGCGGGTGGATCGCTCCGACCGTGGCGATTGCGCTTCTCGTCGCTATGGGGATCTACGGTGCCGTTCGCCTCTCGCAGAACCCGCCCCGGACGGTTGCCGGCGTCAAACTGCGCATCATGCAGCCCAACCTGCAGCAGGACGTCAAATTCAACTACTCCGCCAAGGCGGAGGTGATGAAGAAATATCTGACGCTGTCCGATCGCGCCTCGGGACCGCAATCGACCGGCGTGCGCGATGCCACCATACTGGTCTGGCCGGAGTCGGCATTCCCGTTCTTTCTGACCCGCGAGCCCGATGCCCTTGCCCAGATCGCCGACTTCTTGCCGAAGGGCACGGTGCTGATTACGGGCTCGGTGCGGGCACCCGATACGGCGCCGCCCGGTGTACGCATCACGCGCGCCTACAACTCGATCTATGTCATCGACCATGACGGCGGCGTGCTCTCTGTCTATGACAAACTGCACCTGGTGCCGTTCGGCGAGTACCTGCCGTTTCAGAACTGGATGGAGCGGCTGGGGTTCGAGCAGCTCACCAGGGTGCAGGGCGGCTTCATCCCGGGCACCGTGCGCCGATCCATGCAAATCCCGAACGCACCGCGCGTGCTACCCCTGATTTGTTATGAAGCGATCTTTCCCGGCGGCGTTGCGACGCGCGACGACCGTCCGGGCTGGATCATCAATGTGACCAACGACGGCTGGTTCGGAATGTCGACCGGTCCCTATCAGCATCTGCAGCAGGCGCAGATGCGCGCGATCGAGCAGGGCCTGCCGATCGTCCGCGCCGCGAACACCGGCATTTCCGCTGTCATCGATCCGCTCGGACGAATCGTCGCCCGGCTCGGCCTCGGCATCGAAGGCGTACTTGATTCCAGCCTGCCGCAGGCTGCCGGCCCAACCATCTATGCGCGTGTCGGCGATCTTCCCGCTGTCACAATCGTCGCCATTGCCCTCCTATTCGTCATCCGCCGCCGCTTCATCAAACGGAAATCCTGATGTCTGCGACTTGGCGCCGGCAGATTGATGTCTGATCTTCGATTTCGATTGTAGAATTCGAGCTCCCCCAGTTGACAGACTGACGCGACAATTCGCATTCTCCCCCGCCTCCAGAAACCAGTCAGTCCATTGCTCGATTTGCCTGCAATCATCCCCGGCGTCCGAGCAAGATTTGACGGTGCTGGCGTCAAAGATGGACGCGATCTCGTCCGTCTCTCCCCCCGCCCGATCCCAAGGAGAGTTGGCGATGTCGAGTAAGGCCCCGGACCCTGTTGACAGATATGTCGGCAGTCGGGTCCGGATGCGACGCATCATGCTCGGCATGAGCCAGGAAAAGCTGGGCGAGGCCCTCGGGCTTACATTCCAGCAGATTCAGAAATACGAGAAAGGCACCAATCGGGTGGGCGCGAGCCGGATCCAGCAGATCTCCGATGTCCTGCAGGTACCGATCTCGTTCCTGTTCGAGGGCGGCCCGACCCGCGGTGCCGGCGGGCAAGGCTTCGATGGCACGTCCCCTTCCCCCAGTTACGTGTCCGACTTCCTGGCGACCTCGGAAGGCCTGGCGTTGACGCGCGCCTTCACGCGCATCGCCGATGCAAAGCTCAGGCGCAGCATTGTCGACCTGGTCGAGCAGATCGCCGCCCGCGAGGATCAGGAGAAGCGCTGATCCCTCGATGTTTGGGGTTTGAGCGGCCTCAAAATCTGGACTATGTCGTGGCAGCGGCTCTCGGAGACCGTGCGCCGAAAAGGCTTTATCGATCCATGACTGCGATCAACCCGTTCGATTCGAAGACCATCCTCGACGGCATCCGCCAATGGGTCGAGATCGAAACACCCACGGAGGCGCCCGAGCAGGTCAACAAGCTC
>Ga0335079_10011587_pt1 | contig 10053 bp, 4 predicted proteins | sample Lox_Sample_33_FD_206719 | JGI IMG/M metagenome (GOLD analysis project Ga0335079, IMG submission 206719) | Soil microbial communities from Loxahatchee National Wildlife Refuge, Florida, United States - Lox_Sample_3.3 | ecosystem: Environmental > Terrestrial > Soil > Wetlands | place: USA: Florida...
GCCGACGGCGGCCACGCCATCGCCGCGCGCGAGATTCTCGAGACCGGCGATTGGGCCGTCATGCACATCAATGGCATCCGCTGGCTCGAAAAAGCCCCGCTCCACTACTGGGCAGTGGCCGTGAGTTACTGGCTCTTTGGCGAGAACGCCTTCACCACGCGATTGCCTCTCGCTCTGGCGGTGGTAGGTCTGGTCGTCATGGTCTACGTGTTCGGCCGCCGCTTTTTCGGCGACCGGGCCGGTTTCTACGCCGGCCTGGTGATGTGCACGAGCGTCGGCACGTACATGTTCACTCGCATCATGATTCCCGAGGCCATCTACGCTTTGGAGTTCACCGCCATCTTTTACCTGTTCCTGTGCGCCTGGACCGGCGCGATTTCCCTGCGGGCGGGCTTCTGGGGCGCTGCCCTTCTCTGTGCGGCCGCTGTGCTGACGCGCGCGATGATTGGCATTCTGTTTCCGGTGACCATCGTCCTGATCTTCGTGATGCTCACCGGGATGCGGCACAGGTGGAAAGACCTGCCGCTCGTTTCCAGCTTCCTGATCTTCCTGGTGATTGCCGCGCCGTGGCACATCATCGCGGGCCTGCGGGCCTCGCGCGGCAGCGAGCCGGGCTTCTTCTGGTTCTACTTCATCAACGAGCAGGTGCTGCGCGCCCTGGGCTCGCGCTATCCGCACGACTTCTCCGCCGTTCCTCTCCCTCTGTGGCTTTCCGCTCATCTCGTGTGGTTTTTTCCGTGGAGTATTTTTCTGCCGCTGATCTTCCGTCACCTGCCGCGTTGGCGCGACCGTCTCAGCCTGGACGCTCGCGGAATGGGTGTGGCTTTGGTCGGCATCTGGGCCGGATTCATCTTCTTTTTCTTTTCCCTGACGGCCAGCCGCATGGAGTACTACAGCTTCAGCGCCTGGCCGGCCGTGGCCTTGCTGCTGGGCAGAGGGATCGCGCTCGCCGAGCAGGAATCTCCGAAATGGATGCGTCGCCTGCAGGCCGGTGTGGCTCTGGCCGGCGTGTTCGCGGCCGGCATCCTGGGCTGGATGGTCTGGGTGTCGCGCGGCATCGCCGTCAAAGGCGACATCAGCGACCTGCTCCAGTTGAAGGACCTCGATTTCTACACCGTGGCCATGGCCAGTTTCTTCGACCTGACTACTCGCGCGTTTGCGGCACTGCGCGTTCCCTCCACGCTCGCGGCTATTTTGTTTCTTTTTGGTTTCGGCGCGGTCTACGTCCTCCGCCGGCGCGGCTGGACCACCGGCGCAAACTTGGCTCTCGCGGTCGTGATGGCTGGATTCTTCTTCGTCGCCAATATGGCCTTCCAGATCTTCGAGCCGCACATGTCGTCGCGGCCGCTGGCCGGCGATCTGCTGCGCTACCTGAAGCCCGACGACGTCGTGGCCATGTACGGAGAGTATTACGGCGGTTGCTCGCTGCCGTTCTACATTCACCGTCACGTGTATCTCTACAACGGCCGCTACCAGGGTCTCGAGTTCGGCTCCTACTATCCGGACGCTCCGCATGTTTTCCTGGATGATCACGATTTTCCGGCGCTGTGGAACGGCCCGAAGCGCGTCTTCCTGTTTGCGCCCAAGGGGATGACCGGCGATGTGATGCTGCGCCTGCCGCGGCAATCCAGCTACTTGGTCTCCGAACGCGGCGGCAAGGCCATCTTCGTGAACCAGCCGCTCAGTCCCGACCAGCCTTCGCTGGCCCAGCTTCAGAAAACTGATTCGCTTCCCGCCGTGCTCAGGCCATAGACGGCTGAGCTGGCGCAAGGAGCTTTCCCCTCTCCGGTGCGCCCCCAGGACTTGCGGTAACATACTGACCCGCATGGCTACGGCGCCACCCGCGGCTCCTCCTCCTCCCTCGTCGCGTCACCACCTCCCGGGATGGCTTCGCGAGACCGCGTACGGCATCCTGATTGTGTTGTCGATGGCCGTGGGCGCGACGGTCGGCGTCGTGTTTGTCTACAGCAGCGAGCTGCCCGAAGTACGTGCCCTCGAGGACTACAAGCCTGACACCGTCACCGAGCTCTACGCCGCCGACGGCCAGCAAATCGGCAGCTTCGCCCTCCAGCGACGCATCCTGGTCAGCTACGAACAGATTCCCAAGATGGTCCGCGACGCCCTGATCGCCACCGAGGACCAGCACTTCGAGGATCACTGGGGCATCGACGTGCCGCGCATCTTTCAAGCCGCTTGGCGAAACGTGGCCAGCGGGCGCGTCCGCCAGGGCGCCAGCACGCTCACTCAGCAGCTCGCCGGTACCCTGTTCCTCAACCGTGCCGACCGCACCTTCCGCCGAAAAATCCAGGAGGCGCTGCTCGCCATCCAGATCGAGCGCTACTACACGAAGAAGCAGATCTTCACCATGTACTGCAACCAGATCTACATGGGGCACGGGAACTACGGGTTCGAGGCCGCTTCGCAGTTCTACTTCGGCAAGTCACTCAAGGACCTGGCGCTCCCGGAAGCCGCGCTGCTCGTCGGCATCGTCCCCGGCCCGAAGTTTTCGCCCGTGCTGCATCCCGATCTCGCGCTGGGCCGCCGCAATCTCGTGCTCAACAGGATGGTCGCCGAGGGCAGGATCTCGCGCGAGGCCGGCGAAGCCGCCACTAAGACGCCGCTCAGCGTACACGTGCAGTATCCACGGAACGACCTGGCGCCCTACTTCATCGAGGAGATTCGCAAGTATCTCGAGCACAGCTACGGCACAGAGGCGGTGCACGAGCACGGCCTGCGCGTCTATACCACGCTCGATGTCGCCATGCAGAGGGCTGCCAACCGTGCTTTGAAGGATGGCCTGCTTGCCTACACCCGCCGCCACGGCTGGAAGGGCAATCTCACCAACATCCTTGCCGACCGCCTCGGCACGCTCGAGAAGTACGAGGCGGACGACTGGCGGCGGCCCTTGGCCAGGGGCGACTGCGTTACCGCGCTGGTGCTTGAAGCGAATGACAACTCCGCCACGCTCCGCATGGGCCTCTACCGCGCCACGCTCATGCCCTCAGACATGGCCTGGACCGGCCAGAAGCATCCCGCAAAGATCCTCCGGCCGGGCGACCTCGCCTTCGTGCGGCTCCGTGAAATCACCGGCACCACAGCGCGTGTGGACCTCGAGCAAAAGCCCTCAGCCCAGGCCGCATTTGTCGCCATCGAGAACGCCACCGGCGAAATCAAGGCCATGATCGGTGGGTACAGCTTTGAAGAATCGAAGTTCAACCGCGCGACGCAGGCCACCCGCCAGGTCGGCAGCTCCTTCAAACCCTACCTCTATGCCGCCGCCGTCGAAGAGGGACACGACCCCTTCGAAACCATTGTCGATCTTCCCACCACCTTCCAGAGCGGCGGTCAGGAGTATTCCCCGCACAACTACGACGGCAAGTTTGAGGGCCGTATCACGCTGCGCCGCGCGCTGGCCGGGTCGCGCAACGTTCCCGCCGTAAAGCTCGCCTCGGAAGTCGGCATCCAGAACGTGATTGAAATGGCCCGGCGCTTCGGCGTTACCGCGCCGCTTCAGCCCTACTTGCCGCTCGTGCTGGGCGCCGCGGAAATCACGCTGCTCGAGCACACCTCGTCCTTCACCGTTTTCCCCAACGACGGCATTCGCATCGAGCCGCATATGATCCGCCGCGTCACCGCGTATGACGGCGCGGTGCTCGAAGAGGCGCGCCCCAGGGTCTACGACGTGCTCAAGCCGGAGGTCGCCCGTACCATGACCGCGATGCTCGAAGAGGTGGTGCAGTTCGGCACCGCCCAGAAAGCGAAGGAATTGAAGCGCCCGCTCGCCGGAAAGACGGGAACGACCAGCGACTTCACCGACGCTTGGTTCATGGGTTTCTCACCCTCCCTGACCGCCGGCGTCTGGGTCGGAAACGACGACAACAGCGTGCCCCTCGGCAACAAGGAGACCGGCGCGAAGGCCGCGCTTCCCATCTGGATGGAGTTCATGAAAGACGTGTACGACGACAAGCCGGCGGAAGAGTTTGCCAACGTCGTGCCGCTCGAAAAGCTCGCGCCCTCCCACACCGTGCTCGTAGACACGCCCGACTCCGCGCCCACCGAAGATGCCGAGGAGCACGGCATCCGCCTGAAGAAGACGCCTCCGCCACCGCCCGGGCCCCGTAGCGCCTCGTCCGGGAAGCCATAGGCCGTGGCCCGTGTCGCGGCACAGGGGTTGCCGCAATAGCATTTGCTTGACCTGCCTCGCGACCAGGAGTAGGCGCGCGTGCCCTCGCCGACGCGCAACGCTTCCTGAGTAACCGGCACCGCCTCGGCATATTTCCCCTGCTGATAAAGCTGCCTCACCTGAGCACTCAGTTCTTTCCAGCGGGCTTGCTGCGCAGCGAGAGGGGATGGCAGCGCGGCGGCAAGCGGGAAACAGGGCCGCGGCGACTCTGGATTTTGCGCGCGATGCCGGACGCGCGTGGATGGTCATGGAACAGTCACTCCGTTGAGACGGACACCCAGAACGGTTCCTGCCGGTTTTCAGCGGGTATGCCTTGCTTGCCCTTTTGTCCGGCGCCTGCTCGGGTTTGCACGCCGGCACAAGCGACAGCGTTTCGATGTTGCGCCGCGGCGCTCCAGGGCCCGGGCGAACACTGTTCTTGAACTGTCCTTATGGCCAGTTGTTGCCGCCTTCCGCGCGCGCGTATCCTGAAGTTGTCCGCAAGCGAAAGACCGCTGTGGAACATAAAACTCGACTCGGTTCGCGTGTCGTTTCTCGAAAGAAGCGATTCTTCCTCTGCGCACTTCTTCCTCCCTCATCCCTCAGCGCGCTGACTTGCGCCGCAAACCGCCCGCCGGGCGGTGGCGCAGACGGAGAGGAGTAGGACGAGCGCAACGCAGGCGAGCGGCGCGGGTTTCATAACCCGTCGGTGGCGGGTCAAGATGACGACTGAGTTCAGGTGCGGCTTGAAAGGCGGCCGGCGGCCATGATTGCGTTCCTCTCATGGATTGCCGCCGACACGTTGTACATGCCCAGCGGGTATTGCTACCTCTGGGACGAGCCTCTCGTGTCGCTCTACCTTGTCTCGAATCTCCTGATCGGCCTCGCGTTCATCTCCATACCGCTGGCCATGCTGTGGATCGTCAACAAGCGGCGCGACGTGCCGTTCCGCGGCCTCATTCTCTGGTTCAGCGCCTTTCTCGTCGCCTGCGCCGCCGGTTGCTTCCTCGAGGTCTGGAATCTGTGGCACAACGACTACTGGCTCGCAGGCGTGCTGAAGGGCGTTGCGGCCATCACCGCCGCCGCGACCACGGGCTATCTGTTCGTCCTGATTCCCAAGGCGGTCAGGCTTCCCAGCCTCCGCCAGATTGAAAACACCAACGAGCGGCTCGCGCAGGAGATTGCTGGACGCGAGCGCGTCATGAAGCAGCTCAAGACGCTCAATGAAGAGCTGGAAAGCCGCGTGCTTCACCGCACAGAGGAAGTGGAAGCCGCTCTGCGCGACATGCAGAAGGAGATCGTCGAGCGCCGGCGCGTCGAAGAGGCCCTGCGCCGTTGGGAAGCGACCTTTGCGCACGCCGGTTGGGGCGTCGCGCTCACGAATCCCGAAGGCCGCCTGGAAGCCCTGAACACCGCGTTCGCCGCCATGCACGGCTCGACTGTTGAGGACCTGCAGGGCCGGTTCCTGGCGGACCTCGTCGCGCCGGAAGCGCGCTCTAGATTGGCCGAGGTGGCCCGCATCACCGACGAGAGTGGACACAACATCTACGAGGCGGAACACGTGCGCCAGGACGGCGCGCGCTTCCCTGTGATGACCGACCTCGTTGCTTTCAAGGACGCGGAGGGGCACGTGCTCTACCGCGCGGCGAATTTTCAGGACATTACGGAACGTAAGCGCGTCGAAGCCGAGCGCCAGCAGGCAAACGAACGCCTTACCTGCCTGCTTCGCGAAACAGAGGAAAAAAGCCAGCAGTCTGCCTTGATCAAGCAGATGAGCACGCTGCTCCAGACCTGCGCCAACACCCAGGAGGCGTTCCAGGTGGTCCACGAGTTTGCTTCACGCCTCTTTCCCCGCGACTCCGGTGCCCTTTGCTTGCTGAACGCCTCGGTCGCGCTGATGGAGGCTGCCGTCACCTGGGGGCGAGACCCGCTGCGCGAAACTCTGTTCGGGCCGGAGGATTGCTGGGCCTTGCGCACCGGCCAGGTGCACATGTCGAGCCCCGACGGGCTTGAACTCCACTGCGCGCACGCCGCCACCACCGAGGGCAGCTACGTCTGTGTCCCCATGGTCGCGCAAAACGAAGCCATCGGCCTTTTCTATGTCCACAGTGGCGCGGAAGAAGCTCGCCTGCCGCACGACGAACGCGTGCGCGCGCAGCTGGAGCGGCAACTGCTCGCCGTAAATTTTTCCGCGGACATCGCACTGGCTCTCGCCAACCTCCGCCTTCGCGAAACCCTCCGCACGCAGTCCACGCGCGATTCGCTTACCGGCCTGTTCAACCGGCGCTACCTGATGGAATCGCTCGACCGCGAAGTGCGCCGTGCCGACCGCAACACCCGGCCGCTGGGGATCGTCATGCTCGACCTCGACCAGTTCAAGCCCTTCAACGACACCCACGGGCACGAAGCGGGAGACTCCTTGCTCCGTGCCTTCGGCCGGTTCATTCAGAAGAACACTCGCGGCGAAGACATCGCCTGCCGTTACGGAGGAGACGAATTCGTAGTTCTTCTTGTGGATGCCGATCTGGAAGTGTCCCGGCGCCGCGCTGAAGAGCTGCGTGAGGGCTTTGCCAGAATCGTTGTCCGGCACCTGAACCACAAGCTCGACGCCGTGTCCTTCTCAATGGGCGTGGCCGGCTTCCCGGTTCATGGCCTCACCGCAGAAGATTTGCTGGCCGCGGCAGACGAGGCGCTCTATGACGCAAAGGCCAAGGGCCGCAACCGCGTCAGCATCTACAAGGGGCAGGCCGGCGCGGCGTGAGGACTTCGATCGGAGACCTGCGTTTCACCGCGAGAAGTGGTCCCAGCCCCTCGCCTTGAGCACCTGGCCGTGCCCGTTTTCATCGATGAGCCGCACGCTGCGTTTTGATGTGATCTCGCCGATTCGGGTAATCGGGGAACCCTGAAAGTGTCGTGGAATGCGCGAAGCCAGTCGCGGCGGAACCGTGAAGAGCAATTCGTAGTCCTCGCCGCCGTGCAAAGCGCGGCGGAGCGCTGCGCGGTTGGCGCTTGGGCGCGATGCACGCCGGCCGTGCTTCATCGGCTCCAACCTGATAGGGAGTGACTCTGCACGCACCACTGCTCCGACTTTGCTTGCGGCGCACAGCCGTGCGAGGTCCGTGGATAGTCCGTCGGAAAGATCGAGCGCGGAGGAAGCAAACTTGTGGTCCGCGAGCCACTCCCCCAAATCGACGCGCGCCTCGGGATACAAATGTCGGCCAAGCGAGTAGGACTCGGATGCATATGCCCACTTACCCCGGCTCAGCAGGTACTCGAGACCGGCCTGCGCCGCGCCGAGCCATCCGCTCACGTACAGGCCGTCCCCCGGACGCGCGCCGCTTCTTGTCAGCGCACGTCCCACTCGTGTTTCCCCCATCACCGTCAGCGTCGCGACGATCCGGTCGTTCCGCGAAACATCCCCGCCGATCAGGCGCATGCGCAGCCACTTTGCGGCGGCAGACATCCCGAGGGCAAAGGCATCGAGCCACAGCCCGGTTCGGCGAGAGGGAACTGACAGCGCCAGCAGAAACGTTCGCGGCTCTGCGCCCATTGCGGCTAGATCGCTCGCGGCTCGCATCAGCGCCTTGTATCCGACGGAGTCGGGAAGGTGTAGTCCTGCTTTGAAATGGACGCCCTCGATGAACGAATCCGTGCTGACCACCCATTCGCGATTGCGGGGCAAACGCACGATCGCGGCGTCGTCTCCAATGCCGCGAGACGGAATGACTCGGCACAATCGGCCAATGATCGTCGTTTCGTTCAGCATGGAGCGGCTGCCGAGAGAGTATCGTGAAAGACGCTCACGCTGAGGAAAACAACTGCGCTCCTGGAGTTTGGCGATGAAAATGCTCACTGCACGCGAGTCAATTCTCCTTGACTTCCCCGTTTCGCCCTCATTACACTCACGAAGGTTTCTGTCTTTCTCTCGCAAGTGGTATTCGCAAGCTCACGGTGGTTGCGGGGGCAATCAGCTGTGAATCCCGTACGGAACTTCCTGGGCCCGATATTTGCATGAAGCCAAAATCATTTACATTCCTTGTGATGTCCGGTGAGCGCGGGACTTTCCGCAAGGTCCGCGTGCCGTTCTATGTTGTTCACCTGCTCGCGTTGTTCGCCATCGTGGGAGGGATTACGGTATTCGCGGCAGTGGGCTCCTACGGTCGCATGCTGTGGAAAGCGGCTGGATACAACGACCTGCGCCGCGATCAGGAACGCTTGAAGAAGGAATTCCAGAATTTGCAGGCGCGCGTAAAGGATTCCGACCGCAAGATCTCCTCCCTCCAGTCGCTGGCCACGGACGTGGCCATGAGCTACGGCATTCTGGGCGCACGCCGCACGCCCTTCTTTGGAATCGACGCTGCGCCGGAGAGCGATGCTGCATTCGACCAGTGCGTCGAGCAATTTCATTTTCTGATGAAGAATGCGACCGCCGTTGCGCTTTCGGCGCAGGGCCTCTCCCTCATTGGCAAAGGCAATTGGGAGGATCTGCAGTTCACTCCTTCACTGTGGCCGGTCACGGGAACCTTGACCGGCACGTTCGGGGAGCGACTCGATCCGTTCAGTGGTGAAGGCGCGTTCCACGCGGGGCTCGATATTTCCGCTCCCTACGGAACGGACGTGCGCGCATCGGCTGACGGCGTTGTCTCCGACGTAGGCGTACATACCGGCCTGGGCCGCGCGATAACCATTGACCACGGCTTCGGCATCCAAACCGTGTACGGGCACCTCTCTCGGTACAATACGGAGCCCGGCCGGCGCGTGAAGCGCGGCGAAGTGATTGGTTTTGTGGGGGATAGCGGAAGGGCTTCAGGGCCGCATTGCCACTTTGAGGTGCATGTCTACGGCACGCCGGTCAACCCGTGGAAGTTCTTGAAGAGTGGAGGGAGCGGCGAATAGCCCCCTGTAGGCGAGAAAAGCGGTCATCCAGGGGGGGCTGGCGGGTTCCACAGGACCGGCAGTTTTCCACAAGCCCTCTATTGTCAACGCTCAACGAGCTGCTTGCAATTCGCGTGCCGCGTCTGCTATCTTATTAAGGTTTGCTAGGCTGGCGTAGCTCAGCTGGTAGAGCATCTGATTTGTAATCAGAGGGTCGGGGGTTCAATTCCCTCCGCCAGCTCGTTATCCAGATGGGCAACAAGGGTTCGCAAAACCACTGCGGAGCAGATTCGAGAGCCAGACGACGACAGGGTTTGTGTCTTTGGACACGAACCCTTTTTTGCGTCCATGCGCCTCGGTGTGTGGACGGGTGGGTGAGTGGTTAAAACCAGCAGACTGTAAATCTGCCGCTCCTTGCGGGCTACGTAGGTTCGAATCCTACCCCGTCCACCAGGAAAGTTTGCAGCGCGCGATGGAGCGCAGATGCCGCGGAGAATTTCGGTGCGGCGAAGACATGAATGCCGGCTCGGAGTTGCGGGCCTCGCGGAATCGGGAGTGCCTGGGTAGCTCAGTTGGTAGAGCGCGTCCTTGGTAAGGACGAGGTCACCGGTTCAATCCCGGTCCCAGGCTCCATCGAGTTGTGCAGGGGTGAGGGAAGAGAGTTTGCGGGGGTAACTCAACGGCAGAGTCTCGGCTTTCCAAGCCGGTGGTTGCGGGTTCGAATCCCGTCCCCCGCTCCAGAGTGTTCGGCATGGTCGCCGGGAGGTTGTTCGAGTTCAGGCGCGAAGGCATACGGCGGAAGTGAAGGATCGGTTGCAGGGGGAGTTTCCTCCACGATTTCTTCCTCGGCAGGAATGCACGACCCGGGACGTCATTTCAAACGACTGAGGCGGAAGCACAATGGCGAAGGAAAAATTCGAGCGGAACAAGCCGCACGTCAACATCGGGACGATCGGGCACATCGACCACGGGAAGACGACGCTGACGGCGGCGATCACGAAGGTGCTGTCGAAGCA
>Ga0335079_10011589_pt1 | contig 10052 bp, 13 predicted proteins | sample Lox_Sample_33_FD_206719 | JGI IMG/M metagenome (GOLD analysis project Ga0335079, IMG submission 206719) | Soil microbial communities from Loxahatchee National Wildlife Refuge, Florida, United States - Lox_Sample_3.3 | ecosystem: Environmental > Terrestrial > Soil > Wetlands | place: USA...
AGTTTATCTTCGCCTCCAGAACCCCACACGCAAAGAATCTCTTATTTCCCTCGGTCGCGATATTCGTGTAACTCCCAACGAAAAACTTATCAATGCTATCGAATCCATACTCGGAGCAGACACGGTTTTGTTGGGATAGCCGATTATAGCAAACCACCTTCACGGGTCACTGATGCCACTCAACTTCTACGATAGTAGCCACTATTTACGTAAATACGAACAAAGTGTTATTGAAAAGTTTCTAAATACTGCTAAAGTTGAATTATCAGCAGATATAAGCAGCGTTATTCTTCGTTTAAGTCACCAGTTTCGGAAGGGAGGCGTGAACCATGAAACGCATAGAACTTGAATCTACCGCGCATACTCTAGTGGCAAAAGGGAAAGGCCTTCTGGCTGCCGATGAGAGCTTTCCAACTATCGAAAAACGTTTCTTGGCCCTGAATATAGAAAATACTGATGAAAACAGGCGCACGTACCGTGACTTACTATTTACGTCACCGGGAATCGAGGAGTTCATTAGCGGCGTGATTCTGTTCGATGAGACCATCCGCCAGAAATCGAAAAACGGTTTAACATTTGTTGACGTGCTGAAGCGGAAGGGAATCATTCCGGGGATCAAGGTAGACAAGGGAACCATAGGAATGCCAGGCTTTCCAGACGAAAAAGTCACCGTCGGGCTCGACGGGCTCAGCGAGCGGCTGAAGGAGTACCGCGATATGGGGGCCCGGTTCGCGAAGTGGAGGGCTGTGATAACTATAGGCTCAGGCATTCCTACGCGCGGTTGCATCTCAGCAAATTCCCACGCGCTCGCGCTGTATGCTGCACTTACGCAGCAATCCGGGCTTGTTCCTATCGTTGAGCCTGAGGTCCTCATGGATGGTGATCACGATATTGAGCGTTGCGAGGAAGCGACACTTGGCTCTCTGGAGATGGTATTTAATGCTCTCCGTGAATACCGAGTCTCACTGGAAGGCATGTTGCTGAAACCCAACATGGTGCTGGCGGGGAAAAAATCATCTAAACAAGCCAATATTACCCAGGTTGCAGAAGCCACCATTCGCTGCCTAAAACAAACCGTACCGTCAGCGGTACCGGGAATCGTATTCCTCTCTGGAGGGCAGAGCGCCGAACTTGCCACTGAGCACCTTAATGCCATGAATACAATGGGTAGTCATCCATGGGAAATGAGTTTTTCATTCGCACGTGCTTTACAGGATCCGGCACTGAAAGCGTGGAAAGGTATTGAATCCAATATTGAGGTAGCGCAGCGAAAATTCCTGCATCGGGCAAAATGCAATAGCGCAGCACGTTATGGCAGATACTCGGAAAAAATGGAATTGGCGGCTTAAGTACACAGCTAATAATATTCTGCCTTAAAAGGAGGAGATCAAATGGCAATATCCAAAAATGCTGATAAAACATATCCGTCTGTTACAAAGTCAACTGAAAAAGGCTATGAACGTGAAGTTGATTTTTCATTCTCTGCACCGAAAGCAACAAGAGTATTCCTTGCGGGGAAATTTAACGCATGGAACACCAGCTCGCTTCCTATGAAGAAAGGTAAGGACGGTGTTTGGAGAATAAAGGTTAAATTAGCGCAGGGACAGCATGAGTATAAATACTTTGTGGACGGGACATGGGCTCAGGAAACAGCATGCGCCGGGCTTGATAAGGTTATTAACGCCTATGGGACGTACAATTGTATAGTCTCGGTACGGTAAATAATCCCATTGCACTCAGTTTCAATGCAGATAAGCACGGCGATATGAATGCTGACAACTGATGATGACGAAAGTCAGCATCAAATATTAGATGATCAGTTAGTTTGGTTGCAAAAAAGCACCTTGTACGCAGGGTCATCATCGGTAGGAAGCTTGCTGCAAGGGTTTTTTCTGCAGTAAAAGAGGCTAAGTAAAATTGCGTTGCTACTCTTAGATTCTCGGGATGGAGGCTAATCAGCAAACCCGATTTGTATGTACTATAGTATTTTTCCCTCCCACTGTTTTATCACGGTTGGCACTTAAATAGCTTAATGTCTACGTTTTTTTGCAGGACGTGTGACCTTCTCTTTATGCGTTAAAAGACTTAGGACCATATCGATTGATTTTGAACCTAAGTGCACTAGATTGGTGATGAACGGTAGAAGCCACGACTGAATGGTTGTTGGATTCACAAATCTGGTCAGCAGGCCCCACGTCAGTTTCACTCCATCGAAGCCTAACCTTGTGTCGAAGTCGGCGGCAGCTTTTCGAAAATTATTTTTTGCTTCCTCAAGAGTGACGGCAAGAGAGGTACGGTTTATTCCTTGTGCAGCAGAAAGAAATCGATTTCGTGCCTCGGTCTCGTTCATTTCATTCTCCAATGAGCTATCCCTGCGGTAAATAACGCAAGCAGCAAAGTCACCAATGAAGTTATAAGCGCTGCCAGGGAGGGGGTAAACTGAGAAGATAAATACAGGTAGATGCTGACCAGAAAGAAACCGGTTGCTGTCAGGATTAACAGTGATACCAAAAAGAGCAAGGTTAGTCCCCATGCCAAGTGCACCACAGCTCTCCTCAGGGTTCTTCCTTCAGCCTCCAAGAGATCAAAAAATGCGATGATCAGTTCAGCGATTACCTTCATTTTACCGATTCCTCCCTCTGCTGAACAATCTAGCTACTACATATCCGATGCCGATTGCTATTGCAATGCTCCTGAGCGGATGCTGTTCTATTTCAGCCTTAAGATCCTTGAGGGCCTGTCCACCCTTGACTCGTATCTCTTCGAGCGTTTGCTGGAGCTCAATCCATCCGTTCTGCTCCCCTTCACGGGGTCCACCCCCTTCGGCATCATCGTCCTTTAAAGGGGATACATATGTGCGTTCTCTTATGTTTGCAGCAAGTTTAGCAATCTCATCGCGAATCTGTGCTATTTCACGGGTGATGGCTACAACATCGTCCACATCTTGTCTGTTATTTACCATAGCTGTTTCTCCTTAACAAAATAGTTGTCGGTCCCGGTCTCGAGCAGCAGGAAGACATATGGAGCTTACAACAGGTCGCCGTTCTTATCTTTATGGCTTGTTACTGCTATAAACAACGTTTTTTCTCTTGCAACGACCGTGGGGCGACAAAAAGAATTGAGATCAGGATATCATGAAATCCTCTTATAGTATACTTTATAAAAATCCTAAAAAGCAAGACCAGAGACCATGCTTGTACGATATGCTGAGATAAACGGTAAACACAGATCTGCATGGACCTGAGGAGTTCAAACTAATTTACAGTGACCTCCTTCTGCTGTAAACCTTGACAATGCTTAATGTTTGCTGCATAATAAATTATTCTGTTCTTGGCAAAAAAGCATTTCAAAACCGTTGAACAGAGCACATCATAATAAAAGGAGGTAATCGAAAACCCTTGATAAAATCGTTGTTGAAAGGCTACACCGTCGTATTAGAGTTCCCCGTCGAATGGGAAGACATGGACGCATTTCAGCATGTTAATAATATCGCTTACTTTCGCTATTTTCAGAAGGCCCGGGTTGAATATTCCATGAAAACAGGACTGCATATGTATAAGGATGAGACAGGCATCGGCCCCATTCTTGGCTCTGCAAGCTGCAAGTATAAGTACCCTCTCACCTATCCTGATGTTGTTTCTGTTGGGGCAAAAATCAGTCATTTTAAAGAGGACAGGATTACCACGAAATATGTGGTTGTAAGCCACCTTCATCAGAAGATTGCAGCAGAGGGCGAAAGCGAGACCGTTATGTTCAATTACCGTACAGGAAAGAAGACAGCTCTTCCAGAGGTATTGCGTCAACGCCTTCTCGCATTTGAACAACGCTGAAATTGAGTTCATCTCCCCTGCTCCATAATCCTTATCATTGGATGCGCTTCGATTTGCAATGTCCATAGAGTTGCTTACGAGTTCTCCGCCGTAAGACTGATAGATTCTAGCATTGGCCTGACGTTTTCCAGATGTTTCATGATTTCGATGTTGTCAGGTTCATTAAATGCCTCTCCAGAGGGTCCTAATTCACATTTTCTGATGATGATAATCTGCTAGTTGTCACACATCCTGCATAGAAAAAGAGATGGAGCCCTGCTCCTCGTGGAATCAGTTCCTACCGTAAGGTCTTGCAGTTTTTTAACAGGTGTTTTAAGAAGAAGCATTGTAGTAACAATCACATTTTGATCAATGAGCATGGTGGCGGTTACTTCTTTGACAAATGTTGTAAAATACGTCATAATATCATGCAAATAGCATTCTGAGGTGCCAGCAAATGATCATGAGTAAAAAACATATCCTTGTCGTTGATGACGAGCCTGATTTGATTGAGCTTCTTTCCTATAACCTAAAGAAAGAAGGCTTTACCGTCTCCTTTGCGGTTGACGGTGAAGAAGCTCTCCTTATGCTCAAGAAATCTGATTTCAATCTCATCCTGCTCGATCTCATGCTCCCTGGCATCCAAGGGTTAGACCTCTGCCGTATTCTCAGGCAGAATAAGAAAACAGAACGTATCCCTATCATAATGATTACCGCCAAGGGAGAAGAAACAGATAAAATTCGCGGCTTGGAAACGGGGGCTGACGACTACATTACGAAACCATTCAGTCCGAAAGAGCTCATTGCCCGTGTCAATGCAGTATTGAGAAGAACCGGCGAACGACCGGCACAAGAAAAGATCATACGGATTGGAGATCTCAGCATTGACCCTGAACGGTACAGCGTGCAAAAGAATGCCAAGCCCATCCATCTCAGTGCCACTGAATTCAAGCTTCTCCTTTATTTAGTTGAGAGAAGAGGAAGGGTGTTCAGTCGGGATCAATTACTCGATGCGGTATGGAAAGATGAGACGTTTGTTGAACCACGGACCGTAGATGTTCACATCAGACGACTGCGGACCCAGATAGAAAACGATCCCTCTAACCCCGACTATATAAAGACTAGGAGAGGTGTAGGTTATTATGTGGAATAGATCAAAACGTCAGGGCCTTTTCAGGCGCATAATCATTCTTTATATCGTTATCATGTTGCTGGCGGTATTATTTGTACAATTATTCATTACTAGCTCGGTCAAAGAAAACTATGTCAACCAGATGAAAGACAACCTTCAGTCGCAGGCAGCGCTAATCTCGAACAGCATATCGTTCAAAAAGGCAACTGTACTTGACTCTTTTTGTAAAGAACGTAAAGAAGAAACGGGGTCGCGCATAACTATCATCGCTCTTGATGGAAAAGTACTCGGAGATTCAGATAGTGATTCAACCCGCATGGAAAATCACGCGATGCGAACAGAAATACAACAGGCACAATTAAACGGCACAGGCATGGTGATTCGTTATAGTGATACTGTAAAGCATGATTTTCTCTATGTGGCAAAAAAGATTATGCTGGACACTCAACCTGCAGGGTATATACGAGTTAGCATACCGCTCCAAAACATAGAGCATGCAATAAATGTTCTAAGACTTGAGATTCTCATTACAGTCTTTTCAGTAATTCTGGTGACAGGTATCTTCTCATTATGGCAAATAGACCGTGTTCGCAAATTGACAAGACGAATACGGAACTTTTCCAGCTCACTAGCAGGCGGAGCGGTAGGGGAAAAACTTTATTTAGGACGGTCGGGAGAGTTTGATCAGATTGCTGAGAGTTTAAATACCATGTCTGCGGAACTGAAAAAGAGCATCGACCAGACTGAAGATGAAAAAAACCGATTTGCTGTGATCTTGAGCAGCATTCCCGATGCCCTTCTTATCAGTGATGCCGCAGGTTCAATAATGATATCGAATACAGCCTCACATAAGTTCTTCGGTAATGTGACATTAGAAGGGAAACAATTCATTGAGATTGTGAGAAATCGTGAATTCCAATCACTCCTCGACGATGTGCGAAGAAACCGGCTACCAGGGGTGACTGAATTCACACTCGACTACCCTGCTGAACGCTATTGCGTTGTGAGGGTCTCACCACTTATGTATCGAGGTGAAGATACTTTGTCTGGCTTTGTGGCCATATTCCATGACATCACCAAGCTGAAAAAACTCGAGCAGGTGCGAAAAGATTTCGTTGCCAATATTTCTCATGAAATTAAAACACCGATCACGGCCATACAAGGATTTGCCGATACCCTTTTAGAAGGAGCATTAGACGACCAGGCCAATGCTGCTTCATTTCTCCAAAAAATCAAGATCAATAGCCAGCGGATTAACAGTCTTATTGACGATCTTATGATAATCTCGAAGATCGAGATGGGCATTGACAGCGTTGAAAAGACCCCCATCATGTTCGATGATGCCGCAAATGCAGTACTTGAAGTTCTCAAGGATAAAGCTGCACGGAAAAACCTTTCATTGACGACTTCCAGCATGCCCGACGTTGGCACGATCCTGGCTGACCGCGATCGATTGATTCAGATTTTGACGAATCTTGTTGATAATGCCATCAAGTTTACAGAAACAGGCAGCGTGACATTCGGCATCACAAAAGAAAACGAAAAAACATTCTTTTTCGTCGAAGATACGGGAATTGGGATTCAAGAAAAGCACCTTTCTCGGCTAGGTGAGCGATTCTATCGGGTTGATCCTGGACGTTCCCGCCATATGGGCGGTACTGGTCTAGGACTCGCTATTGTGAAACACCTTGTCAAGGCGCATGGCTGGGATATGCGGATTGAAAGTACCGCAGGAAAAGGGACAAAGGTAAGGGTATTTGTAACATAGGGTGTTTGCCGCTTAATTATTATGTTAAACTCATGTGTTAAGGTCAATGATAGAGGTATATAACAGCAATATCTATCATAAAAAACATTATCGACTGGGTCTTGTCATAGCGTATAACAGCGTTATTCGAGAGGATATCGGGAAGGAAAATAATAGATCTATTCGGTCGTGTTTGAATGTTTTATTTATATGCGGATTTATCGCCAATATCGTAGGCGATTGGCATGAAAACTTTTCGAAGTGTGAAAATGACAAGCATGGCGGCAATAAGAACAAGGCCATAGGACACGCCCCTGCTGGTGAGTATGTTGCTCGAAACTAGCAGTAAGTAAATCGGCATGATCATGGCGACGAGATATCCTTCGAACAGCCTGAAGCAGAAAGCCTCTTTCACAGTCACGAAGCCCAAGCATCCAGAAAGCGGAAGCAGAAGAAGTGGGCTATACGATGTGTGAGCGAGCACATTTGACAGAGAACCTCTTCCAGCATAGAGAAGCACGAAAAGACAGCCAACACTGATGATGTACAAGCTTTTCAGGTATTCCTTGAACTTTCCCACATAAAGATGAATAAAGAATACACTCAGACCTACAGCTATATAGAGGCCATAGCCAAGGACGTCAGTTGATTGACTGATGAACGTGGTGCCGGAATTTGATGATGTTTTCCAGAGGTGAAACGCCAAATCCGTAATGATGACGGTAGACAGCACTATGCCGACGCGGTAAAGTACAACTGTTATCTTATCTTCCTTGGTAAGAGGCTGAAATTCCTGTTTATATCCCATCGTTTACTTCTCCATCCCGCAAGCCTCCCCGAGACATCCAGTTTGCTAGTTAAAGGACGATTCCACGGTTAACCTTTTTGTCCTTTTTTCCAGAAGGACAGATCGTTTAGCATGAGCTTAAGAAGCTGTCCAGGCGTCATCTCTGAGGCTTCTTTACACCTGCAGGTATCGTCAATCCTAGCCCCTGATCGCCTTTCTTCGTTATTTTGCTCTTTCTTCGGGCTGTCTAGATCGACAGGATTCGGGTAACGTTTAAACATTTCCTGCTCCTAATTCAATTATACCTCTTCTAGGCAAGCCTGTGTCAAAGCTACCTCCACCCTTAGCCTGATTTGCTCTATATCGGCGCTACTGTATTTACGTTGATTGTTGTTGAAGATGGTCGATTAGTCCCACGCAATCCTTTGCTACAAGACGTCCCACAGATCTGCTGCTATAAACGCCATCTATGATCTTCCATTCAGTGTTAAGAATGAACCCCGTAGCGTGTAAATACCCTTTGTCCTTATCGTAAAAAGCACCGATTTTCTGCGAAATCGCCTTTGCATTGAGACCATAACCTACTTTGAATGATATTTTATAATGCTCAACTGTGGCACGCGCATCTTCGCGTGTATCGACAGAGGCAGCAATCACTCCGATATTCCTTTTATTAAATTCATTCATGCTCTTTTCGAAGTCAAGCAACTGCTGACGGCAAAATGTTCACCAATGTCCACGGTAAATAAAGAAAACGTTCCATGTTCTATTAAAGCTTGAAGGTAAAATAACCTTGCCTCCCGATGTGATATCGAATTCAATTTCGGGTAACATATCTCCTGCATCAAGCATTCTGCCGTCGTTCGCCATTTACGAACCTCCTTTACATCGAGGATTTTATTAAGATACAAATTGCGTGGAAAATCGTGAATTCATTATTTTATGTTCTATCGTTACACAGTTTCATGAAAAATTCAATTCAAATTTTCTTAAATTATGGCTTCATAGTCATGATCTTATAATTGACGCCTGCACCACGTTCTTTTCAGCATCTGTCACGCTATTGATTGTACATCTCTGGATAGTTCCGGGGCAGAATCGTTTTTACGTACACAGCACACGAAAGTTTTTACTAAAATTCAGTAAATGCGGCGGTCTGCCTTTACCATGCAGTACCAAACAAAGACTACGACTCCCATCGAAAGGTTTATCGACGCATTTTACTGAAGACTTAATTATCGTGAAAGCATAGATATTTAGGAAGCATAATGGAATTAAATTACGATCCACCGCATGCGATGCATAGTCAAATAAACGATGGCTAGATGATTAAATGACATAGCGGGTGTTCAGAGTTTTGCTTGAGTAATTAAATGATGATGTTATCTGTAATGGACAGTTATCAACGATGGATGTACTACATTAATACAACACTTCTTCACCGATATACGGTGTATTTTTGCAATTAATTTAAAAATATGGTGCTCTTATCATTTTGTAAAGGGTGAGTGCAGTAGATCGATCCGTCGACTACAAGAATCGTGAAAAAGGTTGAAGGCAATGGTGTTACCACTGATGTTATAGGTATAAGACCCACCCCTATCCTGTTCAACAACACTGCTTATGCATGAATCGCTACCTCCGATGTCTGTTATCATTATTAAGTTGCCACTAAGGACGATTTTTCCCCAAACCCTAGGCTTATCCTCTTGATTCATATCATCTGTATATGTATTGTCCTCATTAAACGTGAGACTGTGTCCCCCGCCATGCCAGGAACCGATAATAGGGTTTTTCAACTGTGTGGTCGTTGAAACTATTTTAGATTCTTCTGTTGTCCCGTGTTCAAGTGTGATCACACTTGAACTGATATTATCGTTAGAATTTCCGCACGCGAATAGAACAAGCATAGCCCCTGAACATATGAATGAGATTGCCACAATTCTTGCTTTTTTCTTCATATATTGATTCCTTATTCATATCAAATTCATTAAGAGCATCATACAGCCATTATTGAGATTCGATCAGGAGGAGAAAGTGGAGCTCGTGAATTGCTTCACGAGCTCCTTGTACAGAGCTGGCTTTTTTGGCCGATTTTTATATATCTCTGTCATATAAGGTGAAGGTGCTTAGCATGTTGTTATTCTTCCCGTTGCTCCCGAGATTCCTTGAGTTCTCCATGTAGTTTTGCAACGGCAAAATCGCTGTTGTGATTAATAACAGCCCAGGCTGTATACGTATGAGGGTCCACTCCATACGTACCAAGACCATATCCCTGTTGCCACGGGCCATGGACAAACTTTTTGATACCGCCAAAATTCTTATCAACGGCGTTTACCCACTTGCCTTGAGAATCTTTTGTGACTAACGCGAACAGTCCATGCTCAATTTCTTCGCGATTCGCTCGGTTATGATCGTAGCTCATAGAGAGCGTAAAAACATCGGTCTGTTCAGTTCCTAGGTCAGTCATGCCCCATAGGGTGAATATATCGCTTTCTATACCTTGAGTCCTTTCTGACCAGCCGGTGTCCACGGTTTTTGTGAGATGACGAGCAGTGTAGTCGGTTGCGGTACTGT
>Ga0335079_10011594_pt1 | contig 10051 bp, 6 predicted proteins | sample Lox_Sample_33_FD_206719 | JGI IMG/M metagenome (GOLD analysis project Ga0335079, IMG submission 206719) | Soil microbial communities from Loxahatchee National Wildlife Refuge, Florida, United States - Lox_Sample_3.3 | ecosystem: Environmental > Terrestrial > Soil > Wetlands | place: USA: Florida...
CGGGCGGTCGGCTTCCGCCTGCATCTTCCATCCCTTATGCTCCAACTGTGCCAGGACGAATGCATCGATCGGGTTGCGCACCTGGTCTTTGTTGGAAACGGCGGGCACGGAGGCTTTCACCGGCTTCCGGAACGACCACCAGTTGCGATCCTCCTGCGAGATTTTCGCCTGTTCTTCGGCTCGGAGCTGAGCCGCACTCTTGGCCTCGGCTTGCGGGAACCGGCCGTACTGGATGTACGATTTGATCAATTGCTTTTCCGCCGCGGTGAGCTTCCCTCCCTGCGGCATCTGATCGGTTTCGATCAGTTTCCACATGAGGCTGCGCTCGGGTTTTCCGGGCGCGATCACCGGACCGCTGGAACTGCCCTCCATCATTCCGGTGAAGGTGCTCAAGTCCAGCTTGGCCATCTTCTGGCTCGGACCGTGACACTGGACGCAGTTCTTTTCCAGGACCGGCAGAATCTCGCTCTTGAAGAGTGGATCGCGTTGAGCAAAGGCGGGCAGCGCCAAGGCTACCACCCCCACGACACCGATTCGAGAAATCTTCACTTTCCCCTCCTGCCGTCTTGCGGGCAGAAATCTATCCCCGTTTGAAATCAGTTAATCAAATGGCCGCCACGGGAGCAAGTTTCAGGGTGCATGTAGCGCCTTGTTACGCTTCGTAACACACACAAAAACCTGGTTTTATTGTTTCACAAAAATCAGCCCGTGCTGCATCGCCAAAAAGTCCAAAACCCGCTCCAGCCGGAAGCCCATGGACTCGATTTCCGATCGAAGCTGAGGCATGGTAATGGTATAAAGCACCGCTGCCACCCAGCCGTTGGGCTTCAGACATCGGCGAACGGCCGCCATCATCTCCTCCGGCTGCGTGAATTCATGATAGGCGTTGGCGATCAGAATCAGGTCGGCAATTCCCGGCGGTAAATGAGGATCGGACTCGGTGCCGATGACCTTCTGGACGTTTTTCAGGTGGCGTTCCGCAATCCGAACGTCGGCCTCGGGACTGACGATGGACTCCTCGAGATACTTCAGATTCCGGCGGCGCCCGACATCGTTCAGATCCGGGCCCAGATTCCCGCCATCGCGGCCGATGGCGTGGCAAGCCAGGGCCTCCGCCCTTGCCTTCGAATATGGCTTTGCCGGCGGCAGCGTCGCCCGGGGCTTTCTCACGCAGGCCGGCGGTCCCAAGGCGCTTGACGAACGAGACCATTTCCAGACTTCGTCATCCGTGGCGCGTACGGCCGGCATTTCCGTGCCGGGGATGCCGTCGTGGCTGGTGGCATACAGTTCGGCATCGGAGCCGCCGTTGCGGTATACGCCCGTGGTGAGATCGGCGCCGCGGCCTCCTTCGCCATTCGCGCCTGGCAGTAGGAGCAGTGGAGTTGAAACAACGACTTGCCCTCTGTCGCGCCTTGGGCGCTGTCGAAGGGAATGACCGCAGGCGTGCGTTGCGCCCATTGCGGAACCAGAGTTCCCAAAAAACAAACAGTCATCACCAGAGGACGCATCCTGGCGTTCCCCTTTTCAACTGCGGTTGGTGGAAGAATACACTGGTTTCGCGGGAATCGGAAACTGGAACCTTCGGGAAATCCGGTAGTGCAGGGTTGGAACCGGCACCGACCTCAGATATACTAAACGCCATCCCAAAAAGGAGGGCCAGTGGACAATCAGACTTTACGTCGCGGATTCCTGACCCGATCACTGGCACTGGCGGCTTCGACGCTTGTGCTGAAGCCGCGGACAGCATCCGCTGCAGGCGAGGTGAAACGGCACGGTGGCACGCACCTCAAACTGGGCCTGAACGCGTACTCGTTCAACCGTCCGCTGATGGCCGGCAAAATGACGCTGGACGATGTCATCGATTTTTGCGCGGCGCACGACATCGATGGCGTGGACTTGACTGGGTATTATTTCCCCGGATATCCCGACGTTCCCGCCGACGAGTACCTCTACAACCTCAAGAAAAAAGCCTACAACAACGGCGTGACCATCAGCGGCACGGGCGTGCGCAACGACTTCACGCTGGCCGATGCCTCGAGCCGCAAAGGCCATGTCGAGTTGGTGAAGGACTGGGTAGTGGCGGCTGAGAAAATGGGAGCGTCCTTCATCCGCGTGTTTTCCGGACCCTCGGTGCCGAACGGTTCCACCTTCGAGAAGGTCCTGACGTACATGGTTCCCGCGTTCCAGGAGTGCGCGGAGTTCGGGAAGAAGCACGGGGTGATCATTGCGCTTCAACACCACGACGATTTCCTCAAGACTGCCGACCAGACTATCCAGGTGGTGAAGGCCGTGAATTCCGAGTGGTTCAATATCGTGCTCGACGTGGGCAGCGTGCGGCAGAGCGACCCCTATCGGGAAATCGAGAAGCTGATTCCTTACGCGTGTACCTGGCAGATCAAGGAAACGGTGTACGTGGAGAACAAGGAAACACCCATCGATCTGGCCAAAGTCAGGGCGGCCATCGAGAGGGTTGGGTATCGCGGATTTCTGCCGTTCGAAGCGCTGGGCGGAGGGAACGACCCCAGTCCCGCCGTGGCGGCGTTCCTGGAGAAGATTCGGAGAGCGATGGCGTAGATGTCAGTCTCGGCACTCGTGTCGAGACTTTTGCAACACGGGGAATCGTCTCCTTTGCGCACCCAAAAGCGTCGGCAGAAAATGCCGACGCGGCAGACACGAGTGTCCGCGCCACGTCGCGTTTTTTTTCGAGGCGGTCCGCGCGTACGATACCCGAGCCCTCCCGTATAGTCACCAAACGATCGGCGGCAACGTCCCGGATCGTTTCCGTGCCGCCATTGGGCCGGCGGATTTCCAGATCGGCTTTCGCGGCCTCGCCCAAGCCGAAATATAGGCGGCGATCACTGGCGGAGAGATACGACGACTGGCCGAGCACCGCCTGCGCCTGCCTGCGATCGCCATAAGTGGCGACCACCTGCGCGCCGATGGCGCTGCGATTGGAGACCGTCCCGACGAGCAGGACCTTCAGCCAGTGCGCTTCCCCGCTCAAGTCGTTGCGCAGGAGTGAAGCGGTTCGTTCAGGTTGATGATGAGGATATCGACGTCGCCATCGTTGTCGAAATCGCCAAAAGCGGCGCCGCGGCTGGAGTGCGCTTCGCGCACGTCCGGGACCGCGCTCGTCCTGCAACTCCTCGAACCTGGCTCCGCCCAGATTGCGGAAGACCACTCTGGGCGTGCGCCAAGGCGCATCCGGCAGCTTGCCCTCGGCTTCGAGATAGACCATGCCGCTGGTAAAGAGAAGAGATCGGGAAGGCCATCGTTATCGAGATCGGTGATGGCCGCACCCCAGCCTACGAAACGGGTCTCCACTCCCAGGCCCGCGCGGAGCGTGAAGTCGCGAAACTACCCCTTGCCGTTCTTCATTGAGGGAAACCCGCGTTCCAGGCCCTGCTCGCTGAAGGTGCCGTCATGATTGTTCCGGAAGTAGAGGCTCGGCGAGGTGTCGCACGCGACGTAGATGTCGGGCGACCCATCGCCATCGTAGCACCCGCAAGGGACTGCCGCGCCCCTTGCCCGTAACCCCATCCTCGCTGTGGCCGCCAACCTCCGCTTCGCTCCGGACGGTTTGTCTTGACGAAGTCGAACAGTTCGCGGAAATCAGAAGGCCAGCGTCGCTTCGCTGCGACGGTGTTCACCTTCGGCCCGGAATTGCGTTCGGCTTCCTTCCGGAATGCTGTTCCGCTTGCCCGGAATCCCCAATCAAAACTGGACCCGGACCTCCAACAGAATGTTGCGCATCGCCGCAGCCGCGGTAGCCGCGCCGAAGCCGGCAGTGGCCGGCGTCAGGCGGGCCGAGTTCAGTGTTGTGCCATTGTACTGGTTGTTCACCAGCGTCATGGCAGCAGGGTTGTTGAACGTCGCTGTGCTGTTGATAGAGGTAATCTGCACGTTGTTGGGCAAGTTATAGATGTCCAAACGGAGCGCGAGCTTGAATCTTTCGTTGATCGAAATCCTCCGGACGATGTTCATGTCCTCCTCGATGGTCGCACAGTTTCGCAGTATGTCGCGCCCGGATTCCATGCCCAGGCTGCCGTAGGTCGGTCCCTGTAGGGCCGTGGCATTGAACTCGGAATACCGGTTGCCCGAACATCCGTTGCCGAGCGCGGCAGGGTTGAGTACCACCATTCTGCCGCCGTAGTCCGGCGACCCGGTGATGTTCACGTTACCGCCATTCGCCTGGTAGCTGTAACCGGGAGTGAAGGGGGTGCCCGAGTGCAGCGTCGTTATACTGCCAAGCTGCCAGTCCTTGGTCAACTGGTGGACGAACGCACCGGCTCTGGTTGCGCTCGGGATGCTCCAAACGGCGTTGGCAACGAAGTAATTCGGAATATCGTTCGTGTACTTCTCATTCAGCTTCTGGTAGGCACCCCAGTCGGGCAACAGCGAGATCGCCCCCGTGGAGGAGTGCTGGGTTTGTACCACCAGCCCCTGGTTGCTGATGAAGTGGAGCTCGCGCGTGTAATTGATCCCGAACAAGAGACCCCTCGAGAAGCGCCGGTTCAGGCTGAACTGCAGCGAGTGGTACGTGTCAAAGAAGCCTGTAGTGTTCTGGTTTACCACGCCCAAACCAGCATAAGGACGGAGCAGATTCGTCGTATAGGCGGTAGCGCCGGGCACCGAACTGGTGCCGAGCGTTGGGTCCTGATACTTCGCCAGATACGCCGTGCCGTAATCCACGGAGTTCAGGTTCTGAAGGTCGCCTCCCTGGAACACCCCGAGGAGGTTATAGCCGTGATTGCCCACATACGACACGTCCGCGACCATGCTCCCCGGCAGTGATTTCTGGAGGCCTACGTTCCACTGCACTTCGGTTGGAATCTGCGCATTGTACAGGAAGGTGACCAGGCTCGACACCGGTTGCGGGCTCAGCCCCGTCCCCGTCCCGAGCGTCTGCAACTGCCCCTCGAGCAGGTTCTGCTCCGTCGCAGTCGGCGGATTGCCGGGGGTTGAGAATATCGTGTTCCCATCCGGCCGGTCGTAGAACAGCCCGACTCCGCCGCGAACCACCCAATTCGCCCTCCCCGTTACGTCCCACGCAACCCCAAACCGCGGCGCCAGCACCACCGCCGGCCAGACGTAGTTTGTGCCCGCGATCCCGTGGCCCGCCTGTGTGATGCCGTCCAGCGTATTGCCCACGCCCGGAATCGGCGTCCCGATCAGCGCCTGCGTATTGGCCGCGCCCGCCACCGTAATAATCTGCCCGTTGAGCGGATTCATGGCGTTGCGAAGGTTGCCCGAGCACGCCGCGGCGCCGTTGCTGCACCCGGCCACGTAAAGCACCGGCGCATTGGACGAAGACCAAGCGGGTCCGCCACCCTGCCAAAGACCCGCCACGTTGAAGTTCGACGACTGGTCGAACTTGTCGTACTGCGGCTGCTGATGCACAAACCGCACCCCGTAGTCCAGTGTAAGGTGCTTGGTGACCTTCCAGGTGTCCTGGACGTAGCCCTCGATCTGGTTATACAGATAATCGCCTTCGATGAACTTCGACGCCTGCTGGTACTGGTTGAAAACCCCCAGCGCCGCGTTCGCGTAGCCGAACCCGCTATCCAGGGTGTTGTTGGAGTTATTGCCGAAGTCCACGTAACCCTGGAAGGTGAGGTTGGCAATTCCGCCGGCGCCCGTGTTCTGCGCCTTGTAGCTGTGGTTGAGGTAGGCTCCGGCCTTGAACGTATGGGTCCCCTGGACGTGCGTCACGTTGGCCGCTACGTCCTGCGTGTGGTTGACGTTCAGCCAGCCTGGATACCGCTGGCAGGCCGGCGCCGGTGTACTGCAGACATTCGTAGTGATGAGACTGCCCCATCCGAAGATTGGGTTCATGTTCAGCGTCCCATTGGAATAAAACGGCGCCTTGAACGACTGCAGGACTTGGTAGCCATAGTATCCCGGATTCATTTGACCCGCGTTCGGATACAGCTCCGGGAAAGTCGGCAGAGCCGTCAGGCGGTTAGACGAAGCATCGACGGGAATGCCGCCTTCGTTGCCTCCCGCCAACTGATTCTTGATCGTCCCGTAGGTCCCCTCGATGAACGTCCTCGGGCTAATCACGTAAGTAACGCTCGCGCCAAGGTTATAGATATAGGGATAGGGCACCTCGGCGTCGTTGAATCCCGGGATATAACCAGGAGTTACCACCACGTTTTGAATCTGGCCGGAGTACTTGGCCGAAAGCCGCAGCTTCTGTGTCGCCTGGTAATCGATTTTACCGGCGGGCTGCTGGAGCAGGTAGCTGTACGTGGGCGCATTGATCTGCCAGTTGTAGTTCTGCCCAGGCCCTTGCGTGAAGTTCGGCAGCGGGTACTGGCTAAGCACAGCCACGCCGGGGGCATACAACCGGTCGGCGGGAATGATGTTGCCTGGGAAAGGCGCACCCGACTGATAGTCCATAATCGGGCCGATCAGGACGCCCTGGTTATTGAGGCTCTGGGAGAAGTTGCCGGCGCGCTCGAGCGCGGTGGGCATACGCACCTGGATGACGTTGCCGCTATTGATCGCGGTGGTGGTGGGCCGGAACTCGTGCGCGTAAAAAAAGAACAGCTTGTTTTTTCCGTTGAATACCTTCGGTATCCAGACCGGGCCGCCAATGCTGTAGCCGTAGATACTCGACACCGTCTTGGCTTGCGGGACCCCGTTGTTCTGATTCGCCCATGAGTTCTTATTCCAGTTCCACCGGGTGAAAAGGCCATAGCCCGACCCGTGGAACTCGTTGGTGCCGCTCTTGCTGTATGAGGTGATCTGCAAACCGCTCGACCGCCCATACTCCGCCTGGTACCCCTGTGTAAGCACCTTCACTTCGCCGATCGACTCGATGTTCATGGTCAGCATCTGGCCGTTATTGCCCGTGTCCATGGCCGAGATGCCGTCCATCATGACGTTGTTCTGGGCCGCGCCGCCCAGCCGGGTGGCAATCGCCACCGGACATGACCCCCGGAATCAAGGGCACGACATTCCCGAAGTTCCCATGTGAAATCGGCAGTTCATTGATCTGTGTTTGTTCGAGGGCCGTTGACCGCTCGGAGCTCTGTGTCTGGAGGAGCGCCATTTCGGCGGTCACGCTGACCGTCTCGGTGGTTCCGCCCACTTCGAGCGCCAGCGGCGGCACGCCGACACGATCACCGCCGGTAACCACGATCCCCCTGCGCCGAAGGGTCTTGAACGACGGAGCGCTAACCTCGATAGTGTATGTGTCGGGGGCGAGGTTCGGGATCACGTAGTCGCCCTCGGCGTTGGTTAAGACTGCGGTGGTCCTGGTATTTTGCGTCTCGCTGATCAGGTCCACCTTCGCGCCAACGACGACAGCTCCCGACGCGTCGACGATCCGTCCTGACATCGTGCCGACCGTGATCTGCGCCAGCGCCAAAAGCGGCAGCAGGAACAAGCCCACGACAAGGGCGGAGACGATACTGCAAATGCTGCGTTTCATGCTCTACCTTCCTTCTTGGTTGGCTCTTTTGGCCCTACCGAAGACACGGCCCCTTCCCGTTGCAGGTGGTCCCCTCCGGCACTTAGGCACACTAATAGCGTTACGATTCCGTCCTAGCCGGGCGTTGCCAATACACCCGGTCGCGCAAATGAGATTTACCTAAGACCCCTTGTGCATCCCGAGCAAACCAAGGTCTCGCTTCCCGAAGGGTGGCCCTTAGCCAGCGCGGCGCTTCAGCGGGGCTGTATCCCGGGGTGCGGTCCCCGAGGCCGGCCAAAGCTCGCCCTCCGCAGCTTCGACGAAGTACCTTGGCGAACTTCTGAAGTTATGTACAAAGCCAACCGGCGTCAACCAAACGGTCTTGCCCGCAACTTCCTCATTCACGTCCCCCCTTGTCCCTTGTCCCTTGAAACAGGCCCACTTTACGCGAGGAATGCCTCGCACGGCTCCGTTAACCGTGTGTCGCCATTCCCCGAGTGGAAGCGATGCTATCACATTTGTCGAGTCATGTAAATTGAATAATCGGGTTAATGCGGTCGATTACGCGTAAATTTCGCTGGAAAAGGCCTAGTCAGCAGTCCTAGCAGGTACAACCCAGGCATGATTGGAGGGACTACGGATAGCTTTGGGAGAACAGGAACCGGCACTCGACCGGCGCAGACTGCTTCCGACGACGGACCGCCGGGGTTGCCTCAAGGTGGATCCAGACTTCGACGCGCTGCGCGGCGACAACCGGTTTGCCGGGCTGCCGCACCGCATCCGGTTCTGACCTGGACGGTCGATCCAAAGGAACGCCAGTCCTACCTTTGGCCTTTCTCGAGCTTGTCCGCTTCCTTCGTATGCAGAGCGGCGCTAGCCGGGTCTCCGGTTTGCAGATAGAGTTCCGCCAGGCGCCGGTGGATGACGGCGCGATGCGGATCGAAATCGAGCGCGCGAGCATACTCGTCGATCGCCAGAGCGTACATTTTCTTGGCCGTGTACGCGGCACCGCGCTCCACCGCGACATCCGCCCGCAAGCCCTGGTAATATTCGGAAACGCGGAACTCCTTGCCCTCCGGCAGCGCGGCGCGCAGAGCCTCCAGCGCCTTGTCACTCGCGTGCTGGGCGTTATAGACTCGCGCCAGGTTCAGGTATGCGTCGGGCCGCGAGCGGTCCAGCGCGATGGCTTTCCGGCAGATATCTTCCGCTGCGGCGAACTGCTGTTTCTTGATGTATAGCGACGCCAATGTGTTGTACATCTCCGCCGTGACGTAGGGAGAGTGAATGGCTTTTTCGAACTCGGCCATTGCGGCCTGTTCCTGTTTCAGGTCCAGATAAGCAAGCGCCAGGAAATAGTGCGCCGGGGTCATGGTGTCCTCTGCCACGTCGAGAGCCTTGCGGTTCAACTCCAGCGAGGCGCCAGGATTTCCGAGTCTGCGCCGGACTTCACCTAGCAGTGAAAGAAAAGGAGGTAAACCAGGGCTTTGCTTCAGACCGCGCTCCAGTTGCTCCTGGGCCTTTTCGCTCAAGCCCTGGTCGAAATAGAGCCGAGCCAGGTAGAACCGCGCCCTCAGAAGCTCCGGATCGAGATCGAGCGCCTGCTGCAATTCCGCTTTGGCCTCGGCGATCATGTCAGGCGACCCCTGCGCGAGATACGCCAGTCCCAGAAGCATGTGTGCGGGCGCGGAACGCGGATCGGTCGCCAGCACGCCCTTGCACTCGCGGATCGTCTGTTCGGCTTTCCCCTGTTGCAGGTGTTCCGCGGCGGCACCCAGTTGCGCGCTCTGTTGCTCGGTACGAGGAGTCTGCGCCCAAGCCATGACCGAAGCGAGGAGGACAACAGCAATCCGGAGCCGCGGCACGGTCAGATTATACCTGAGGCTCTCAGCGCTTCGCATCGGCCTCATCCAGCAGCAAAATCTGGCCGGCGCGAACACTGTCGATCGCCTGCTTCTTCCCGCTGGGCCATTCGATTTCGATGCGAGCAAGGGTTGCGTTGCCCAGCCCGAAATACAAACGCACGTCGCTGGTGCTGAGGTAACTTCCGTAGGGATTGACTTCCCGCAACTGGGTCCGGCCGCCGCTGGTCAACCGCACCTTCGCGCCGATCCCGAAATGATTGCTCTCGCGGCCGCGGGCGCGGAGCGCGATCCAGTGATTGCGATTGCCCCCGTCATTGCGCAGCAGCAGCGGGCTCCCGCCGGAATTGCTCACAATGATGTCCAGGTCGCCGTCGTTGTCGAAATCCGCCACCGCCAGGCCGCGGCCCACGTGCTGGATGTGAAACGCCGGACCGCTTTCCGCCGAGACTTCGCGAAAATGGCCGCCGCCAAGGTTCCGGTAAAGCAGGTCGGTCTGACGGTAAGAAAGCTGCGGGTCGAAGAGTTTCACATTATCGATGACGTGTCCGTTGGTGACATAGATGTCCGGGAAACCGTCGTTGTCGAAGTCGAAGACCTTGGCGCCGAAGCCAAGTGTCTTCACGCTGGATGGTAATCCGGCTTTGACCGTGCCGTCCTCAAAAAGCAGCTTTCCGAGATTGCGGTAGAGCGGGTTGTATTGGCGCGAATAGGCCGTAAGGAAGATGTCCGGTAAGCCATCGCCATCGAGATCCACGATCTCGGTACCCATGCC
>Ga0335079_10011596_pt1 | contig 10050 bp, 7 predicted proteins | sample Lox_Sample_33_FD_206719 | JGI IMG/M metagenome (GOLD analysis project Ga0335079, IMG submission 206719) | Soil microbial communities from Loxahatchee National Wildlife Refuge, Florida, United States - Lox_Sample_3.3 | ecosystem: Environmental > Terrestrial > Soil > Wetlands | place: USA: Florida...
ACCAAAATGCGCGGAGATGATAGATGGAGGCCAGACAAGGTTGGGAGTCGCATCGAAGTACGAGCCGCCGCTTCCAGATGTGAAGCGGGCGCGCACAATCTCAGTGAACATCCCGCCTTGAATGATGACGGCTAAACACACAGGTATCAAGACGGCGATCCAGCGCACCAAACTGGATGGCAATTTCCATGAGCGCTGTGAAATCATCCAAACAATCACTGCCAACACAAAGCCGAGACCGATCAAACCAAACGTCACTTCGTTTGCCAATGCCAGCGAAGAAAGTAATATAAACGTAATCACACCCGCGAACGGATTGCGCCAACGTTGTGCGGTTAATAGTAAAAGCAAAACGATGATGAAAGCCATGCCGGAGATTCCGGTAAAGCCATTCATCACATACGATTGAAAGATGCCGCTGTGAAATGCAAACGGAAACGGAATGGGACCGCCGCCATCGATCTTCCAATTCGAAAGCATGGCGTGGATCAGGTCGGGCGCAGTGACGCCCGCGGAACCGAGCAGCGTAATTTGATTTGAGATCAACTGCAAAATGGGTTGAGGCAATAAAAGCAACAACCAGCGCGCTCCGCCCGCAAACATCAGCATCACGCTGGTCAACACAGACGCGAGGCGATTGTGTGTCATGCGATAAGCCCACAGCCATGCCAGCATCAACGGCAAGGCAATGATCAGGCCGCGTGAAACATCGAGCGCGGTCCATGGGAACATGTTCCCCAACCGCATGAATTGGGTCGCAAACAACAACAGGAAGTAATGATAATTGAAGCTGAAATGCGGATCGAGCGCGAAATGCGGCGGGATGTCCCCGGTCGCCATCAGAGAAATGGTCGGAAGATTTTGATAATCTTCGAAGATGGCCAACCCGCGCCCGATGGAGACAAAGAGAATCGTCAGAACAAAAAGAATCAGCAACTGACCAAGCGAAAAAGAAAAATCTATCGTATGGTTTTGTCGTTTCAACAGAACAATTGAGATCAAGCCGCCAATCAAGGTTAGGGCCGCGGCAAGCCAGAACGCAACCATAACGGGCATTATCTGGGCTAGGACATTGGCAAGCCACGTTTCGGTCACCAGCCCGATGCCCAATCCGATCAGCGCGGTTTCGTTTCGGCGGAGACGAAACAAGCTAGCGGCCAGCAACCATCCGCCAACGATCCACAACAAAGCCCATAAAAACAGCGGAGCGAAATCCAAAAGTGCATTCATAACTTCATGGCCGATGAATAGAATAATCTATTTTAGATATTTTTGGCAGGCCGTTATATCCGGGCGTGGGATCAGCAATTGCACATTGATATTATCGTAGGTTACCAATGGCTGATAGAAACACAGTGTCGGCTTCGAGACCCAATCCACCCAATCATTATTCTCGTCCGAAAAAGCGCCAGTCGTGCGACGCAATCGAAGGACTTCGATAACGATCAGGCTAAACCGTTTATCGGCAAGGTCCTGGTAATAATTTCGGAAATACGCCGCGTTGTTTCCCATGGCTTGATCCATCATATATTTCTTTTCGTAATCCGGCGCAAACGGAATCCGGCTCAGATCATTAAACGTCAGCAGTTGGCGCTGATCGACCATCAAAACCAGACCGTGCTGGCTGGCTTGCGAGATGCGACTCTTAATATCCGCCAGTTCTTGTTGAGCAACCTGTGGACTGGGTAAATCCAATGTGGGATCATACGCCGCATCGCGCGGAAACGGTGTGACGGAATAGATGGGAAGAAGAATGGCTAAACATACAACTATTTGAATCCAAACAGGCCAGCCAGTCATGGTCAAATTATTGGAGCGCAATAAATTGTATAAGCCCAGCATGAAGACCAGCACCAGTGTCATCAGGTACATATCCAGATTATGGAGATCGCCTCCGCCGCCAATTTTGGAGCTGACGATCAAACCCGCCACAAAGAATCCCATCAAGCCGATTCCAATGGCAAGCAGTTGCGGCCAATCCAATGTCCAGCGACCGGAAGCGATCCACCAAATCAAAAGCGCAACCAAAGGACCGCTATAAAGGATGGCGGTCAAAAGGACACCTAGCGGAAGCGTCGGATTGGGAAGCAGGCGATACCAAAGCAGGGATTGATGGAAAGTAAGATTTGTTGATGTTGTCACAGAGAATACAGATTTATAGCCAACTATCAAGCCGGGCAATAGACCCGCCAGAGCCAGGAAAGTCGTCGGTGCAAGCCGCCGCATAAAAGATCCGGGACGATGCGGATAATACAAAATCAGATCGATCAAAATAGCCCAGCCCGCTGTTACCGGAATCCACGTCCAGCGGCTCAACCCCACATAGATACTGGCAACGACGACAGAAATCGCGCGCACCCAAAAGGATCGAGCGGACATAAATGCAAAAACAATAATCGCGGCCAGCATAAAGGGTGGATGAAGCGGTGCCTCGACGATGAAAAACAAAGTCAGCCACAACACGAAAGCCCAGCGCACATAGAGGTTTTCTATTTTTCTCGCCAGAATCCACGCCGCCAAAATGGGAAGTGCAACGCTGAGTATAACGTCCCACAGTCGAAGCAATTCTATGGACACACCGGGAAAAAGAAACAGCGAGCCCCATAAAATATACGAGCCAGGAGAACCATAGGGATTGATGATCGTTCCTGAATAATTATAAAGATTCTGGCCAAATATCAAAGAGTCTTCGTACAGGCGATCTCCCTCCGACCAACCGATAGAAAATGGATAATTCGTTACAGATAAGGACGCCCTAACCAAAGCGGATATCAAGGCTAGTGCAAAAGCACCGATCAATAATGTTTTGACTGACACCAAATGATCGCCATTTTTATTCAGCAGGACGGCAATCAAAATCAATTCAATCAGCAGGAACGAAAAACGTATATTGGGATTGGTAACATAAACTTTTGGGCCTGCCAACCAATAAAACAGCACGGGACCGCACAACACCACTATGATGAGAAACCAGCGCGGCCAGCCAATCCGATCACGCCATGAAATAAAACCTTGAGGTATTTTTTGTTGAAATGAGATAAAGAGCATGACAGCCAAAGCCAGAAGCAGGAAATAACCCAGTAAGACAGCCAAGCGGTAAACCCAGGCTTGCGAAAAAAGGAGGCGCATTTCCAAAACGATGCGCGGGAACAGGAATAAGGACAGAACAAAAACGATTTCTTCCCATCCGCTAAAAGAGGGGCGCTGAGGCGAAATCAACATAACGATCCATGCCGTGAGACCAAAGGAAAAGGTCAGTTGCAGCCACGGACCAGTCAGCAAAGCCTGCCACGGCGAATAAAGATAGAACCAGACCACGGAGAGAATTAACGCTGCGGCTATCAGCCAGCGCATCCAACTTCGACGCAGGATTTGTTCCACGGACCGATGCAAAGCGTCTGAGCTGAGGAAATAAAAAACAAGCGCGGCCAAGCCCAAGATCAAAAGCAGACCGTATGCCGCAATCGTCAATAAGCCGGACGCGGATAACAGGCTTCCCCAATCCTGCTCCATCCGAAAAACTGCCAGAATTTCAAAAACGGCTGCAATAAATGCAAAGACCAATCCCGTAAAGAAAAACCAGCGCTTGGAATTCTTTGATAAGGTATTCATTTTGACCTATCGTCATGAAGATTGCAAAGGCGACTCTCTGCGTCGAAGGAAAGTATTCAAGGGGATATACAGTAAAGAAATTAGATTGAATAAATACAGGCTTACCCGCAAACCAACACTGACCGTTGCCATCTGTACAGCAGGGATCCCAAACAAGCCATACAAATATACCTGACTTGTTTCCATCACACCCAGCCCACCAAAGACCTGGATCGGAATCCAAGAAATCAATTGGATCCAAGAACTCACAAAAACCACAACAGCTGCCGGTATAATCATTGAATACGCCAGTAGATTAGATAAAATCCATAACATCGTCAACGCCATGTAAACCAACGAACATGCTACAGCAGTTAGGAGAATTCGAAACACCACGCTCGCCTTTTGCTCGGCAAGGTATTGTAGAGCATCCAGACCGCGCTGGATAATGGTAAAGTGTCCTAAGCCTATACCGTTCAATAGAGCATCGACCACCTTCAAAAATTTTTGGCGCACAACAATAACTAATAATAAAATCCCAATTGCCAGCGGGATAATCGCCAGCATTACTATTACTGCAATTCTTAATACGGTGATTTGATTCCACAATATCACACCGGCTACAGATAATATACACCATACAGCCACCAAATCGCCGATCTTTGCAATAATAAAAGTCGCGGCTGCTTTCCGAAGCCTGACACTTTCATCTACATGGAACATGGTGAGATAAGAGGCAATGCCTGCGCCAGCTGCAATAAAATTCGTAACCACATTCTGTACAACAACTATCGAAAGCACACGAGCGTATAAAGTCTGCCTGCCAGACAACATGTAATATTGCACCGCCTTCATCATGGTCATCAAACAAAAAAACAAAAAACTGACGACAAGCCAATTCACCGAAACATTCTTGAACAATTCACTGATATCACTAAGGTTGGTTTTGGAATAAATAAACCAGACCAAAGCAATTGCCAATAAAATCTTGATGGCATTCCAGATGAAACCAGATCCTTTTGAGATATTGCCAACCATAAATTATTTATTCATTGGAGAACACAACACATAATATCTTTCCCCGCCTGGGGAAAGATTGAGGAAGAAAAGCCAGTAGAGCAGAGAAGCGGATAATTTCTTGCGTAAACTATATTCACCCATAGTTGCTTGCTCAGGCAAACGATTCACAAAGCGACGGTGCAGGTTGTAAAACGGGAATCCCCATTGGATTTCTTTAAGAATTCTGAAACCAGCCTCTTGTAGTTTCTTTTGTACTTCGCGACGCGAATAGCCATGCACATGTCCTATTCTTTCCGTTTCTACTTTAAATAATGGACCCAAAGGAACAGATAGAATCATATATTTACCGGTCATGGCTAGTAAATTATTTAATGCAGCGCGGTCATCGTCAATATGTTCCAATACATCAATACAGGTTATCAGGTCAAATTTCTTTCCAAGGTTTTGTTCGCTCAGATCAATGGTATTGAAATCTGCCTTGGGGAGCCGGGCTTTTGCAATTTCAAGTCCCTGTGCTGAATACTCCAAACCCGTCACTTCAGCAGAAGGATATTTTTCTAAGATTTGTTGGAGCAGAAGTCCAGTGCCACAACCCGCATCCAAGACTGAAATAATTTCCAATCCCCTAAGCAGGGAAAATACAAATCGCCGCGTATGGCGTGCACTCGGACCATAGATTTTCATGTCATCCCAGCGCGGCCAGCCTTGATTATAAAATTCTGGAGAAAAGGTCATTTCTGAGCTCTATTTTTGCACACAAACTCATTACAGCCTGTGGGCACACCTGCAGGGTGGACATTCAATATCTCAAAACCAAGTTGCTTAAGGGTAGTCTGCATTTCGCCCACGCTAGCATATTCATAAGGATAGCCACCCACCCAATCCACAACGTTGTGCATGAAATCCATACCGCGCTTCATCTTGAATGGATTTTTGAACGTAACCAGCCACTTCGCCATAAAGATGATAGGCATAAAAATCCATATCAATACCTTTTGGCCATGTTTACCTGCTTTATTGTAAAGCCACTTGACCCATTTCCAAATCGGCGACGACCAGTGCCGATTGTAAATCGCAATCATCAGCAGTCCGCCGGATCGAACGCATTGCGCGGCATTGGCCAGAGCTTGAGCCATATTGCCGGTATGGTGCAAAACGCCCCACGAATACAGCATATCAAAAGTCCCCAATGGTTTCAATTGCCCAGCATCCAAAATCGAGATTTGAAAAAATGAAGCGGATTGTTGATCACCCAACCAGTGAGAGAAATTTGCCCGGGAAGTGTCAACGGATACCGGATCAACATCGATTCCAACGACGGGTTGCGCGCCCAGCCGAGCTGCGGCAATTGAAAACAAACCGCTTCCGCATCCAATGTCCAAAAATGATTTACCCTCCAGGGCGTTTTCGCCGAACAAGGAAGTTAGGGAAGTCATTGCTTCCTCAATACGCTCCTCATCAATCTGGCGTGAGAACGAGGCCCAATTCTCTCCAAACTTAAACATGGCTTCCTTTCATCCACAACGCTAGCATCGTCAGCGCGTACAGTCGTTTGCCATGATCGGCGCGGGCCTGCGCATGTTCATCCATCAGATTTTGCAAAGTAGATTGATTGAATAAATTATTCAACGGGCTTTCAGCGCCAAGTAATAATTCGCGCGACCAATCCACAAGCGGACCGCGAAACCAAGCCGCCAACGGAATTCCAAATCCCTGTTTGCCATGCGACTTGACATTCTCCGGCAAATAATCAGCAAAGGCTTTCTTCAATAAGTATTTTCCGCTTCTACCGCGGATTTTGAGCGAATCCGGCAAACGCGCGCACCACTCCACGATTTCATGGTCGAGGAATGGCGAACGTCCTTCGAGTGACGCGGCCATCGTCATGCGGTCGGCTTTGACCAGCAAATCGCCGGGAAGGTAATTATGCAAGTCAGTGTAAAGCGTTCGGTCGAGGAATGACCCGCTGGCTTTATCATAAGATTCTGCCAATAACGATTCGGCATTGTCGGCGCGGAAATTTTTCCAATGCTCCTCTTTCCATAATTGTCCTCTTTGCCATGGAGCGAAATACGAACCCCAGCGCAAAATACTGGCACGACGATCGACACGCGGAAGTTGTTCAAGGCGCTTCAATCCATTGATGAAGCTTTTGCCTACTGGACGAGTCGAATTATCGGGAAGATGATGCATAATGGATGGAACCAGATTTCTGGTCAGAAATGGAGGCGCTTGCAAATACAGGTTGGCAAGTGGATCGAGCCAGTAACGTTGATAGCCCGCGAAATCCTCATCACCGCCATCGCCGTTCAAGGCGACCGTCACATAGTCACGCGTCAATAACGAAAGATGATAAAGCGGAATCGCTGAAGCATCGGCAAACGGCTCGCCAAAATGACTGATGATCTTTTCGAGCGTTGCTGGAATATCGCCATACGTCAGCGTGAACTCGTGATGGTCGGTGGAATATTTTTGCGCAACTGCACGCGCATAAGACAATTCGGAAAATTCCTCTTCCTGGAAACCCACCGAAAATGTTTTGACCGGCGCATCACTCAACTCCGCCATCAGTGCCACGACGATGCTTGAATCGAGTCCGCCGCTCAAATGCGCACCGAGCGGCACTTCGCTGATGAGGCGCATCTTGACCGCCTCGCGTAGGCAGAGGCGCAATTCATCCGCCAGATCATTTTCATTGCCAACCCATTTGGGTTGATACGAATAATCCCAATAGCGATTGATCTTTGCCTGACCATTTTCCCAAACCAAGGTATGTGCGGCAGGGAGTTTATAAATATCTCTATAAACAGTGCGCGGCTCGGGAATATATTGCAAACTCAAATATAAATCAATTGCCTCCAGGTCAATCTCGGGACGATGCGGCAAAGCCTGAAGCAAGCCGCTCAGCTCCGAACAAAAATACAACTCACCATTTTGAATTGTGTAATAGATAGGCTTCTTGCCAAGCCGGTCACGCGCAATCAATAAACGTCGTTTGTGCGTGTCCCATAACGCAAAGGCGAACATGCCGCGCAACCGTTTTACACAATCATCGCCTTCATCTTCATAATAGTGGACAAGGCATTCTGTATCGGTCTGCGTATAAAAACGATGACCGCGGCGTTCCAATTCCACGCGCATCTCGGGATAGTTATAACATTCGCCGTTAAAGATGATCTGTATCGATCCATCTTCGTTCGCGATGGGCTGGTCACCGCCCTTGACATCAATGATGGCAAGCCGCCTCATCGCAAGTCCAACACCGTCCGCGATATAAAAGCCGTCGCTATCGGGACCGCGATGACGAACCGCGGTGTTCATCTCCTGTAAAATTTCGCGGTCGCCCGGGCGATTATCGGAATAAGATAATCCGCATATGCCGCACATTATTTCATCGCTCTTTCCAAAATCAATTCATATTGTTCCGCGACGCGATTCCAACTAAAGGATGATTCAACCCTTTGGCGCGCGGCGCGTCCCATTTGCTCCCGCATCTTGGCCTCGACTAATAACGGCCTCAGCGCTTCTCGGAGCGCATCCGTATCTTCGGAAGGAACTAGCTTGCCAGTCTCGCCGTCCACGACCAATTCTTCATTGCCTGCAATTTTAGTTGCCAATACAGGCAAGCCACTGGCCATCGCTTCCAACACCGCATTCGGCATCCCTTCATGTCGCGATGGAAATAAAAACAGGTTCGCCGCGGCATATTGCTCTTTGATTTGTTCGGACGAAAGCCAGCCCGCAAAATGGATGCGGTCATGAATGCCATATTCTTCTGACATGGCCTTTAACGTTGCCATCTGCGGCCCATCACCCGCAATCGTCCATGTCCATTCCAAAGCTTTCAACTGGGATAGGGCGCACATCGCCAGATCAAAACCTTTTTGATATACCACGCGTCCAACAGAAAGGATATGCGGCGAAGACCAATCTCGGTTGGAGACTACAAATTGACTTACATCCACGCCATTGGGAATGATAGGAATCTCGTAATGGGAATCAAAGGCAAGCGCAAGGCTCCGCAAGCCGTTGCTGTTTGCAATGATCGAATCGGCATGTTTCCATATCGAACGCAAAAATGGCGCAGCAATTTTATGATACATGCGGAAATCATAGGGACGGAATCCAGGCACATCTCCGCCGCGCAAAGAGACAATGTAAGGGATGCGATAGAGTTTCTTTAGAAGCCAGGCGATCGCGCCCGAAGGCAGCCCGAAAAAAGCCAAAGTGATATCCGGCTTGAATGAACGAATCAACCCAAAGGTCCGGAAACAGGCGGTAAAGATGAATGAGATTTGTTCGAGAGCGTTGGAGCGATCCATCCTGCGGCGTAGCGTGGAAAGCCGAACAAGACGGACACCTTCGCGGGTTTCTTCAAAAGGCAAATCATCCCAACGCGAAGTCAGAACTAGCACTTGATGGCCGCGCTGAGCCAGCACGCGCGCAATATTTGAACTGGCATTGCCCGCACCGCCGCCGATCGGAGGGTATTCGCTGTTGATAAGCAGGATTTTCATCGGATTAAGAATGAGGCTCTTCGGGCTTTTCCAACAAAAAGACGTTGAGAAAACACCAATTGGGATAAGCCAGCAAACGATTGTAGATGTTATGCAAGCCAATGACATTAGACGGCATAATCACGGTTAGCACCGAAAGCATGGGGAATGTTGGAAAGATTCCCTTGCGCCATTGGATGTGGAAATGCTTTTCGAACATTTTGACATACTCGATGATGGGACGATCGCCGGGATGTCGGTCAATGCCGGAAGTTCGCACGAGCTTGCCGGAAAAGAAAAATGAAATACGCGAGGCGAGATGCGCCAAATTGGGAACGGTGATCAGCGCTTTGGCACCCGGCTTGAGAATTCGCGCGAATTCAGCGACGGCGCGTTCCTGATCCCAAAACGGAAGATGTTCCAGCACATCGAGGCACATCAATACGTCCACAGAGTTATTCTCAAGAGCTGTTTCGAGAAAACTTCTTTGAACAATGTATTGAGAGGAATAATTCAAATCCATGCCGTTGATTTGATAACCCTTTTCGCGGTATTCATTAACCAGCACGCCCTCACCGCAGCCCATATCGTAGATAGACGCGCTTTTATCGCATCCATTCAGGAATTTATGCGCGAGCTTCATCTTCTCGAGATAGACAGGCAAATAGGGCCAATCTTTTCTCAGATGAACATGATAATCTCCGCGGTCGGCGTATTCACCAGAACGTTTCACTATGATCCTCGATAAAAAATATTATGGACAGGATTCTGTACCCGCGGTCTTGGGTGCATAAACCTGAAGGTTATTGCTTTGCAAACTTAGGACAGGCTGATATTCACACAGAATGGGAGCCGCGATATCTTGACTCCAGGCATTGTTCTCCTCCGAAAACGCCTGGCCCGATTTGATGCCGGTGTTCAACTTGCGGGAAACGATCAACGC
>Ga0335079_10011598_pt1 | contig 10049 bp, 5 predicted proteins | sample Lox_Sample_33_FD_206719 | JGI IMG/M metagenome (GOLD analysis project Ga0335079, IMG submission 206719) | Soil microbial communities from Loxahatchee National Wildlife Refuge, Florida, United States - Lox_Sample_3.3 | ecosystem: Environmental > Terrestrial > Soil > Wetlands | place: USA: Florida...
TTACTCGATATTCAACCTTTATGCGACATTGCCGACTGCTGATGGAAAATGGTCGCTGCGGTTTTTTGCCAAGAATTTCCTCGCCCAGCAGTACTTTCAATACAAGGTATCGGAGCCGTATTCACGGTTTGGCGTGGGCGGTATGCCGCAATGGTTCGGCGGCGACCTCACCTATCGCTTCCAGTAAGATGACGGAGCGACGAAGCATTCCGCGCATGACGCCGCAAAGTCCATCATGCGTGGAGATTCGCCACGCCCTCGGCGCAAGCACTGGACAGGTCACCATCCGGTAAAGGAATCGCCGCTGGAACCACAGCATCCAGGCGGCTCGCCGTTATAAGGCAGTTGACCGCGATATCCCAAATCTTCATGGGCTCGCTGCCATTCATTATTATGCGCTCTCAAGTTTCGGCGCCCCACCTGACCGCGACTATTCACCGATGCGCCCGAGGTGGCCGCTGCGTTTCGCGACTGAAAACAGCCATAGCTGGGGCTCAGCGCAATCATCACGCAGGCGTGGAAAGCGTTGATCGAGGCATCGTCACTCGGCAGCGCGCGGCGTCGTTCCCGTCAAATGACAGTCTTACCCAAGAACCAGTCCGTGTTCCAGGCGCATGGAATCAAGAGCTATTCGCTTCCTACCCAGGGAGATTTTTGAGCGGAACTAAAATTTTAACGACCTACTCTTGACAAAAACACAAATCCGAGTTGTATTGGCCGCCGACTTCGTAATCGACTCGTAACAGTTCAGCGTATTACGGCCGCGCGCCGGATAAGTCGAGCTACCGAGCTCACGTGGGGTGGGAAAATGATCGAACATTTGCAGGTGTGTAGCCCGCAAGTAGGCGGGACCGTCCGCCACAGGCGTTTCTACGCCAACAGCTTAGCCATAACCGCGCTTATGGCGTTAATCACCGCCGCCGGAATTGATCCGGCGTGGGCGCAAGCGACCGCAAGCCCTGCAGCCAAGGCTTCGCCCGCCGCAGCAGCTAGCCCGGTGGCAGCCAGCCCGGTCGCGGCGGCGCCGGCTCCTAAGGCGCAGCCGACTACCTCGGGGGTCGAGGAAATTGTCGTCACCGCGCAGAAGCGCGAGCAGTTGTCGCAGGATGTTCCGATCGCGCTGTCGGCGTTCAGCGCGCAAAACATAAGTTTCCGCGGCATCGATGAGTTCAGCGATCTGGCGATGCAGGTTCCCGGGTTGCAGTTCGGTCTGGACACCGGCGCCGACCAGCAAATTTACATCCGCGGCATCGGTATCGACGACGCCTCCGGCTCGGTCGAAGCGCCGATCGCAACCTATGTCGACGGGGTCTATCAGACCCGTACTTTCCGCGCGCCGACCCTCGGCATCGACATGAGCCGCATCGAAGTATTGAAGGGTCCCCAGGGAACGCTATACGGACGCAATGCGACCGGTGGCGCGGTCAATATCTACCTTCTGGAACCGAGCGACGAGTGGACCGGCGCGGTCAAAGGCGGGACCGGCAGCTATGGACAATGGTTGAGCCAAGGGACGTTTTCGGGCCCGCTGATCAAAAACATTCTCGATTTTCGTGTTAGCGGTGCGGTCTCGCGCGATGGCGGCTGGATCGTCAACGCGGTCAACGACCGGACTGTCAACGACCATCTCGAGGGCGACGGCCGCTTCGCACTTGCGTTTCATCCGCTGGAAAATCTGTCCATCGATTACGATTTCCTCGCGAACAAGCTGGTTGGCGGAGGCGTCAATGGTCTCGCCACCAACGTCATTGTCGGCAACTGCGCGCAGCAAAAGGCAGCTGGAATTAATCCATGTATACCCCCCTCGAAATACATCAACGGAGTTAATCCCTGGAAGGGTAAGTACGCCTTCCCGATTCTCGGTGACATGGAGAACACCCAGAACGCGGGAACCATTAAGTGGGACATCACCAATTGGGCGACGCTCAAGTCGATCACCGCGTTCCAGGAGCACACGGTCGGAAAGGGCACGAGCTGGCCTGCGCAAGGCGTCGCGGTATCACTCGAGGATCTGCGTCGACAAACGTTGGACCGGGCCTTTACCCAGGAATTCAACCTCGGTGGAAGCCGGGAGATCCCCTGGTGGAAGACCGACAAGCCTTTCTCCTGGCTGATTGGCAGTTACTACATGTTCGAGGACTATTCCTCGACCTACGCGCCGGTTAACGTAAGCCAAAACGCACTGAGCATCGGAGTCGGTGCAAAAGAGAAGCTCTCAGACTACTCGACCTTTGGTGACACTACTATTCCGTTGCCGTATCACTTCAGCCTCTACGGCGGAGTCCGGTACACCTACGACAAGAAAAGCACTCATCAAACCGAAAGCGTTCGGCTGTCCAAGAACCCGGCGGGACTCGGGCTGCCGTTCGGTAATTTTATAAGCATCCCCGGCGTTACCTGCTACGACGATCAGACTACGCAGAGTTTCCATAATTTCAGCTGGCGCCTTGGCGGTGCATGGGCGCCCACTGAACTGCTTAATTTCTACGTCAAATATTCAGAGGGCTACGATGCCGGCGGGCACTACTACGATAGCTGCCACAACAGCTATGACTCGGAAACGCTCCAGACCGTCGAGGGTGGAGTAAAGGCACGCTTCTTCGATGGGCGATTGGTCTTCGACGCGGCGGGCTATCACAACGATTACAACAACTACCAAATCTTCCTCGAAATCCCGTCACCAATCGGAACGGCGGTCGGTATTTTCAATGCCCCCGGCGCGGAGACTTATGGCGGCGAATTTCAGATCACCGCGATCCCATTCGATAATTTCACCACCGACATGGGTTTCTCCGTGATGCATTCCCAGTACAATGAGCTCTCCGCAATCAATCCGCAAAATCCCGGCGCGGGAGCGCAGAACTTGTCAGGCAATCAGATGCAGCGGGCGCCGAACCATACCGAAAGCATCGGTTTGGAGTACAACTGGCAAATTCCATGGGAGCGCTTCATGGAGAAGTCGGAATACATCCCGAGTCTTGGACCGCTACGCTTGCGCGGTGAGTGGTATCATACTGACACGGTAGTATTTCATCCGTTCGGCAAAGAGGGTGGAGCGTTTTCCTCCATCAACGACGTTCAGCATCCATACTCGATTTTCAACTTCTATGCGACGTTGCCGACCGACGACGGACATTGGTCGCTGCGCTTCTTCGCGAAGAACTTTTTGGCACAGAAGTACTATCAGTACAAAGTGGGCGGTGCGGCGAACATCTTCGGCGTTGGCGGCGCACCGCAGTGGTTCGGCGGTGACCTAACCTATCGCTTCTAGCGATAGCGCCTCGATAGAAAGGCGAGGGCCGCGCGATGAGAGTCGCGCGGCTCTTTTTTGCGCCTGGTAAAAGAAGAGGCCGGCGTAAGCACTAGCTGCTTACCGCCGGCCCCGCCCGAAGCTTATTCGATGGAACTGGGACTACTTCAGCATACCGAGCTGCTTATACATAGCACCCAGATCCCAGTACTCGTGCTGCTCCTGGATTTTTCCATTCTTGAAGATCAGCACCGAGCAACCCTCGGTATAGGTTTCCTTACCCTTGGCGGGCAGGCCGAGAAAATCCGAAGCGTGCTGGATGGCCCAGGTCCACTGCACGACGCCGGCGTCCGCAGTACCGATGTATCCGGTAACCACAAAGGTATGCTTTCCTGCATTCGGTTGCTTCATCCCCATCCACATCTTGCCGATATCCTTGCCACGGGTGATGTGATTGGTGGGATAGTCGTGAAAGATCGCATCGTCAGCGTATGACGCCGCGACCTTTTCGCATCCCTCAGGACTCCAGTTTCCGACCCATTCCTTTGCCCAAGCCAGATTCATGAAAGTTTCTCCTTTGCGTGGTTTGATAGGGACCCCGCTCCTGCGTGCGAATCCGATATGCAATCCGAATTTTAGTTCCGCTCAAACTCGATTTTCAAATGGAAACTGAAGTTTGGCGGTAGTAATCTGCAGAACAACTTTTCTCATCCAGCCCCCGCTGTTCTCTCAGGAGGAATCGCGATGTCCAAAATTGGCAAGTTGTTTCATTTGACCCACGTGGTATCGGATCTCGATGCCGCCGACCGATGGTATGACAGCGTCTTTTCCGCCTTGCGCTACTATCGCGGCTACCTGAAGGCCTCGATGCGCGATGCGTCATTGGTATGCGTAGGCGATTTGGTGCTCGAGCCGATCCAGCAGCGTAAGATACCCGGTTCCGAAAAGACTCCGATCGGCAAGTTCTACGCTCGCTACGGCCAGCGCTTCCATTCGATCGCATGGTACGTGGACGATGTCGCCGGGCTATACGAACCACTACGCGAGCAAGGGGTTCGTCTGTTCGATATGGTCGGTAATCCCGTGAGCAGCGCCACTCAAAGTATCGCGCTATGGACTCATCCTAAGGATGCGCATGCGATGCTGGAATTTGCGCCCTCCGGTGAGTTCAACATGGACCCGCGGCTCCATCCGGCCTGGAGTGCCTCCTACTGGCGCGATAAGCATCCGCTCGGAATCGAACGTACCTCTCATATCACGGTCACAATCGCCGATTTGAAGCAGGCCAGCGGCTTATACGGAAAGGCGCTAGGTGGGAAACTCATTCACGAGGAGGCTACGCCGCAAAGGAGGAGCGCCTTCTTCGCGGTCGGTGAGGATACGATTGTCGAGGCGGCGCAACCGCTCACAACTAGCAGCCCCGAAGCTCGCGACATGGAAGCTTCGGGCGAAGGTGTGTATGCGGTAACATTCAGGACGAGGGACCTCGAGCGCGCGGCAAAATTCCTCGAATCCAAAGGCCAGCGCATCGAGACGCGCGATGCGCATTCACTTATCCTCGACATCAAGGACGCCTTTGGGATGACGGTAGGATTTACCGACCGGGTTATTCCCAACGATCCTCGGTAGGAAGCCCAAAAAAAGATGCGCGCCGCTCGTTGGGTATGACGAGCGGCGCGCGGGCCTTAGGGGACAGGCCTGGTGAAAGAGCTTCGATGGTTACGTCAGTTAGCCACGGCCGTGGCGAAGCAGCTTGCCCGGCGTGGCGCCGGTGCACTTACCATCCTCGAAGGTGGTTTCTCCATTGACCATGATCGCGCGATAACCCTCGGCGCGCTGCACCCGACGCCATTCGCCGCCGGGGAAGTCATGCACGATTTCGCCGATCCAGTCCGGAGTAACCTTCAGCTTGTCGAGGTCATACACCACGATGTCCGCCGCAGTGCCTTCGCGCAGGACGCCGCGATTGCGGAAGCCGGCGGCAAACGCCGGCAGCGCCGACAGACGATAGTGCGCTTCCTCGAGGGTGACGCGCTGCTCGTCGCGCACCAGCCACGCGAGGAAGTCGGTGGTATAGGAGCCGCCGACCAGGAACTTCGTATGCGCGCCGCCGTCTGACACGCCCGGGAATGAGTACATCGAGTTGTTGATCAACTCGCCATAGTACTCGCTGTCGAAGCCCGGATTCGGCACGATGAACTCGACCTTGAGGTCTCCTGCGATCGACAGATCGAGGACCACGTCGAGGTCGGTCTTGTTCTCTTCCTTCGCGATCTGCCCCACCGTCTTGCCGATGTAATGCTCCAGCTCCGGCTGGTCGTTGCACCACTGGATGAGCAACTCCGAGAGCTTGCCCGAGATGCCCTGCACCGATTGCAGCGCTTCCGAGGCCGCATCGATTTCCTTCCGCACCTGCGCGCGGAAGTTCTGATCCTTCATCTTGTTGATCTTCTGCTGCTTGGTTCCGGTGAGGATGGAACGCCACGCCGGGCTGCCGTCCCACAGGCTCCAGTTCTCCAGCGAGAAGGCGATCCCGACGCGGAAGGTCGCCGCCTGGCAGTACACCGGCAAGTTGCGCTTGTTGCAGCTGTCGATCCACGCGAGGCCTTCGCGATGGATATTCGGATTGGTGCCTTTCGCGGTCCGCTTCGCGACGCCCACCAGGTTGTACACGATCGGCCGCTGCGCTTCCGCCGCGAGCTTCTCGATGAAGTTGCGATCGCCCTTGCGATCGTTGGTGATCTGCGTGATTTGGCAGAAGCCCTCGTCACGCTCCTTCAGCACCCGCGCCAGGTTGAAGATATCTTCATCGACCATGATGTCGGTGACCATCGGCGTGCCGTCGTAGTCACCCTGGACCGAATCCGCGCCGAGGCGCTGGATCGAGAATCCGCATAGTCCGGCATCCATGCCTTCGTTGAGGAGGCGGCGCAGTTCCGCTCGCTCATCTTCGTTGGCGGGGCGAGTCTTGGCTGCTTCCAGTCCCATCACATAGATCATCAGCGGCGAGGTCGGCATGTAATGGATGCAGTTGACGCCTTTGGGGGCGCGCTCGAGCGAGTCCATGTACTGCGGAATGGTCTCCCAGTCCCAGTGCATTCCCGCGCGCATCGAATCGATTGGAATCGCCTCGTTGCGCGTCATCGAGAGCATCGAGCGCTCGCGGTCCTTGTACTTCACCGGCGCGAAGCCGAAGCCGCAGTTGCCGAGCACGACCGAAGTCACGCCGTGCCAGCCTGAGACCGTGCACCACGGATCCCATCGGATCTGCGCGTCGTAGTGCGTGTGCAGATCGACGAACCCGGGAGCTACGATCGCTCCGTCTGCATCGATGGTGCGCTTCGCAAACCCGGGCGAACGTCCGCCGATCTGGATCACCTTGCCGTCCTTGATCCAGACGTCGCCGCGAAAGCGCGGCACCCGGGTACCATCAACCACCGTCCCGCCTTTGATGTGAAGATCGATATCTGCCATTGACCAGTTCCTCCGTTGAGTGCGCGTGGCTTGGGTAAAATCCGGTACCCGCCGCCTGAGATGTTCACTTACCAATAATTTGAGAAAGAATCAAACCCGCGCGATAGCACCCGGCGCGAGGCTTGTGTACAACGGACTGCGACTCGTAAACCCGGGGCCATTAGGCACCCGCCCGGGCGGCCCGGCGACGCTGTCGGGTGGTGGACTGCGAGGCTCCCGAAAATGCGCGACACCTCACTCCCGCAATGGGTTCGTCTCGCTTCAATGACATACAGTGACCACCGGCCTCCCTGGTTGTGAATCGACATTGCGCAAATGAGCGAATGTCCTTTTTCGCCGCGAGACCGAAGTCGACCGGGGAAATTTGCGGTCCGTCGTTTGACAACTCCTCAACTCTATGATTGAGCAGTGCTCAAAACCAGCATGGAGGCGCTTGGGGTGATGCGCACGCACGCGGACGTTTTGGAGTCCATCGAGTTCGGGCACCGCTTTCATAGGACGGATAGTCGCAAGGCCTGGGAGACAGCTCGGCTGCGGCCGCTTGCACTGATGCTGACCCTGCCGCTGCTCTTCAACGCCACGCCAGGTTTCGCGCAATCCGCTGCGAGCCCCGCGGCTAAGCCTTCCCCTGCTGCCCCTGCCGCTCAATCTTCGCCCGCCGCGCAGGCCTCGCCGGTTGCGCAAGCCGCTCCAGCTTCCGCAGCCACCCCCGCAGGAGTCGAGGAAATCGTTGTCACCGCGGAAAAGCGTGAGCAGCTATTCAAGGACGTTCCCGCCGCGGTTACCGCCTTGTCTGCGCAGTCGCTGGAATTTCGCAAGATCCAGGACCTCAATGACCTCCAGCTCACCGTGCCCGGGCTGGTTTTTGCCACCTCTGGAATTGGGCAGGAAATCTATATCCGCGGCGTCGGCGTGGACGACGTTACGGGAAACCTCGAGGCGCCGATCGCCACCTATATCAATGGCGTCTATCAGCCGCGTACCACCCGTATCAATGGACTCGGCGGCAATGATCTGGAAATCGAACGCGTCGAAGTTGAAAAAGGCCCGCAAGGTACGTTGTTCGGACGAAATGCCACCGGCGGTTTGATCAATATCATTTTGAAGGCGCCAACTGATGACTGGACCGGCGCCGTCAAGACCGGCGGCGGCAGCTATACTTCGCTGCAAGACGAGGGCTTTATCTCAGGTCCTCTCATCAAGCACATTCTGGATTTTCGCGCGGCGGCCTCCTTCTATCGCGACTCAGGATGGATTCAGAACGTCAACAGCGGCCACACGCTCAATGATCACCTTATGGGGACCGGCCGCTTCGCCCTGGCTTTCCATCCGACCGACAATCTGAAGATCGACTACAATCTTCTCGCCGACAAGATGGTGGGCGGCATCACTGACCTCAATGGTCCAACCGTCGCGATAAACACTCCAAATAATGTCAAAGCCGGTAACGGCGGGTTCCTCTACAAGCCCAATGACCTCTTCTTCGGAAATAATCCTTGGAAATCGGTTCAGATCGGGCCGTTGCAGGGTGACTATGAAGACCTCCAAAATGACCTGACCGCCAAGTGGGATTTTGCGGATTGGGGCTACCTGAAATCGGTCAGCGCATTTCAGGAGCATTCGATGGGTAAGTCTTCCACCCTGGTAAGTTATCCCACCGACTTTCAACGCCATAACTATGACGACAAGACTATAACCCAAGAGTTCAACTTCGGCGGAAACCTGCATTTCCCGCATGAGCTGGGAATCAACTGGATTTTAGGCGGCTACTATCAGCACGAAGAATACTCGGATCATTTCGGCCCCTACATCCTCTATTTCCGCACCATCAGTGGCCACGCCTTTGGTCGTGAAAAGCTCGATTCGCTGTCACCTTTCGGCGATGCGACCGTCAGCTTGCCGTTCAACCTGACTCTATTCGGCGGAGTACGTTATACCTGGGACAAGAAGAACTTGACCCAGACTGTTCTTCTCCAACTGGGAACCAATCCTCACGGACCATTCCTGAACATTCCGGGTACTACCTGCTACACCGCGAGATATTACGATCTGTTCCACAACGTAAGTCCTCGCGTCGGTATGGGATGGGCGCCGAGCGAGAACGTCAATTTCTATGTGAAATATTCTGAGGGCTATAACGCCGGCGGCCATTACTACAACGGCTGCAACAACGGCTACAAAGCTGAGACTCTCGATGTCGTCGAGGGCGGCGTTAAGACCAGGCTCTTCGACGGACGCCTCGAATTCGATGCCGATGGCTACTACAACGACTACAAGGACTTCCAGTACTTCAAGCTGTTTCAAGTCGTATCAGGCGTCATCAATGCTCCCGAGGCTGAGATGTGGGGTGGCGAGTTCCACTTCGAAGCCATTCCCTATGAGAACGTGACGGTCGACGGCAGCTTCTCGGTGATGCATTCGCAGTACGATAATTTCTTTGACGGTGATGCGGCAAATCCGCAGTTCGGAATCGAGGATTTGTCCGGGCATCAAATGACTCAAGCGCCTAGCGCCACACAATTCATTGGCCTTGGTTATGAATGGCATGTGCCGTGGCAGCGCGTATTGGGCGAAGCGTTTGCCGACAAGGTAAGGCTCGGACCATTGCGGCTGCGCGGCGAATGGTTCCATACCAGCACCATTCTCTTCCGCCCTTATCTGAACCGGCCAGGGGCCTTCGGACAACTCAACGGCGGAGACTTCTCGGACCCCTATTCGATCTTCAACTTCTTCGCGACCTTGCCGACGGAAGATGACAAGTGGACGCTGCACTTCTACGCGAAGAACTTTACCAACACCAAGTACTTCATCTTTGGGACCGTCGGACAGGCGACCGCCAGCGGCGTGGGTGGTATGCCTCCGTGGTTCGGCGGCGATCTAACTTATCGCTTCTAGCTGTAAGTCTATTGGCGAGAGTAATTGGAGGGTTGCACAACATATCGGCGTCGCTAGCGAGAGTTGGTTCGCGAGATTGTTGCGCGAGATGATAAATGCATAGCGACAAGGTCCGGCCGCTGCGCGGGACCCGGGTCATCGATTTGACCTGGGTCCAGGTCGGCCCCCAAACCACCCGATTGTTGGCTACCTTTGGTGCGGAGATCATCCGCGTCGAATGCCCCTATCCAAATGGGATGGACGTCGTGCGTCAGGTGCCGCCCTTTACCCCCAATCACGCGACGCCCGATGGTGGGCGAATTCAAGGTGCGGCGCCGAGCACCGGAATTCCGGGTAACTACAACCGCAGCGCGCTCTTCAACAACACCAACGCCGGCAAGTATGGCATCACCCTCGATCTCAACCATCCGAAAGGACGGGAACTACTAAA
>Ga0335079_10011602_pt1 | contig 10047 bp, 10 predicted proteins | sample Lox_Sample_33_FD_206719 | JGI IMG/M metagenome (GOLD analysis project Ga0335079, IMG submission 206719) | Soil microbial communities from Loxahatchee National Wildlife Refuge, Florida, United States - Lox_Sample_3.3 | ecosystem: Environmental > Terrestrial > Soil > Wetlands | place: USA...
GAATCGGGCGTATCGCCCAAGATGCAGCGTTTTGCCACCTATCTCTCCCTGGCCTCCATCCTGGCGGTTGGCTGCCTCGTGCCGATGGGTTTCAGCGCCCCCATGAACGGGGCGGGCGACGCCATCCTGGTCATCTACCTGCTCACCCTTTCCGGCATCTGCGTACTGCTTGCCGGTCTGGCCGCCGGCTCCACCTACTCTCTGGTCGGGATCAGCCGCGAGATGATGACCATGCTCACACTTGAGCCGCTCATCGCCATCAGCATCGTCATCGGTGCCCTGCACAGCCAGTCGTTCAGGCTCGACACCATCTTCTCCGGCGCCATCTACCAGACGGCCGGGATACCGGTCTCCGGTCTCATCATGCTGGTGGTCATGCTCCTGGCGTTCCAGGCGTTCGTGGCGCGGGTTCCCTTCGACATCTCCGAGGCCGAGACCGAAATCATGGAAGGACCGCTCATCGAGTACTCCGGTCCCAAGCTGGCGATCTTCAAATACGCGCAGATGGTCAAGCTGATCGTCTTCAGTGCCATCTTTATCGGCATCTTCGTACCGTGGGGCTCCGGGCTTTTCCTGCCTGTGGCGTGGCTCATCTTCTGGGTCAAGGTCTCCGTCCTGGTCCTCATGGTCACGGTCCTGGCGGCCACCCATGCGCGTTACCGGATCGACCAGGCGATCCGCTACTTTGCGGCCATGCTTGCGGTCGGCTTCGTGGCCCTGATCATAGCGAGCAACGGATTCTAAAGGCAGCCGCTAGCAGCTAGCGGCAAGCGGCAAGATAGAGGTGAATACATGTCAGTCATAAGCAAATTGCAGGAAACGCTGGTTTGCCTGGGTGCCGGGCGGGTGACCCTTCCCTATCCGTTCAAGCCCGTAACGGTGCCGCAGAACTTCCGCGGTCGTCCCATCTGGGACGGCTCCAAGTGCATCGGCTGCGCCGGTTGCGCCAACAACTGCCCGGCACGCGAGATCCTCATCTACGATCCCTGCCAGGAAGTCCGCATCCTCAAGTACCTGGGGCGGCGCTGCACCTACTGTGGCCGTTGCGCGGACGTCTGTCCGGAAAAGGCGATCACCATGAGCGCGGAGTTCGAGAACGGCACCAACGCCGTCACGGACATAAGCCAGAAGCTCGACATCTTCATGAGCACCTGCCAGCGCTGCGGGCGCTGTTTCAAGGGGAACGTCCTGATGGACTCGCTCAAGATGAAGGGTTACCGGTTTGACGACCTGCAGCACGACCGCTGGGTCTTCCGCTCCCAGGCCTATCTGGACCAGCCGGTAGTGGACGACATCAAAATAGAACTAGAGGGGTAACGCCATGCTGAAGAATCTCTGCCAGAAGATGTTCGGCCGGTCGCTGTGGGTCTATCACGCCAACAGCGGCGGCTGCAACGGCTGCGACATAGAAGTGCTCAATGTCCTCACGCCATTTTACGACGTGGAAAGGTTCGGCATCAAGCTGGTGGGCTCGCCGCGCCATGCCGACGTCATGCTCTGCCAGGGTCCGGCCATGCGCTCCACGGCCAAGGCCCTGAAGCGTGCCTATGACGCCATGCCCGCGCCCAAGCTGGTCTTTGCCATCGGCTCCTGCGCCTGCGGGGGCGGCATCTGGTTCGACTCTTATGCGGTCATCGGCCCGGTGGAAAAGGTCCTGCCGGTCAACTACTACATCCCCGGCTGTCCGCCGCGGCCCGAGGCGATCGTCTACGCGGTGGCGGTGGCGCTGGGCGTGGTGGACAAGAAGACCGTGCCGGTCGAGTTCAAGCAGCTTGAGTACCCGGTCCCCCAGTACCACCCCTCGGAACTCAAGGGAGAAGGGGACCTGGTCATTTACGAAAAAACAGAACATATCTGATTACTACAAATCACATCTTGCAAATAACGAAAAGGCGGCCAAAAAGGCCGCCTTTTCTCTTTTGACGCCATTCATTAATTCCTGAAACCGTGTGCATGAAAGACGAGACGAGCGAAAAACCGGAGTGCTAGCCGCTAGCCGCTAGCGGCTGACTGCTTTATCGTTTCTGCAGACCGGTATAACAGAGGTCGTCCCGGTGCCCGAAGATGACTACTTTTCCCGGCTCAACAGACTCTCCATGGTCCAGCTTACGGGCCAGTTCCTTGCCGCGATGGAAGAAATCAGTCGAGTGTCCCTTGGTGATCGTCAGTTTCATCCCCTTTGTTTCGGCATAATCATCCATCTCGCCTATCTTATTCAGATCAATTTCGCCGCTGCCTGCTTCTCCCGATGAGGAGAGCTGGGGGATCCCTTCCCTCGGCATATTGTCCCATTTGATATTGAAGATATCCTCCAGTTCCTCAAAGGATTCCAAAGTAATCTCTGTTGTCGAGCCTTTCAGGTGGCAGTGGAATCTGCCGTCCAGGAAATCGTATCCCAAAACCTTCCCTTCCTCACCGGCGAAGGTCCCGGGATTTATGTAGGCGAGGTCGTACCGCGTCACTTTCCCCTCTCCATCCACCCATACCTCTCGTCTGAGCTGGCCGTTGCCCTGGTCCCAGGGGGCCATGAAGATATCATCGGCAATCTTCTTTGTTGCGGTCATGGTTTGCCATCCTCCATGCAAAATTTTGTGAATCATCGCCGCGGATGCGAAGCGTCGCGGGCCTCTATGCAGTAATGATAGCAAAAACCCTGACGGAAACAAGATATTATCACCGCTAATATTGCATGACAGTCATGGTATTACAACCAACCCCTCACATGAATCTCATCGCCAGGATAGCCATCGCCTCCCGCCACGCAACGAAAACGGGGGCAATCTTCTCATGGCTCCAGCCATACTCGGTGAAACACCAGCCGCTTTTCAGCAGAAGTCTTGCCGTCCGCTCCGGACAGCTGTCCGATTCACCATTGATGACGGGTCCCTGCACAGTGATGACGGGTCCATGCCGGCGGTATCTTTCGCCGTTGGGCACCGGTTCCAGGCGGACTTCCATTCTGACTTCCAGGCAATTCATGAGCAAACCTCCTCCCGCTTCGGAAAGTGAACAATCTTATGCCGTGCACTTATGTCCGATGATTGTGCCGGAATTATGGAAGAAATTAGGAAAATTCAGGAAGAGCTACTCAGTGCTGGTTATTCATCAGATATTTGTGATAGATATAGGATCATCATCTGGCAAGCACTATGAGGAAACCCGATGAAGATCAGCATCACCTATCGGCTCTTTCTGGCAATCCTGGCTGCGACGTTACTGGCGGTCCTCAGCATGCTCTTCATCATGCAGTGGAGCATTGATCGAGGATTTCTAGGTTTTGTTCACAGCATGGAACAGCGAAGACTTGCCCGTCTTTCCGAACAGCTTGCGGAGAGCTATGCCGAGCATGGCAACTGGGATTTTCTGCGGCGCGATCCGTCACTCTGGAACAGGCTTGTCGCCATGTCCGGCACGGAAGAGGAGGGTTTCCCTAAAGGTCCCGGCAGCCCCCCGTTTCCAGGTGATGGGCCGCCCGGCGGAGAGGGGCCTCCCCCAAGTGGGCCTTTAACGCCACCGCCATTACCACCCCGTTTCCATATCCCCGTTTTCCTCCTGGACGCCGCGAAAAAACCCCTGATCGGCCCGGGAGATATCCCATCGGATGCGGTTTTGCAGCCGATCCGTTGTCGGCAGCAGATAGTGGGTTACGTTGGCCTGTTGCAACACAGGAACCTCGCCGATATCCGCCGATTCCAGTTTGTCAGGGAACAGAGGTCCGCCCTCTTCCTGGTGGCAATGGCCCTGCTGCTTTTGACAGCGGCCCTCTCCCTTCTGCTGGCAAACCGTCTGGTGAGGCCGATACGGGCGCTGGCCGGCGCCGCCAGGGAATTGGCGGCAGGTCGCTACGGGACCCGTGTGCCCGTTGCGTCTTCCGATGAGCTGGGCAGGCTTGCCGGTGATTTCAACTACCTTGCCCTGACCCTGGAGAAAAACGAGGAGGCGCGGCGACAATGGGTGGCCGATATTTCCCACGAGCTGCGCACCCCTCTGGCTGTTCTTCGGGGAGAAATCGAGGCGCTTCAGGATGGGATCCGTGAGCTTAATCCCGATTCCATTCACTCACTCCATGGGGAAGTAATGCGTTTGAGCCGGCTGGTTGACGATCTCTACCAGCTCTCCCTGTCAGATTTGGGCGCACTCACCTACCGGAAGGAAGAGCTGGATATGGCCGGGCCTTTGGTCGAAGCTCTGTCCCCCTATATCCAGGAATTCTCCCGTAAAGGTATCAAAGTTAGTGAAGATATCCCCCGGGGAAGACACATGATGTTCGGTGACCACGAGCGGCTGCGCCAGCTTTTCGCCAACCTGTTCGACAACACACTGAAATATACGGACGAGGGGGGAAAACTCGTCATCAGCTGCGACAGGGGTGACGGCACGGTCATTATCGACATCCAGGATTCCGCGCCGGGAGTCCCGTCCGGCGACCTGGCAAGGCTTTTCGATCGCCTTTACCGGGTCGAGACGTCCCGAAGCCGCTCGGCTGGCGGAGCGGGGCTCGGTCTGGCAATCTGCAGGAACATCGCCGAAGCCCACGCCGGGGCCATCTCCGCCCGGCCTTCATCACTGGGCGGGTTGTGGATCAGGGTTACTCTGCCGCTTATGGAGAACACCCAATGAGCAGAAAGGTCCTCATTGTAGAAGATGAAAAAAAACTGGCGTCGCTGCTGAGCGATTACCTGAAACAGGCGGGATTCACGACATTTTGCCTGGAAAGCGGCCTGACTGTCGTGCCATGGGTAGGGGAAAATTGCCCCGATCTCATCCTCCTCGATCTGATGCTGCCCGGACGCGACGGGGTCGATATCTGCAAGGAGATTCGCTCTTTCTCCAGCGTGCCGATCATAATGGTAACCGCACGTATCGAGGAGATCGACCGCCTGCTCGGGCTTGAGCTGGGTGCGGACGACTACATCTGCAAGCCGTACAGCCCGCGTGAGGTGGTGGCACGGGTGAAGGCGGTCCTCCGTCGTGGCGGCGGGGGGCAGACGATCCGCGCATCCGGACTCGTCCTCGACGAGTCTCGCTATCTGGCGACATTGGCCGGACGCCAACTGGATCTCACAGCGGTCGAGTTCAAGCTCCTCAAATTCCTCGCCGCCAACCCGGGGCGCATCTACGGGCGCCAGCAGTTGATGGACAGGATCTACCCGGACCAGCGCGTGGTCAGTGACCGTACCATCGACAGCCATATAAAGAAGTTGCGCAAAAAGATCGCTGCCGCCTCGGCAGACGAGGAATTAATCCATTCCGTGTACGGGGTCGGCTATAAATTCGAAATGCCTTGATCGGGCCGGTTTTCCTCCCAGTGGCAGAGAATCGCTTGAAACAATTTTTTTGGGCAGACAGCCTCATTTCCATCTTTCTTCCACAATTCTGCCATAATTTGCTGTCAGTATTATCCCGAATCCGTGAGCATGAAAGCCCAACAGAGCGAAAATGCTTAGGCCCTTCCACACTTCTGTTGTTTCACGTCGGCTTTGTCGGGTGAATCTCACCGGGCTCCTGATCCCGCCCGACACCGAGTCAAAAGCCGGTGCAGTGGCATTCCGGGCTAATAAGGCTTGCATGCCTCACGGATTCAGGATTATTCCCACATCTTGGTGGAGAAAGTTTTATAAATTCTGAAAGGAGAAAAATGTATGAAGCAGTTCATTGTTGTTTGCGCATTTATCGCCGTTTCATCGGCAATGGGAGGCACTCTTTCCGGGGCTTCAGCCGCTGGCGACGCCGGTATGGGATCTCCCTGCAAAGAGATGCACAAGGTTCGCGGAACGGCGGAGGATATGAGTCACCGTGGGCCATTCGCTGCCTTGATCAAGGTGCTGAGGCTCAGCGAGGAGCAACAGGCAAAGGTCAGGGACATCCTGAAAGCCGATCACGAGGCGAATTCGGCTCTTATGAAAAAAATGGCTGAAAACCGGAAACTCTTCATGAAAAAGGCCCATGCCGCCACTCTTGATGAAGCCGGCCTGCGGGCGCTGGCCGGGCAGCAGGGCCAGCTCATGGCGCAGATGATTGTTTCCCCTGCCGTCGTTCGCAATAAAATCCGCGCCCTGCTCACCCCGGAACAAAGGGACCTGGAAGAGAGGATTCAACCCCTTCTTGAGAAGGGGCCGGAGCATCGGCCGCACTTCTGCGGAGACGATTTTCCGCCGCCAATGGGTATGGGAATGCTGCACGGGCCCTGTCTAGCGGATATGGAGATGCCTCCGCCGCCGGGGAACAGGCATGAAGATTGCCCTCCCTGTGACGAAGAGGAGTGATACTGGGCCTGACGGATTCAGGAAAATAATATCCATCATTTGCGGTTTTTGGCCGCGGCACACTCCCTCCTTCGTGCCGCGGCATTTTTTGTCCTTTTTCACAGACCGGATCCTGCCACGCCGGCAGAAATCTCTTGCACAATCAGCCAAAGAATGCTATTCGGACTCATTATCGCTTCAATAATATTCCATCGGAAGCCGCTATAAACCGTGCCCCGCAATTTCCCCATTAAAGACACACTTCCCTGGCTTGCCGCCCTTGCGAGCGGCGTCCTCTATTTCCTCGGCTATGCCGGATTCGACCACTTTTACCTGGAATGGTTTTCTCTTGTGCCGCTCCTGTGGGCAATCCGCGGGCAGCGCCCCGGACGCGCCTTTCTCATGGGCTGGGCCGCCGGCATAACGGCCCATGCAGGAGGCTTTTACTGGGTCACCTGGATGTTTCGGGAATTTGCCGGTGCATCGTGGCTGCCCTCCTGCCTGGGGCTCTTTGCCCTGGCCGCCCTGAACGGCATGGTTTTCGCCCTGTGGGCCTGTGGCGTCCGGCTCATCGCCGGCAACAGCGACCGGAATCTCTTATGGGTGTGCCCGGTCGTCTGGACAGCGGTGGAAAAGCTCTGGCCCGAGGTCTTTCCAAACTATCTGGGCGCAAGCCAGTACCAGCTTGCCCATCTGACCCAGATAGCCGACCTGACCGGCATCCTTGGCGTTTCATTCCTCGTGGTTTTCATAAACACAACTGTCTTCACAGTGATCGGGCATCTGCACGCAGAACGCAGGTTCCCCTGGCGGCAGGGGGCGCTCTGCGCGACGGTTCTTCTCGCAGTCCTCGCCTACGGGGAATTTCGCATCCGTGCGGTGGACCGGCAAGCAGCGGCAGCCGACAAACTGACCATCGGTCTCATCCAGACGAACCGCGGCGCTGGGGACAAGCGGAGTGACTTCGGAAGTCTGCTTCTGGAGCATCAGGAGATGTCCAGGACGCTTGCCGCAAACCGTCCGCTCGACCTGGTTGTCTGGCCCGAAAGCGTCTGCGGCATGGAGCTCGACTCCCGGGACGGGCAGCTCCCTCCCGGAGTGCTCGATGGCCTACAAATCCCGGTACTGTTCGGGTCGGTCCTGCGCCTCTGGCAGGGAGAAACGCCCCGGCTCTATAACAGCGCCGTGCTGGCCGACAGTACGGGCGCCATTCTCGGCACTTACGACAAAATGGTGCTAGTCCCCTTCGGCGAATACATCCCCTGCGGCGAAACCTTTCCGCAGCTCTACTCCTGGTTGCCGGCAACGGGGAGATTCCGGCCGGGAGAGAATGTAGAGCCGCTGCAGTTCCACGGGCACTACATCTCCGTCAACATCTGCTATGAAGATATCTTCCCCGGCCAGATCCGGTCGCTCATGGAGGGGGGACGGGCGCACCGGATTCCCGAGGCGATGTTCAATCTCACCAATGATTCCTGGTATGGAAAGAGTGTTGAACCCATGGAGCACCTTGCCCTGGCCAGCTTCCGCGCCATCGAGCATCGGCGCCCCCTGGTGAGGGCCACCAATACCGGCATTTCCGCCTTTGTCGATCCTGTCGGCAGACTCGCCATGCGCAGCGGACTCTGGACCAGGGAGGTGCTGGTCGACCGGGTGCCGATGATGCAGGGCCGGACCGTCTATGCGCGGCTCGGTGACTGGCTCGGCTGGCTCTGTGTATGTTTTGCCGGTTTCGGGATAGTCAGGGCAATCATGACCTCAAGACATCCAGCGACCGTTTCCTGAGCAAAGGATCGCATGAATACGCACTCAAGCGCTTGACAATGTCTTTAAAGTTGCTAGGGTTAATATATGTCCAAATCCGGATAAACCAACAGAACAGGAGAAAGCGGCAAATGGCAAACGGTACGGTTAAATGGTTCAACGACAGCAAGGGATTCGGATTTATAACACAGGATAACGGCGACGACGTTTTTGTGCATCACACCGCAATTCTGGGTGAAGGATTCAAGACCCTCATCGAAGGAGACAAGGTAACATTCGACGTGGTCAAAGGCCCGAAAGGTCTACAGGCGGCCAATGTAAAAAAAGCTTGAGCTGAACGTCATATTTTGAAATTTTTCCGGGTATTTCCCGGACTTTTACCTCCCAGATTGATTTAATCACCGGATCTTCCCTCTGTATATGAAGCAGGGCCGATTCTCCGGAGCTTACCGGGAGAATGCCGCAATAATGCGGTAACGGGCCGCATTACCTCGAAAATGACGAAATGTGGACGGCCGAGGTGTGTCTCACTTCGGCGTTCATATAATCATATCCTGCGAAGCCCTCCCCCGTTGCAAGCCGTCTGACGGCCTTCTGCTCTTGACCCTTGACATGATCCCACTTAACTTGTATTAACTTAAAATCCTCATCAACTCTGTCAACAGCCTTAATAAGTATTGGTGACAAAACCATGAAGACCGAACACCTGGGAAATCTTTCCCTGCTCTCCTGCGCGGGCCTATGGATAACGACGGAACTCTGTCTTTCATCGGGCACCCTGGGCGGGAACTGGCGGATTCTGGCCAATGCCTTCGAGGCCGGGACGGTCGGCGGCCTTGCCGACTGGTTCGCAGTTTCGGCCCTTTTCCGGGAAATCCCGATCCCTTACGTGCGCAGGCACACGAATATCATCGTCAAGAACAGGCACAGGATTACCCACAGCATTGCCGATATGGTGCAGAACAGATGGCTCTCCCCGGCGGTCGTCAAGGAGAAGCTGGAAAAGACCCGTATGATAGCGCTGGCCACGGAGCTGCTGGAAAGGGAAAATGAATCCCTTGAAGATTACGTGGTTGCGCTTCTGCGCCGGCTGGCCGAGGGACTTGATGACGAGGAGATCATCGATTTTCTCGGAAGCGCCGTAAAGGGTGAGCTCTCCGCCGTCGATTTCGCCCCTTCCCTGGGCCGCTGGATGAAAAAGGCCATCGACAGCGGCTATCATGACGAGATATGGGACCTTCTCTTCGACTCGTTGCAGAAGGCCTCCCAAAGCTGGGAGGTACACGATTTCCTGGCGCAGAAGCTGCGCGAGGCCGCGGGAGAGGAAAAGGACAAGGGGCTTTGGAAAAAGGTGTTCATCGGCGCCGGCGAGATCACCGGCGGCTTCGATTACTACTCGGCCGCCGAGTCCCTTGCCGCCCAGTACAGGGAGGTGCTGCAGGAGGCGAAGGAGGAGAAGGACCATCTGATACGGCAAAGATTGGACGGAATTGTCGTGGATTTTGCCCATGGCCTTGAGAATGGCGACCCCGAGGCGACGGATGCCCTCAATCGCTTCAAGGAGAACGTTATCCAGGAGACCGACCTGAAGAAGATCCTCGGCAGGACCATGGGTGAGCTGAAAGGAAACATCTCGGCCCAGCTGGGCGACAAGGGATCGCCGTTTCGCCGGGTCGTCCACAAATATGTCGAGATGGTCCTCACGATGCTCAAGTCCGACCTGGAATTGCAGGGAAAGATCGACAGGGCGATCAAGGAGGCCATCATCCTCTTCCTGGAAAAGAACCATGCCGTCATCGGTGATATGGTGAGGACCAGCCTGGATCCGGGCAGGATTTCCGACAGTCAGATGGTGGCCGAGATCGAGGAGAAGATCGGTGACGACCTGCAGTTCATCCGCCTGAACGGCGCGCTGGTTGGGTGGTTTATCGGGCTAGTGCTGGGAACGGTAAAGGCCCTGCTCTAGCCATAATGGCTGACAGTTGAAAAAATAGATGACCTGCCCCTTGCAAACGTGGGTTATGCTGGGAACGAGAGA
>Ga0335079_10011603_pt1 | contig 10046 bp, 10 predicted proteins | sample Lox_Sample_33_FD_206719 | JGI IMG/M metagenome (GOLD analysis project Ga0335079, IMG submission 206719) | Soil microbial communities from Loxahatchee National Wildlife Refuge, Florida, United States - Lox_Sample_3.3 | ecosystem: Environmental > Terrestrial > Soil > Wetlands | place: USA...
GCGTTCTGGCGGGTTCTGGCGAGGTTGTTTCCCCCTGCAAATAACTCAGACTGAAGGAGCGAAAAAGGCGCAGCCGGTGAAGACTTCGCCCGATTACTGTTCTTGTCAGGGCTGACCTACGGGCAGGACGGACCGGAATCCTAAGTCAACGAAGCCGTACGCCGGGTCGCAGGGGTGGCGGTCCGCCACCCGGCAACGGATCGCGTAGCGGTAATAACTGCCGCCCCGAATCTCGCGGCCCGAGCCTGACGCGGGACCAAGTGGGTCAGTTTGCGAACCACTGGAATACGCGCCATACCAATCCCAGCACCACTCCCACACGTTCCCCGCCATGTCATACAACCCATACCCGTTAGACGCAAAAGACCCCACCGGAGCGGCGTAAGGATTGCCTCCGCTGATCCAAGCCGGATTGTAGCCACTGGTGGGATTCACATCGTAGGCGTAACTCGCCGGAGAGGCATCGTAATTCGCCTGACTCCATGAGATGGTGTTGCCCCACGGAAATCGCTGCCCACTCGCCCCGCCCCGCGCCGCCTTCTCCCACTCCGCCTCGGTCGGCAAACGGTAGCCGCTGTTCCAGCTTACATACGGCGCGACCTGCTCTTTCCGATACAGCACCCCCAACCCCGCATCCGTATAGTATGCCGGCGTCTTGTTCTCCTTCTCGCTCCGCGCATTGCACCACTTCACACAGTCATACCAGTCAATAGACGTCATCGGATACGTGCTCGCTTCGCCAAAAGACGGATAGACAAAGCTGTAACCGTGAGCAATGGCCCACTGATATACCGTGTCCCACAGCGATTTGGTCACCAGATTCGTGTCTATGTAAAAAGCTGAAACATAGACCGTGTGCTGCGGCAGCTCATCGGGGTATCCCTCGGTTTCGTCCATGCAGTTGCCCATCGTGAACGCCCCGGCCGGGATGAGGGCCATGCCGGAGGGGGGATTGGGGTCGTAAAGCCTGTTGGTAATGACATTGTTGCTGGCGGGAATCTGAATGTAGTCAACCCAGTGGGTGGCATTTCCTAGGTTCCGAGCGGTTTGGACTGTGTAGTTGGTTCCGATCTGTGCGTTGGTCCAAGTGATGTAGCCGTCCGGGGTGAAGGCGGTAATGGTCGTTGCCGTCGGGCCAACAATGCGGAAAAAACGTGCATCATCTGCTAATGAGGATGACGGCACAGCGCAAAACGCTACACCAGAGGCGATAAGGAACACAAGAGCTTTCGAGATTCTTCCCTTCATAATATCGAGGCTGCTTTGCCCTGAACCGTTCATCAAGGTATACGCCTCTGCCGCGGCATTGCAAGACCTAATTTTAGTCCACCGTTGGTCGTGGGCGACCCGTAGTGAACCGGGAATAATTCGCGTTGCCCCTGCGCGCTACGTCAGGATGCGCGCTGTCGTCGAACGCACGCAAGGCGTTACAGCCCTCGCGCAAACAAACACGGAAAGAGAAAGGGGTCAACCTATAGCATGGGCTGCTTTCGGCCCAAAATGAACGTATCCGTATCGGCAACCCCATCTAGCCGCATGCGCCCTGGGCGTGGCAGGATGTGGGTGCAATGCAAACCAAACCAAGTTCCCGACACTATCGAACCCGCGCTGAAAAGGCCAAGATCGTAGCGGCCTATAAACGCAGCGGATTAAGCCAGAGAGATTTCGCCCTCCAGCACGGCATCGCACCTACCAACATCCAGCGTTGGGTTCCGCAGTTTCCGGCCAACGCCAAGTCCGCTCATCCGGCCGCATTGGTCGAAGTGCCCAACTTGTTAGCGACCCAACCTGGAGCGGGCGCTTACCGATTGCATTTTCCGCAGGGACTCCAATTGGAGGTGGCGCGGGGATTTGAAATGGGAGAAGTGCGCGCGCTGGCCCAACTGCTCCACCGCCTATGATGCCCATCGGTCCGGCCACCCGCATTTACCTGGCTGCCGGCGCCACTGACTTGCGTAAGAGCTACGAGGGCCTCAGTGACCAGGTGCGCCACCGCTTCAAAGAGGACCCGCTGAGCGGGCATCTTTTTGTGTTCGCCAACCGCCCGCGCACGCGGATTAAGGTCCTGTACTGGGACGGCAGCGGAACCTGGGTCTGCGCCAAGCGGTTGGCCAAGGGCTGCTTTAGCTGGCCGCGAACCGCTGAGAACGAAACCGGCGCGTTGCGCGTGCTGGCCGAGGAGTTGACGCTGCTCTTAAGCGGCATCGATTTGGAGAAGACCCGCACCCGCGAGTGGTGGCGCCGGGCGGCGTAGAAAAAATGCCAAAAAGTGAAAAAAGTTCTTTACAAGTTATACTGTATATGATAATTGTATGAATTAGATAATGACATCACAACCTGCAACCGATTTGGACCAAGTCGTCAGTGACTTGCAGACCGAAAACCGTCGGTTGCTGCGCCTTTTGGAACTCAAGGACGAGCAGATCCGTTTGCTCAACTTCCGCCTCTTCGGCCCCAAGGCCGACAAGCTCGCCAGCGCGCAAATTCCCTTGCTGCTGGAAGAGCCCAGCCTCACCGCCGGGGAGGTCAGCCAGGAGGCCCAACAGCCCGAAGCCAAAAAGCACAATCCGGTGCCGCGGGCCAAGCAACCCCGCCCCAATCACCCGGGCCGCGAGCGCTTGCCCGAGAGCCTGGAACGACGCGAGCAAATCATCCCCTGCCATCCCGAGGACTGTCACTGTGACCAGTGTGGCGCCGAGCGGCCCGTCATCGGCTACGAAACCCGCGAAGAGTTGGGGTGCGAACCGGCCAAGTTTTTTGTGCGCGTCATCAAGCGGGAAAAGCGCGGCTCCCATTGCCAAGAGGAACAGGGAGTGGTGACGGCGCCGGCGCCGGAGCAGATCGTGCCCAAGAGCAAGCTTTCCAACGAGTTCATCATCGAAGCGGTGGTGCGCAAGTATCAGCAGCATCTGCCGGTGTATCGGCAATGCGCCGTGCTGGCGGAGGATTACGGGATTGAGCTGAGCCGCAAAACAGTGACCGACGGGATCCTGGCCGCCGGCGAGCTGCTGCGCGCGGTGACGCGGGCGCAGCAGGTGGAGTTGCTCTCCGGCGGATACATCCAAGCCGACGAGACTCCCATCCCCTGCCAGACCGGTGAGAAGAGCGGCCGCAATCACCAGGCCAGCATGTGGGAGTTCAGCCGGCCGGGCGGCCTCGTGGTCTATGATTTTCGCATGGGCCGCGGGCGGGCCGGCCCCTTGGAATTTCTCAAAGGCTTCCGCGGCAAGCTCCAGTGCGATGGCTACGACGTCTACGACAAACTGGGCGAGGGCATCGTTTATGTGGGATGCATGGCCCACGTGCGGCGCGGGTTTGTGGATGCGGCCAAGCTCGCCCCGCTGGATCCGCTGCCAGTGGAGATGATCGAGCGCTTCGGCCAATTGTATGCCGTAGAAAAGGAAGCCCGTGACGGCGGTCTGGGACCAGCGGCTCGGTTGGCCTTGCGCCAAGCCAAGAGCGTGCCGGTGATGACCGCCCTCAAGGCTCGCCTGGTGGAAATCCGCCAGCAGATCCAGCCCGACAGCAAACTGGCCAAAGCCTGTGACTACGCCCTGGGCCAGTGGAGCCGGGTGGAGGAATATCTGAAGGACGGGTTGCTGGAGATTGATAACAACTGGTGCGAAGGGGCGATGCGTTCCTGGGCGCTGGGCCGCAAGAACTGGCTGCACATCGGCAGTCCGGAAGCCGGTCTCAAGGTGGCGGCCATTGGCTCCATCGTGGAAACCTGTCGGCGCCTGGACATCAATCTGCGGGCCTATCTCTCTGACGTGCTGCCCAAATTGGGCGAGTGGCCGAGCAACCGGGTCGGCGAGTTGACACCCACCGCCTGGAAGGCCGCCCAAGCCAAGAAGGTCTGACATCCTCCCAGTTTACTACCCACGCTCCCTCCGGCTAGACGGGGTTAGCAACACGGATACAAATGAACCATGCTTGGGTTGACCCCTTTTCCGTTCAATTCAGACTCGGCGTCGGCCAGGGCGTGGGTGGCATAGCACCAGTGCTGGACGTCGGAACGGTCGGGACCTCGCGCTATCCGATGCCCATCCACGAACAACTCAAAAGGCTCATCGGCGCTAACGTGAATGCGGAGGTCGCCCCCCAGGAAACTGCCAGCTACAGGGTGATTAATGCCAATAGTGCTCTTGCCCGTTCCACCCCAGTTCAATGCCGGGCGCAAGACAGAATTCTCCGAGGCCCGCGGTTTCTGAAGAATTGAGTGATTTCTGTATATGGGTCCGTATATAATCGCTGGCATCTGCGCGGAGGCTGCTCGTTGGCGCGGAGCCCGTTTTGCAGGCCAAAGGTCTGGTTCATACCAGCCCAGGCCAACGGCCTGGGTTCATTGGCCCCTGAAGAGCTTTAGCGCTGAAAGCGCGACTCATCTCCGCACCCTGCTGTGATGCGGCAGGCCTTCGGCCTGCAATTCGTACCGGCCGATGAACCCAGGGCGTTTGCCCTGGGCTGGTATGACTGACGCCGGTTGGCGTCCCACCCACGCTGGCGGTTCGACCCTGAACGGAGAAGAAATCTGTCCTGCGCCTGGTAGCCAGCCTGCATGAGATCGAGCCGCTGGCCCCCGTACTCGCCCGGTCCCGCTTGCCACGCGCTGTAGCCGCAGAACCCGTACTCGGCGAAGGAGCGAAGACTCCCTTGCCAAAGGCGCTCCGAAGCGTAACTTGGCATCTGTCCGTTTAAACCAAGAATTCCATGAACAAATTCAGACTCTTCATCCTGATCGCTTCAGCTTCGCTCAGCCTGTCCGTCACCGCCGCCTCTCTGTCAATCGGGGATGCCGCACCTGCGTTAAAGGCATCCAAATGGGTAAAGGGCGGCGCGGTTGCCAAACTGGAAGCCGACAAGACATATGTCGTGGAGTTTTGGGCGACGTGGTGCGGCCCCTGCCGGGTGAGCATTCCGCATCTCACCGAGATGGCGCATAAGTATAGCCAGGTGACGTTCATCGGCATGGACGTCTGGGAACGGGGCGGGGACATCGACACCGCCGTCTCGAAGTTCGTGGAGAAGATGGGAGACAAGATGGATTACCATGTGGCGATGGACACGGAAGATACCTTCATGGCTAATAGCTGGATGAAGGCCGCCGACCAGAACGGCATCCCTACCGCGTTTTTGGTGCAGCAGGGCAAGATTGTCTGGATCGGCCACCCGATGGGCGGCTTGGAGCGGGCGCTAGAGGAAGTCGTGGCGGGAAAGTACGACATTGAAAAGGCCAAAGCCAACCAGCAAGCCGGGGCGGTCTTTAAACAATACGTCGCGGCCGTCAGCGCCAACGGGGACGAAGAGAAGGCTGCTTCATTGGCCAAGCAGCTTCGAGGACTGAAAATCGACGACCCACAGATACTGAATGAGATCGCCTGGGCTATTCTCACCGACCCACGCATCGGGCAACGCGATATCGCTCTGGCAACTGAGTTAGCGAAAGCTGGAGTGGACGCTTCCGAGGGCAAGGATGCCTCCATCCTCGACACCTATGCCAACGCGCTCTTCGCCTCCGGCAAGACCGCCGACGCCATCGAATACCAGCGGAAGGCCGTCGCGGTCTGTCAGAGTGACGACCTGAAGCCTCAGCTCGAAGCCACACTTAAGAAATACGAAAACTCCGCCGCTAAACCAAAGTAGCGGGCACCTAAGAAGCAGATTCTCCGCCAGAGCCACCCTCAGGCTACCCCGAAGCCACCCTTAAGCCATATGGTAGGCAACCGGTAGCCACCCTCAAGCCACCCTCAGGCCACCCTCAGGCCACCCTCAGGCCACCCTCAGGCCACCCTCAGGCCACCCTCAGGCTACCCCGAGGCTACCCCGCAGGGAATGCAGAGTGAAGAATGGAGAATGAAGAGTGGCCGGCGAATCCAGGAGAGAGCCGAGCGTTCGGTTGGGTTCTCCGGTGGTGTTGGCTGACTTGGCGGCGGTATGCTGCCTGGATCCACGGGCGGGAAGCCTCGCTTCACCTCGACGGACCGAGGTTCCCAGCCAACCCATGCAACTGACTTAACCTAAGCAACTTACGTAACAAGCCCAGCGCACGCCGGGTCTTTACAGGGCACGCGAGGGCCGGAGACTTACCGTCCGGCCAAGAATTCTCCGGCGGTTATCTTGACAGGTTTCCGATCAAAACTATAGTGCGCTTACCTAGCTTTAGGGGACAAATGCACAAGAGCACATTATCGGCAGACGGCGAAGAGCCGCCATCGCGTAGCTTGGCCAAGACTCTCAAGGAGTTCCGCCCGGCAGGGCGGGGTTTTTGGGCCAAGGTGCCTGATTCGGACTGGAATGACTGGCACTGGCAACTGAAACACCGCATTACGACGGTCGAACAGTTCCAGCGCTTGATGCCGACGCTGACGCCGGAGGAAGCCGCCGGCACCGCGCTGGCCAATCACAAGCTGGCGCTGGCCATCACGCCGTACTTTTTCAATCTCATTGACCCGGCCGACGAGAACTGCCCGATTCGCTGGCAGGTGATCCCGAGGGTCGAGGAAACGCATGTGGCGCCGTGGGAGATGAGCGATCCGTGCGGGGAGGATTCGCATTCGCCGGTGCCCGGGCTGGTGCACCGGTATCCCGACCGGGTGCTGTTCCTGGTGACCGACCGGTGCGCAGCCTATTGCCGGTATTGCACGCGGTCGCGGCTGGTGAGCAACGCCAGCGGCTACGATTTCCATCCTGAGTTCAACCGCCAGATCGAGTATGTGCGCCAGCATCCAGAGGTGCGGGACGTGCTGCTCAGCGGCGGCGACCCGCTGTTATTCAGCGACGAAAAGCTGGAGCACTTGCTCAGCAGTCTGCGGGCGATTCCGCACGTGGAGTTTCTGCGCATCGGCACGCGGATACCGATCTTTCTGCCGCAGCGCATCACGCCGGAGTTGTGCGCGATGCTGAAGCAGTTTCATCCGCTGTTTATCAGCGTCCACTCGAACCATCCGCGCGAGCTGACCACGGAGGCGCGGGAGGCCCTGGGCCGATTGGCAGACGCGGGGATTCCGCTCGGGAACCAGTCCGTGTTGCTGCGCCATGTGAATGACGATCCGGAGGTGATGAAGGCGCAGGTGCAGAAGCTGCTGATGTGCCGCGTGAAGCCGTATTACATCTACCAGTGCGACCTGATCGCGGGTTCGGCGCACTTGCGGACGAGCGTGCGCCAGGGGATCCAGATCATGGAGAGCCTGCGGGGGCACACGACGGGTTACGCGGTGCCCGAATACGTGATTGACGCGCCCGGCGGCGGGGGCAAGGTGCCGGTCACGCCGGACTACGTGCTTAGCCGAAACGCGGACCGCGTCCTGATACGGAATTACGAGGGCAAGCTCTTTGAGTATCCGGAGGCCGCCGACGGGCCGCCGCTCATGGCGCCGCCCAGGGAGATTGAAGAGCCGGAGTTGGCGCACGCTGCGAGTGGGGATCTATAGCCGACGACCGTGGCGGTCTCTCGTCAGACTCAAGAAGCAAAAGCCGTCCGTGTCCGCAAGGTCATAGCCGGCCTGAAAAAGACATACCCGGACGCGCAATGTGAATTAGAGCACTCCAACCCGCTGGAACTGCTGGTGGCGACGATTCTCTCGGCGCAGTGCACCGATAAGCGCGTAAACCTGGTCACGGCGGCGCTCTTTAAGGAGTATCGCTCCGCCGCGGACTACGCGCGGGCGCCGTTGGCCGAACTGGAGCGGGCCATCAAGACTACTGGCTTCTTCCGCAACAAGGCCAGAAGCCTCAAGACTTGCTGCCAGGCGCTGGTCGAAAGGCATGGGGGGCAGGTGCCCCGGACGATGGAGGAGCTGATCCAACTCGGTGGCGTGGGTCGCAAAACGGCCAATGTCGTGCTGGGCAACGCGTATCAAATTAACTGCGGCGTGGTCGTGGATACGCACGTGAGCCGGCTGGCGCAGCGGCTTGGCCTGACCAAGCAGACGGCGCCCGAGAAGATCGAGCAGGAGCTGATGAAGCTGGTGCCGCAGGAGCAGTGGACGATGTTCAGTCACTTGCTGATCTGGCATGGACGGCGGCGTTGCTACGCGCGCAACCCCGATTGCCCAAACTGCGAGATCCAGGGCTACTGCCCCAGGGTCGGGGTGACGAAGTAGGGAGGCCTTCTCCAGCTTGCGCGCTCGACAGCAAATCCGAAGCCCGAAGGCCGAGGCCCGAAAGAAGGCCGAAATCCGAAACCCGAACAGGCAGTCTGCAGCCGGCAGGCAGCCACGGGCCAATGCCCTCATCCGAGCGGCTTCGCACCCCACAGCGGCGGCCTGCGGGCATTCGGATTTCGGGATTCGGCCTTCTTTCGGGTCTCGGCCTTCGGGTTTCGGATTTCGGCCTCAAGGCGCCCTCAACCTCTGATGCCTTCGCATCTCTGGTATCTGCTAGCATCGGGCCCTGGCGATTATGCCTTCAACATGGCACTGGACGAAGCCTTGCTGGAAGGGGCGTCGCGGCTGGGCCAGCCGGTCCTGCGGCTTTACGGCTGGATCGAGCCGGCGGCGTCCTTCGGCTACTTTCAAAGGTATGTGGAGGTGGAACAGATGACGCCGCTGCGGCCCCTGGTGCGGCGGCCCACCGGCGGCGGAGTGGTCCCCCACGATGCGGACTGGACTTATAGCGTGGTTGTCCCGCCGTCCCACGATTGGTACCGCTTCAGTGCCACCGATAGCTACCGGCGGATGCACGAGTGGATTCGGGCTGCGTTCGCGAGGCTCGCCCTGGCCACGGAGCTCGCGCCGGCTTGCCGCAAGACATTGCCGGGCCAGTGCTTCCAGGGCCATGAGAGGTTTGACGTGCTCTGGCGCGGCCTGAAGATCGCGGGCGCGGCGCAACGCCGGACGCGACACGGCCTGCTCATCCAGGGATCGGTGCAAGGCCGGGGGCTATCGCTCGCCAGGACAGATTGGGAAAAGGCGATGTGCGACGCGGCGCGCGACGAGCAGGGCGTCACCTGGTCCGCCTTGCAGCCGGATGCCCTTCTGGCCGAGCGCACGCTAGCACTCGCGCGGGTGAAGTACTCCCAGGCGGGTTACAACCGAAAGCGTTGATCGAGCGTCGGATGTCGTTGCCACCGGGAGCGGCGTTGCTTACTTTGGGGCGTATGGTGCGGCTGATTCTCTTTGATATTGATGGCACGCTAGTCCACACGGGCGGCGCGGGGGTAAAGGCTTTTGCCAAGACGTTCACCACCGAGTTCAACGCCGTGGACGGGATCGAGGCGCTGAAGTTTGCCGGGCGCACCGATACCAGCCTCGTGCGCGAGTTCTTCGGCCACCACCAAATCGAGCCCACGCCGCAGAACTTTGAGCGGTTCTTCGAGCGCTACGTCTTCTGGCTGGACCAGTTGCTGCACGAGAGCAAAACCGAACTGTGCCCGGGGGTGTGGGAGTTTATTCACGCGCTGCACGCGCTCCCCGAGGCGCCGTTGCTGGGCCTGCTCACGGGCAATATCCGCCTCGGAGCGGAGATCAAGCTGCGACACTTCAATCTCTGGGAGGTGTTCAAAACGGGCGCTTTCGCCGATGACCACGAGGAGCGCGACCAGATCGCTGCGGTGGCTCTTCAGCGCGGCAGCCGCGTGCTGGGGACGGAACTGCGCGGCGACGAGGTAGTCGTGATAGGGGATACACCGTTCGATATCCGCTGCGCGCGGGCGATCGGCGCGAGAGCTTTGGCGGTGGCCACCGGGGGCGCCAGGCTAGCCGATTTGGAGGTTCACCAGCCGGATTGGGCGATATCGGATTTGCGGGCTATTACCGCCCGGGAAGTCGCAGCTTAGCGCAGGTCAGTGCCGGTGTTTTCCGCCGCAACCGCAGCCGCCACAGGAGCCGCTGCCGTCGCATGATGCCGGGGCGCTGGACCGGCTTGGGGTCCCGGCGGAGGCGAACACGGAGAGCTTTTTGGAAAGCCTGGGCGACCCGCAATGCGGGCACTTAGTTCCCTTCCACTTACTGGAACGGATTAAAATCTCGCTGTCTTGCTCGCACTTGTCGCAGTGAAACTCGTAAATCGGCATGCGAACAGAATAGCGGCCGGGAAAAAGAACCTCA
>Ga0335079_10011607_pt1 | contig 10045 bp, 6 predicted proteins | sample Lox_Sample_33_FD_206719 | JGI IMG/M metagenome (GOLD analysis project Ga0335079, IMG submission 206719) | Soil microbial communities from Loxahatchee National Wildlife Refuge, Florida, United States - Lox_Sample_3.3 | ecosystem: Environmental > Terrestrial > Soil > Wetlands | place: USA: Florida...
GATATCACGGCCTCTCAAATTCTCTAAGTGGGGAGTAGTATAATCTCCTTCACAACTGCATTAAGATTTGTGATTGCAAGGCCAACTGGTGGGTCTATCACTTTCGGAATCGTCCTTCTCTTCGTCACGTCTCGCACGTAACCACTGGACGACAGACCAGAATTGCTGAATGCTCACTCGCCCAGCCTAGGCGCGCCTTGAAGTCAGGGTTTTATGGGGAGACGCACGACCCAGACATGTTTGACGGTGCTCGCAGTCGTCTCGGACGTTCACGCGAACCTCGAGGCATTGCAGGCGGTTCTTGGGGAGATCCGGGGACTCGAAACTCTCTGCCTCGGCGACCTAGTGGACTACGGCGCGAACCCGAACGAAGTGATCGAACTCGTCCGAAAGAGGGGCACCAGGACGATAATGGGAAACCACGACTGGGCTGCAGTGAACGCGGACACGAGCCTGTTCAACCCGAGGGCAGCGATGTCCTCAATCTGGACGCAGCGACATCTGACGGGTCAGAGTCTCGAGTACCTGCGCGCCCTTGCCCCAGAAATGCGGAACCCCTTTGAGGGTCCGGAGGCGTACTTCACCCACGGGAGCCCCGACGATAGGCTCTGGGAGTATGTGGACCCAAGGACCCATGCGAATCTCTTCGGCCACTACCTCTCGAAGCTTGGCGTCGGCCTCATCGGTCTCGGGCACACTCACGTCCCATACGTTTGGATGGAGGGAGGAAAGACGGTGTTCAATCCGGGGTCCGTCGGTCAGCCGCGTGACGGCAACCCGAAGGCTTCCTATGCCTTGGTCACAATCGAGGGAAAAGAAGCCACCGTTGACATTCGCAGGGTCGAGTACGACGTGCAGAAGGCGGCTTCGAAGATACTGGACGCCGGGCTCCCGGCACCGCATGCGAGCAGGTTGTTTTCGGGAACTTGAAATAACCCCTCTCGAGAAGGATGTGTGGCATGAGTGATTACAAAATCAGTCCGACGAACTAGAACCACTGAAGCACTCAGCCAAGACTACGACTGGAAAAGTATCGAGAATAAGGTCAGGGAGTTCTATGCCGATCCAACTGCGAGGCAGAAGATAGCGAAGAAGGTCGCCAAGAACAGGCCCGTGGGCTACGTGGAGGGACCGCCTACCCTGAACAACCAGCCCCACATCGGCCACGTAAGGGGCCGGATGATGAAGGACCTCTGGTTCAGGTACAGAACGCTCGAGGGCGAGAACATAGTCTTCCGCGGCGGCTGGGACACCCAGGGGCTCCCCGTCGAACTGCAGGCTGAGAAGGAGATGGGCCTATCGGGCAACAAGTGGGAGGACCTCAACAAGGTCGGTGTCGACAAGCTGGTGGCGGAGTGCAAGCGGCTGATATCCAGGTACAAGGAGGACTGGGAGGAATCGGACAGGCTCATGGGGCTGATGATAGACCACGAGCGCGCCTACATGACTTACAGAGACGGCTACATAGAGAGGGAGTGGAAGTACCTCGAGACCGCCTGGAAGCGCGGCCTCTTGGGAGAGGGGTACAAGGTCGTCCCCTACTGCCCAAAGTGCCAGACCGCCCTTAGCGCCGGAGAGATAGCCCTTGGCGGCTATGAGCAGCTGGAGGACCCCAGCCTCTACTACAAGGCGAGGCTCGGGGACGGCGCCTTTCTGGTGGTGTGGACCACAATGCCATTCACGGTGGTCACGGACGAGCTCGTGGGGGTCAAGCCCGACGCCGAATACGAGTACGTCGAGGTTGGAACCGAGGTCTGGGTGGTGTGCTCCGGAAGGAAGGACGCCCTTGCCAACGAGCTCGGCGTGGTCTTCGGGAAGACTGTGAAGAAGCTCAAGGGAAGCGACCTGGAGGGTCTCGTCTACGAGCATCCGCTGGCAGACCAGATCCCCGGACAGACTTCGCCCGAGATGGTCGCCAAGGCCCACAGGGTGGTGGCCGAAGAATTCGTCGACATCACCACGGGCACCGGGCTAGTCCACATGTCGCCAGCCAACGGCGAGGAGGACTTTGCCGTCGCCCAGAAGAGAGGGCTCCCCGTGTTCGCCCCCTTCGACGACAGGGTGGTGTTCACCTCAGAGGCAGGGGGGTTCGCAGGCATGTTCGCCCGAGACTCCGACGAGAAGGTCATGGAAGAGCTAAGGGCGAAGGGGTCCCTCGTCAAGGCAGGCAAGATCGTCCACGAGTACCCCATATGCTGGAGGTCGGATGACAGAATCGTCTGGCTCGCCAGGCGCGAGTACTTCTACTGGGTGGACAGGATTCGGAATGACGTCGTGAAGGCTGCGGAGAAGGTCGAGTACTTCTTCGAAGGGCCCCGGAACAGGTTCCTCGCGGGCCTTGCAGAGTCTCCGCCGTGGTGCGTGACGAGGGAGAGGGTGTGGGGGACGCCCCTGCCCGTCTGGGTCTGCACGGAGTGCAACGAGAAGACGGGCGCGTTCTCGCGGAAGAGCATCGTGAGCCAGGCTCTGGAGCTCCCGGACGGCCCTGACTTCGAGCTGCACAGGCCATGGGCGGACAGGGTTGTGCTCAGGTGCCCCAGGTGCGGAGGAAGGGCGTTCAGGGAGCCGTTCGTACTCGATACGTGGCACAACAGCGGGGCCTCGCCCCACGCTTCTTTCACCGACCCCGAGGTGAAGGCATTGGTCCCGGTCGATTTCCTGACGGAAGCGATCGATCAGACGAGGGGATGGGCGTACACGCTGCTGCTCCTCAACGTGATCCTGACCGGGAAGCCTGAGGCCCCCTATCGGAAATTCCTCTTCCAGGGCCACGTCCTCGACGAGAAGGGGCAGAAGATGAGCAAGAGGCTGGGGAACGTGGTGCAAGGGCTGGACCTCCTCAGGAACAACTCCGCGGACGTGTCACGGTTCTACATGATCTCCAAGGCGTCCCCCGAGGACTCGGTTAACTTCGACGTGAAGGAGATGTCAGGGCGCCCGTACCAGGTGCTGAACACTCTCTACCACCTGCACCTGTATCTGCAGCAGAACGGAGAGCTGGACGGCTACGACCCTGGGAAGAACACGATTTCATGGGCGGCCGGGAGGAGGCTCCTTACCGTCGTGGACAGGTGGCTGCTGGCCAAGCTGTCAAGGGCAGAAGAGGCAGTCTATGGCTCTTACTCGACTGCCAGGTTCAACGACGGTGCGAGGGCCGTCGAAGAGCTGGTGATAACACACCTTAGCCAGACCTACGTCAGGCTCGTGAGAGGTGAGCTCTGGAAGGAGGACGAGAAGGCCAGAGGGAGGCGGCTGGCAATATACGCGGTCCTGGGCAGCGCATTGAGGAAGGCTGACGAGCTCCTGCACCCGATCTCTCCGTTCGCCACCGAGTACCTCTACCAGGAGGTTTTCGCGCCAAAGTCATGGGTGGCACCTTTCCTCGCTGTCGGCAGGAGCAGGGGACGCGCACCCGGCTCACCCCAAGCCGAGAAGACTGTCGACTTTGCCCTCAAGGCGGAGGAAGCGTGCAACTCTGCCCGGATGAAGGCGAAGCTCAAGAGGCGGTGGCCCCTTCGGTCGGTGGAGGTACTTGTACCCCCGTCCAACGCTGTCTTGGCACGTAGAGCCAGGAGAACCGTCGCGCTGCTCTGCAACGTCAAAGGCGTCGGCGTGGTGTCCTCGGCATCGAAGTTCCCGGCGGAATTCGCTCTCAGAGCAAACGCTTCGAGGGTTGGAGCCCTCTTCAAGGAGAAGACAAGGGATGTGCTTGGAGAGCTGCACCCGCTGGAGGGGAGCGAAGCGATCAGGGCTTATTCGAGCGGGCGACCTGTGAAGGCAGGCCATTTCGACGTCCCGCTTTCCGCCTTCGAGCTTGTCACAACGCCCCACGAAGGCTTCGAAGTCGCGGAGAGGGGAGGGGTGTTCGTGGCGATAAGAAAGGAGAGAGACGACAAGCTGGTCGCCGAGGGGCTGGTGAGGGACATCGCTCGCAGACTGCAGGCACTGAGGAAGGAGAGCGGTCACGTCCCTACGGCACTACTGGCGTGTGCGAGGGTAGGAGGGCTGGAAGACGAGGACCTCGCCATCCTCGAGCCAAAGAAGGAAGAGATCGCCTTCCTCGTGCGAGTAAGGAAGGTGGAACTGTCTGGAAGAAGGGCGACCTGGAGTGGTTGGAAGGAGGTCGACCTCGACGGCCGGCCCATCTACCTGCAGGTCGGGTAACGGGCGCGCTCTAGGGATTCGGAGGGCCGTTTGGTCCGGGAGGCTGCACCGATTCCTCCTCTTTCTTTATCCAGGCGTACTTCACACTGAGCCAGTAACGCACCAGAAATGCGACCGCTATTCCCACAAGATTGGACACCGCATAGTTGATGCTCATGAAGTCCGTGCCGAGATAGAGGATGGCCAGGTTCACTGCCAGGCCGACAAGCATCAGGCCGTTGAATTTCAGCATGCGCATGGCAGCGTGCCCATGTCTCCTGTCTCGGAAGGTCCAGAGGTCGTTGAGGACGAAGTTGGAGATTATCGAGACCTCGATCGCAACCGCGCTGGCGTAGATGTAGTAGACCCCGCCGGAGACGAGGAGGACCAGCAGCCCCTCGTTGACGAGTACGCCTGTCAGACCGACCAGGTTGAACTTGATGAACCTACGCCAATAGCCGAGGGAGAACTTGCTCATTCGTGTCGAGGGCTCCATCAAAGAAACGCAGCGCCGGAAGTGCCATATTTAACGGGGGCTACTCGAATGAGTAGTCCGAGAGGGAAGACTGGTAGGCGGCCAGCGGCCTGGCCGAGAAACCCATCTTCTTGAGATCTCTCGCGAACTCGGCGGCGAAGCCGTGCACCGTATAGACCATCTCGGGACTGACCGCCTGCACCAGGTTGACGAGCTCCTGATAGTCGCAGTGATCGCTCAGGGGGAAAGAGTAATCGGCTCCCATGGTGTGCCTGTAACCGGGGCCAAGAGCCCAGCCGCTGAACGCAACGAGGATCGCCCCGTATTCCTTCTTCAGGTGTGCCATCAGCCTACTGCGCCCGCTCGACATGGGGCTCACCATCACCCACGGGCCCTTCGGCAGTCTTTCCTGGTCTCTTGCCGGGTCGAACCTCTTCCCCGGCTTCAGCCTGATTCCGTGCGCCATGTGGATTCTGTTCATTGTGTCGACGCTCTCGTGGTAGAACAGGGGTTCCCAGCTCGAGAAGAAGTAAGAGAGGAGCTGCGCCTTTCCGAGTGGATAACCCATGAGCACCACAGGCAGCCCCCTGTCGTAGGCTGAGCCTATCAGGCCGTTGACCTCCTTTACGAGCTTGGCCGTCGAGGGAAAGACGTAATCGGGCACCCCATAGGTGGTCTCCATGACGAGCACCCTGGCCTGCCGGGTCTTGCACTTGCCCAGGAAGGCCCTCGCCCGTCCAGACGCGTCTCCCGTGTAGTAGACCTCGTCCTGGATCCTAATCGCCCTGGACCCCAAGATGTGTCCCGAGTCGAGCAGCTCCACCCCCTCGGCGACCTCAATCGTGTCCCCGAGGTCGTACCCCCTCGCCATGGCCAGCTCCTTCGTCTCCTCAGAAGCGACGACCCTCTCGTTTTTCGAAGGGCTGTGCATGTGGTCAATGTGGGCGTGGGACACGAAGGTGTAGTCTGCGCGTGTGTGCGAGCGAGGGTCGAGGACGTACCGCGTCTTCCCGAGCTCGACTTGGATGCCGCCGTTTGCGGCAACAGAAGCACCCCCCAAGATGGAGTGCTGACTGCGTCCTGACCTTTAAGGAGTGAGTCGGTACGCCATCCAGTCGTTCGCCTCGACGGAGGCCTCGAAGCTCATCGCTGGAGAAACGCGGACGCTCCCGATTTTCGACCAAACTCCCTTGGCCGGATCGTAGGACTCGAGGGAGGTGCTTAGATGCTTGGACAGCTCAGCCGCCTTTGGAGGAAAGCTCACGGCGAAACGCGCCTGTGACTGGGTACCGTTTCCGATGCATATGACCTGCCCAGGCGTGTGGAACATCAGGGCATGGGCTCCCCTGACGGGGACCTCCAGTCTCTCCCCTTTCGCGAACTTCGTCCCCACCTTTGACTCTGCCTTGGCGCCGCTAAAGAACAGGTGAGGTTTCCCGCCTCCCCGCCCCAGGAAGGCGTATGCCAGGTCTCCCGCCCAGATGTCCGCGACCATGACCCATGCGAGGCCTGAGGTCGAGGCGGGGGCAAACGAAGCCCTTTCGGCGCCTCCGGGCAGCCCTAGCTCGCCTTCGAGGACCGCCTCGATGAAGCGGGCCGCGCCCACAGCGTCCGGCTCTTCCCCGTGTGCCTCGCCGCCGTCGACATCGACCCAGCGAGGGAACATCCCTGGGATGCCGCCGAGCTTGACCGAATCTTCCGACACGAGCCGCGCCACCTTCAGCATGGTCAAGCTCCCCATTCCCGCGAGCCCGGCCCTGTAGCAGACAAGGGAATCAGACAAGACAGCGCGCGGCCAGACGCCCCCCAGCTGGCCCTCTCCGTAGGACGGGTTGAAGTAGACCTGGTTTGTGGTAGGGACGCACCTTGGCCCGTACTTGGTGTCGAAGTCCTTCTCGAGGAGTCTGTGTGCTGCTGCGAGCTCGGCCGAGCTCAGGAACGGGTGCCTGTAGGCGGCGACCGCCATGTCGACTGTCTCGTCCGTCCGGAGCTTCCCTGCGGAGTCCCTGCACAGCGCCAGGAATCCCCTTTCGTCGATGAGCCTCTTCCTCACCTGCTCCAAGATCATCTCCCCCCGCTCTCGGAACCTGGCGGCGTCGTCAGCCTTCGACACCATTCGCGCAATCTGAGAGGCGGCTTCGAGGGCCCCGGCCACCGCCAGGGACACCTCGGGTATCTCTCCCGTCGGGTACCCTCTCCCCATGCTCCTGCGCCACCCCTGCGGGAGAGACGCGTCGGTCTCCACACGGAAGTCCTTTGACGATGCGACCAGATAGGAGGCAAGCTTCCTCACAAGCGGATAGTCCGCTCTTGCAAGCTTCCTGTCCTGCGACAGCGCCGCACAGGCCGCAACCCCTTCAAGCAGAAGAGCAGTCTCGAGCACACCTGGTCTGGACGGCTCGATGGAATGGGGGAGGGAGCCGTCTTTCCTTATCGCGGCCTTTGAGTCAGAGATCAGCCGCCTTGCGCCTGCGGGGTCGACGTAGGCGAGAGAGCGCAGAGTCTCGTATCGCTCGAGGGGATCGTCGGAATAGGAACCGCCCTCCGTCGCGGCGACGGCCCAGGAGGAAGCTTCGGTCACTGCCGGGTCGGAAGCGGCGAGGAAGGGCCTGACCGCCGAGGGCTGCTTCTCCCCTGACTGGATTCGGCTGAATTCGGAAAGCGCCTCTTCGAGCTTTCCTGGGTTGTAAAGGGAGGTGAAGAGTATGTCCTTCCCTTCGCCGGGCGCGAGCTCCATGTCGTGCGAAGACAGGACGAGAACCTGGCCGGACATTCCCGCGGTCACCTCGGGAAGCTCCCCTGCGGCGACCAGCGCCTGCGCCCTGCTCCTGTTGGAGGTCATGTAGACCTTTGAAGGCGACGGGGACGCCCCGACGACTCTCGCCGAAGGGGGGTCGGAGACTTCGTCCATGGCGACATGACTCTCCCTGTTGAAAGCATTCACACCGAGCGAACCCCACCTGCGGCCCGAACCGCCGAAGTGGGCAGCGCTCGGATCTGTGACCTCGATCACCCGCATCTTGATCTGACCCTGGCCCCCATTCCTTAGCTTCAGCCGTCTTAGGTATCCCAGCGACTGCCCCCTGTAGAAGTCCAGCGACTGAGCGACCTCGACGCCGTCGAAGATCCGGCCCGTCAGCTGGGCGGACCGTGGCGTGACCCGGATGGCCCAGTCAGGCCTCTGCGCGTGAACCACGATTCCGGCCTGGACCTTGTAGAACCAGAGCTGCTCGAACCCGAACAGCGCTCGCTTCTCTTGGAACGAGTCGAAGTATCTTACAGACCCGTCAGGGTCGATGACAATTCTGCACGCCCTCGACTGCAGCATCATTGGGCGCCTGAGTCCCGAGGACCTCAGCCCCTGCGCCCTCGAAGGAAGAGATTCCGCAGTGGCCACCATTCTGCCTGATGAGTAGGGCCGGACGGATAATATCGCGAGGATTTACTGAAATTGAGGGTTCTGTTAAGCTCTGGCGACCCGCTTCCAGCGGCTTCCCTCCGGAGTGTCCTCGACGACTATCCCCTCGGCTAGCAGCTCCTTCCTGAGCCTGTCTGACTCGGCGAAGTCCCTTCGCTTCCTCGCATCGTCTCTCTTGGCGATCAGCTCGGCCAGGTGCCGCGGAAGCTCTTCGTCTTTGAAGTCCATGAAGCCCAGGACCGAATCGATGCGCTTCAGAGCGTCGATGGCCTTCGAGGCTTCCTCCTTGCCGACGGACCCTGAATCGATGAGCGTGTTCATCCTCTTGACGAAGGTGAACAACGCCGACAGCGCCTTGGGGGTGTTGAGGTCGTCGTCCATCGCTTCCTCGAACTGCCTTACGAGTTCGTCAGAGATGCTCTGTCTGTTGGCCTCCGAAGCGGTGACCGACTTCAGCCTGAGGATGAATTCCGCAATTCGCTCCCACTGAGCCTTCGACTGGGATAGAGTCGAGTCGGTAAGGTCGACTGGGTCCCTGTACCTCGAAGAGATGAGGAAGAGCCTGACGACCAGCGGGTCCCAGCCTGCTTCGGTGAGGTCGCGCAGGTAGACGACGTTCCCCACGGACTTGTGCATCTCCGAGCCCCGGACGTTGAGCGGCTCGGAATGCAGCCAGTAGTTCACAAATTTCTTCCCTGTGGCTGCCTCTGACTGGGCGATCTCGTTCTCGTGATGGGGGAACTTGTTGTCTATCCCACCCGTGTGTATGTCGAATGTGTCGCCGAGATACTTCATCGACATCGCAGAGCACTCTATGCTCCACCCGGGCCTGCCCTTCCCCAGCTCCGTCTCCCAGAAGACTTCGCCGTCTTCGCTGTCCCAGGCCTTCCAAAGGGCGAAGTCCGCTGCCTCCATCTTCTCCTCGTAGTGGTCGCTCGCGACCCTCCCCGCGGGCTTCAGGGAATCGAGCCTGACGCCGGACAGCGCGCCATAGTCCTTGAACTTCGAGACGCTGAAGTAGATGGAGCCATCGGGAGCCCTGTACGCGTACCCCTTGTCGAGCAGAATCTTGATCAGACCGACCATCTCCGGGATGTGTTCCGTTGCCCGAGGGTAGACGTCAGCCTTCTCCACCCCGAGCGTCTCGAGGTCGGCCATGAACGCCGCTTCGTAGAACCGCGTGTGCTCCTTCAGAGACTTGTGCGACTCCCTGATCCCCTTGATTATCTTGTCCTCCACGTCTGTGATGTTCATTACCTGGCGGACCCTGAAGCCCTTGAACCTGAGGTAGCGCCGCAGCAGGTCTTCGAAGACGAAAGTCCTGAAGTTGCCGATGTGCGCGTAGTTCCAGACCGTGGGCCCGCAGCAGTACATCCTCACTTCCTCGTCCCTGATGGGTGCGAAAGCCTGCGTCTTCCTTCCGAGGCTGTTGAAGAGGTTCAACATGGTGCGGCGCACGCTGCGGTCGAAGGATTGAAAATAAAAGGGAAACGGGAGATAGATCTACTTCAGCTTACCAATCCTGAAGATCTGCTTGCCGCAAGAGGCACATGTGCCCTTGATTGCCGGCCTGCCGTTCTTCAGTTTGATTTGCTTGGGATTCTTGATCTCCCGGTTCTTCTTTTTCTCGTAGACACAGTAGCCAGTGACCACTGCGAATTGCCTCGGCCTGAATTCGAGGCGATTGCTATTTAAGCTCTGCTAACGGGGTTCAAATTGAGGCTTTCTCGCGTCAGACACGACCAGAAAGGCGATTCAGAATTCCAACGGCAAGGTCTCTCGGTAGCGAGGGGATGAATCCACCAGAATTCGGCAGCGATTAGTTGGCACTACCGTCTCGCAATACTCTTTTGGCAAATCGCGGGAAGGCGCTCGCGACAGCGTACCAAGGTGAACCTATGGCTCGTCGCCCATTTTCCTCTGGACGAACAGATTCCGGCCCTGTTTATCTCTAATTGACCAACGCCGAAGCCGAAAAAGACCAGGCGAGTCGGATTTCTTTCCCGCAG
>Ga0335079_10011609_pt1 | contig 10045 bp, 9 predicted proteins | sample Lox_Sample_33_FD_206719 | JGI IMG/M metagenome (GOLD analysis project Ga0335079, IMG submission 206719) | Soil microbial communities from Loxahatchee National Wildlife Refuge, Florida, United States - Lox_Sample_3.3 | ecosystem: Environmental > Terrestrial > Soil > Wetlands | place: USA: Florida...
GCGAAATCGCAACCGCCTGTGACCAAGGCACACTGAGCCCCCCAGACCAAGGCTGGGTGCCAGCCCTTTTACTAACGCAATGAACCGAGTGCATACTTGTTGAGAGACTGGCCTGAATGCGCACTCTACAAAGAATTTCGGCGTCCTCTTTCGCGCACCACAGCCATGACGCTGCATACGCAGCGGTAGTCCTTGCAGGCGGCTACGAGGAAGCGGGGGATCATGGACGATTTCAAGTTGCCGCCGGTGATGTGGTGTTGCACGATCGCTTTGAGGCACATTTGGATCGGTTTTCTGCGCTAGGTGCAGTTGTGCTCAATCTCCGTTTGCCTGCAGGATCTTCGTTCGCGCCCGGTGTAGCGAAGATAGCTGACCCTGACTTCATTTTGCGCACCGCCGAAATCAGCCAACCAAGCGCTTTTGAGCTGTTGCTCTGCACGACCCAAGCAAAAGCAGCAGCTTCATTTAGAACCAGGCCGAGAAGGGTCAAAAGAAAAGCTGAGCCAGCCTCCGTCACCCGGATCGGCAGCTGAAAACGCCTGTCCCCATGCGAGCATCTTCGCCTCCCAACAAAATCCCCACCCAAACAAGATCGGCTTGGGCGAGCACCCTGCGCACGTTCCCTATCTCATCGTTTATCGTGATTCAAGACCAACGTGCGCCCATCTTCACCAGGTGTTATACGCGGTTCCGTCGGTCGACACCTGTTCCGAGCCGCTGTGCACGTCGGTGATGCCGGGATCGCCGGTTTGATCGATGCTCAAGGTCACGTCCTCGGCTTCGGTCGTCCAGGTGTCGTTGCGGCCAGTAAACGGGTCGATGGGAATCTGCTTGAGGTAGCCGCCGCTCACCAGGTCGTCGAGGGCCTGCGGAGCCTTTTGCTTGTCGAGCGTGTACTGCGAGATGAGTGACCGCAGGGTGAACAGGTTCTGCCGCAGCACGCCTTCTTTGGCGCGCAGAATCGACTGGTTGTAGGCGGGAATCGCAATCGAGACGAGAATCAGGATTACGCTGATCACGATCATCAATTCAATCAGCGTGAAGCCGCGACTGCGCTGGGTTTTGCCCGACCTTGCCATCTACCAGTCCTTATATTTGGTGCCGTCCAGCGCCGTGTCTTCCGACTTGCTGTGCACGTCAAAAACGTTTTGCTCGCCCCAGGAATCGGAGTCGGGATCGTCCTGCATCGACCGCAGTCCCCACTCATCGCTCCCGGTCATCGGGTCAATCGGAATCTTGCGCAGGAAGCGCAGCTTCTTGCCGTTCACGTCCACGCCCTTCACCAGCGTGTCCAGGTCCGGCGGATAACCCTCGGTGCCGACCTTGGTCTGAAAGCCGCCCCGGTCCGCCGCCTCCTTGTAGCGGTCGATGGCGTCGCGCATCTGCCACAGGTCGTAGCGAAGTTCGCGCTCCTTCTCCCGCTTGATGGTCACCCGCGCCAGCGGCACTGCCATGCCGCTCAGAATCACCAGAATGAACGTGGCCACGATCAGCTCGATCAGGCTGAAGCCGCCGGCCCGCCGCATGGCCTTGCTCGTTTTGAATACTACGGATTGCATAACCGGTCCATCTTCAGCGAATCACTTCTAACCGATCGTCTCTAGCGGATAATCACCGGCGCCAGCGCGCCCGTCACCGAAATCGTTTCGTTCCCCGGACCACGCGCTCCTGGAGTGGAGACTGTCAGCGTCGAGGTGCCGGCTTGCTTTGCCATCAGGGTGAGCGTCACGACCGCTCCCTGGCCGGAAATTCCGCCCGAGCCCGGAGGCCGCGTCGCCGTGATTTGCAGCGTGCCTGTGGAGTCGTCGTCGCGATGCACCAGCGCCACCGCTTGGCCATCCTGCGACAGCAATCCTCCGTTGGAGATGTTCACTACCTCCACGCTCTTGGGATCGTAGGTGACCTGCATGGGCACGGTGAACAGGTTCTGGGCGCCGGCCACCAGCACATTCACTGTGAACGTCGAGCCGGCAGCCTGATTGAGACTGGCGGGATCGATACTGAAATTCGCCAGACCGCCTGAGGTTCCGGACGACGTCTGGAGCGCATTCCCGGACGGCGGCTGCGTGGCCGGCTGGGCGGGTGCGGAATTGTCAGGCGCGGGGCGCGCAGCCGGCGCCGCAGGCGGCTGGCTCTGCGGTGCGCTCTGGGCCGCGGGCTGAGCTTGCGGAACAACCGCTGCGTGGCTGACACGCCGCAAAGAAATGCTGCTCCCGGTGCCCACATTCAGCGCCCGCTCGTTCATGGGGGTAATGTCCCGGTCGCGGACGATGTGTGGAATCAAAGCGAAGACGATCTCGTTCTCCCGGTGCTCAGTGCTGGTCTGCGCGAACAGGTATTTCAGGATCGGAATCGAAGACAGGCCCGGAATTCCGCTGAGAGATTTCGTGTCCTGATCTTCCAGCATCCCCCCCATGAGGTTGACTTCGCCTTCTTTCAGCCGGATGTCATGCTCGATCTTGCGCTGTCCGATGACCGGCTGATCGATGCCGCCGATACTGACGTGGGAAGTGACCGAGGAAATATCCAGCGAAACCTTGAGCGAGACTTCACCGTTGGCGTGCACCTTCGGCGTGATGTCGATGTTCACGCCGACATCAAGATATTGAAATTGCGTATTGACCAGCGGGTTGATGCCTACGCCGCCAATGCCCGGTTGAAACGACCCGGTGGCCACGGGCACCCGGTCGCCGATCTTCAGCGAAGCTTTTTGTCCGTCCAGGGCTCGGATCTGCGGATTCTGGATCAGCTTCACGTCGCTGTCGCTCAGCAACGCGGTCGCCGACATCGGCGGAATCGTCACCGTGAAATCGGTTGCGTTCAGATTCCCCAGCCGGTTCAGGTTAACCTGATTCGGAGTTCCGGTAGTCTGCTGTGTGACACCGGTATCTGTCCCCGTCCCCGTCTGATTCGCCAGGTTGGTATTGATGTTGTTCTGCAGCGCCACGGTAGCACTGGTAGGCGGGTTTATCCCATAGGTTTTCATTTTGTCGCGGCTGATTTGCATCACCGCGACTTCGACGATTACTTCGGGTTTGGCCTTGTCCAGGTCTCCTACCAGTTTCTCCGCCAAGGCGATTTGATCCGGAGTGCCGCGGACTACCAGGGCTCCTTCGGAGGGGAGCGGTTGTACGCGGGAGATTTCCAGGATCTGGCGCATGGCATTCACGACGTCCTGCAATTCAGTGGGCTGCGACAAATTGCCTAGATAAAAAGTGCGTATGACGTTTTCTTCGAGATCTTTTCTTTTCGCCGGGGTATCGGAGGCTATGAAAATCGTATTCGGAGTGACCGGACGCCAGAACGTCTTCGATTCCAGAGCGATAATCTGCAGTGCTTCTTCCAGGGTGACGCCATTCAATTCGATCTTGATGCGGCGCGAGGTGTAATCCGGGTCGAACAGAACATTGATGCCGGCCAGCTTGCCGACCGTTTCGTAGATAACCTTGGTATCTTCCGTGAGCTTGAGGGTGATGGGAACATTGGAGATGGGAGCAAGATCGACCGGACCCTGGGCCTCGGCCAGGCGCTTCTTAACGCCGGTGAGCGGTTGGGCTGCTGCCTGGGGCTGGGGATTCTTAGCGTCCTCGATCATCTGCTGGGTGCGCTTGATCTCCTGCTGGGCGATGAAACTGGCAGGATCAATGTCGGCGGCCTTCTGGAATTCCGCCAACGCCTCCGGCAATTGACCGGCGGCGCGCAGCAACTGGCCGCGGTGGACGTGGGAAGCTCCGGCGAGGAAGCGCATGCGCTCGAATGAAGCCCGGTAATGGATGTCCTTGGGCTTCAGATCGTAGGCCTGCTTGTAATAATCGAAGGCTTCCTCGTATTTCTGCCGTTCCTCGGCGTCTTTCCCCTTGTCATACAGGGATTTAGCCTTGTCGGCAGCGACAGACAGGGTTGCAGCCGCGACGACCAGAAACAGAGTCGCCCAGCGGGTCAGGCGTGTCATCAATCATCCCTCACAGGCAGTCGATTCCCCGGAGTATCGTCCCTGGCAACGGGCGTCAGCTATTGCGATGGGCACCGAAGAAGACGTGAACAGCGCGATTATAGCATCGCTCAAAATTCAGTCGAAGTTACTGGTCTGGTTGCACTTACTTTAGTGTCAAGACCCAGGGGGCACAACCCGCAAGGCGCTGGACGCGGATGGATGGCCGGTGGCAAGTCGCACGTGGAAGCTCGCGGCAACACCTGAGACCGGTCACCCCACCATCCGCGTCAATCGCCCTGGGGCGGCCGTTGGCTCGACGGGCCGCCACCAAGTGCTATAACTTTGTTAAGCATGGCCCGTCAGCCAACCCATTCCACCCGGCCGAATCCGGAGAAAAACCCCCGCCGCGATCCCACCGCTGCCGGGCAGCGCGATGCCGCCGTCAATAGGATCGCTTCGCATAACTATTTCTTGCTGGAAAAATTTGAGGCTGGGGTGGTCCTGAGCGGCACCGAGGTGAAATCGGTTCGCGCCGGTCGCGCCAACCTGAAGGACTCCTACGGCCTGATTAAAGACGGCGAACTCTGGCTGCTCAACTGCCACATCGGACCCTACGATCACGGCAACATCTTCAACCACGCCCCGCTGCGGACCCGCAAGTTGCTGGTGCATAAAGAGGAGCTCCGGAAGCTGGTCGGCAAGACCCAGCAGAAGGGGCTGACCCTGATTCCGGTACGGATGTATTTCAAGAACGGCAGAGTGAAGGTCGAGCTGGCGCTGGCCAAGGGTAAACAGCTCTGGGACAAGAGGGAGACGGAACGTCGGCGGACCGCGGACAAAGAAGCGCGGGAGGCAGTGATTCGGGGGCGGAGTAGAGGCTAGTGGGTAGTTTCTGGCCCGGACGTCGAAGGCCGGCCGCCGGCAAACTTAATACCGTGTACACCCTCATTGCGAGTGATGTCCGACCGCTAGTTTCCAGTGGCTAGTTGGGGGTTACCCCGCTTTCCCCCAGAGGCGGGCGCGCTCGGCGCCGAACTGGTCATCCGTCCAGTTTCTGAGATTCGTGAGAAGCCCGACTTCTCACAACTGCGGCGTGGCCGGACGGGCGGGTACGCCCGTGCTCCACCGTCGCCGGGCAGCCTCAGGTTTGAACACTTTCCCGCAAAGCACTAACATCTTCATCATGCCGGTAGAAACTGAGATTACTTCTTCCACCTATACGCCGATCAAAGCGCCGCGGGGCACAACGATTTTCTGCAAGAGTTGGCAGCAGGAAGCGGCCATGCGCATGCTCATGAACAACCTGGACGAAGAGGTAGGCGAGCGTCCGCGGGACCTGGTGGTGTACGGTGGCACCGGGCGGGCGGCGCGCAGCTGGGAGGCTTATCACGCAATCGTCGCGTCGCTGAAGAGTCTGGAGAACGACGAGACGCTGCTGGTGCAGTCGGGCAAGCCGGTGGGGATTTTCAAGACTCACGATTATGCGCCGCGGGTGCTGATTGCGAATTCCAATCTGGTTGGACACTGGTCGAACTGGGAGAAGTTCAACGAACTCGAGCGCGCGGGTCTGATGATGTATGGGCAGATGACGGCGGGGTCGTGGATTTATATCGGCTCGCAGGGGATCGTGCAGGGGACGTTTGAGACGTTTGCCGCGGCGGGCGAAAAACATTTTGGCGGCGATCTAGCCGGGAAGCTGATCGTGTCTGGTGGTATGGGTGGTATGGGGGGCGCTCAACCGCTGGCCGCGACCATGACCGGGGCGGCGTTTCTGGGGGTTGATGTCGACCCGGAGCGCATCAAGAAGCGGCTCAAGACTGGCTACTGCGATTTCATGGTGACTACGCTTGATGAGGCATTGCGCATCCTGAAGAACGCTGTACGCAAGAAGGAAAACGTTTCGGTCGGACTGGTGGGGAACTGTGCCGATGTAATTCCGGAACTGGCGGAGCGCGGCGTCGTCCCGGACATTCTCACCGACCAGACCTCCGCTCATGATCCGCTGAATGGCTATGTGCCGAACCGTATGTCATTCAGCGAAGCGCTGGAACTGCGGCAGCGGGATCCGAAGGCTTATCAGGAAAAGTCGCTGGATGCCATGGCGCGGCATGTGGAGGGCATGCTGCGTTTGCAGAAGATGGGGGCGGTGACTTTTGATTACGGAAATAACATCCGTACTTTTGCATTTCAGCGTGGAGTAAAGAACGCGTACGATTTTCCGGGATTCGTGCCCGCCTACATCCGGCCGCTGTTCTGCGAGGGAAGGGGGCCGTTTCGCTGGGTGGCGCTGTCCGGCGAGCCTGCCGATATCTACACGACCGACGATCTGGTGCTCGAGCTGTTCCCGGAAAACCGCATCCTGCGCCGCTGGATTGAATTGGCGCGCAAGCGCATTAAGTTCCAGGGCCTTCCCGCCCGCATCTGTTGGCTTGGCTACGGCGAGCGCGCGCAATTCGGCCTGGCGATGAACGAACTCGTGAAGCAAGGCAAAATCAAGGCGCCGATCGTGATTGGGCGCGATCATCTGGATTGCGGCTCGGTGGCGTCTCCGTTCCGCGAAACCGAAAGCATGAAGGACGGCAGCGACGCGGTGGCAGACTGGCCGCTACTGAACGCGCTGCTGAACACGGCGGCCGGGGCATCGTGGGTGTCGATCCACAACGGCGGCGGCGTGGGTATCGGCTACTCGCTGCACGCGGGGCAGGTCACCGTGGCGGACGGCACGGAGATGATGGCTCGGCGCATCGAGCGGGTGCTGACCACCGATCCGGGGATGGGGATCATCCGCCATGTGGACGCGGGATACGAGGAGGCGAAGGAGTTCGCGGGGAAGACGGGCGTGAAGCTGCCGATGGGGTAGTGCCTTCGCATCCAGCGGCGGAACCCGGAGGATCTAAGCCGTTCCTGTCGGGCACGGCTGAAATTGATTTGGAGAAAGCCGCCCATATAAGAGATTGAGCCTCGGAAAGGGTCATACCGCGAACCCGAGCGGCAGCACACGCCAGATCCCTCGCGCGGCTGCGGAAAGCGCCGCACTTCGGATGACTCTAGAACGAAAGCAACGCAGGCGGGCAGCGGTACGGCTGAAGTCGTACGCTGATATGAACCCCGATGCGAACCGCTTCCCGAAAAGGAAGGTTGCACGCTAGACTGCTTCACGTGCCCGCATCTTTCAAACCACGTCCCCTTCTCCTGATCAATATCGGGCAGCTTCTCACCCTACGGTCGTCTTCCGGCGATGCCGGTCCGCGGCGCGGAGTTATGTTGCGAGAACTGGGGGTGGTGGAGGATGCGGCGGTCTTGTCTATTGGGGGAAGGATCGTGTCGGTAGGCAAGAGCAGTGACGCGCTGCTCGATCCCTGGCTTAAGAAGAATCGCAAAAAAATCGTTGAGATCGACTGCGAACATCAGGTGGCACTGCCGGGATTCGTCGATTCTCATACCCATCCCGTGTTTGTCGGGCCGCGGCTGGTGGACTTCGAGAAGCGCATCTCGGGCGCGAGCTATGAGGAAATTGCCGAGGCCGGCGGCGGAATCCGCTCCAGCATTGACGCAGTGCGCAAGGCAGGGAAGCGCGTGCTCACGGAGCAGGTGCTGGGAGCATTCCGTGAGATGGCGGAGCAGGGAACCACGACGGTAGAGGCGAAATCCGGATATGGCCTGAGCGTGAGAGCAGAGATGAAATCGCTCGAGGCCATCCGTCAGGCCGCATCCCGCTGGCCGGGGACGGTGGTGCCTACACTTCTGGGCGCGCATGTGGTCCCGCGTGAGTTTCGTGACGGGCCGGATCAGTACGTGAGAGAAATCTGCGAGAAGATGATTCCGCAGGCCGCCAAGAAGAGACTGGCGCAGTTTGTGGATGTTTTTTGCGAGCGCGGAGCTTTCAGCCCCGAAGACACGGAGAAAATCCTGCAGGCTGCGACCACGAATGGTCTAAGAGTGCGTGCCCATGTCTGCCAGCTCAGCGAGACGGGCCTGCGCCCATTCTTGCGCTACCAGCCTGCGTCGTTCGACCACATGGATCATGTGAACGAAGACGAGCTACCCCAGCTGGCGAAACACGATACGGTCGCTACCCTGGTTCCCGGAGCGAATTACTTTCTCGGGCTGGAAAAGTTTCCACCCGCGCGAAAACTGATTGACGCCGGAGTGCCAGTGGCACTGGCGACGGATTACAACCCGGGATCGTCGCCGACGGTCAGCATGCCGTTCGTGCTGTCGCTGGCGTGCACCCACATGAAAATGTCGCCGGCTGAGGCAATCGCGGCCGCCACGATCAACGGAGCCTGGGCGTTGCGGCTGCAGGATCGGAAGGGATCCATCGAGCCCGGTAAAGACGCCGACATCGCGGTATTCGACGCCGAAGACTACCGCGAGATCGCGTACTGGTTCGCATGCAACCGATGCGCCTTCACGGTGTTGAACGGGGCCGTGGTCACAGCCGGTTGCCCTGTAGAAGTAAAATAAGCGGCGGCATTTGAACCTTGGACGCGCGAGGCCTGGTGGGTAGTGGTGCAGTTTGAAACGGCACCACTACCGCCTGGTGACCGTCATTGAGCGATTGGCGGTCCGTTGCTATAATCATCTCCGTTCTGCAAGCTCCAGCGTCCCGGCGGTACGCGGTCGGGCCGGGAACCCCGCCTCAGTCGTAGCGTCCCAGACACGCTCGGCCCAGGCATCCCAGCTGTGAGCCCAATGTGGCCAGGTAGCTCAGGTGGTAGAGCGCAGCCCTGAAAAGGCTGGCGTCGGCGGTTCAACTCCGTCCCTGGCCACCATATTCTAAAGAACCTAATCGAAATCCGCCTCCTGGCGCCAGTCCTCTCTCAGTCCGCAATCGTAAAACGCAGCGCAGCCAATTTCTGTAGCTAGTTGTTGGCGAAGGCCTTCGGGTGGGCCTCCTCTTTTTCAGTCCGCTTTCAGTCCGCTTTCGTTGGCCGCGTGACTTAGGACCGCCGCTAGCATCTTGCCAGCGGCGGCCATGCGATCCCGACTGACCGCGTGCGTATAGAACTGAAGTGTCAGCTTGACATCGCTATGCCGAAGCAGGGTCTGAACAGTCTTTGGATCGGTTCTGATCCGGATGAGAAACGACGCAAGGCTGTGGCGGAGGTTGTGAAAACCAAACCGTCGCGGGTCGTCGTCCACCAAGCGACCTCTGTTGTCACGGTGAGATGAAAGAATTCCGGCTTTCACTGCGGCAGGCCGGAGGTAGTCCTCGACAATCATATTGGAGACACGTGGCTGCTTGTTGAGCATTCTGGAGCGTGACTTCACGATGGAGAAAATATTAAAGACGAGGAACTTTCTTTGGTGTAATACGGTTGACGTCGTAGAATATTCGACTGCAAGAATCGGCGCTACCAGCCATTACTTCCCGTTTCTGGCCTTATCCCACGCCTCGAATCCAGGATTCAACTAGCATGGCTATGTTTCGGGTCGCGGATTGTGCCGGTAGTCGTCATCACCAGCTTTCCGTGATGCACACCGCGCAGGCTCAGAATGTGGTCAGCCAACTGCTTCAGGTCGCCACTGTGACCCTTCATGATGATCACTTCCAGACAGTTGTCATGGTCCAAATGGACATGGGTCGCGGCGAGCACTTGGTTGTGCGCGTGGTGTTGAATCTCGATGAGTTTGTTGGCGAGATTGGGGCGGTGATGATCGTAGATCATCGATAAAGTCGCCACTACGGGTTCATTCTTGTCAATCGCTTCGGATACCAGACTCTCCCGGATGAGGTCACGCAAGGCTTCCGAGCGATTCTGATACCCTCGTCGCGCAATCAGGCGATCGAACTGCTTAAGCAGGGGTTCTTCAATCGAGACACCGGTCCTCGTGAGCTCCGCAGTTTCTTTTTTCTCGTTGCTATCTTTCGTGCGCCGAGTCATTTCGTCTTCCTCCGGCAGGGCAATCGTCCAGCAAGCCGATTACCTCGACAAGATGCGTCAGGGCCTCGACTTGCCCTCGGATCAAATCCGAAGAAAAGGCCTTCTCGTCTGAGTATAGAGCGGAACCCACACCCCCGGGATTCTCGGTGTTTCCGATCAACTGTCGGTAGCAAGTTAAAATGTCCGGTTTCAAAGTTGTGCCCGCGCCGAAAGGGTGGGGTTG
>Ga0335079_10011611_pt1 | contig 10045 bp, 6 predicted proteins | sample Lox_Sample_33_FD_206719 | JGI IMG/M metagenome (GOLD analysis project Ga0335079, IMG submission 206719) | Soil microbial communities from Loxahatchee National Wildlife Refuge, Florida, United States - Lox_Sample_3.3 | ecosystem: Environmental > Terrestrial > Soil > Wetlands | place: USA: Florida...
CACCTGCTCCCATCGGATTGTCCGGCCAGGGGGAAACATCCTGTTCTTGTTTGGTTCGGTGATCATAGCGTGTGATCAATCCGCCGTAGTTGCCTGCGTAGACGATGTTCGGATCGGTCGGATTGACCGCGATGTAGCCACTTTCGCCACCTCCAACATCGTACCAGTCCTCCCGGGTAATACCGAACCCCGTCGTTCTGGTTGCAATTCCCACAGTGCTGTTATCCTGTTGCGCACCGTAGACTTTGTACGGGAATCCATTATCTGCCACGACGTGATAGAACTGAGCCGTCGGCATACTCTCTTCTGTCCACGTAAGTCCTCCGTTTTCCGTCACGGTTGCACCGCCGTCGTTTCCCTCGATCATGCGGTCAGGATTATTCGGATCGATCCACAAGTCATGATTGTCCCCATGAGGAACGGACACATACGTCAGCGTCTTTCCTCCATCAATAGATTTGAATGCCTGGACATTGAGAATGTATATCGTCTCGGGGTTTTTCGGGTCCGCATAAATATGAGAAAAATACCAGGCACGCTGGCGGATTCGTTGGTCGGAGTTCATTTTTTGCCACGTTTTTCCGCCATCGTCGGAACGGAACAACCCTCCCTCTTCCGCTTCCACGCTCGCCCAAACACGGTCCGGCTTCGCCGGGGAAACGGCGATGCCAATCCTGCCTTTGATCCCCTTGGGCATTCCGTGGTTCGATGAAAGATCGGTCCACGTGTCGCCGGCATCCGTTGATTTCCAAAGACCGCTCCCCGGCCCACCGCTGATTAACTCCCACGGACTTCGCCCAGCTTCCCAAAGGGATGCATACAACACTCGCGCATTGTTGGGGTCGATGACAATATCGACAGCTCCCGATTTTTCATCCTTGTAGAGAATTCGTTGCCAGGTTTTGCCGCCATCGCGCGTTCGGTACACGCCCCGCTCTGGGTTGGGGCCGAACACGTGTCCAAAGACAGCGACATAGACGATGTTCTCATCACGCGGGTCGACTTCAATCCTGCTGATCGTTTGCGCTTCTCCCAATCCAATATACTGCCACGTCTTCCCAGCATCGTAGGACTTATACATTCCCTCCCCCGGCATCGCATTCCCGCGGATACATGCTTCACCCGTTCCGGCGTAAATGACATTGGGATTTGACGGGGCAACTTCAAGAGCCCCGACAATTCCGAGTTTCAGGAATCCATCCGACACGTTGATCCACGTGTCTCCGCCGTTTTCTGTCTTCCAAATCCCTCCTCCGGTTGCACCGAAGTAGTAGGTGTAGGGCTGGTCTTTGTGGCCTGCCACTGCGATAGAACGTCCGCCGCGGAAGGGGCCGATATCCCGCCACTCCATCTTGTCGTACAGTGCCGTGTCTATCTTCATCGTCGATTTCCCTTGCCTGGCGAACAGTCGCGCCGAGGGAACAAACGAGATCATCAGGAAAACGAGTGAGAGAACTATTGGAAGGATTCTCCGTTTCGAGAAGCCGGGGAATTGAATTCGTTTGCTGCTCATACGCATCTCCTCCTCAAAAGAAAATGATTGGTGATCCGGGGTGAGCTCTGTTTCGCACATTATTTTCCGATCAGTGCAGCCCGGCCTCGCAGATCGCATAAAGCTGCGGACATTACCGGGCATCCTGCAGGTACTCCTGCACGCTCCTGACACTCAGCGTCCCGCGCTTCTGGCTTTCTATTCCTTTCACCGCAGTTGCCGCCGCAGAAAGAGTGGTGATATAGGCTACCTTGTGCTCAAGCGCTGCCCACCCAATGGCATATTCGTCGTACCGCGACGATTCCCCGAGAGGTGTATTGATGACGAGTTGGATTTCTCCATTCTTGATCATGTCGACTACATCGGGCCGGCTCTCGCCGACTTTGAAGATCCTGTCGGTCGCAATTGCGTTCTCGTTGAGGAACTTCGCGGTTCCCTCTGTTGCAACGAGGGAGAAGCCAAGGTCAGCATATCCCCGGACAATATCCAGCGTAATTTGGTTCTTGTCGCTGTCGTTCACACTAATGAAGACTCTCCCTTCGTTGGGCAGCGTGTTCCCGGCGCCCATCTGAGATTTCGAAATCGCTTCCCCGAAACTGCTCGATATCCCCATCACTTCGCCGGTTGACCGCATTTCGGGTCCGAGAAATACAGGAGTCTGCGGGAACTTCGCGAACGGAAATACCGCCTCCTTCACCGAGATATGTTTCACCTTTCTGAAATCGAATTCTTTGAGACCCAATTCCTCGATGGTCTTGCCCAGCATAATCTTTGCAGCGATCTTTGCGAGCGGCAGGCCGGTGGCTTTGCTGACGAACGGGACGGTCCGCGAAGCACGTGGGTTTACCTCCAAAACGTATACGACGTTATCCTTCATTGCGAACTGAATGTTGATCAAGCCGACAACCTTCAGCGCTTTTGCCAGCCGAACCGTGTAGCCGATCATCTCATTCAGATTCTTTTCGGAGATCATATATGGCGGAAGGACACACGAACTGTCGCCCGAGTGGATGCCCGCCTCTTCAATGTGCTCCATCACGCCGCCGATCAGAACATCCTTGCCGTCGCAAATCGCATCGACGTCGTATTCGAACGCGTCCTCGAGGAATCGGTCAATGAGAACAGGGTGTTCCGGCGAGACATCGACTGCCTTCTTCATATATTCTCGCACAGCGTCGCTGTTATAGCATATTTCCATGGCTCTTCCACCCAACACGTACGAAGGCCTGATGAGAACGGGATACGTTATCTGTTCTGCCACCAGCACTGCGTTTGTGACGGAGTAGGCCGTCCCATATTTCGGATGAGGGATATTGAGCTTTCTCAACAGAGAGCCGAATCGTTCCCGGTCCTCGGCGAGGTCTATACCCTCCGGAGAAGTACCAAGAATCCGAAGCCCGTGATCTTCCAGCGCTTTGGCAATTTTTAGCGGAGTCTGTCCGCCGAAGCTCACCACGACGCCGTACGGTCGTTCGTGATCGCAGATATTCAGCACATCTTCAAGCGTAAGGGGTTCGAAATAAAGTTTGTCGGTCGTGTCATAGTCGGTTGAAACAGTCTCGGGATTGCAGTTGATCATGATCGTTTCGACCCCCTCTTCTTTCATCGCAAAGACACCGTGGACGCAGCAGTAGTCAAACTCGATTCCCTGACCAATCCTGTTCGGTCCGCCACCCAGGATAATCACTTTTTTCTTGTCGGAACTCACCGACTCATTCTCCTGATCGTAGGTGGAATAGTGGTACGGCGTATTCGCCTGGAATTCGGCGGCACACGTATCGACGGTCTTGAAAACCGGATTGATACCGAACTGCCTTCGAAGTTGACGCACGGCGTTTTCGGATACGTCCCACATATGGGCAAGCTGGCGGTCGGAAAAGCCGTACTGCTTTGCTTTGAGGAGGATATCAGGCGTGACTCTCGATCCGATATTTTTGGAACGTTTGCTAAGCTTCACGGCAACGCGATTGATTTCGTTCTTTCTTTTCTTTCAGTCTGTATGTCCGGGACATTGCGTTCGACTCGCAAAACGATTTCATCATATTGTTCAGGCCCGGAATGAGTAGAGCTCTTCTTCGAAATCGACTATCTGCTTGAGATTGTGGAGAAACCACGGATCGATCCTCGTGCTCTCGTGAATATCTTCCAACGTCGCACCCAATTGCATGGCATACCGGAGGTAAAAAACGTTTTCTGGCTTCGGAATCTTCAGGCGGTCGAGCACTTTTTTGCGCCATTCCGCCTTGCTCGTCTCCGGCAAATCGCGCACGACCAGGTCATCCTTGCCGTCTGCACCGAGACCAAATCGGCCCTGTTCCATGGAACGGAGTGCCTTCTGGAACGCCTCCTTGAACGTCCGACCGATCGCCATCGCCTCACCAACCGATTTCATTTGAACTCCGAGCGTGTTTTCCACACCCTTGAATTTTTCGAAGTCCCACCGGGGAATCTTGACGACGCAATAATCAATGGTCGGTTCAAACGATGCCGGCGTCAATTTCGTAATATCATTTGGAATTTCATCCAGCGTATAGCCGACGGCCAATTTCGCAGCAATCTTTGCGATGGGGAATCCGGTTGCCTTCGATGCAAGTGCGGAAGAGCGGGACACACGCGGATTCATCTCGATGACAATCATCCTTCCGTCCTTGGGATTCACCGCAAACTGAATGTTCGAGCCACCGGTGTCGACCCCGATTTCGCGGATGACCTTCTTTGCCGCATCCCGCATGGTCTGGTATTCCTTATCGGTCAGAGTCTGTGCCGGGGCCACGGTAATTGAGTCGCCCGTGTGAACTCCCATTGGATCGAAGTTCTCGATCGAACAAATAATCACGACGTTGTCCTTCAGATCCCGCATTACTTCGAGCTCGAATTCCTTCCATCCGATCACCGATTCTTCGACAAGAACCTGCTGAATAGGACTCGAATTCAAACCGTGCTGGACTTTTTCTTTGAACTCATATTTATTATACGCCGTGCCTCCTCCGGTGCCGCCGAGCGTGAACGAAGGGCGAATGATGATGGGATACCCGATCTCTTCGGCGATCGTCATTGCCTCGTCAATGGAATTGACGAACCCTCCCCGTGCACTTTGTAGTCCGACGCGATCCATTGCCGCCTTGAACAGTTCGCGGTCTTCCGCCTTGCGGATCGCTTCGAGCTTCGCACCGATCAGACCGACACCATACTTTTTCAGGATACCGTTCTCAGCGAGCGCGACTGTAACGTTCAGAGCAGTTTGTCCTCCCATCGTGGGAAGAATGACGTCCGGTTTCTCTTTCTTGATGATCTCTTCGACGAAAAAAGGCGTTATCGGCTCGATGTAGGTGGCGTCGGCGAGCTCGGGATCGGTCATAATGGTCGCCGGATTGGAGTTGATCAGTATTACGCGATACCCATCCTCTTTGAGGACTTTGCAGGCTTGCGTCCCGGAATAATCAAATTCGCACGCTTGCCCTATGACAATCGGCCCCGAGCCGATGATGAGGATGGATTTAATGTCGTCCCGTCTTGGCAATTCCTTCTGTAGTTCCTTCCCTACAAGAGTGCGAGGTGGTGTCGCGGTGCATGAGGAGTCCGTTTTCTGGAGGCACAATATAGAGATATAACCAGTCTGATTCAATGAGGCAGACGAGGAAAATTTCTCCTCCCAGAGATCCGGATGACATGAGTTGTCAGCTTTCGCCTCTTAAATTTTTTTTGCATATATTTTCAAAGCAAGAACTGCAACACTGTCATGGAGTTGGTGACGCGTGAATCGGAGAAGGCATTTTCGTTGGAGGATTCGATGGAGAGCAAGAATAGCTATAACACCAAGACAAAACTGATGGATTCGGGAACGACATACACAGTCTTCTCGCTCCCGTTGCTTGAAAGGGTTACTGGAAAGAGTCTGTCGAAGCTACCGTTTTCACTTAGAATTCTGTTGGAGAACTTGCTTCGCCTGGAGGATGGAAGGGTTGTGCGGAAGGAGGACATCGAGGCATTGGTGAATTGGAACCCTACCGCCGTTCCCGACAAAGAGATTGCCTTTATGCCAGCCCGCGTCATTCTGCAGGATTTCACGGGGGTCCCGTGCATCGTGGACCTTGCAGTCATGCGCGATGCAATGATCAAGATGGGAGGGGATCCCGCCAAAATCAATCCGCTCCAACCCGTCGACCTGGTCATCGATCATTCTGTGCAGGTGGACGAGTACGGTTCCGCTACCGCCTTTCAATTCAACACTGGTCTCGAATTCGAGCGGAACAAGGAGCGCTACCAGTTTCTTAGATGGGGACAACAAGCATTTCGAAATTTCAGGGTCGTGCCGCCTGGAACCGGTATCGTTCATCAGGTAAATCTTGAATACCTGGCGCACGTCGTGTTTGCCGGTAAGATTGGCGAAGAACTGTTCGCTTATCCCGACACCTTGGTCGGCACCGATTCGCACACGACGATGATCAACGGCCTGGGCGTCCTTGGCTGGGGTGTAGGAGGGATCGAAGCAGAAGCCGCGATGCTCGGCCAATCGGTTTCCATGCTTATTCCGCAGGTGGTCGGGTTCAAGCTCAGAGGATCGGTCCCCGCCGGCACTACGGCCACCGACGTTGTGCTGACAGTAACCCAGATGCTCCGCAAAAAGGGTGTGGTCGGGAAATTCGTGGAATTTTATGGGCAAGGACTAGCTTCGCTCTCGCTCGCGGATAGAGCTACTATTGCAAATATGGCACCCGAATACGGGGCAACGATGGGATTCTTCCCTGTGGACGAGGAAGCAATAAAGTATCTCCGATTCACGGGGCGAAGCGACAAACAGATTTCTCTCGTCGAATCGTATTTGAAGCAGCAGGGACTGTTCCATACTGCTTCAACTCCGGAGCCTCTGTTTTCCGACACGTTGGAGCTGGACCTTTCGACGGTCGAGCCCAGCATCGCAGGTCCAAAACGGCCGCAAGACCGGGTTCTCCTTTCGAAAGCAAAGCCGTCGTATCGAACTACCCTCATCGATATGCTCGAAAGCAAAGGTGTTCAGATCGACAAGGGGCCGGCTCTGCAATGGGCCAACGACGGCGCGAAGGCGCCGAAACCAGACTTTCTGAGGAACATTCCCGTCCAAAACAACGATGCGCAGTTCGAGTTAGGACACGGAGCAGTAGTTATTGCGGCAATCACAAGCTGCACGAATACTTCCAATCCGTCCGTGCTTATTGCTGCAGGACTTCTTGCCAAGAAAGCCTACGACCTCGGATTGAAATCCAAGCCGTGGGTCAAGACAAGCCTCGCTCCGGGATCGAAGGTTGTGACGGAATACCTCAAGGAAGCAAGACTCATGGAGCCGCTCGAGAAGCTCGGCTTCAATCTTGTGGGCTATGGATGTACGACATGTATCGGCAACAGTGGTCCACTCCCCGAGTCGATTGGGAAGGCGATCCAGGAAAACGACCTCGTTGCCGTCGCGGTACTTTCGGGGAACAGAAACTTTGAAGGGAGGGTGAATCCTCTTACACGTTCTAACTACCTTGCATCACCTCCGCTTGTCGTTGCGTATGCTCTCGCCGGGACGATGGACTTCGACTTCCAAAATGACCCTCTCGGCAACAGCAACAAGGGAAAGCCTGTCTATCTGAAAGACATTTGGCCATCGCCGCAGGAAGTCGAAGACACGATCCGGAAGAGTGTGAAATCCGACATGTTCAAGAAAGAATATTCGAACGTCTTCGACGGCGAGCAGAGCTGGCAGAACCTTCCGGTACCCAAAGGCAGACAGTACCTTTGGGATTTCAAGTCCACGTATATCAAGGCAGCGCCCTATTTTGAAGGTCTGTCGAAGGACCCGCGGCCCCTGCAGAACATCAAAGGCGCACGCGTGCTCGCGCTGCTGGGCGATTCGGTCACAACGGACCATATTTCTCCAGCAGGATCGTTCAACGAAAGGAGTCCGGCTGGACAGTACTTGATCTCCCTTGGTGTACAGAAAAAGGATTTTAACTCGTATGGCTCGCGGCGCGGAAATCATGAGGTGATGGTTCGTGGAACGTTTGCCAACATAAGACTCCGGAACATGCTTGCTCCAGGTACGGAGGGGGGCTGGACCGTGCATCCGTCCTCACAAGAGCCGATCTCGATCTATGACGCTTCCGTCAAGTATGAAAAGGAGGGAACGCCGCTCATTGTCATAGCCGGGAAAGAGTATGGGTCTGGTTCTTCACGCGACTGGGCGGCAAAAGGTCCGATGCTCCTCGGAGTGCGGGCGGTGATTGCCGAAAGCTTTGAACGAATTCATCGAAGCAATCTTGTTGGAATGGGAATCCTGCCGCTTCAATTCGAAGATGGTCAGAACTACAAAACGATCGGTTTGACAGGTTTCGAGACTTACGAGATCGAAGGTATCGCCGACGACGTGCACGCATTGAAGAAGATGGAGGTGAGCGCCATTGCAGCCGACGGATCGACGAAATCGTTCAATGTCATTTGTAGGATCGATACTCCGAACGAGGTGGACTACTACAAACACGGCGGAATTCTTCAATTTGTTCTTCGAACGTTGCTCAAGGACTAGAGGGTTTTACTAGACAGTCAAACCAAATGTATCTCATTCCATCGCAGAGACACTGAAGGAGAGGACGATATGCCCATATACGATTACCGCTGTACAGATTGCGGAACGCTGTACGATGTGTATCACAAGGTGCGAGAGATTAAAGAGGACGTCGTTTGTCCATCTTGCCAATCGCACGAGCACACAAAATTAATGTCTGTGCCAGGCGTGGCGGTGAGCAACAATTCCAGTAGCAATGCCGCACCGTGTGCGTGCGATATGGGCGGGGAATGTTGTGGCGGTGCGTGTTCGATGAATTAGGCCCGGGCAACTCGCCCAAGGCGTTCTAGCAAAGAGGGTGCAATCCGATTTATGGTAAGCCGACGCACTCAGACACCCGTTAGAGGCACACGGGTGTGGCTCTGGCCAGCATCATCCTTGCCTCCGCGCTCTAGTCACTCACGCTCGTCATTAGCGGGAGTCTGCCATCTGTGTTGATTCATGTTCGCCTTCAACATCTATAGCGTATACATTGTGACTAACAAACCCAGAGGAGTACTTTACACCGGATTTACAAACAGTTTGGAGCGACGCACCAGCGAACACAAACAAGAAATCAATGAAGGTTTCACAAAACGGTACAAGCTGCATCGACTAGTTTATTACGAACAATTTGACAAACCAAAGGACGGCATACGTCGGGAAAAAGCAATAAAGAAATGGAATCGTGCGTGGAAGATTGCTCTCATTGAAAAGCACAATCCCCACTGGATAGATCTTTGTGAGAAAGACGGTACCATTCTTCCCTTGCCTATAGAATAATCAACCTTGCATTCCTTCTCCCAACGTTGCCTATCGCCTTCCTGTCATTCCCGCACGTTTTCGGCGGGAACACTCCTGCATCCAGGCACGCTTTTAACGGTTGTATGCCAACAATGTTCTAGTCACTCCCAGCCGGAGGCCCACGAATGTCATTGCACATCAGTGCAATTCTAATTGGAGAATGGGATCGAAACTTTCCTCGGGTCAATGATTCTATCGGGAGTCTGCCTATCCCGTAGACGATGCCCGACAAAGACAAAGCCCTTTTTTATCCTCTTTCGTTGCCTTGTTAAGTCAGATATCCGCTAAATACGTGCGGATATGACTTTTCCAAGTTTTCCCTCTGAATCCTTCTAAGAATCCTTGCATCCTATCCTTAGGAAATCAAGGAATCCCCATGAAATATGGCTTTTCCAAAACGGTCGATTTACCCTATGATCGGACTGTTGAAAAGGTGACGACGGAGCTCAAGAACGAAGGGTTCGGAGTCCTCACGACAATCGATGTCAAAGATACTTTCAAAAAGAAACTCGATGTTGACTGTTCAAAGTATGTGAATCTCGGCGCCTGTAATCCTGCTTTTGCGTACCAGTCTTTGCAAGCAGAAGAGGAACTCGGAATGCTTCTTCCGTGCAATGTGATCGTTTATGAAAAGGACGGCAAAACCAATGTCTCGGCTTTCGACCCGACAGTGATGAACAAATTGACGGAGAATTCAAGGGTCGATACGATTGCCCAACAAGTGAAAGAGAAACTACAACGCGTGCTCGCGGCTGTCTAACCAATACATCATTGAAGGAATAAATCCATGGCAGAACATCTGAACAAATCCACCTTCCTTGAGAAGGTATTCAACTATGAGAAGAACAAGGAATGGAAGTTCGAAGGCGAGCTCCCTGCCGTCATCGATTTCTGGGCGCCGTGGTGTGGACCGTGCAGAATGGTCGGTCCCGTCATCGAAGAGCTCTCCGAAGAGTACAAAGGGAAGGTCAACTTCTACAAGGTGAATACTGACGAGGAACAGGAATTAGCGGGCGCATTTGGCATCCGCAGTATCCCTTCCCTTCTCTTCATTCCGAAGGAAGGAAAGCCGAAGATGGCGGTGGGAGCCCTGCCGAAGGAAAGTCTGAAGGAAGCCATCCAGGAAGAGCTTCAGGTGACCGTCAACTAAGGCAGTGCTGCCCAAGGCGCAGTACTCACTCCTGTAC
>Ga0335079_10011613_pt1 | contig 10043 bp, 7 predicted proteins | sample Lox_Sample_33_FD_206719 | JGI IMG/M metagenome (GOLD analysis project Ga0335079, IMG submission 206719) | Soil microbial communities from Loxahatchee National Wildlife Refuge, Florida, United States - Lox_Sample_3.3 | ecosystem: Environmental > Terrestrial > Soil > Wetlands | place: USA: Florida...
GATGAGCTGCTGGCCGTCCTCGATCTGCTCGATGCGCCCTGCCCCGCCGATGCGCGGCCAGGACGCCTCGCCCTGAAGATCCTGCTCCTGACTGGGAAGCGCACCAGCGAGCTGCTCAAGGCCCGCTGGCCCGAGGTGGACTTCGAGGCGTCGACTTGGCGAATCCCAGCCGGCAACCGGAAGGGGAAGATGCACGCGGCGATCGGTGATGAGGTAGTGCCCCTGTCGGCGGCCGCGGTGGCCGCGTTCAAGGAGCTTCGGGATCTGGGGCGCGGGAGCGAGTGGGCCGTGGCGTCTCCCCACCGCAAAGCCAGCTCGCGCGGGCACATGCGGGAGACGGCGCTCAACAAGACCGTCTACTGGCTGCTGAAGAAGGGACGCCTGAACATGCCGCCGTGGACGCCTCATGACTTGCGTCGCACTTCCCGCTCTTGTTGGTCGGAGAAGCTCGGTATCCCGTGGGACCTCTGTGAGCGGCTCCTCGGGCACGCCCTCCCGACGGTTGCCCGCACCTACGACACCGGCAGCTACTTCGAGCAACGGCGCGACGCCCTCGAGAAGTGGGCCGCGTACCTCGAGCGGATTGCGGGGGCGGGCGGGAAGGTGGTCGCGCTGCCGGGCGGGATCATGTGATGCGGACAGCAGGCTCGTGACTCGCCGCGTCGAGGACGGATGCAGGCGGCGGAATGCCCGTTACCGCCGATCTGCGGGTTGAAACTCCTCCGCCTTGCGGCATAGCGCAGATTCCACTTCCCATCCCCACGTGGGCCTGCTAGTAACACGAATTACGAATTTGTGAGAGGCGCATACGCGGTCTCCTGTTGCTGGGTGGGCGATCTCTGCCGAGCACAGCCCCTGGCCCCCAACCTGAACGAGCCCGACCAAGCTCTTGGCCCTCCTCTTCGCCCTCACCCTGGCCCCGGCGGCCGCCTCTCGAAGCTCCCGCGGTTTCGCCGCCTCCGCCCCCGCCGGCGGGAAGCGCGGCCGGCGGCGTGGTCCCGCCTCTCCTCGGCGGTGCGTGGTGTATGGGTGTAACGATTGCTGGGGGCGTAACACTGCCCTGTCGAGGTGAACAATCTGTGATGGCTATTCGAAAAGTTCGAGCCTCCGCAGGGAGTGTCGGCCAGTGCCTTGGCAAGGGGCTGCCAATTTACGGCGCTGTGCCCGCGCCAGTAACATGAGCGTCCTCGAGGCCGTCGGCCTGCGCAAGGCCTACGGGAATCAAGTCGCCGTGGACGGCCTTCACCTTCGGGTCGACGAAGGTCAGATCATGGCGCTGCTCGGAAGCAACGGTGCCGGCAAGACCACAGTCCTGAACATGTTCATGGGGTTCGTCACGCCGACGTCGGGCAGGGCGATCGTCGGCGGCACGGATGTGCGGGGAGATCCGCGACTCGCCCGTTCGCGCCTGGGGTACCTCCCTGAAAACCTGGCCCTCTACCCGCACCTCACGGGGCTCGAGAATCTACGTTACTTCAACGAGCTGACGGCGACCGGCCGGCGAACTGACGCTGAGCTGAGGTCGTGGCTCGACAAGGTCGACCTGCCGCCCGCTGCGTCCGATCGAAAGCTTAGCACCTACTCTAAGGGCATGCGGCAGAAGGTCGGGCTCGCCCTCGCGCTCTGCCGCCAGGTGAGCGCTCTGATTCTCGATGAGCCCCTCTCCGGCCTCGATCCGAAGGCGTCGAACGACCTCACCATGCTGCTTCGTCGCCTTGCAGAGGACGGCGTCGCCGTCTTGATGGCCACGCACGACATCTTTCGCGCGAAGGCAGTCGCGCACCGCGTCGGGATCATGCGCGACGGTCGCATGGTCGCCGATCTCGGCAGCGCCGAGCTGACTGTCGCTGGCCTCGAGGAACGCTACCTCGCGGAGCTGAACGCGTGAGAGCAACGGTCACGATGGCTGTCGCGCGCGCGGAGGTCCACGAGGCCCTCGCCGACGGGAGGCTGCGCTGGGGGGCGGGAACGGCTGTCCTTCTGTTGGTGGCGACGTGCGTGTTCGGCGCTCGCCACTATGTCGAGCTCCACCGCGAGCGCGAAGCCGGTCTTCATGAGACCACCAAACAGTTCCTGAGCCAGAGCCCCAAGAACCCGCACGCGGGGGCGCACACCGGGGTCGACGCCTTCCGCCCCGAGCCGGTCCTCTCTTTCTTCGACCGCGGCGTCGACGATCACGTCGGCATCGACATCTTCATGGAGCCGCACCACCCGAACTACTTCACGGACGTGCCTATCCTCGACTCGATCGGCACGGCCCGCATGGGCCGGTTGAGCGGCGCCGAGGTTGCGCTGTTCCTTCTTCCGCTCCTCGCCTTGATGCTGGCGGCGCCTGCCATCACGCGCGAGCGGGAGCGCGGCACCTTGAGGCTGCTGCTCGCGCAGGGCGTCAGTCCCGCCGAGGTCATGGCCGGCAAGCTCGCCGGGCTCGGAGCGGTGCTCGGCGCGGCGCTTCTGTTGCCGGCGGTTGTGCTAGCCATCGTCTTACTCGGGCTTGCCTTGAGCGATCCTTCGAGCGTCGATGTCACGCGCGTCGCCATGATCATCGTGGCGTACGGGGCGTATACGCTGGCCTTCCTGCTCGTGTCCCTCGCGATTTCGGCGGTCGCCGGCGGAACGCGCCAGGCGCTGCTTGTCGCGCTCGGCGTGTGGGCGTTCGTTGTCCTGGTCGCGCCGCGCGTCGTCGACGAGTTCATCCGGGCCCGTGTACCGACCCCCAGCGCGATCATGTTCAAGGAAGAGATCCGCGCCGACCCCGCCGAGCCCATGGACCTGCTCGGATTGGTAAGCCAGATCGACCGCTTCCAGTCGGACGCTCTCAAGAAGTACGGGGTCTCAAAGGTGGAAGACCTGCCCATGAACATCGCTGGCCTGTGCCTGGAAGACGCCGAGGTGCGAAACAACCGGGTCTTCGACCGCCACTACAACGCACTGTTCCACAGGTTCCGCGAGCAGCAGCGTGAGACGGCGCTGGCCAGCGTCCTGTCGCCGGCGTCCGCGGTCTCGCTACTCTCGTCCTCCGCGGCCGGGACCGACATCGAGCATCGCCTCGACTGGTGGCGAAGCGCGGAGACGCAGCGCAGGCGGATCAACACCATCCTTAACAACTACTTCGCGACTCACTCCACCTCGAAGCAGGGCTACGAGTTCATCGTCGGGCGTGACGTCTGGGAACTGGTGCCGCCGTGGCGATACCAGAACCGGCCGGGAACCTGGGCCCTCGCGCGGTCCTGGCCTGCCCTGGCGTCGTTGGGCGCGTGCGTGTTGATGGCGCTGCTGGCGTTCGCCGCGGCGACGAGGGCCATGAGGGTGCTCGCTTGAGGCTCCTCCTCGTCGAGCTCCGGAGCCTCTTCGCCCAGCGAAGCGTGCTGGTCGCGCTAGTTCTTCTCATCGTGACGTGCGCGGCCGCGCTCGCCTCGAGCACGCATCGCCTTCGCGAGGAGGAAGCGCTCGATGCCACCCTGCGCGAGGACCGCCAACACACGCTCGATCGCCTCGATCGCTTCATCGACCAGGCGCCCCAGACGCTCGCCTGGTTCGGAGACCCGCGCCACCCGGCGTTCGTGGCCCTAGCGACGAACCTCACTGTCGCCCGCCTCGAGCCGGGCCTGCTCGCTCCCCTCGCCGTAGGCCAACGCGACGTGTGGCCGACCGCGGTGCGCCTCGGACTGCCAGGGTCGATCATGCGCGAGCTCCCCGACGAACGGTTCGACCGTTTCGAGAATCCACACCACCAGGCCACCGGGCCGCTCGACCTCACGTTTGTCATCGTATTCTTCATCCCGCTCGTAGTGCTCGTGCTAGCACATGACGTCGTCTCGGCCGAGCGCGAGCGCGGCACGGCATTCCTGCTCGAAGCCGCGGACATTTCCGTCATGTGGATCGTCGCGGCGCGGCTGCTGGCGCGGCTCGTCGTCGTTGCCGGAGTGCTGGGCGCCGTCGCGTTGTCGGGCTGGGCGTTGGGCGCTCGCGGCGCGTTGGGTCCCGTGCTGGCGTGGTGGGCCGTCGCCGTCGCGTACGCCGCGTTTTGGTTCGCTGTCTGTGCGTTCATCCAGACGCTGCGCGCAGCCTCGAGCACGAACGCCATCATGGGCGGGGCGGCATGGCTCTTCTTCGTGCTGGTATGGCCCATCGTCACGTCTCTCGCCGCCGGGAGCATCGCCCCCATTCCTTCGCGCATCGCCTACGATCTCGCCAAGCGCGACGCCAAGCAGCGCGCGGACCTCTCGCTGGCGGCCGACACGAAGGCCTTCTACGCCGCCCACCCCGAGCTCGGCGAGCACGCCTACGAAGCAGCGAAGGGACTGACCTACGCCACGTGGTTCGTGCCGATGCTCAAGGCCCGGCACTCGGTCGAGGAGCTGCGCCGCCAGTTCGACGAGCGCCTCGATGCGCAGCAAGCCGTCGAGCGGGCCCTCGCCACCTTCTCTCCGGCGCTCTCGTGTTTCGAAGGGCTCGAGGAGGCTGCTGGACAAGGTGCGGAGCGCCATCGCCGTTTCCTCCGCCAAGCCGAAGCCTTCGATGATGCCTACGCGGACAGCTCGCTGGACGAAACCATGCGGTTTCATCACCTCGACAAGCAGGGGCTTCGTACGGTCGCGGCGTTCACATTCATCGAGGAGGCGCCCGCCGTATCGGGCGGCCGCTTCGCCACCTGCTTGATGAAGCTGCTGGCACCGTTCGCGCTCGTCTTCGCGATTGCCTGGATCCGGATGCGACGACGCTCGTGGATTTAACCCCGCAAAGGAGAAATGAACATGAAGTCAGGACTTTCCGTTCTAGTCGTCGCCGGCCTGCTTGCTTTCGCGTCGGGGTGCTCGGGTGGTCGCTCGGATGGTGGCTCGAGCACCGGCGGCAAGCAGTACGTCTACACGTCGACGAACTTCTTCGGCTCCTCGATCACGAGCTACATGGCGGCGACTTCCTCGCTGGGGAACGTAGCGCCCGACTACACGAAGGCAGTCGAGATTCAGGGCGACGCGCTCGTCGCTGCCGCGGATGACCTGAACGGCACCGTGTACCTGGTCACCGACGTGTCCCCGCAGATCGCGAAGTACACGGTCGCCGTCGATGGCACCTTCACAGCGGGACCGGTGCTCGATCTATCCGAGAAGGGGTACAGCGGTATGAAGGGGCATCGGGGCTTCATTCAATTCATTTCGCCGACCAAGGCGTACCTCATAGACGTGGAGACCCTGCAGATCATCGTCTGGGACCCCAGCCAGATGGCCTACGTGAAGACCGTGAGCATGAGCAACCTCATGGTCAGCAATGAGTCGCCCGAGATGAACTTCGAGCCGCGCTTTCGCGGCACGGAGCTCGTCTTTACGGTGCATTACTCGAGCGGCAGCGTCCACACTGCAGTCCAGGGCGAGAAGTTCGTCTTCGTTGACACGACCACGGACACACTCCAGGTCATCGACTACGCAAGTTGCGGTGGTCTGCGCGAGAGCGCCGTGGCGTCGAACGGCGACATCTACTTCGGCGTTGGGGCGTCGATCTCCGCCGAAAACAGCCTCGGCGTCGCGGGCTCCGCCACGCCTTGTATCGTCCGCATCAAGGCAGGCGCCCACGAGATCGACCCAACGTTCACGCAGAAGCCGAGTGATCTCACCGGGCTGGCCATAAGCGGCAACCTTTTCAAGGGACCGAACGACACGTTCTTCACGATGGGGTTCGACCCTTCGCTCTACACCGGGACGACACCGCCGACGTCGGACGATTACTTCTACGCCCCGGCATGGAAGTTCTTCAAGGCGACGCTCGGCTCCTCGAGCGCCGCCACGCTGGTTGCGGGCATGCCCGCGTCCGTCGCTGCCATCTTCCCTCTCGAGGTCGACGGCGTTTCCTACCTCACCACCACCCCGGGCGATTTCTCCACGAGCACGCTCTGGGACACCAGCACGGACCCGCCCACCCAGGGACTGGTCTTCAAGGACCTCTTCGGCAATGCCGTCCGGGTCCGGTAAGCGATCGTGACATCGCGTGACAAGGCCATCATTCGGCTCGCGATGGCCTGCTTTGCGCTCTCGAGCACGAGCGTCGCCCGCGCTGACGAGTCGCGGGCGACGCCGGAGGAGGCGGGTGCACCGCGAGTGGCGCCCGATGATGTGAGCGCCACGCCGGTGCTACCACAGGACGCGGGCTCACCGCCGACCGTACCCGAGACCACGGGCACAACGCCGGCGGCGCAAGAGACCGCGAACTCCAGGCCGGTGGCCCGTGGCAGCGGGGCCGACCCAGACAATGCGGTCCTGCTGGACGAGGTCGTGGTTCGGAGCACGCTCTCGACGGGCGATCGTCTCCGCAAGTCGGCCGAGGCGGTCGACGTGATCGACCCGCGCGCATTGCGCACACGCGCGCTCGACGCCGGTGACGTACTGGCGCGCACCGAAGGAGTCGGGGTCCGCACCACCGGAGGGCTGGGGAGCCAGACCTCGTTGTCGCTCAACGGCCTCTACGACCTGCAAATCCCGATCTTGCTCGATGGCGTCCCCATCGACATCGCCGGCTTCCCGCAGGGGATCGCCAACCTGCCGGTGAACCTGTTCGAGCGGCTCGAGATCTACCGCGGCGTCGTGCCGATCCGGTTTGGCGCCGAGGCGCTCGGGGGCGCGATCAACCTGGTGACGGCGCCCGACTACTACGGAACCGGAGCGTCCCTATCCCTAGAGTCGGGGTCATTCGGTCTCTACCGAGGCTCTGTGATCGGTCGCTTCCTGCACGAACGGAGCGGATTCACGGCGCAGGTCGCCGGCTACGCGGACACCGCAACCAACGACTATCGGATCCTGGTCGACGTCCCCGACGCGGTCGGGCACCCGGTCCCCACCTGGGTCCCGCTTCTTCATAACGCGTACGGGGCCCGCGGCGTCTCGGTCGAGAGCGGCTTCGTCGACCAGCCGTGGGCGAAGCGCCTGCTGTTTAAGCTTTCGTTCAACTCCTACGAAAAGCAGGTGCAGAACAACAACTACCAGACCGTGCCCTACGGAGAGGTTGAGCAGAGCGAGAAGATCTTTGGAGCGGTGCTCCGCTACCAGCAGCCGGGGCTCTTCGGGAAGGGCACCGAACTCGAGGCGATCGCCGCAGTCTCCCGCCGGAGCATCGGCTTCAACGACCAGTCGCCGTACGTCTACGACTGGTACGGCAAGCCTGTCGCGACGCGGGCCAGGCCGGGTGAGACCGACAGTGTCCCACACGACTCGACGATCAACGAGACGACGCTTCTTGGGCGGCTCATCGCGAGCTGGGCCCCCGCCGCCGATCATGAGGTGCGGCTGGCCCTCAACTTGCGCAAGACGCACCGCAGCGGCGACGACCCCGTCAACGACGGCCCCGGGCAGCTCGACCTCGCAGCCGCGCGCTGCGACCTGACGACCGTGGTGGGGGGCCTCGAGTACACGAGTCATTTGTGGGACCGGCGGGTCGAAAACATCGTGGCGGCGAAGGCCTTCGGATACGCCTCGAGCGACAACATGCCCGTACAGGGAGGCAAACACGAGCTGTCGAGCTACGGTGGCGTGACGTTCGGCGCCGGCGACGCGTTGCGCGTCGCAGTGGTCGAGCCTTTCGCGGTGAAGATCTCCTTTGAGCACGCGACGCGCTTCCCCCATCCCAACGAGATCTTCGGCGACGGCGCCCTCATCCAGCCCAACATTGTCTTGGCGCCGGAGCAGAGCGACAACGGCAACGCCGGCCTCGAGCTCAAGCTCGGCGCGCCTCGGGTGCTCGTGGTCACGACCGGCGCGAACGGTTTTCTTCGCTTCACCCGGAAACAGATCCAGCTCTTCGGCAACGGCGGCGGGTTTCAGTACCAGAACCTCTTGAGCGCCCGAACGGCGGGGGTCGACGGCTACGCCCACGCGTCGATCCATGACGGGCTGTTCCTCGTCGACTGGAATGTGACGTACCAGGACCTGCGCAACACCTCCAACAGCGGGACCTTCGCGCAGTACATCGGTGAACGTTTGCCCACTCGGCCCTGGTTCTTCGCAAATGGCTCGGCAACGACACAGCTGCGCGGTCTCTTCGGAGGCGACGACGACCTTTCCTTCGGCGGCGATGTCCACTTCGTGAAGTCCTTCAACGTCGGCTGGGACACCCTCGGCGATCCGGCGTTCAAGCTAAGGGTGCCCGATCAGGTGGTCTTCGGCGCGTTCGCTTCGTTTGCCTTGGGAAGACGGCCGCGCCTCACCGGGACCCTCGACGTGCGCAACATCGGCAACGTTCGGACGTTCGATTCCTTCGGAGTTCAAAAACCCGGCCGCAGCCTGCACCTCAAGGTGTCGGTCGAATTCTGATCCCCATGTCCTACCCGCAGTAGCCGTTCAAACTACGCTCTCGGCGAAGCTCACCTGACCCGAGGACAGCAACATGGACCCCGAAACCAAGACGATGCAGCAGCAAGTCACTGCCTTCTGGGACGCGTGCGGTGATACGTATGACTGCCAGCCCCGCCACGGCATTCTTGACGTGCGGGAGCGGAAGGCGTGGCTGGTGGCGCTGAGCGAGTTGCTGCCTGCACCATCGGCCGATGTCCTCGATGTCGGCACCGGTACCGGCTTCCTGGCCGTGTTGCTCGCGGACCTCGGTCACCGCGTTACCGCCATCGACCTGGCTGATGGGATGATGGCCACAGCCCGTGCCAACGCGGCCGGCCTGAAGACTACCCCGTTGTTTCAGCTTGGCGATGCGATTGACCCGCCGTTTGCCGAGGCGTCGTTTGACGTCGTGACTAATCGGCACCTGCTCTGGACCCTGCTCGACCCCGCCCGGGCGATCTCTCGTTGGTACGAGATACTGCGACCCGGTGGCCGGTTGGTAGCGATAGATAGCCTGTGGGAGCAGGAGCGATCTACCAACCGTGCATCGCGCCCGCACCCGGGTTACAGCGAGGAGGTCAGTGCTGCGATGCCTTTGTGCGGGATCGGCACCGTCGATCCGGTACTGGACCTCGCCCGTGCTGCTGGCTTTTGGGATGTGCGCGTGGTGATGCTCGATGAGATTACCCGCGTCGAACGTGAGGTCTTGCCGCCGAGCACCCCCGAGATCGGCGACCGCTACGCGGTGATCGGTAACAAATAGCGGGTAGATGGGATGAAGCGGCTGGCGGCCATGGCGAATGCGGTGGCACAACGGCCCCACAGACGTGACGCGATCAGAGGCGCGAACCGTGGGAGGCCAGCCGTGGAGAACATCGGTATCGACGTGCACAAGCGCGAAAGCCAGATCTGCATCATCACCGAAACGGGGGAGATCCTGGAGCTCCGAATCGCAACGCGACGGGAGCGGTTCGCGGAGGTCCTGGCAGGGTGTAGTGCCCACGCGGAAGGATCACGCCTCCCTGGGGGCCTGGAATTCACTTACGGTCCCACCAGCGCCGTGCACGAAGGCCCCGCTCGTGCCAGCCTCCCCATGCCCTGTCAAAGAACCTGCGCCGGCCAGTGCCTCATCTCCGGCGCGCGGTCAGCCGAAGCGGTACCAGAGGAGCCTGCCGTCGAAGTAGGCGACCCGGCCAAGGGGCCGTGACCTGACGTCCCGGTGGAAGAACACCTCGTCGGGAGTCCTCCCGTCCCAGCTTCCGTGAGGCCGATCGCGGTTGTGCCAGAGGAGGAAGTCGGCACAGAAGCGGTCCACCTGGCGGATGCTTGCGAAGAGCCAGAAGCGGGAGAAGACGGTCTCCTTGAACGTCCTGAAGATCCGCTCGATCCGCCCGTTCGTCCAGGGGTGGGCGGGGAGCGTGAGGACGTGGCGCACATCGTGCGCGTGCGCGGCGAGGAGCGTTGCGACCGGCGGCGCCCGAAACGCGGGCCCGCGATCGGTGAGGAGGCGCTCCGGAGCGCCATCCTCCGCGATCGCCGCCGCGAGCACGCGAGCGATCTCCTCGCTCGTTCCCCAGCGGAGCCGCTCGAGGGCGACGAGGCGGCTGCCATGGTAGTCGACGACGCCCAGGATCCAGACGGGGACGACGCCGAGGACGAAGACGAGGGTGAGGTCGGCGCCCCAGAGCTGACAGGGGTCTCCGACGCGGATCCGCTTCGGCC
>Ga0335079_10011615_pt1 | contig 10043 bp, 5 predicted proteins | sample Lox_Sample_33_FD_206719 | JGI IMG/M metagenome (GOLD analysis project Ga0335079, IMG submission 206719) | Soil microbial communities from Loxahatchee National Wildlife Refuge, Florida, United States - Lox_Sample_3.3 | ecosystem: Environmental > Terrestrial > Soil > Wetlands | place: USA: Florida...
CCTCTACATTTCGCGCGACAGGGGAGCGAATTGGAATCGCATCGAAGGCCCGGTTGGTTCCGCAAGTGCCGACTCTTTCTCGGTTCTCGAATCAACCTCCATGGCAGAGGCGATTTACGCGGGATCGGCAAACGATGGGCTGTACCTTCTCGACTTGTCTCACCCCTCGGTTCTGGCAACACGACTCGATTCAGGACACTAATCCCGATGCGTGGAAGCCCAAGTGAGAACGTGGGTTCCAAATTGGAATCAGTACATAACCCGATCTTGCAACGCTCGGAGCAGCAGAGACTTACAGGCAATCCGTATCTTTACGGACTTGTATACTGACCCTTTTTGGAACTACATTCCAACCGTCATTTCGGTTAAGGACCTTCTAAGCTTAAGGTTTTGCGGCCATGTGTCGAAGTATCACATTGGCGCCTGCTTTGCTCTGAAACCGGAACGGGAATTGGTCCTTGGGGGTCATACCAATGGCAAGTGGCACAGAGGTGGTTTTGGCGGCTGAGCGCGCGACCGCTACAGTTCTGATTGTCGACGATGAACACACGACTCGCGATCTTTGCCGGGACGTGGCGATCGAATCGGGATTGAAGACCCGCACAGCATCAACCACCGAGCAAGCCTTCGAGATCCTGGAGCAGTATCCAGTCGACGTGATCCTTACCGATCTGCGGGTGCCGGATGTCGGTGGCCTGGAATTGTTGAAGCGAGTGCGCGAGACCCATCCCCAGACTCCGGTGATTGTGCTGACGCAATACGGGACAATCGAAAGCGCGGTGGAAGCGATGCGAGTGGGAGCGGCGGATTACGTCACCAAGCCCTTTCACATTCCCGAACTGCGCTCCAAGCTGGACCGTGTGGTTCACTCGCTCGAGTTGGACCAGGAAAATCGCGTGTTGAAGGAGCAGCTTCGCACGCGTCCCGGTTTCGGCGGGCTGCTCGGGCTTTCGCCCAAGATGCAGCGGGTCTACCGGCTGATCGAAAAGGTAAGCCAGCACAATTACCCTGTGTTGATTCTGGGGGAGAGCGGGACCGGCAAAGAACTTGTGGCGCGTTCGATTCATTTCTCCGGCACGCGTGGCAACCGCCCGTTCGCTCCGGTGGATTGTTCGGCGCTGGTACCTACACTGATTGAATCCGAGCTATTCGGATACGTGAAAGGGGCCTTCACGGGTGCGAACCAGACGAAGCGCGGCCTGATGGAAGCGGCTGGAAACGGCACCCTGTTCCTCGATGAAATCGGCGATCTGCCAATCGACCTGCAGGCCAAGCTGCTCCGCGCTTTGCAGGAAAAAGAGATACGCCCGGTCGGTTCCACCGATCGAATCCCGATTTCGGTGCGGGTGATTGCAGCCACGAATCGGGATCTGGAATCTGCGGTGAGAGAGGGCCGTTTTAGGCAGGATCTTTTCTTCCGCCTGAACGTGGTGCAGATCAAGATGCCACCGTTGCGCGAGCGCAAGGGCGATATCCCGCTGCTGGTCAATTCGTTCCTCGAAAAATTCAGCGATGCACAGGGGCCGGTGCGCACCGTTACGGAAGACGCGATGCTGAAGCTGATGGCCTACGACTGGCCGGGGAACGTGCGGGAACTCGAGAATGCCATCGAACGCGCGGTTGCTCTGGGAACCAGCTCGCTGCTGCACGTCGGCGACCTGCCCACAAACCTTCAGTACGGAACCAGCGAAAGGCTGCCGCAGAACGATATGCTTTTGCCCCTCGATGAACTGGAACGCCGCGCGATCATGCGTGCACTGCGGGAGTCCGGGGGCGACAAGCTTGCCGCAGCGCGCCTGCTCGGCATCGGGAAGACGACGCTCTACCGCAAGCTGAAGCAATACGAGTCGTTGCACCAAGCTCAAAACTAGCGACGCGGGCGCTCCGCTGCTTCGGGACAGCTGGCACTTGCAAGCGGTCTTGCATGCGCTGGCATTCGTTCTGCGACGCGGCTGCGACCTCTTGAACTCCTCCATGGCGTCAAATTGAATTGATCAGTCCCTACCCCTGCAACGATCAAAAAGAATTTTCAAATTGGGGAAGCCGGCGAAGATTCGTGCCGAAGTGGGAAAATCGATTCGCTCGAGTTTCGCTGCATTTGGGCGCATGGAATTGAGAACATTCTAATTAACCAGAGGCCGCAATGGTCTGTGCTGTGCACTAGCAACGAGTGTGCCCACCTTACTGATTGCCGCGTTTGCTGACCGCCGATTACGAATTCTTCGTCGTGCTCTCGAATATGGCGCCACCTTAGGTGCAGCGCTGCTGTGCAGTTACTGGATATTGCACGCCCGGTGGTGAGGCGGAAATGGGCAAACGCCTAAGTTCAGACCTCTCACGCCCGGGCAGCTTGCTGGCGGACGAACACAGCATTCCGGCAAGCCAGGCTGCCGAAATGATGCAGCTCCTGGACGGGGCTGCTTTCGGGGCTGTTTTCGAATCGAGCGGAGAAGCGCTGGTGGTGGTGGATTCCCGAGGGTTTGTGCGCCGAGCCAATTCGCACGCCAGGCAGATCTTAAGATTTGCGGGCGGTGGCGAGCGGCAGCGAAACCTCTGTGAGCTGGTCTCGGTCCCCCCAGCTGCCGAGCTGTTGTCCTGGTGCAAGCAATCGGCGTCTATCACCCCTCCGACTTTGCCCGACACGCCGCGCAGCATTGATGGGGCTATTGCCAGCGGTTTTCCCCTGCACCTCACGCTGCGCACGCTGCTGCCTGGCTCCGGCAACCTGCTGCTCTGCATCGAGGATGGTGATCGGACAAGGCTAGCCGAGAAGCGGACGATTCAGCTGGAGGCGGAACTCTCGAGCCTGCTGGACGCGCTGGAAGCGGGCGTGATTCTCTTCGATCCTTCCGGGCGGATTCGTTTCACGAATGCCAGGTTCGGGCAGCTCTTTGGCCTGAAATTGAAAGGCGCCGAAGTCATCCAGACATTCAGCGAACTGGAGGATCTGGTCGCAGCCCGCTTTCGCGATCCTGAGGCCTTTTCAAAGCCGTGGAAGCAATTCTCCTCGGGAGAAGAAATCCCATCCCAGGACGAACTCGAGCTGGTACGGCCGGTGCGTAAGATCGTAGAGCGCTACTCGCGCCCGGTGCTTAGCCGGGAAGGGCCGGCAGCCGGTTGGCTGGAGCTCTACTACGACGTCACCGGGAAGCGAGAGATTCAATCGAAGCTCTTGCAGACGGAAAAAATGGCGGCGCTTGGGCAGCTCGTTTCCGGGATTGCGCACGAACTGAATAATCCTCTTACGGCAATCATGGGCTACGCGCAGCTCTTGCTGGGACACGGTCTTGCGAAGCCGCAACAGGCTGAGGCCGGCAGAGTGTTTCAAGAAGCCGAGCGAGCGCGGCGGATCGTAAAGAATCTCTTGTACTTTGCCCGCGAGAATAAGCCCGAGCGAGTACGGGTCGACCTGAACGAGATTGTAGAACGAACCCTGGCGCTGCGCAGTTACGAGCTAAGGGTCGAGAACATCCTGGTGGAGTGCAGCCTGGAGCCCGAACTACCCGAGACCATGGGAGACCCCTATCAACTGCAACAGGTTGTCTTGAATCTGCTGGTAAATGCCGAGCAGGCGCTCCTCGAGGATCGCGGGCGAGGTCACGTCTGGATCCGCACGCAGCGCAGCTTGGCGAACAAAATTGCCCTCGAGATTTCCGACGACGGCCCCGGAATCGCGCCGAGCATCGCCTTGCGCATCTTTGATCCCTTTTTTACAACGAAGCCGGCCGGAATCGGCACCGGGCTCGGCCTTTCGATTGCGTATGGCATCGTCCACCAGCACGGTGGCGACGTGAGCGTCGAAAGCCAGCGCGGCTCGGGAGCTAAATTCATCGTTGAGTTGCCCGTGGCCGCAGCGCTTGTGGAACAGGCGACTGTGGCGCCATTGGCGGCGGCCGGCAAGGCGAGCTCGACTGCGACGGGCAGAATCCTGGTGGTCGAAGACGAGGCGACGGTGGCTCAATTGATTGTGGACGTGCTCCGGGAAGAAGGGCACGAAGCCGAGGCGGCGTTCGACAGCCAGGAAGGCCTCACACGAATTGCGCGTACCCGCTACGATCTCGTGATTTGCGACCTGCGCATGCCCCGTCTGGACGGGCCTGCGTTTTACGATGCTCTCGTGCGTGCAGGGAGTCCCATTCAGCATCGGATGGTTTTCATCACCGGCGACACGATGGCGCGACGCTCCCTGGAATTCCTGGAATCCCACAAGCTGCCGTATCTGGCCAAGCCTTTCCTCGTCGAGGAATTGAAACTGGCCGTGAACCGGATCCTGGAGAGAAATTCCACCGATGCAGCGGCCGCAAATGTCGGTTCAAGCTAGGAAAGGCAGTCCACACTTCGGCCAGCAATTCTCAAAACATTCCGGCGAAGCAGGGCAGGCCAATCGAGGTATCGGACCCATGGTTTTGGAGATCGAGCGCCGCCCGCTCTTCGGAATCGCTGACGCAGCACTTGCCGAACGCTTGAACCGCGATACCAGCCGGTTTGCGAGATTCGGCCGCGTCCTCGTCGCCAACGGTTTCGGCGATTTGCGCGCTCAGTTGGAATCCTTTTCACCGCGCGTGATTCTCCTCGACGAAGGAATCCTGGCAGGTGCACCGCTGGTGGACTCTCTTCGGATACTGACGGAAGCAGCGCCCGCAGTTCTAGTGGCAGCGCCGGGCCGGCAAACGGAAATCGAAAGGCTCGTAGCGGAAGGGGACGTTGATTTCGTGGCCCGCGCGGGAGATTTTGCCGGCCTTGCCGCCAGCCTCGTGGAACGCCGGCTGCGCTGGGCGGAGCGTTCGGAAACACCGCTCGGCGCGCCGTGGACTGCGTTGCCGGCGGATATCGCCCAGATGTTCCGGCACGAAATCAACAACCCGCTTACGGGAATCTTAGGCAACGCCGAGCTGGTTCTTTCTCATCGCGACCGCCTGCCGCCTGCCGACGCGCAGCGGCTTCAAACCGTGGTCGACCTCGCAGTCCGCTTGCGGGAAACGACGCGCCGCCTGAGCAATGCCTGGGAGGCCAGGCAGACTCTCTAGCGTTGAAACCCTCCGAGGAATCATCTCGAGTTCACTTGGAATCGCCCACCGGCCCGGGAACTGCGGCTGCGGCAGAACCGGCTTTGCTGAGCATCGCATCGAGTTCGGCCCGCCCGAGGAATTTGCCCCGGAGAAAGACCGCAGCAATTTTTTCCGTGTTCCTGATTTCTTTGGTGGGATCACCATCCAGGAGAACCATGTCCGCGCGATAGCCTGCCGCGATTTTTCCGGAGTTGACGCTGGCAAGAAACTCTGCGGGATTCAGCGTGGCGGTTTGGATGGCCTCGAGTGGTGTGAGACCGGCGCTGACGAGCATCTGCAGTTCGCGATGAAGGCTTGTGCCCACAAAATCGTAGCGGTCGAGAGAATCGCTGCCAGCCAATAAACGAATGCCCGCGCCATGCATTTCGCTTGTCAATTTGCGGTCGTTTGCGAACTGCCTTTGCCACCATGCAGCCGTATCGCGATCGTCCTGCGTGGGGTTTTTCGCTGGAGCCCATTCCTTTCGCAGCGACGCTGGAACATAGGCGAGTTGCGGATCGTCGGGCGACTCCTCAAGCCGATGTGCGTTGACCCATATTGAGAACAGAGTGGGTGTAACCCAAGTGCCGTTTTTCTGGAATATCCGCCAGAGGGCCGCCGCTTTTTCGGTCGAAAACGTGCGATTGGCCTCGTCGGTAATGTCCGCTTCGGCCTGAGCGTCTCTCTTGTCGGCTGCTTCGCGGCGCTTTTGCCGAAGCTGCTCGCCTTCCGCAGAGCAGTCAAAAGCGAGCGAACTGTAGATGATATGCTCGACGCTCTTTTGCCCAGCATTCGACGCTTCCGCTGCGGTGACGCCAGACGGGATGTGACCCACAAACGGAATCCCGTCTTTCTTTGACTCCTGGGCAACCGAAAAATAGTCCTCGCGTGAAAGCTCGATAATCTTGATGAAATCGGCGCCGCGCTTCTGCAAATTGTCCACCGCGAGGCGCGATTCCTCCGGAGTGCCAACCCGCAGGACCGCAGGGTCGGCCGGGGCCGGGGGCGCGCCGGGCCGCCGGGCAGGGAGAAGCATGGGACCGGCGGCGATGACTTGTGGTCCAGTCAGGGTGCCGTTCTCGATCTCGCGCCGCCAGGACTCAAGAGCATCGAGGTCGCCGCCCATGTCGCGGATTCCGGTGATCCCGTTTGCGACGAGCAATGGAATCAGGGTGTTTTTCGCCCATGCCGGGTCTGCGCTGATGCCAGCGATGTGGGTGTGCATGTCCCACAGGCCGGGAATCAGAAACTTGCCGCGGCCGTCAACCAACTGGGCGTGTGCGGGAATCTGTACGGAGCCACTCCTGCCAATCGTGGAAATCGAATCGCCGGAGACGATGACGGTTTGATCCCCAAGTTCCGGACCGCCTGTGACGTCGATTATGGTGACGTGTGTGATGGCCAGGGGCTTCTGAGGCACCGCGGCGAACAAAAGCCTCGCGACCACATAAGCCACCGCAAGAACTGCGACAAGTCGGATTCCAGTGCGCAACATCTCTCCTTGGCGACACCGCGTAACGCCATTTCCCATCTCAGAGACAGATTTGCTGCTGTTTAGACGTCAGGCTTGTTTTTCAGGTAGCGGTGTAAAGCGGTTGCTCGAATGGCTGGCGGCCTACGGTTAGGCGGACTAACCACGACGCCGTAAGAGCGAGGAACTCGGCAGCCGGTAAGCCATTTCATAACCGGTTGTGGAGGGCGCGGGAAGCGGGCGCGTGACGGCCACGATCGGCCGATCGCCCGCCGGGCACGGATTGCCGCCGTGCCCCGAAAGCAGGTGCTTTACCAGCGCATCGACCTTCTGGTGTTCGTCTCGAGTCAATTCGACGTCTTCTTGGAAAGAAAGGTCACGGCTGCGGCGAATGTTTCTGGCTGAATGAAAAGCGGCGATAGCTTCGCGCTTGATGCGGTGGAGCTCTTCGCACAGCTGTTTCTTCGGCATGGGCGGCGAAATCATACGCTAACTGAGTTGCACCACAACGGTACGTTGGTACTAGGGTCTCGCTACGAACCGCGGCGAATCGCCCTGGTTCTGAGCGGACCTGCTGCAGGTGCGCCTGAATCTGCCGCTAACCGCTGCTCCGAACGCTTTACTTCGGGCGCGAGTTTACCTACCATGGCGTCCTGAATTGCTCCTGGAGGCGATTCTGCGCGCCGTCCCTGGCGGCGCGCGCTAGAGCCCATGCCACGCTCTCCTCGCATTGTTGTGATTGAACCGAGCGGCGTCCGCCGCGATGTACCCCTGAACGCTTCGCCATTTCGCATCGGGCGTCAAGCCGGTAACGAACTCACTCTTCGCGACAGCCGCATCAGCCGCCAGCAGGCGCAGATCGTCTCCTACAACGGCGGCTGGGTCATCGAAGATATGGGTAGCCGCCATGGAACGTTTGTAAACGGCGAAAAGGTCCTAAAGCACGAACTGCAGCCGCGCGACAAGATCGATTTCGGCATGGCCGACTCCTACAAGCTGATTTATCTGGGCGAGGGAGCCACGATCGAAGAGCTGGTGGAGCGAGTGGAAGGGCCGGCGCCATCGGCGCCTGGTTCGCGGGAGCTGCACCACTTGGGCGTCTTGCTCGATGTGGCGCGGACACTCGGAACCGGCCTGTCGCTCGAAGACGTGCTGACCTCGGTGGTGGACGCCGCCATCCAGGTGACCCGAACGGAGCGAGGAGTGCTGCTGCTCGCCAATCCCGCCGGAGAGCTCCAGATGGTTGTGGCGCGCGATGCGCAGAAGGGAACGCTGCGTCCGGACCAGCTAAAGGTGTCGCAGAGCGTGGTGAAACGGGTGGTGAATACGCGCCGCGAGATGATCGTCAGCGATACGGGCGACGAAGCGGGAGGCGTGTCACAGCAGGAAAGCGTCGCGCGCCTGGAACTTCACACCATCGTGGCGATACCCGTGGATAAGTTGCCGGTGATTGAGACCCTGGACGCCACGATATCGACGCGGCAGGGCGAGTTGCTCGGCGTGCTGTATATGGATAGCCACGTTCCGTCGAGCGCCTTCACGGACATGGACCGCGACGTATTGCGGACCCTGGCGCGCGAAGCGGCCACCGTGATCGAGAACGCCCGGCTTTTCGCGTCGTCGCGAGCCAAAGCTCGGCTCGATCACGAAATCGAGATTGCCAGCGGGATCCAGAAGACGCTGCTGCCGCAATCGCTGCCGAATCTGCCCGATCTGCAGGTGGTGGCTTCGACGCTCTCCTGCCACTCGGTTGGCGGCGATTGCTTCGACGTGATTCCGTTGAGCGGCGGGCGGCACGGATTTTTCGTAGGGGACGTATCGGGGAAGGGAATTTCAGCGGCTCTGCTGGCTACGCTGCTGCAAGGCGTGTTTTTTACCACGGCGGCGATGGACATCTCGCTGTCCGGCGTTTTTTCCCGCGTGAACCAGTATCTCTGCGAACGCAGCGGCGAGGATCGGTACGCAACCGTGTTCTACGGGATTCTGGACAAGATGGGGCGCTTCGAATATGTGAACGCGGGGCACGTGCCTCCGATCCTGCGGCGGAAATCGGGCGAGCTGGAAGGTCTTGGCTCAGCGAATTTTCCGGTCGGCATGTTTGCGGAGGCGGAATATCAGAGCGCGCGGGTCACGCTCGAGCCGGGCGAGTTTCTGGTGATCTACACGGACGGCGTTTCGGAGGCGGCCAACCCGCGCAACGAACTCTTCGAAGAGGCGCGCCTGCGGCGAATCATGGAAAGTTATACGGGCGACTCGGTGGATGGGCTGGCGGAGGCAATCAAAGAGGGTATGCGCGCTTTCACCGAAGGCGCGCCGCAGTCCGACGACATCACCATCCTGGCAGTCCAGTACAAAGGCAATCGGTGAAAAAGACCAAGACGCCAACGCGGAACGCGGCCTCAGGGGCGCGTCTGGAAGCCCTGGAGAAAATCTTCGTCCAGCTGAATCCCGAAGCCGAGCCGGGCGACCTGGCTGCGGAGATTGTGCAGGTGCTTGCCGCTCCAGGATGCGTGGATGGCGCGCGGCTGTGGAAAGTTGTCGACGGCACGCCTGCTGTCTGGCAGGAGAGCGGCAAACTTCCTGCCCCGAACCAACTGTATGCCGAAGACGTCCTGAGCGGCAAACATTCCCGGCGCCTCAACGGCCGCGCGAATGCGTGGCCGCTCGGACGTAGCACGACGCCGCTGGGCGTGCTGGAGATTGCCTCGAAGTCAAAGCTGGACGAGAAAACACGCTCGTGGCTGGAGCTTTTCCGGCGCTACGCGGAAGTGGCGCTCGAAAGCAGCGAGCGGCGCAGCGCGGTCATCGAGCTCTCGACGATCGTGGAAGCGACCAAGCGGCTGAATTCGACGCTCGATCTGGCCGAGCTGCTGAACATCATTCTGGGGCTCACCACCCGCTACTCGGGGGCCGAGCGCGGCACTGTGTTTCTGGTCGACCGCGACAAGAAGGAGATCTGGTCGCTGGTCGGGCTGGGCCTCGAACAGCACGAGATCCGCTTGCCGATTACCAAAGGCATCGCAGGCTGGGTGGCGCAGCACGGCGAAATGGTGAACCTGGCGGACGCGTATTCCGATTCGCGATTCGAGTCGGAGGTGGATTTGCGTCTCGGGTACCGCACCAAGTCGCTGCTCTGCCTTCCGATTCGAAATAAAGCCGGAGAAACGATTGGTGTGCTGCAGCTGCTGAACAAGAAGACCGGGCCGTTTTCGCGTGGCGATGAAAACATGCTGGAGGCGATTTCCGACCACGTTGCGCTGGCGCTCGAAAACGCCCAATTGCACCGGGAAATGGTGCACAAGCAGCGTATGGAGCGCGACTTGGCGCTGGCGCGTAGCATTCAAATGGGCCTTTTGCCTGAAGCGCCGCCCCAACTGCCGGGATTCGATATTGCCGTTTCGAATCGCATGTCCCTCGAGGCCGGCGGCGACTACTACGATTTTATCCAGCTCGCGCCGGACACGATGCTGACGGTTGTTGCGGACGTGGAAGGCAAAGGCGTGGGCTCCGCGATGGTGATGGCC
>Ga0335079_10011620_pt1 | contig 10042 bp, 6 predicted proteins | sample Lox_Sample_33_FD_206719 | JGI IMG/M metagenome (GOLD analysis project Ga0335079, IMG submission 206719) | Soil microbial communities from Loxahatchee National Wildlife Refuge, Florida, United States - Lox_Sample_3.3 | ecosystem: Environmental > Terrestrial > Soil > Wetlands | place: USA: Florida...
CCGCGCAGCCGGTGGCGTGAGAGTGGAAAGGCGGTGTTGTAGTGCGACGGGAACCTTCGCCCTAAGGCGTAGCAGTTTTTGAACAAGCGGAGAACTTCGTTCCCCTTCCGCACCAGATTTTCGCTTCTCTCAGAAATTAGGCAGAGGCCATTTCGGTTTCGGGAGCGACCGGCGCGCTCTGAGGTGTTTCGTCCGAAAGCGGCGCGGTGAGGTCGTAGCGATAGACCTGGCGGGCAAGTCCCAGCGTTTTCAGCACCCAGATTCCATACCAGTTCAAATCCAGCTCATACCATTTCAAGCCGTGACGCGCCGAGACGGGGTGGGCGTGGTGGTTGTTGTGCCAGCCCTCGCCAAAGGTCAAGATTGCCACCAGCCAGTTGTTGGTAGAAAGGTCGCGGGTCTGGAAGCGGCGCGAACCCCACACGTGGGTGACAGAATTCACCATCCAGGTGGCGTGCAGCCCGATTACAGTGCGCAGAAAAATACCCCACATCAAAAAAGGCAAGCCGCCGACCGCCAATAGAACCACCCCGAGCACGGTCAAGGGCAGGTAGTGATATTTCGTAATCCAGAGATGAAATTTGTCTTTGGCCAGGTCGGGGACGTAATGGGCGAGAGTCGTGGTGTCATGGTGCATAGACTTACCCATCAGGATCCAGCCCATGTGGGCCCACCATTTGCCATCTATGGGAGAGTGCGGGTCGCCCTCCTGGTCCGAGTGCTGGTGATGAATGCGGTGCGTCGCCACCCAGAAGATCGGGCCGCCTTCGAGGGCGAGGGTGGCGCACACGGTCAGGAAATACTCCACCCATTTAGGAGTCTTGTAACCGCGGTGGGTGAGCAGGCGGTGGTAACCCATGCCAATGCCCAGGCTGCCCGAGACCCACCATAGAAACGCCGCCACAGCAAGTGCTTTCCAGGTAAAGAAGAAAAGTGCGGCCACTGCCCCGGCATGAAACAGGAACATGAAGGTCGCGGTAATCCAATTGATTTCGTCTTCCCCAGCCTGCCTGCGGCGCAATGATTCCAGTTGCATGAGCCCATTTCCCCGTGTCGGTTTTGACTCCAGAATTAAGGTATCAGCGGCCACGCGGGGCACTTGTAATAGTTCTGTAATAGCCCATGACGGTGGTAACTGCGCAGTGCCGGGGAAGAGTAGAACCACAGCGGGAACATGCAGGAGAGACCGGCGCGCGATCAAGCAGAGGCGCTTTTGACCTCAACACCCGCCCATTTTTCCAGGAGCGCGAGAGTAGCGGCGTAGTCAAGGTCGCCATAGCCGTCTTCGCTCGCCACGTCATAGACTTCCTCGACCACTTCCAGAGCCGGCAGTTTGACCCGGGCTTCCTTGGCAGCCTCCAGCATGAGGCGGATGTCTTTGTGCATAAGGCGGAGGGGAAAGTTGGGAGAAAAATCGCGCTTCAGAACGAAGGGCGCCTTGTACTCCACCACCCCGGAGTGCACCATGGAGGCGTTGATCAGGGGCAAGAGAGCTTCGGCATCCACGCCCAGCTTGGCGGCGAGCGTGAGTCCTTCGGCAAAACCTTCATAGATGAGGGCGATCTGCAAGTTCATGGCCAGCTTGGCGGACTGGCCTTTGCCGGTCTCGCCCATGCGGAAAACCTTCTTGCCCATGACGGCGAGCAGAGGCTTGAGCTTCTCGATGGTCGCTTCGCTGCCGCCCATGATGAACACCAGCGTGCCGTTCTCGGCGCCAGTCTTCGAGCCGGTCACGGGCGCATCCACGTAGTCGGCGCCTTTGGAGCGTACCTTCTCGGCGAACTTGAGCGTGGCGGAAGGCGAAATAGTGCTGGAATCCACCACGATCATGCCCGGGGCGAGCGACTCCGCAACACCCTGGGGACCGAAGAGCACGTTTTCGACAGCCCTGGTGTCAGCCACGCACATCCACACCACTTCGACGTCGCGTGCGGCTTCAGCGGGCGTGGCGGCGGTACGCGCACCCTCCACGTCTTTGTCTTTGCCGGGAGTGCGGTTCCACACCGAAACCTCGTGGCCGGCCTTGACCAGGTTTGCCGCCATGGATCGGCCCATGATTCCCAATCCTAAGAACGCAATACGCATCCGGTTGTCCCCTTTGTAATCCCTTTGGATTCGCCCATCCCCTATAATTTTTGATTAGAACTGACCCTGGGGAAACGGTCAAGCAATCCGCGGAATTTTGGCTCTCAGATGGGGCGGGCGGCGGATCGTACGGCGAAATAGATCGCGTGTCTGGCAAGTGGACTTTTCGGCAAAAAGAGGAAGCAGCGCCTGCTTTCCAAGCGTTTACAAAAATTTACGCTCTTTGACCAACTTATTACCGGGCCCTTGGGGTGGTGGTGTTTGAATGGAAAGGAATTACTCCAGGAGAATTTATATGCGTAGAGCGGGCCTGATTCTCATGCTGTTAGCCGCGGCTTGTGCCTGGGGGCAGGACGCCCCGGAGCCGCAAGACCAGCCGCAGCCGCAAATGCAGCGCCATGGCGGTTTCCGGCGCATGGGCGTGGCGGGCACGATTACTGCCATCGACTCCGGCACGATCACCGTCAAGACCATGGACGGAAATACGGCGCAGGTGAAGATCAGCGACAAGACGGAATTCCGCAAGGAGCGCCAGGCGGCAAAGCTTGAAGACTTCAAGGCCGGCGACCAGATTTTTGTGCGCGGCCAACAAGGCACAGACGGGGCCTGGCAAGCGGAAGTGGTGGCGGAACGGCCTGCCGGCGGTTTCGACCGGGAAGCGATGCGCCAGCAACTGGGCAAGCGCTTCATTGTAGGAGAGATCAAGTCCATTGATGGAACGCAACTGACCATCGCCCGGCCGGACGGAGTGAACCAGACCATTTCCGTGGATGAGAATACCTCCTTCCGCAAAGATGGCCAGAGCGTAACCCTGGCGGACCTGAAGCCGGGCGATCACGTGTTCGGGCGCGGAGAACTTAAGAACAACGTGTTTGTTCCAGAGACGCTGAACGTCGGCGACCCGCGTATGATGCGCCGCCCGGGAGGGGGCTTCGGGCAGAATACGGGCCAGACTCCTGACTCGCATTGATAAAAGAAGGCGCCGGAGAGAACTCAGCCAGCCTACGATCCAGTCTGTAGCCGGTGTGTCCTCCGCGGTTGAGAATCTGAAGATCATGAAGCTTTGGGATTCATTGGGCAGGAAAGGCCTCTCGGCCGGCCACGGGGCGCTTACGAGACAACTCAGGGCCGCCATGGTTTTTCTGTTTGTGGCCAGCGGGGTGGCTCTGGGGCAGGCGCCGGTTCCGCAATCTCCGGAGCAAGCCGGCGGAGTGATCCACGGCGTGGTGAAATCGGGCAATATGCCCCTGCCCGGGGTCACGGTCACGGCCAGCAACACGCTCACGGGAAAGAAGGTCTCCACTTCGACCGACGTGGAGGGCAGCTACACGCTGCAACTTCCAGCCAATGGGCGCTACGTGATTCGCGCCGAGCTTTCCGCCTTTGCTCCTTTGACGCAGGAAGCCCTGATCAACGCAAGCAATCGCGACGCGCAGGTGAATCTGGAGATGGTGTTGCTTTCGCGGGCCAAGCAGGCGGCGCCCACGCCGGAAGAGCAGATCGCCAACATGATGGCGGGCGCGGGCAACCGGGGCGCAGCGGCCACGGCGCGCGGCTTTCAGAGCCTTTCGCTTTCGCAGACGGGAGGCGGAGAAGAAGGCTCCGCCAGCGGCCTGGACCAGATTGCGCCCGCTGGCATGCCCGTACCCGGCATGGCCGAAAATGCCGCCACCGAGTCGGTCGCCGTTTCGGGCAACACCTCGAACCCCATGGGCAACATGAGCGGCGAGGAGTTTCGCCAGCGCATTACCGAAGCCCGCGAGCAGATGGGCGTGGAGCAGGGGCGCGGCCTGGGCGCAACTGGAGGCGGCGGAGGTCCGGGCGGCTTCGGATTCGGCGGGGGTGGAGGCGGCTTTGGCCCCGGTGGGGGTCCGGGCCCGGTTTTGATGGCGATGCGCGGTCGCGGCTTCGATATTAATCGCCCGCACGGCATGGCCTACTACGAAGTGGGCGATGCGGCTCTGGACGCGGCGCCCTATTCGCTCACCGGCGAGCCCGTGAACAAGCCGGGGTATTTGCAGAACCGCTTCGGCCTCTCTCTCGGCGGGCCGCTCAACATTCCGCACATCTACAAGGGCGGCACCAAGACGTTCTTCTTCGTGAACTACAACGGATCGCGCGGCAGCAATCCCTTTGACCAGTTTTCGACCGTGCCCACGGCAGGGGAGCGCGCCGGCGACTTCTCAAGCGCGCTTTATCCGGCTGGAGTCAATGCGGGCGTCCCGGTCGAGCTTTTCTATCCCAACATCAGCCAGTGCGGCGCGAATGCCGGACAACCGATTCCGGGCAACAACCTGCAGAACATGACAGCCGCGCCGGGCTGCGAAATCAGCCCAATCGCCCAGGGCCTGCTGAATTACATTCCCCTGCCCAACCTTCCCGGCACGGCGCAGAACTTTCACTACATCACGACCGCGACCGACGATAGCGACAGCCTGAACATCCGTTTGAACCATTCCTTCGGGGCCGCCGGACAGTCGGGGCCGCGTATGGGCCGGGGCTTTTTTCGCGGGCCGCGCAACAACTTGAGTATCGGCCTGCACTATCAGAACTCGAATTCCACTCTGACCAATCCTTTCCCCACGGTGGGCGGAAATGACAGCGTGCGCGGCATTGATGTCAACGGCGCCTACATTCGCAGCTTCGGCAGGCTCACCAACATCGCACACGTAAACTTCAACCGCGAGCGGGTGCGGACGCAGAACCTGTACGCTTTCACCCAGGACATTACCGGAGGCCTGGGAATCAACGGAGTTTCGACCAATCCCTTTGACTGGGGTTTGCCCAATCTTTCCTTTTCCGACTTCAGCAATCTCTCCGATATCAATCCATCGCTCGAGCGCAACCAGACCTGGACGTTTTCGGATTTCATGATCTGGCGGCGTGGCCGGCACAATATGCGCTTTGGCGGAGACTTCCGCCGCATCGAAATCAATACTGAGACCAGCGGCAATGCCCGGGGAAGTTTTGTCTTTACAGGAACGAACACCGGGCAGGTGGATGGCAGCGGCCAGCCGGTGGCGGCCACCGGTTACGACCTGGCAGATTTTCTGCTCGGCCTGCCGCAGCAGACCTCGGTGCAGTTCGGCGTCAACAATTATTACTTCCGGGGTAATTCCTGGGACCTGTTCGGGCAGGATAACTGGCAACTGCGCGGCAATCTGACCTTGAACCTGGGCATGCGTTATGAATACGTCTCGCCCTTTACCGAAATCAACGACCACATTGCCAACCTGATTCTCTCACCAGGAGTGCTGGATCCAGCCGCCGGAACCCCCGCGGTAGCGCCGGTTCTGCCCGGGCAGGGATATCCGTCAAGCCTCATGCACCCGGACCGCAACAACTTTGCGCCGCGCCTGGGCATCGCCTGGAAGCCATTCTCCAACACCGTGGTTCGCGCCGGCTATGGCATCAACTACAACACGGCCGCGTATCAATCCATTGCGCAGAACCTGGCCTTCCAGCCGCCGTTCTCGACCACCGAGACCAACGTGCAGTCGGTAGTGGGCCCGCTGACCCTGCAGAACGGCTTCCCCGCCCCGGCTTCGGGATTGATCACCAACAGCTACGCCGTGGACGCGAATTACCGGCTGGGCTACGTGCAGATTCGCAATCTGGATATTCAGCAGGAGATCCGCCCCACCCTGGTGCTGAACCTGGATTACACCGGGACCAAGGGCACGCGGCTCGATAATGTGCTGGCGCCCAACAGCGGGCTTCTGGGCGTGCGCATTGCTGATGCCCAGGCTTTTACCTACCAGACCGCGTTGGCCTCTTCCAGCGCGAACGCCGGCTCGGTGCGGCTGCGCAAACGGTTGAGCAGCGGCATTTCCATTGGCGGCACTTATACTTTCTCGAAATCCATTGATAACGCCTCTTCAATCGGCAACGGCGTGGCCATTGCCGTTCGCGGCGGGCCGGAGGTGGGCAGTACGCTGGTGGCGCAGAACGCGCTCGATCTGGCCGCCGAGCGCGGGCTTTCGAGCTTTGACCAGCGCCATCGATTTACGGCGGATTATCTTTGGGAGCTGCCCTTCGGCCATGACAAGCGCTGGCTGAGCGGCGGCGGCCCGCTGCGCGCCATCTTCGGCGATTGGGAGTGGACCGGCGACTGGACCATTGCCTCGGGAACGCCCTTCACTCCGCGCTGTCAGGGCTGCTTTACCGACGTCAACAGCGGCACCTATGGCACCATCCGCGCGGACGTGGTGCCCGGTGCTTCCGTCAGCCTGCCCAATCCGACGGTTGTGGAGTGGTTCAATACGGCAGCATTCGTCGAGCCGCCGGCGGGGCAGTTTGGCGACGCGCGGCGCAACAGCATCGAAGGCCCGGGCACGATCGCGTTCGATATGGCCATGACCAAGGTCTTTCCCATGGGCGAGATGCGCGAGCTGGAGTTCCGCGCGCAGGCTTCGAATGTCTTCAATCATCCCAATTGGGCGACCATTGATACCGTCGTGAACTCGCCGACCTTCGGGCAGGTGATTTCGGTGAACTCGATGCGGACGATCCAGATGACGGCGCGATTCAGGTTTTGAGGTATGAATTCGATCCACCACGAAGCTCACGAAGGATCACGAACGAAGACCAGGCAGCTCACGGTTTCGGGGGCGCGAAAATCTCTGGCCTGGCTGCTCGGCTTGGCTTTGCTCGGGGCGAATCTTCCTGCGCAGGAGACCGACTATACCTTCCACGCCAAGACCGAGTTGGTCCTGGTGAACGTCACCGCACGCGATAAGAGCGGGAACTTCGTGCGCGACCTCAAGCCTGAAGACTTTACGGTCCTCGAGGACAATAAGCCGCAGAGGATCGTTTCCTTCGATATCGAAAACACAGATGCGCTGCCAACCGCGAATGTGCCGCAGGTGAAGCTGCTGACCACGCCTTCGAAGGCGCAGGCCGCGCCGCAACCTCAAAACGAAGTCGCTGCCGCGCTGGGAGCGTTCAAAGACCGGCGGCTGATCATCCTGTTTTTCGATCTTTCCTCCATGGAGCCGGAGGATGTGGACCACGCCGCCACCTCGGCCGAGCACTACGTGGATGACCAGATGAGGCCGGCGGACCTGGTGGCGGTGGTTTCACTGGGCAGCACGCTCGAAGTGAACCAGGATTTCACCTCCGACAAAGCGCAGCTCAAGAAAGTGCTGCAATCGTTCAACGAGGGCGAGGCAGAGGGCTATGAGGAAGGCTCGACCGGCACCACGGAGGGCACTGCGGACACAGGCGGCTCATACACGCCGGATGATACGGAATACAACATCTTCAACACCGACCGGCGGCTGGAAGCGATCCGCTCGATTGCCGCGCAGCTCGCGCACGTGGAGCAGAAAAAGTCGCTGATTTATTTTTCCAGCGGCATGGACCGCACCGGGGTGGAGAACCAGGCCGAGCTGCGGGCCGCGGTGAATGCCGCGGTGCGCGCCAATCTTTCGATTTACACGCTCGATGCCCGCGGCCTGCAGGCCACAGTGCCCGGCGGCGAGGCGCAGAGCGCCAGCCTGCGCGGTACTTCCGCCTATTCCGGCGCCTCCACTTTGAGCGCTCTGAGCTCGAATTTCACCAGCCAGGAAACGCTGGTCACGCTGGCCTCCGACACCGGCGGCCGCGCTTTTCTCGATACCAACGATTTCGGCAAAGTCTTTACCGGAGTGCAGCAGGATACGTCGAATTACTACATGCTGGGCTACCACAGCACGAACCCGGCGCAGGATGGCCGCTACCGCCGCATTACGGTGCGGGTAAACCGGCCGGGCATCAAGCTGGAATTCCGCCGCGGCTACTACGCTCCCGCCGACTTCAAACACTCCAATCAGGAAGACCGCGAGCGGCAGCTCGACGAAGAAATGGCCTCGGAGCTGCCCAGCACTGACCTGCCGGTGTACCTGTCGGCGGCCTATTTCCGGGTAGGCGAGAACAAGTTCTATATGCCGGTGTCGGTGGTCGTGCCGGGCTCAGAAATTCCTTTCTCCAACAATCGCGATAAAGACAAGGCCACGCTCGACGTTCTGGGCATGGTGACCGACAGCGTAAGCAAGCGGCCGCTGGGCGAAGTGCGCGAGACGGTGAAGCTTTCGCTCGATACCTCGACCGAGGTGCGGCGCAAAAACGTGCAGTATGACAGCGGCTTCGTGCTGCCCTCCGGCACCTATCACCTGAAATTCGTAGTGCGCGAGAACCAGACGGGGCGGCTGGGCTCTTTCGAGACTGACGTCAGCATCCCCAATTTCAAGAATGATCCGCTGCTGAAGATGAGCTCGGTGGTGCTTTCGAGCCAGATTCGCCAGGCCACCAAGCACAACAATCTGGATCCGCTGGTGCGCGATGGATCTGAAGTCATTCCCAATGTGACCCATGTTTTTTCCAGCGGCCAGCACCTCTACTTCTATTACGAGGTGTACGACCCTGGCCATGAGGGAACCGGCAAGGGGCAGAACAATGGGCCGATCAAGGTCCTGACCAACGTCGCCTTCTTCCAGGGCAAAGTGAAAACCTATGAGACGCCGCTGGTTTCGGCCACCGAGCTCAACGCGGAAGACCGCCACGCGGCGGTTTTTCAACTGGACGTACCTCTCGCCCAGCTCAAGCCCGGCTTTTACACCTGCCAGGTCAACGTGATTGATGACGCCGCCGGCAGGTTCCTGTTCCCCCGGCTGGCGCTGCTGGTGCGCACTCCTCCGCCAGCCGCGGCGGCAGCTTCACCGGGCGGAGAGTGAGCTCCCAGCGGTTGATGTTGTTCAGATCCAGAGCGCGTGCCGGCGCTTCCTGACGCTGGCGCGGGGCTTTTCCTCCGCGTATATTGTTCGGTCTTGCGGCATGCCCTCGCCCAACGCCAAGCCGGCCATCACCTTCCGCAATCTGCAAAGCTTCGATGATTTAAAGCAGGTCGAGGCGGTAGAGCGCGAAGTGTGGGGCATTTCCGAACGCGACGCCATTCCGCTTACTCTCGCGGTCGCGACCCAAGCGGCCGGCAACATCTGGGTCGGCGCCTTTGAGGGCGGGACCATGGTGGGCTTCGTCTTCGGCTTTCTTGGCATGGAGGCGGGACGCCTTACGGTGCATTCGCACATGCTGGCGGTGCTGCCGCCCTATCGCGATCTGGACCTCGGCTACAAGCTCAAGGTGGCGCAGCGCGAGCGTGTACTGGCGATGTGGGGCAGCGGCACGGGAAGGTTGCCAATCGAAGAAATTACCTGGACCTTCGACCCTTTGCAGAGCAAGAACGCGCATTTCAACTTTGCCAAGCTAGGCGTGGTCTCCAGCCGCTACGAACCCGACTTCTACGGACCGGAAACTTCGAGCGCGCTGCACCAGAACGGCACCGACCGGCTTTGGGTGCGCTGGCCCATCGCCGCAAAGCGAGTACAGGCGCGGCTGCAGGGCAAAGAGAACCGGGCTGAAATGCTCGACGCGCTCTCTACGCTCACTCCGCTGGTGCAATTCAATGGTGATGGCCGCCCCGCCCGCGCTGATTTATCTGAGGCGCTAGGCCGCCAGCGAATTGCGATTGAGATTCCGAGTGATATCGCTATGGTCGAAGAAAAGGACGCGGCTCTCGCCCGCGAATGGCGGCTGGCCACGCGCTGGGCGTTTTGCGAGGCCTTAAAGAATGGGTTCTTCGTGGCGGAATTCTGCCGAACGGTGCGCGGCCAGCAGGGGCCGGGAGTCTATTTGCTGGAGAAGGGGAGCGTCGAGGCGTATGTGCCAGAGCTGGCGCGGATCTAGGCCGGCTTAGTCTCCTTCGGCGTGAGAAGTTTCCGTCTGGGCGCCGGCCATGGGCGGGGCGGAATTCAGCCGGTGGTTCGAGAGCAGCAGAAGCAGCTCCATACGAGTGGAGACTCCCAGCTTCTCATATGCCCGCGACAGGTAATTCTTCACGGTATGCTCGCTCAGGCGAAGCTCGTCCGCAATCTGCTTATTGGTGTGCCCCTGAGCGGCAAATTCGGCAACTTCGATTTCA
>Ga0335079_10011621_pt1 | contig 10042 bp, 9 predicted proteins | sample Lox_Sample_33_FD_206719 | JGI IMG/M metagenome (GOLD analysis project Ga0335079, IMG submission 206719) | Soil microbial communities from Loxahatchee National Wildlife Refuge, Florida, United States - Lox_Sample_3.3 | ecosystem: Environmental > Terrestrial > Soil > Wetlands | place: USA: Florida...
GCATAAGATGGAATCGGACCGGGTCGTGCAGCTGCGCGCCCCGGCCTTGAGCGGATGCAGCGTGTACATGCTGCGTCCGCATATTTTTGCCGGCGCCAGCATGGAGAATTACCTGGTGGGCGCGTTTCGCGGCACGCCCAATGGGCGTTCGCCGCGCGCGGCGCGCATGCGCGAAGCGGGCAAGCGGCTTCCCGTGCTGCTGCCGCTGGGAAAGCGTTATCTCAAGAACAAAATCCAGTTCATTCACGTGGACGATATGGCGAGGATTCTGGCCTACATCGTCCGCAAGGCAGAGCCGGAGGCGCAGCGGCTGACGATCCTGAACGTGGCTGGACGCGGCGAGCCGCTGACGTTTGAGGAGAGCATCCAGATGGCGAAGGCCAAGCTGGTGCGCTCGCCGGGAAAGTGGGCGATGCGGCTAGTGCTGCAAATGGGGTGGCAGTTTGGCATTTCGTCGATTCCGCCGCAGGCTTTGCCCTACATGACCGGGGAATACACGATGAACACCGACCGCCTGCGGACCTTCCTGGGCGGAGAGTATGAGAACGTGGTGCGATACAGCATTCGCGACGCCTTCGCGGATTGCTTCCCTTCCTCTTCGGGATTTCCAGCCCCGGCGCGCTAGCAGTTTTTAGTGAGAAGAAGTTTTGCTACGCGCGGAGAGTGCTGCCTGAATTTGACGGCGGCTTTGCACGGGCAAGTGCCGCAGCGCGGATTTTGAAAGGGCGCGATAAGCTTCCGCCGCTTCAGGGAATCTGCGCAAGGCCTGCAGGTGGCGGCGCACGACGTCAACATCCCCGCGAACAAGCGGACCACTGAAAGCGCCAGCCGGACCGAGCCGGGCATAATTGGCGAGGGTCTGGGCGATGATGGGAAGCATGCGGCGGCGGGCCTGGGCGGCGCTGTGTCCGGCGGCGCGGGCCACCCGTTCTGCCGTGACCAACAGCGAAACCACGAGCGGCGAGGTAAAAGCTCCCCAGGCGTGATAGGCGGACTTCTGCGCTTCCCGGATGCTGAAAAGCTCCGCACTCAGCGAGCGGGCAATCTGGCGAGACGCGCGCAAAGCTGCGGCGTCGCCTTCCACGGCAATGGGAACGCCTTTGAGCGATGGCACGGCGCCACGCACAAAGGTCATGAAGGGATGGACGGAGGCTACGGCCGCACCTCGCGAGCGCAACTTCAGTAGCTCGCGGCTAGAAAGGGCGCCGCTCGAATGAAACGCCACTTTCCCTTTCCATGGGAAACGGGCCAACTCACCGGCCGCCGCGGCGATGGCGCGATCCGGAACACAAAACCAGATGAGGTCGGCGTTGAGAAGCGCGTCACTTGCGGTGACCGAGCGCGCGCCCACGAGTTTGGCCAGCGCACGAGCCTTACGGCGAGAGGAGGCGGTGCGACGCGAGACGATTTCCGGGATGGCGTATCCGGCGCGGGAGAGTTCGAGGGCCAGCGCGGTACCGAGTCTGCCCGGGCCAACGATCGTGATGCGCAGTTTTCTGGCCATCGCGGGCAGCATATCAGGGCCATTGCAGCGACGGCAAAGAGCGGCTGGTTCTAGCGAATAAGGAAGCGAGCCAAACGCGCGATCAGGGTGTCGCAAGAAGCGCGACACATCGCGCGGCTCGCCCAGATCCTTCGCGGCGCAAAAGAGTCTTGCTCAGGATGACAATCCCGATGCCGATGGCAGAAGCAGCGTGGCTTATAGTATCGGCATGAGGAAATCATCCCGCACGAAACGAAAAGCCCGGCTGCTCTCGTCCCGCGAGGTTTACCGAGGCCCGGTCTTCTGGGTGACGACGGACCAAGTGGCCGAGCCAGGGGGAATCCGCGCCCGGCGCGATGTGGTCCGGCATAGCGGGTCGGTGGTGATCCTGGCGGTAGACGAGAGCGGGCCAGAGCCGCGAATCCTGCTGGAACGGCAGTACCGGCACGCGGCCGGGCAGTATCTTTGGGAACTGCCGGCGGGCCGGATTGACCGCGGAGAGCGGGGCCTGGCGGCGGCCAAACGGGAGCTTTTGGAGGAAACCGGCTACCGGGCAGCAAGCTGGAAGCGGATCCTGAGCTTTTACGCCAGCCCGGGGTTTGTGGCCGAAACTATGGACATTTACCTGGCCCGGGGCCTGCGGCCGGGCCCGGCCAAACCGGAGGCCGACGAGGTCATTGAGACACGATTCTTTCCCCTGGGGACGGCGGTCCGCATGGCGACCGCCGGGAGCATCCGGGATGCCAAAACCATCAGCGGCGTGCTCTGGCTGAGTCACCGGAGTCATGGCCGAAGCCGCTCCTGAAGCGGGTTTTCACACCATTCTTCTTGACACTCCCCTGCCATAGCCGGACAATGGCACCAAGAAAGAGCACGGCCTCGGAGCAGAAAGGACGTGCACGAGGGGGGCGTTCGTGGAACGTTTGAAAGGCACAGTCAAGTGGTTTAACAATGCAAAGGGGTATGGTTTCATCGGACGGGAGGATGGCGCAGACGTTTTCGTACATTACAGTGCTATCACATCCGAGGGATACAAAAGCCTGCAGGAAGGCGACCCGGTAGAATTCGAAATCACCCAGGGCCCCAAGGGTCCGCAAGCAGCAAACGTCGTCAAGAGTTCTTAAAGCATCACTTTAACCAGCAGAGCCAGCAAGCCCTGCGACTTCACGCCCTAGTGTTTTCTGATGAGCCCTCGGGCGCCTGGGGTGTGGGCATGTAGTTAAAGCCAGCAATGGCGCATTTTGGCGCTTCTTTCTTTTGCGTCGCAGCGTAGTATGGTCGCTCCCCCGATGTTCCTCCCTTGAATCGCATGCTTCAACGTCTCATTAACGAACCGCCAATTTGCCCCATCTGCCACCGGCCGGTCAGCATCGAGACCGCAAAGACCGATGAGAATGGACAGGCTGTTCACGAAGACTGCTACATATCCATACACTGCCCGCCGAGACCTTCCCGCCTGGACGCGTAGCAGCAACCTGCGTTTGAGTCACTTCTGGCGGTGCTGACTTTCTCTCCGGTTCGATCTTAGATAATCTGTTATCTCTCCCATGGACAACAAGGCGATTGCCGGGATTCTTTACGAGACGGCCGATCTGCTCGAGATTGACGGCCAGGATTCGTTCCGCATTCGCTCTTACCGCAACGCGGCCGAGGCGATTGAGTCGCTGCCGCAACAAATCGCAGACCTGATCGGCGAACCCAAGAAAGTGCTGGAGATCCAGGGCATCGGTAAAGGCATGCTGGCGAACCTGCAGGAGATGTTCAAGGAGGGACGGCTGCTGCTGCACGCCGAGCTGCTGAAGAAGTACCGGCCGAGCATGCTTGACCTGCTAAAGATCCAGGGGCTGGGACCGAAAACCATCGCGCTGATCTGGAGCGCGTACCAGGTGAGCGATCTGGACGGCGTGGAGAAGCTGGCGCGCGAAGGCAAAATCCGCATTCTGCCGCGGCTGGGCGAGAAGCAGGAACAGAAGCTGCTGAAGGCGATTGAAGATTACAAGAGAATTGCAGGACGGTTTCTGCTGGATACAGCGGAGACGCAGGCCGAAAAGATCATCGAGCACCTGCGGGGCATTCCCGGGCTGGACAAGGTCTGCCCGGCGGGGTCGCTGCGGCGCGGACGTGAGACCGTGGGCGATCTCGACATCCTGGTGACGGGTAAAGCGTGTTGCCAGGATGTGCAGCGGCAAAAGGTGATCGAGCACATCATCCAACTTCCCGGCTTGATGGAAGTGATTGCCCGGGGAGATAACAAGATCAGCTTTCGTCTGCGCGGAGGCATGCAGGTGGATGTGCGGCTGCTGCCGCCGGAGTCGTTTGGGGCGGCGATGCAGTACTTCACAGGGTCGAAAGCGCACAACGTGGCGCTACGGCAGCGGGCGCTGAAGATGGGCTACACACTGAGCGAATACAGCCTGGCCAAGCTGGACACGGAAAAGCCGGTGGCGGGGCGCACGGAAGAGGAAATCTACGCCAAGTTGAAGCTGGATTATATTCCGCCGGAGTTGCGCGAGAACCAGGGCGAGATTGACTGCTCAGCCAAGCACGGGTTGCCGACGCTTGTCACACAGGAAGACCTGCAGGGCGACGTGCACATGCACACCGTGGAGACCGACGGCAGAAATACGATTGAGGAGATGGCGGCTGCGGCCCGGGAGCGCGGTTACAAATACATGGCGATCACCGACCACTCCAAGAACCTGGCGTTCGCCAACGGACTGGATGACAAGCGGGCGGAGGCGCACATCAAAAGGATTCGAGCTGCGAACGACAAGGCGGGAGGAATCCGCATCTTTGCCGGCATTGAAGTGGACATTCTGGCCGATGGAACCCTGGACCTCTCGGACCCGGTGCTCGAGCAGATGGACCTGGTGATCGCCAGCGTGCACTCGCACTTCAACCAAAGCCCGGCGGAGATGACCGAGCGGCTGCTGAAGGCGGTGCACAATCCGAATACTTCGATCATCGGGCATCCCACCGGCCGATTGCTGTTGCGGCGGGATGCCTACCAGTTCGACGTGGACGCGGTGCTGAAGGCCGCGGCCGAGCGCAAAGTGGCGATGGAACTGAACGCGTATCCCGACCGGCTGGACCTTTGCGACCGGCACCTTCGCCTGGCCAAGCAGCATGGCGTGAAGATTGTGATCAATACGGATTCGCACCACACCTCGCACCTGGAGAAGATCCGCTATGGCGTGCTGCAGGCGCGGCGGGCGTGGCTGACCAAGGACGACGTGCTGAATACCCTGCCGGTACAGAAGTTCGCGAAGGCGATGAAGCACGCATGGGCCTGAGCGTAGAATGAGCCCAGATGCCGGAAGAAGCCCCAGTCACGCCGCCCGCCCCACCGACGGGCACCAACTTCCAAATCGGCGAAGAGTTCGGCACGGCGAAAAAGAACCTTCCACCGGCGAAGATTGTGTTGATCGGCGTGGCCGCGGTGGCGGTGATCGCGCTGATTGCGAGCTTCGCGCAGAGACCGCGCTCAGCGACCACGGGCAGCATTGATGACATGGTGCCGGTGGAAATTCCCGATCAGAGCGCGGTGATGGTAGCGATCAACGTGTCAGTGCAGAACGGCGGCAGCAAGCCATACTGGATTCATACCATCCAGGCTGAACTCGATACCGACAAGGGCAACTTCAGCGACGACGCTGCCTCGGCGATGGATTTTGCCCGCTATTTTCAGTACTTGCCTGCATTGAAGCAACGTGCGCTCAATCCGCTGGAGCGGGAGACGAAGATCGAACCGGGCGGACAGGCCCGAGGCACGATCATTGTGAGTTTTCCGGTTACTCCCGAGGCGTTCGCCGGCCGCAAGCAACTGAAGGTGACCATCCAACCGTATGACCAGCCAGTGCCGCTGGTGCTGACGAAATAGCTTACTGGTGCTTCTGCAGGAACTTGCGGCGCACGAGGTGTGTCTTGGCGTCGGGCTTGATCTCGTCATACTTCAGGCAACTGATGGAACCATCGACTTCGAGGACGGCAAGGGCGACATCGTGAAAGCTAGCGATGCCGTGCTCGCGCATGGCGCGCTGCAGCTCGTCCATGCTGACGTGCTCGCGGGCCATGTGGGAAGCGATGATCTGGCCGTCGTGCACCAGCAGGCTGGGCTGTCCCTGGACGAACCTGCGAAAGCGGCGGTTGCCGCCGGAAAGCTCCGCGACGAAGTAATTGAGAATGAGCAGGGTGGCGGCGGCGACGGCGCCACCGGCGAGAGAAGTATCCGGCCCGGTCATGGCGTTCTGCACCGCGTTGCTGATCAGGAGCAGGAGGGTCAGGTCGAAGGGGGTCATCTGCCCTACTTCCCGCTTTCCGCTGAGGCGGACGCCGACCAGGACGACGATGTAGATCACCGCCGTGCGCGCAGCGATTTCCGCCAGAACATGGGCGCTCGGAACCATGGTAGAGGCTAGTTTGCGGTGACCGGCACGGGCGCGTTCTTGGGCGTGCTGAGATAGCCCGTAGCCTGTTTCTTGTCCACGGTCCAGACCACCAGTTCGTAGAGCATGTGGTCGCGTCCCGAGTAGAACTGGATGGGCTCGGCGATGTTGCGGTCTTTCTTCTCGATAGTCTTATCGTCCGAGGTTACGTTGAGCGTGAACTTACCTTTCTTCTCGTCGGTCTTGCGCAGTTGCAGACTAACAGTGGAGACAGGCTGAGGCTTGGCACCCTTGACCAGGGTGAACTCGTAATAGTTGCGGTCGCCCTTGTGCTTGAGGGCCTCGAGGTCATCCCGCGTGTGGGCGATGAGGCCGCTTTGCACGCCGAGGTCGCCAATGGCGCTCTGCAGCTTGGCTACGGTGGCAGCCAACTCGGTCTTGGTGGAAGCCACATCGGTTTTGACACCGCCCACGTCGGTCTTCACGCCCTCGACCTCACCGCTGACCTTGCTGATCTGCTGCTTCTGCTCGGCGGAGAGACGGGCTTCGGAGGCCTTCTGCTGGCGCTGCAGATCGGAGGCGCGATCGGCAAGTTCTTTCTTGGTCATGCCGAGCTGCTGGGCCAGGGTCTCGTCATCGGCCTCAGCGGATTGCATGCGCTTGGTGAGCTCGGCAACCTGGGCGTTGCTGGCGGTCTGGGCTTTGCCCATGTCGTCCAGGCGGCCCTTGAGGTTGAAGAGGAAAAAGAGGGAGCCTGCGACGTAGGCGACGGCGAGAATCAGCAGGATCCACTTTCCGGCGCTGCCCTCCGGCGCGGGATGCACTTCGGCAACTTGTTCCACTTCTTCCGCCATGGAAATTCTCCTTAAGGTTGTGGGTTGTGGGTAATTCAGACCATTGTTGAGCAGCGGGGCGCGAGTGTCAAATGCCGGTAAAAGCGGAGGCGAGCCAAACGCGCGGCCAAGGTGTCGCACAAGGCGCGACACTTCGCGCGGCTCGCTCAGGATGACAATCTTGCTCCTTTAGGTCGCGAGGCGCTTTCAGAGGCGGACGTGGCGCAGGCGAAGAGAATTTGTGATGACGGAAACCGAGCTGAGGCTCATGGCGGCCGCGGCGAGAATGGGGCTTAGAAGCAGGCCGAAGAAGGGATAGAGCACGCCGGCGGCGATGGGAACGCCGAGCGAGTTATAGGCAAACGCGAAGAAGAGGTTCTGGCGGATGTTGCGCATGGTGGCGCGGCTGAGGTGGCGGGCGCGCACGATGCCGGCGAGATCGCCCTTGACGAGAGTGATGCCGCCGCTTTCCATGGCGATATCAGCGCCGGTGCCCATGGCGATGCCGACGTCCGCCTGGGCGAGCGCGGGCGCGTCATTGATTCCGTCGCCGGCCATGGCAACGACGTGACCTTCTTTTTGCAGGCGCTCGATGACCTGGGATTTCTTCTCGGGGAGCAATTCAGCTTCGAAATCGCGGATGGAAAGCTGACTGGCTACGGCCTCGGCGGTGGCGCGGCTGTCGCCGGTGAGCATGACGATTTTCATTCCGAGCTGCTGGAGATCGCGAATGGCGGCGGGCGTGGATGGCTTGATGGGATCGGCAATGCCGATGACTCCGGCGGCCCGGCCCTGCTCCGCGATGAAAATCGCGGTTTGGCCTTTTTCGCGCAGGGACGCCGCGGAATGGGAAAGCGTGCTGGTTGCGATACCCGACTCCTGGAGCCATTTTTCGTTGCCGGCGGTGATGGTCTTGCCGTCGACGGTGCCGGTGGCGCCGCGCCCCGGGAGAGAGCGGAAATCCGCGGGAGAAGCGAGGTTGAGTCGGCGTTCGTGCGCGGCCGCAACCACGGCGGCGGCAAGCGGGTGCTCGCTTGCCTGCTCGAGGCTGGCGGCGAGGCGCAGCAGTTGCGATTCGTCGTGGCCTGCGGCGGGGATGATGGAGACCACGCGGGGCTTGCCCTCAGTGAGCGTGCCAGTTTTGTCGATGACCAGGGTGTCCACTTTCTCGAGAAGTTCGAGGGCTTCGGCGTTGCGAATGAGCACGCCGCTCGATGCGCCGCGTCCGGTGCCGACCATGATGGCCATCGGCGTGGCGAGGCCGAGGGCACAGGGGCAGGCGATGATGAGCACGGCGACGGCATTGACCAGCGCATGCGCCAGACGAGGCTGCGGTCCCGAGAGGCTCCAGGCAATGAAAGCGAGGGCGGACACGGCAATGACAGCCGGAACAAACCAAGCAGCGACGCGATCGGCGAGGCGCTGAATGGGAGCGCGGCTGCGCTGGGCCTGGCTGACGAGCTGAACGATTTGTGCCAGCAGAGTCTCGCCGCCAACGTGCTCGGCGCGCATGAGAAAAGAGCCAGTGCCATTGACCGTGGCACCGATGACGCGGCTGCCGGGCTGCTTCTCGACGGGGATGGCTTCCCCGGAAATCATGGATTCGTCAATCGAGCTGGAGCCTTCGATGACGGTGCCATCCACTGGAACTTTTTCGCCGGGTCGGACGCGCAGGCGGTCGCCGGGTTGAACCTGTTCGAGGGGAACGTCTTTTTCTGTAACCTCGCCCCCGGGACCAGCCCCGGGACTAGCCCCGGGATCAGCGACGAGGCGCGCGGTTTTCGGGCTGAGGTCGAGCAGTGCGCGGATGGCTGCGCCGGTCCGGCTGCGGGCGCGCAACTCGAGAACCTGGCCGAGCAGAACGAGCGTGGTGATGGAAGCGGCGGCTTCGAAGTAGACGGGCGGAACGCCACCCATATCGCGGAACGACGGAGGAAATGCCTGGGGGAAGACGGTCGCAGCCAGACTGTAGAGATAGGCAACGCCGGTACCCATGGCGATCAGGGTGAACATGTTGGTGGAGCGATGGACGATGGACAGCCATCCCCGCTGGAAGAACGGCCAGCCTCCCCAGAGAACGACGGGGGTGGCGAGCAGACACTCGATCCAGGGGAGCCAGCTTGCGGGAAGAATCCGGTGCACGGGCATGCCAGGGAGCATGTCGGCCATGGCGACGGCGAGAAGCGGAGCGGTCAGGATGAGGCTGATCCAGAAGCGGCGAGACATGTCGCGAAGTTCGGGATTTTCTTCCTCGGCGGCGCGGACAACGCGAGGCTCAAGGGCCATGCCGCAGATGGGGCAGGCGCCGGGGCCGGGGCGGACAATCTCGGGGTGCATGGGGCAGGTGTATTGCGTGCGAGGCTGGGGTGGGGTCTCGGGTTCGAGGGCCATGCCACATTTGGGACACGGGCCAGGACGGGACTGGCGCACCTCAGGGCACATGGGGCAAACATAGGCCATGGCGGCGGGTGCGGGCGGAGCCTGGGCCCGGGTCGAAGGGGCAGGAGCGGCGGCGGGCATGCCCAGCGTGACGAGCCCTCCGGCAGGGGCGACGGGGCGCGCCAGATATTTCTCAGGGTCCGCCTTGAATTTTTCCACACAGTGGGCACAGCAGAAGTGATAGGTCTTTCCGGCATGCTGGTAGCTATGCCTGGCGGTGGCCGGATTGACGGTCATCCCGCAAACGGGGTCTTTGACGGCGGCGGAGTTGGGCGCGTGATCCATATTTGAACCGGTCGTGTTTGAACGAGCCGTATTTGAACGAGCCGGGCCGAAATTTGCTAATCCCTACTATAGATTCCCTAATATAGATTCACGGAGAAGTTCCGGCGATTGTGGGAGCAGTGTTGTATCTTTGAATCACCGAGCGAAGCGGAGGCACAGGCAATGACGCAGATGGAAGTGGCGTACCGGTACGGGGCGACCCCTGGGGAGCGGGAAATGCGGGCGCTCGACAGCATACGCGAGGTCTATGGCGTGCGCCGGGTAAGTTTCAATGAGCGGGAGCGGGTGGTGCGGGTGGAATATGACGCTTCACGGCTGAAGGAGCCGGCGATAGCGGGGTTGCTGCGCAGGGCAGGCGTGGATGTTCAAGAGCTAGTGACAGCCTGAGGCGGCCCAGCTTTATGGGGGAGGAAAATGCAAGGGGCGCCCAAGAGAACCTCTGGCTGAAGCTACTCTCGAGAGCGCCCCGTTGCGCGCCACTTCGTCTGCTGGAGTTGGTTGCATCCTCGCTGCCAAATGGAAAGCGCTGAAAATACTAACCTGCCGGGTGAGAACGGCGGGTAGGAATTGCCCCTTAGGGGGAAAGATTTACCGCTGAGGCGAAACCGCCCGAGGGA
>Ga0335079_10011622_pt1 | contig 10042 bp, 11 predicted proteins | sample Lox_Sample_33_FD_206719 | JGI IMG/M metagenome (GOLD analysis project Ga0335079, IMG submission 206719) | Soil microbial communities from Loxahatchee National Wildlife Refuge, Florida, United States - Lox_Sample_3.3 | ecosystem: Environmental > Terrestrial > Soil > Wetlands | place: USA...
CCGGCGCCACGGCCTCGCACCACCAGGCGGATCTCGCACTCCGCCGCGTCCAGTTTCTGCTTGAGCTGGCTTTCGGAAAAACGCGCCGCCAGCCCGCCGCGGCACACCGCCACGCCCTGCAGGTCGATATCGACCTGGCGCGGATCGAAGGCCACGCCGGCATTGCCCGCGGCGGAAAGGATGCGGCCCCAGTTCGGGTCCGAGCCCGCCACCGCCGTCTTCACCAGCGGCGAATTCGCGATGGCGCGCGCCATCTGCGCGGCGGCTTCGTCGGTGGCCGCGCCCGATATCAGAATCGTGATCAGCTTGCGCGCGCCCTCGCCATCGCGCGCGATGCTGCGCGCCAGTTCCTCCATCACCCCGGCCAGCCCCTCCTCCATCGCAGGCATCTCCTTGGGATCCGGCCGCACCCCGGAGGCCCCGTTGGCCAGCAACAACAGCGTATCGTTGGTGGAGGTGTCGCCGTCCACCGAGATGCGGTTGTAGCTGCGCGCGACTCCGCGGCGCAACATCCGCCGCAGCATCGCAACCGGAATTTGTGCATCGGTCAGCACGAAACCGAGCGTCGTCGCCATGCGCGGGTGGATCATGCCTGAGCCTTTGGTCATGCCCGCGATGCGCACCGTGCCGCGGCGTAGCCGGACTTGCCCGGCCGCTTCCTTGGGAACCGTATCCGTCGTCATCATCGCGCGCGCTACTCCGCCAAAGCCGTCCTCACCGAGACCGGCCACCAACCGCGGCAGCGCCCGGACAACGAGCCTGGCGTCCATCTCCACACCAATCACACCCGTCGAGGCGGGCAGCACCTGCGCAACCGGCAGCCGCAACAGACGCGCCGCGGCCCGGCAGCAGGCCAGCGCCACCGCGTCCCCGGTGCGCGTCGCACAGTTGGCATTGCCCGCATTCACCACGATCGCGCCCGCCAAACCGCGCGACGCCGCCAGGTGGCGCCGGCAAAGCTTCACCGGAGCCGCCAGTACCCGGTTCTGCGTGAATACCGCGGCAGCCGCCGCCGGCAGCCCCGAAACAATCAGCCCCAGGTCGTCCTTCGCAGCTTGGCGTATGCCTGCGTACGTGGCGGCGTAGCGGTAACCCAGCGGCAGTTCCACTTCACGATGCTCCCAAAATGTCATTGTCCGCGATTCGCTGCCCGTTGGCGAACTCCTCGGCCGTGATTCGCTTGCGGCCTTCGAGTTGCACCTCGATCAGCTCCAGCGATCCTTCGCCGCACGCCGCGCGCAACGGGCGGCGCGCCAGGCTGCCGGGCCCGCCCCATCCACCCGCCGCCACGCGCGATTTCCAGATGTGCATCTGCTGGCCGCGAAACCGCGTGTACGCGCCCGGCCAGGGCTGCATGCCGCGCACGCGGTTGTGAATCGCCCGTGCGGGCTGGCGCCAGTCGATCAACCCGTCCTCCTTCTTCAGCAGCGGCGCGTACGTGGCTTGGGACGCATCCTGCTTCTCCGGTTCGATCGCGTCGATCTTCTCCAGGGTCTCGACCAGCAGCGCCGCCCCCGTCGCAGCCAGCCGCGCCCCCAATTCCACTGCCGTCTCCTCCGGTCCAATCGCGGTCTCCGCTTTCCGCAGCATCTCGCCGGTGTCGAGCCCCGCGTCGATCCGCATGATCGTGACGCCCGTGCGCGTCTCGCCGTTGGCGACGGCCCACTGCACCGGCGCCGCCCCACGATATTTCGGCAACAGCGACGCATGCACGTTGAGGATGCCGTGCGGCGGGATATCGATCGCCGCCTGTGGGATGATCTGACCATAGCCGACCACCACCATCGCGTCCGGCTTGAGTCCGGCGAGCGCCGCAACAGCCTCCGGCCGGCGTATGCGCGCGGGCTGGTAGACGGACAGCCCGAACCGCAGCGCCGCCTCTTTCACGGGAGACGCCGTGAGCCGCTGGCCGCGCCCGCTGGGCCGGTCCGGCTGCGTGACCACGCAAGCCACGTCGTGTCCGGCGGCCACAAGACTTTCCAACGTCGGGACCGCGAACGCGGGAGTGCCGAGAAATATGAGATGCATTTAAGTGGCGCAGGCCCTCAGCCTCGGCGCGCACCGCAGGAAGACCCGCCGCGCCGCCCGCTCGCCCGTTTTCCCGCTAACCCGCTCGCCCGTTCCCCCACTCGCCGCTCCCCACTCGCTCACTCGCGCGCTGGCCTGCTCGCCCACCCGCCCGTTCTCCCGCTAACCCGCTCGCCCACTCGCCGCTCGCCCACTCGCCCGCTCCCCGGCCCGCCGCTTCTTGCCCACCTCGGCGGGCTTCGCGCCCCTCACTCCCACTCCCCCGCCTTCACCATCTTGCGCACCTTGCGACGGATCAGGTCGCGCTTCAGCGCGCTGATATGGCTGATGTACAGCTTGCCGTACAAGTGATCGGTCTCATGCTGAAACGCGCGCGCCAGCAGATCTTCGCCCGTCTTCTCGAATGGCTCGCCTTTGGCGTCCTGCGCGCGCACCGTCACACGCTTGCCGCGCTTGACCTGCTCGCGGAATCCCGGAATGCTCAGGCACCCCTCTTCGCCTTCCTGCTTGCCCTCCACGCGTAGAATCCGCGGATTGATGAGCACCAGTTTATCCGCCGGATTCTCGGCGTTCGAAATGTCGATGACCGCGATCTTTCTGGAGAAGCCGATCTGCGGCGCCGCCAGCCCCACCCCCTTCGCCGCGTACATCGATTCGAACATGTCTTCGAGAAACTTGTGCAGGTCGGGGGTATCGAATTCGGTGACCTCCTCCGCTTCCCGCTCCAGCACCGGATTGCCGTACTTCACGATTGGATAGACCATATTTCAGAAATCTCGAACCTGCCTCAAATATCCTTCGAAATTGCGCTTCGTTTCGCCGAGCGAATCGCCGCCGAACTTCTCCAGCAAGGCCTGCGCCAGCACCAGCGCCACCATGGCCTCTCCGATCACGCCGGCTGCCGGAACCACGCAAACATCCGAGCGCTCGTAGGCCGCCAGGGCAGGCTCGCGCGTGGCCAGGTCGACGGATTCGAGCGGCCGCCGCAGCGTCGAGATCGGCTTCAGGAACCCCCGCACCAGCACGTCTTGCCCGTTGGTGATGCCGCCCTCCAGACCGCCGGCGCGATTGGCTCCGCGCGTGAAATTTCGGGCCGCCCGATCGTAGTGGATGGTGTCCTGAACCTGCGAGCCGAAGCTGGCCGCGTTATCCCGCGCGAATCCCACCTCGGCGCCTTTTACCGCCTGGATCGAAACTACCGCCTGCGCCAGCCGTCCGTCCAGGCGCGCATCCCACGTGGTATGCGATCCCAGGCCGGGAGGCACGCCGTGTGCGATCACCTCAAAAACACCGCCCACCGTATCGCCCGTGCGATACGCCTGGTCCACCACTTCTTTCATGCGCGCTTCGGTCGCGGCATCCACGCAGCCCAGCAGAATTTCTTTCCTCTCGCGCAGGGCCGCGACTTCGTCCCACGCCGCGTTTCTCTCCAGACGGACCCCGCCGGTAGCGATTACATGGCTGGCGATCTGGATGCCAAACTCGCGCAGCAGCGCCTTCGAGATCGCACCCAGGGCCACTCGCGCCGCGGTTTCGCGGGCACTGGCGCGCTCCAGGATGTATCGCGCATCCTGGAAATTGTACTTGATGGCGCCCGCCAGGTCCGCGTGTCCCGGCCGCGGCCGTGTCACCGGCTTCTTCTTATCTTCGGCGCCATCCATGTCCTCCACCGGCAGCGCCTCGGTCCAATTCTGCCAGTCCTTGTTCCGGATCAGAATGGCGACCGGCGAGCCAATCGTGTGCGAGTGCCGGACGCCGGCCACAATCTCCGCGCGGTCGCTTTCAATCTTCATGCGCCCGCCGCGGCCATACCCCTGCTGCCGCCGCCAAAGCTCGTGATTTACGGTGTCGAGGGAGATCGGTACGCCGGCGGGGAGTCCTGTGAGGGTGGCCACCAGGCACTCGCCGTGCGACTCACCGGCGGTTTCAAATCGCAGCATTCGCCAAGAATCTTAATGTTATCAATTCCTTGGCGTTTGCGCCGCCCACGCCGCGCGGCGCGCCGCGAATTTTCCCCGTCTGCCTCAAACCGCGTGGCTGCGCGATTCAATCGGAGCCAGCGCGTCCCGGCGCTCCGAGGGGTGTGGGCAGTGCCGGCCTGCCCGCACAAGCGTGTAGAAAATCACTAGTCCGAGCGCCCACAAGACCACCAACAGTGTAAAAATGGTGCCGAGCATCGTTGCCTCCTAGGGTTTGCAACCCGGCGGATTGTCGTTTGTTGTGAAGATTGCAACTGGTCTGCCAAATTGTGCTAAAGTGACCCAAGACTCCTCGAAGCGGAGCATGGCTCAGACCGCAACCATAAGCTGGGCGGAGCGAACCGCGCCGCGCACCGCAGCCGTTCCCTGGCATATCTGGACTTGTGTCATCGCCATCACGTCCGCCTCTATGGGCGGCATCTGGGATATTTCCTGGCATAAGAGCATTGGCCGCGACACCTTCTGGACTGCCCCGCACATGTTGATCTATTTATGCGGTATTCTGGCGGGGATTTCGTGCGGGTACCTGATCCTGTCCTCCTCCTTCGGCCGCTCCGCGCAATCGCAGGCGGGCTCGGTGCGGATCTGGGGCTTCCGCGGTCCCCTCGGAGCCTTCGTGTGCGCGTGGGGCGGCGTCGCCATGATTGCTTCGGCGCCCTTCGATAACTGGTGGCACGCCGCTTACGGGTTGGACGTGACGGTCCTCAGCCCCCCGCACGTATTGCTGATCTGCGGAATCCTGGTGATCCGCGTTGGAACGCTGCTCATGATCCTCGGTTGCCTGAGCCATGCCGAAGGCTCCCAGCGCGTCAAATTGCACGCGCTCATGCTGTACACTTACGCGTTCCTGCTGGTCACTTCGTTCGGCATTTTTCAGGAATTCCTGCTGCGCAATTATATGCACAGCGGGCTGTTTTACCTGCTGATGTCGCTGGGGCCGTGCTTCTTTCTGGCGGGGCTCTACCAAATGTCGGATTACCGCTGGGCGGGCGCCGCGGTCACGGGCATCTACACGATCCTCAACCTCTTGTATGTCTGGATTCTGCCGCTGTTCCCGGCGGAGCCCAAGCTCGGTCCCGTCTTCCAGCAGGTGACCCGGTTCGTGCCGCCCGATTTTCCGATCCTGGTGATCGTTCCCGCGTTCCTTCTGGATCTGACGCGGCCCTGGTGGAGCCGATGCGGCTACTGGGCCCGGGCGCCCCGCATCTCTTTGATCTTCGTCGGGGCGCTCGCGGCCGTACAGTGGCCGTTAGCCGATTTCCTGATGACGCCCGCGGCGCGCAACTGGGTTTTCGGTTCGCAGTACTTTCCCTTCTTCGTCCCCAGCACGTCCGACTGGGTGCGCAACGTCTTCACGCAAGTGGAGCCGGGCGCCCGCCAGTTCTGGATCCGCATCTTGCTGGCGGTGGTGTTGGGCGCGATGACGGCGCGCGCCGGCTTTTCCTGGGGCGGCTGGATGCGCAAGGTGCGGCGCTAGCAGCGGCTGCCTCGGGGCGCTGCGCCAAACTTCAGTCCGCCGCCCGGAGCGGAAGCTGGCGCCCCAACCACGTCAGATGCTGCGGACGCCCATGGCCACGATATCGTCCACCTGCATGGCTTCCTTCACCACGAAAGGCTCGCCGTATCGTGCGCCGATCAGGTTCCCGTAGAATCTGGCGATCGCCGCGAGCCGTTCGCGGATTTCCTGTTCCTGGGGAAACAAATCGCTGCCCTCGCCCCGCGCGCCATACTGCGATTCATAGCTCAACAACGCCGCCATGCGGGCTTCGAACTGCGCGCTGATGTCCACCACGAACGATGGCGTCACATTGGCGTACAGCGAAGAATAGATCACCTTCTGCGGACGGTGCGGTGCGGAGTATTCATCCAGCTTCTTTAGCCCCGCCAGAAAGCACGCTTCGTAGCCCAGTTCCGCGGCGCGGTAGTGGTCCGGATGGCGCGCCTCCCAATAGGGCAGGATCACCACGCGCGGGCGCAGCTCGCGGATCTTGACCGCCAGCGTCATGCGCGCGCCGATGTCGTTTTCGAGGCGCGCATCCGGGAACCGCATGTTGCCGCGCCATTGCAAACGCAAGTGCCGCGCGGCCAGATCGGCTTCGGCCAGGCGCTGCTCGGGAGTCCCGCGCGTTCCCATGTCGCCGGCCGTCAGGTCCAGCGCGCCCGTGCCGTAACCCTTCTCGGCCATGCGGATCAGCGTTCCGCCGCAAGTCTGCTCGATATCGTCGGGATGCGCCGCGATTGCCAGAACGTCCAGGTTCACGGCCGGGCCCCCAGCTTCTTCAGGAAATCGTCCATGTCTACCCGATATTGGAACGCCTTGCGCCCGTCTATGGCGATCACCGGCACTTCCTCGTTGTACAAGGCCAGCCACTCCGGATGAAGGTCGATGTCGATCTCTTCCAGGTCGAACGGGGCCCGTTTGCGGGCCGATGCCAGCGCCTGTTTGGCCTCCTCGCAAAGACCGCAGCCGGCGCGCGTATAGAGCGTGACCCTGGGCATCACCAGTTGTAACCGCGGGGGCGGGTATAGCGTTCCCGCGTGGCCATGAGCTTGATCAATAACATGCCCGCCAGGAAGCCGCCTACATGCGCGAAAAATGCGACGCCGCCTTCGGAAACATGTGTGCGCGCGATGGATCCCAGGCCGCTGAACAACTGGATGATGAACCAATACGCCAGCATGACCGGCGCCGGAATCTCGATGGTCGTGATGAAGAAGAGAATGAAGACCAGCGTGAGAATGCGCGACCGCGGAAACTTGATCAGGTAAGCTCCCATGACGCCGGCGATGGCGCCGCTGGCGCCCACCATGGGAACAGTCGAATAGGGGCTCGAAATCACTTGCCCGAGCGCCGCCGCGACTCCGCAAAGCAGGTAGAACGCCAGGTACTTCGTGTGGCCCAGCAGATCTTCGATATTGTCTCCGAAGATCCAGAGGAACCACATATTGCCCAGCACGTGCATCCAGCCGCCGTGCAGGAACATGGAGGTCAGAATGGAGCTCAGCCGCAAATGGTCCGGCACCAGCCCAAAGTATTCGATCAAGGCGTTGCGCGTTTCCGGGCCCAGGGAGAACTCGAACAGGAAGACCAGCAGATTCGCGGCGATCAACGCAATCGTCACCACCGGCCGCGTATAACTGGGCTGCGTGTCCTTGAGCGGGAACATTTAGATGGTGGGGGCCGCGCGGCCGATGCGCGCCTGCATATCCGGATGTGCGCGGCGGGGCGCCCGTTGCATCAGGGACCGGACCTCGGACGCGCCGCAAATTCCGCCGCGCGCGCCCAGCGCCGTGCAGTTGAGCGCCGCCATGGCGTTCGAAAAATCCAGAGCCTCTTCCAGGCGCATGCCCTGCAAGACAGAATAGCAAAACGCGCCGTGGAAAATGTCCCCGGCCCCGGTAGTATCCACGCAGTTCACCACGAAGGCCGGCGAGTATAGAAAGCGTCCGCCGGCCAGCGCCAGCGCGCCGTGCGCTCCCAAGGTCATGGCGGCCACCCGCATGCCGTATTCCCGCTGGATCATTTCCAGCGCGCGGAACGGGTCGCGCTCGTTGGTCCACTGGGCCGGAAAGTCGGAGCTGGCGATGAGGTAATCGACGTGCGGCAAAACGCGGTCGAAGCCATGGTAGATCGTATCGACGTCCACGGTCACGGGGATCCCGGCTGTGTGCGCGATGTGCGCGGCGTGCGCCACCGCGGGCGTGTCGTGTCCATCGATGTGCAGCAGGCGCGCGCACAGGATCTGCTCCGGCTGGATTTCGGCGGGATCGATGCGCAGGCATTCGGGCCGCGACCAAAGTACGGTGCGCTCTCCTGTGCCGCGGTCGATGATGATGTAGGCCGACTGATTGGGGCAGCCGGCGCGCCGCTGCACGTGATCCAGGTTGATGCCCGCTTCGCGCAGGCTCTCCAGTTGGATGCGGCCGCGTTCGTCGTCGCCGATCGTGCCGATGTACTTGGTGCGCAAGCCCAGGAGCGCGCAGGCGGCCATGGCGCTGGCTACCTGGCCCCCGGGACTGACGACCTCCTCCTCGAAGGGAACCTTGCCGGCATACGCGGGGAACCGGGGGACCACCAGCAGGGTGTCGGTCGCGTTCAGACCGACCCCGACCACGTCGAATTCAGGGACCACGAATTCATTGTGACACGCGGATGCGGGAGCCACGCTCCACTGCTATGCTGATTCCGAACCGCCTGCTGACGCGCGCCTAAGTTAGGGGGCGGTTGCCTTGCGCGGGGGAGATGCATGCTCTACATGATCGTCGAGCGTTTCAAAAACCAAGATGCCGCAGCCGTGTATCGCCGGTTTCGCGACCGCGGCCGGATGGCGCCGGAGGGACTGGTCTACGTATCGAGCTGGGTCGCCGACAATCTCGAACTGTGTTATCAGTTGATGGAAACTCCGGACCGCACGTTGATCGAGGAATGGATGGCGAACTGGAGCGACCTGGTCGATTTCGAGGTGCACCCGGTAATCCCGTCGAAAGAGGCGGCCGGGAGGATCGCGCCGCGATTGTAGATCTCTTTCCGGCGCGCGGGACGGCCGCCGGCGCCCTATTTCTGCCCGATTTCGTAGACGAAGATGTTGTGCATCACCCCGCCGGCGGTGATGGGCACGATGCCGGAGGGCGTCCAGCCTTGGATCTCGAAATCGTTTGAAACCACGCGCGCGCCCGGCTTCAGGTACTTTTCCAGGTTCGGACGCAGGCGTTCATTGGAGCTGGTCAGAAGATAGAGCGTCACCACGTCGGCCGCGCTCAGGTCCACTTTGAGCAGGTTCCCGTGAATCAGCGTGATGCGATCCTCCAGGCCAAGCGCCTTGATGCGGGCCTGCGTCGACTTGCAGAGATCCGCGCGCAGCTCCACGCCCACGGCGCGGGCATGAAACCTTTGCGCCGCCCGAATCACGATGCGCCCGTCGCCGCTGCCCAGATCGTAGACCATCTCGCCGGGCTTCACACGGGCCGCCTCCAGCATACGATCCACCACCACTTCCGGACTGGGGATGTAAGGCGCCAGGTTGTCTTTGCTGAACTGTTGGGAATAGCCGGGAGTTCCGGCTGCCAGCGCCAGAAGCAGGGCCGCGGAAAGTGGTAGATCCCGCATTCGTTAATGGGAAGCTGCGGTCGCCGCACGCTTCGCCAATTTCAATTTTACTATACGGGACATGATATCGCCCCACGCGTTCCACAGATCGCGCGGCCGGCTGATGGTGTATTCGACTCCCTTGAGGTATTTCACGGCGTTGCCGATGGCGTCCCGCCACGGAATGGTCTGCGGGTTCAGGTTGTAGTTCATGTAGAAGACCGGATATTCCACGTCTCCGACTTCTTTCAACGACTCCTGGGGAACGCCATCGTTCAACAGCGCCTTGGGCCCGGCGAAGATCACCGCATCCGGGTGATCCTGCGTTTTCAGTTCCTGCGTGATCAGTCCGGTGAGAAACTCCGTTTCGCCGCGCTTCACGCTGAGCCGCTTGATATCCACCGTTCCCAGATTCAATGCGTTCAGGGATTCGCCGAGCGCCGGGAAATTGATTTGGGACGAATTGTCCTGCCGGTAGATGACCCGCTGCTCCTGGAGATTGAAGGCGACGATCGAGAACTTCCCGATGCGCGGCTCGCGCGCGATGCTGCGCAGAATGGAAACCAGCGCGTTCATGTCCAGGGGCTGCAAGGTAGCCGATGCGGAGTCCTGGGGCGCGAAATTGACGATGACCTTCACATTCAGGGGAGCGCCGCGCAGCACGCGCGCCACGGGCGGCTCATCCTTAAAGGGCTGGTGATCGGCGATCTGCACGGCGTGCGGCGGAATCTCCAGGGTCACCTGCTTGTCCTTGGGCGGCAGGTTGGCATCGACGTCGAAGTACGCGGAGCACACCCGCTCGGCGTGATCGCGCATCAGCCAGTCCACGTGATATTGGCCCTCGCCCAGATCGAAGCTGCCCTGCAAATAGGCATCGCCCTTGGCATTCTCCTCGATTTCCGGCACGGTCACGCGCTGGGACATGTAAACCGTCTGGTCCCGATGGTCG
>Ga0335079_10011626_pt1 | contig 10040 bp, 9 predicted proteins | sample Lox_Sample_33_FD_206719 | JGI IMG/M metagenome (GOLD analysis project Ga0335079, IMG submission 206719) | Soil microbial communities from Loxahatchee National Wildlife Refuge, Florida, United States - Lox_Sample_3.3 | ecosystem: Environmental > Terrestrial > Soil > Wetlands | place: USA: Florida...
TAGCCTCATGCAAGGATTTGGTTGTCCACTCCATGCGAGCGGCGAAATCGTTCTGGAAGTCGTCTCTCCAGCGCCAGAGGGTGGCTTTGAAGTCCTTGAATGATTTGTCGCCACGGCGTGTAGCGCGTCCGTAGTCGCCCGCGGCGGGCGGGTTGTACTCGTCGACCGCGTTTGTCCAAATGGGGCGGGTCTCGGGTTCGATCGGGATGCCGCCAAGGAATGTCTTCGGATCGGCGACGGGAACATCGGGCCTATACAGTTCGTAGCGTCCACCCCACCCACCCCACTCGGGATGATTCGGATCGCCGAGGCCGTTGGGGATCAGGGCAAGCCAGGACGGAGTGTCGCCCTCCATCCCGTACGCGACGTCGGGATATGCGGCGCCCAGTGGCCCGTGACCTTGCTGAATGTGTTCCGCCAACCACCTGTTGCTAATGGTCGCGTTATCGATGCCGGGGATAAAGGCATTGATGCCGGTCCACGTGGCGGAGGCGTAATTGCCGCCAGGAGAGACTATGTAGAAGAGCTTGGGAAAGTTCTTGCGAATCCATGGGCCGCTGTCGTCCTGATCCGAGATTGTGTAGACCCTAAGTTTGGCGATCAGACGATCTATTTCTTCCGCGGATTTTGAGGCACGTAACTTGTGTAGGGCCTGCGCGAGAGTATTGGCGCCTCCCCAGACTGTGATCCAGAGTGGGCGGTCATCGTGTTTCTCGAGACACTGAATAATCCACTCGGAGCCGTCTGAATCTTTGCCGGCACCAACTCCTTTCATGCCGTATTCACGTATGCCGCTTTTCACAAGCGCGGCGAGGGTGGTGGGACTGGGAAAGTTCGGATCATGCTTGAGCAGATTGGCGTAAACCTCGGAGTAGGCGCGGATGACGTTATGGATTAACTCCGGCGAAACGGAAGTTCTCTTCCATGTAGAAGTAGTTGCGATTAAGCCCTGGATATCGATGGCATCCGAGTACAGAAGCAGGCGAACCATGCTTTCGGTGTCGTCCACTTCGGCACCAATGTCGGTGAGTACAATCATGCGGTGTGGTTTGCTCGCCTGTGTGGAATTTTGGACTGAAGCGTTGGTGGATGAGGCAAATGTGGGCAGGTAGCCGGCGAATCCGAAGCCCAGGAGAACAATGCCCAAAATCGCGGTGCGAGCTGACATGGCGTGATTATCGTGCATTTCAAGCGCCATGGCATTGGCTAAGTATCGTCTCTGATCGCAATGACCCTTGACAGAAAGGCATTGTGGACCTGCCCTCATGCCTCCTATATGCTTGCGCGATCCGTGTGCGAGCGCAGCAGTCCGTGGAGATTGAAAGGAGTGAATGCAATGGCTTCCTTGTCTGATGAAACCGTCAGGCAGTTATTGAACGGCCGATATATCGCGTCTTTCGCGACGCGCAACCCAAATGGTTCCATCCACGTGGTCGCAGTGTGGTTCTGGTTCGATGGGACGAATGTCTTTGTGGCAACCTCCTCGCGCAGTCGTAAAGCTCGAAATCTGCAGGTGAACCCCGCGGTGTCGATGATGATTGATTCGCGCGACCCGGCGGCCTCGTTTGGAGTAACTCTGTCAGGCGACGCCCAATTGCTTACCGGCGAGGCATCACGGAAACACAATGCGGAGATTCATCGCAAGTACCTGAGTGAAGCGGCTCTGGCCGACTCGCGGGTGGGGCCCGTGTTTGCTGGATGGGATGACGTTACGGTCAAGCTCGCGCCGGCATCTGTCATCGCGTGGGATATGCGACAAGCCGACCAGCAAGTGTTTGGCGGTGCATTCAAGCAGAATCCAACGTATCTCTTGCCAGTCGAACGCTAGTTTGTGGTCCAGCCGATACGTAATCAAACGCAAAGGTCGAAGCCTCGTTCAATATTAGTACGGCTTTTCGACGTGGTCGATGATGAGCACATCCGCGGAGGCGGCGCTGGAATCGATCCGTAGCGTAATCTTGCGGACGCGATGACAGCGAAGGTGAAAACTCTCCGACAGAAGTTTCTGGACCATATATCTCCACTGCTCTTCGGTGGGATCCTTCTTGCCGTCTGATTGCGCCGTCACGTCGAATTTTTCGTTCTCGACCCAAGCCGGGGCTTCCACTCGATTGGAATGCGGCCCATACGCAAAAGAAATCAGTTCGCTTAAGGAGATATTCGTTGCTTCGAAGCGATCTCCTTTGGCGTGGAAAGTACGTCCTACAGATCCAGGCCTTGCAGGCTTGATAGTGCCCATCGCATACAAAGGATGACGCTCGATGGCCGACGCGACGGAGAGAAGTCCAACCGACAGCAAGAATACGGATGCGACGAAGAATCTGATCGAGGAGTTTGAACCTCTATGGGAGCTTGCAACTCTGCGATATCTGGTCGACGCACTGAGAATAACGACTGCTGCTGATAACACAATAAGAGACACGTGTGCAGTTGGAACGTGAAGAAAGAATGAGTGCACGACTCCCTCCGGGGGATCTCACTGCGTTTACATAATGACGTGCGAAGAGTGCGAAACGTTAACCAATGGGCAGAATATTTCGACTTGGGTTTATTCAGATTGATCGTTGCCGCCGACCATGGCGACGAATGTCTTGTTTCTTTGTGGGGAAGGAACGCGGATGTATCAGACTCGCATGTTGCAGGAGGCGCGCGATGGCACGAGTACGAGCGCTGAAAGTTGTGCGGGCGATCGTCGGTCTGTCGTTCTTCGCTGCGATCTATCCGGCGTCGTAGATTGACTTGCGGAGTAAAATCGACTCTCCACCTGCGAGGCCGCGCACATGCAGGCTCGACTTCCGTTCGTCGCTCTCTTATTGGTTGCGTCATTCGCGTTGGTTGCTTTCGCACAACAATCATCCCAATCTGGCACTTCTATGTCCGATCGCGAAAAAGCCGGGCTCCACGGCCCGGTGAAAACCATGCGCACCGAGCAGACTTTTTCCGCTCCCGACGGCCACGAACTTCATACTTCCACGATGACGCTTTACGCCCCTGATGGCAGAACGCTGGAAGTACGAATACAGCAATCCGACGGCTCGGAATGGGTGACGAGTCATACCTACGATTCGAACGGACGTCTGCTGAGAATAGCCAATGGCAAGGCGAATTCTGCTCCCGCTACCGAAACGAATTATTCATACGACGAATCAGGGCGAATGGTCGGAATGAACTTGAGCGGCGACACCAAGTTTCCTTTTCCCAGTCAGGTTCGCGTGCAATATGACGACAAGGGACGCAAGTCGGTGATCGAGACGTACGATTCGAAGCCGCTGCCCAAGGACGTTGCTTATGGTGGAGGTTGGGAAGGGGGTGAACTGGGATTCGCTCCATATCCCGGCGGCAGCCTTACTACGCAGTACAACGAGGAAGGCGTGGCGACTGGCGCGGAGCTTCGCGACCCTGAGGGAAAGATTGCAGGCAAGATCTCTCGCAAATTCGATTCAGAAGGCCGCGTTCTTGCAGAAGCACAATCTGCCACGTCATCTCCTATCGATCTTCCGGAGGACGTTCGGTCTCAGTTGAGCCCGGAACAGATTAGGGCAATGAGTACGCTTACCGCAGGCATGTCGAATCGATCGATCTCGTATTCTTATGATTCGCGTGGTCGAGTTATCGAACAGCGGACGTCAGGCGGAGTGACAGGCGAAATAACAACCGCCACTACGTACAACGATAACGGGGACAAGGCTACAGAACGAACGACGACGGTTCAGAATCCCGAAATCGGCAGACAATACATTTTGACCGAGTCTGGCGCCGTACTCCCCGAGGGAGCGCCTCCTCAGGCTCAAACTCCGAGCATTTACGAAACGCGGCACACCTACGAATACGACGCGCATGGGAATTGGACCGAGCAGACGAGGGTGGGTCGCTCAGATCCAGAAGGCGCATTCGGACCTGCCACGGTTGTTCGGCGCAAGATCACGTATTACTAAGTCTGCGCTTGGCTGGACGATGTTGGCAGACCGTGAGCAACGTGAATATCTCTATCGAAGTAACCAGGTGCGCCGCGGTTGCAAGATCCGGCCTGTCTGCCATGGTGCGGTGTACCACAGGGGCTAAAGCCCCGCCCAACGAGTACGCTAGCGGCACGGCTCAAGCCGTGCCCTTCCACTGTGGTCAAGCCCTGGTGGGGCTCTCAACTCGGTCCGAAGTAACCGTCTTAGGGGGACTTTGGGAGTGTTGACAACTTGCGGTTTCGGCTTTTTGAACAGGCTTGACGTTACTTCAGTAGCATCCCTATGAAAAATAAAGAACTTACGATGGGAACTCCTTGAGGGCCACCGGAGTCTATGTCAGATGTAGGCATTGGCCGCGCCAGTAGGAAGAACGAACTCGGCCAGGTTGTGAAAATAGAGGCGCGGTGGGGTGGAAAATCCTATAATCAGGGGACGCCGAAATGGCGGGAGCAACCACCTTGGGAGATCTGGCGAGCGCATTAGGGGTTCGGTCGCAGGAAGAATCGGCGATCGTAGCCGAGTTAAAGGCCGGCTCAGAAGCAGCCTACGCCTGGCTGATCGGAGAGTTCCAGCAGCCGGTCTATGGGCTGGTGTACCGGATCGTCAATGATCCAGCGGATGCCGCGGATACCACCCAGGAAGTGTTCCTGAAAGTGTTCCGCGGGATGAAGCAATTCCACGGCGAGTCGAGTTTGAAGACGTGGATTTACCGCATCGCGCTGCACGAAGCCGCGAACCGGAGACGGTGGTGGTTCCGCCACAAGGCGAAAGAGACTTCGATCGAGCCTGTCGATCCAGACATTCCGGGCGGCCCCGAACACGCAGTACAAATGGCGTTGACCGATCACGCAGATTCTCCCTTTGAAAGCGTGGCGCATCGCGAGGTACAGCGGCGGGTTGAAGAAGAATTGAAGAAGGTTCCAGAGCCGTATCGCACGGCACTGGTCCTGCGGGACCTGGAAGACATGTCCTACGAAGAGATCGCCGAGGTGCTGGAGATTTCGCTGGGAACAGTGAAGTCGCGGCTGACTCGCGGCAGAGAAGCATTGCGACAACGGCTGGCGCCCTATGTGCGCGAAGTCGGAGATGAACTGGGGTTGACTGCTCCACCAGAGGAGCGGTCGCACGGGTCTGCAGGGGGTAGAAGGGTTGAGGTGATGCCATGACCGGCACGGGCACAGGAATGAAAATGAGACTGCAGTGCCCCGACGCGAAGCGTCTGTTCTCGCCGTATCTGGATGGGGCTGTGACGGGCGCGGAGATGCTCGCGCTGCAGGATCATCTGGCGGATTGCCAGAATTGCCAGGGAGAGTATCAGGGGCTACGGCGCACGCAGCAATTGCTGATGAGCGTGGCACGTCCGAAAGCTCCGGCGGATCTGGGCCTGAAGCTTCGGCTGGCGATTTCGAAGGAGACAGAATCGGCGCGGCGCGGACGCATCGAGGGCCTCAAGGTGCGTTTGGAGAATGCGCTGGAAGCTTTCATGGTTCCTGTAACGGCGGGCTTCCTGAGCGCGCTGATTATTTTCGGAATCGCGATGGTGTATTTCGTGGCTCCATCCTCGCTGAAAGCGGATAACGATGTGCCGCTCGTGATGGTGAACACTGCGGCCGAAATGCAGCCCAGTTCGATCGGCATCAATATGGAGACGATCGGCGACGATTCGCTGGTGATCGAAGCATACGTCGACGCAAATGGCCGCGTGCAGGATTACCGAATCCTGTCGGACCCCGACGGATCGAAGCAATTGCCGCCGCAGGTCAAAAGCATGCTGCTGGACTTCATGACGTTCACGACATATCGTCCAGCACTGTCGATGGGACGTCCGACAGCGAGCCGGGCGGTATTGTCGTTTTCGAGGATTAGCGTGAAAGGATAGTACTCAGTACCGAGTACCGAGTTTTATCCCACCCTTCGGGTGGGATTTTTCTTTTTGCTTCGGCCCTTCAGGTTTTGCCCCCTACTTCCATCAACCACTGAGGACACTAGGAAATTTAGGCAGCGTCTTTCACCGTGCTTGGATCAAGGAATGCTTGGAGAGAATACTTGGCCATCAAGTGGAGTTTGTCGCCGACGTCGAGCATATCGGGAAGAACCATGCTGATGTCCACCGCCAACAGATTCTCTTGCGTGCAGCTGGCAATCACACGGTGCATGATGCGCGCTTCCTCGAGGAGCATGGTGGGAGAGTATCCCTGCTCGCGCCTTTTCTTGCCGTGTTTCGCGGCGGCGGACTGGGACGCAGGCTCGATGCCGAAACCTCTCATTTGAGGGCGCACAAGTTCGTCGAGCATTGCCGGCAGGTGATCGATGCGCTCCTTGCGGCTGATGATCACCTGAGCCAGCTCAGGGTTGCATTCGACCGCGTGACACCACCGTTCGATGATGGCTTCCCTGTTCTGAGTGATGATCTGGGAAAGCCGCTGGGTCAGCACAGCGGGAAACGTCCGGGTGCGGTTGAGGTTTTCGCGAATCCGGGAGAGGACCTTTTCGGGGTCAGCCGGCTTAGTGAGGAAATCGTCGACCTGTTCGTGGATGGCCCGGAGGGCGGCCTGGAATGCGGGATACCCGGTGAGGATGAAGGTGACGGCCTTCGGTTGGGTCCGCCGCATGGCGCTCACCACGGTAAATCCGTCGCCCGGACTCCCGATGTTGAGGTCGGCGATGAGGACGTCGAATTTCTCCTTCGTGATCAGGACCAAGGCTTCGGGGACGCTGGCGGCGATAAGCACTTCAAAACCTTCAGTTTGCAGGATCGCGGACCACATATCGCGCAGGTCGGCATCGTCGTCGACAAAGAGAATACGGACAGTTGCTGGCATGGCTTGAAGATGAGTTCGCCAGCGGTTGTGTTGCTCAAAAAAATCGAGCCTAACCCTGTGCAAAATATAGGTCAGAGGGCGCCAGAGATCGTGCAGTACTTGTTGACAGAGGCTTGAACCTGAGATACGCTTTTTGCCCATGGTGGGAGGGGTTGCAGCGGTCCAGGGTTCTCACCGTTGCGTATTTTCCTCAGCCAGCTACTTCCGCAAATCGATCTCCCAGCCACGTCGTTCCGCAATCATTCGGAACCGCCGCTTCGATTTGTGCGGCAATAGTTGTGTCTCGTTCCATTGATCTTATGTTTCTCGGGACGTCCTCCATAAAAAGAGGAACTTGTGATTCCATCCCGGGTTGTATACGGAGCGGGATTCGGTGTGAAGAGCGGGAGTATTCCGCGCGATTGAAATTGGAGATGCCGAGCCGAAGAATAAGATTGGCTTTTCCGGCGTCCGAGCGGGCAGCAAATGCAGTTCTGAAAAATGTTCTCTTGAAATTGGGCCCAACGCGGTATTCTTCGCGCACTCCCCCCTCCGCGAAGGTTAAGAAATCTGTCGTACCACAAGAAGAAAAATCGAGGAGCGTGTATGAAACGCTGTTTTGTACCCATCGCGCTTTGCCTGCTGGCAGGGCTTTGTTTGCTTGCAGTCCCTTCGCGCTACGTTAAAAAGGCTGAGGCAGTGTGCCCCACCTGCCCACCGCCGCCACCACCACCGCCAGTCGTCGGACAACTTGGCGGGCCGTTGGCCGGATTGACGACTTCAATCACGAATCTCTTTAACGGCGGGTACGGGACCTACGTAATCAAGTGGGACCCGATTCGAGGTCTGGGCCCGGTGTCCACGAAGCCCGGTTGTTTCACCTGCCACGGCGCGGGGACGAATGTATTGACCGGCATAGCCGGGGATACCAGTCCGGTCACGGGTACACGATTTGGCAAGTGGAATTCCGACAATACCTTCAACTATCTCGACGGCAACGGCACTTCGCCGGAGAACGAGGGTGGTCCGGTGCTGCACGGACTTTCCAACGCCGCGTTCGGCACTCTGCCTGGCTGCAACCAGATGAAGATTGCGTCGAACGGAGCAACAGAGTCCGGTACAACCGTGACGATCACCACGACGACGGCTCACCTGTTCAAGACGGGGCAAGAAGTGCAAGTGCTAGCAGTGGGCGTGTCCGGGTATAACGGCCAGTTTCCAATTTTGAGCACGCCGACGTCGACGACGTTCACCTACACGGCACCGACATCTGGACTTGCCGCATCTGGCGGAGGGACTGCGCAGAACCTGCCGCACGAAGTCGTTCCGGCGGACGCGACCGTTGTGAATACCGTGCGGTCGCCGCAACTGTTCGGTTTTGGATTAATTGACAACATTCCAGATGCTTCGATTCTGGCAAACTCGGGGGTCTCCAAACAATTCGGGATTACCGGCGTCGCCAACATGGTTCCGGACGAGTCGGGAGTCACTCGCCCTGGAAGGTTCGGCCAGAAGCTCGATGCGGCGTCATTGTTCCAATTCACAGCGAATGCAGAGTTCAACGAGTTGGGTATCACGACGAACAGTGGACCGTTCGGCGTTGCAAGCGAATTCAATCCCAACGAGCATCTGCCTCAAGGATTGGCGTATCCGACAGCATGCCAGCCGGACACGAACTCGCCCCAAGACGTGAGCCAGGTCAACATCATCAAGATGACGCAGTTCCAGTCACTGCTGGCTCCGATTCCGCCGCAGCCGCCGACATCGCAAACGACGGCAGGCAAAACCGTATTCGAGAGTACGGGCTGCAACATTTGCCATATGGAGAGCTTTACAACAGCTCAGAACGTTACCCTGCGCACAACGAACGGCAGCAAGACCGCTGTGATCGGGTCGCTTAGCAACGTCACCTTCAGCCCATATTCCGATTTCCTGCTGCATGACATGGGATCTGGCGATTCGGGCGGAATTCCGTTCCAGCCGCACGGCACCGGCCAGGCTTCGCTCACGATGTGGAGAACGTCTCCCCTGTGGGGATTGTCGAACGTCCTGGTGAAATCCGGCGGCCTTATGCACGACAACACTTCGCTGACCATCGACGCCGCAATCCGCAGGCACGGTGGCGAGGCGGCGACAGTGGTATCGAACTACAAGGCGCTCAATTCCACGGATTCGGCGAACCTGCTGGCTTTCCTGGGATCGCTGTAGTTTCGGCTGGTAATTTGAAAACCGCCCCATTCGCGGATGCCGTTCTAGTCTGGCATCCGGAATGGGGCGATTCTTTTTGCGACTGGGGGAGGGAACCTGGCGACTGCCCACGGGGTGATCGTCAGCGCAAGAAGACAGGTTGAACGAGACAACCTGCATTCCGCCATGCCACTCCATTGTGCCTGCCGAGGCAGATTGGAAACAGCATCACACGCTGACGGCCCCCGTGGGCGGTCATAACTGCAATTTGTAATCGCGCTAACTCTTGTTCGTTCCGGCATTCGCAGCTTTTTCTTCTAAATGAAACCAGCGGCGCAGGCTGAATCGAAATCCCTTGTTGGTGGACTCGGACGGCAGGGCGCTATAGAGCGACGCACATTTCCCGCAGGTACAGCGATAGAAAGTAGAAGACGGGAGGGCCAGATGTCCGCAGCTATCGCAGAAGTACCAGTCTCCGCCGCTTTGGTGCGTCATCAGACGAAAACCGCCGTCAACGACGCAATAGGGGCAGCGAACCTCAGGCTCTTTCGCGGGTTCGTGATTTGTCCACCCGATCAAGGCATTGCTTCCGGAACCACAACAGCAAAGGCGACGTCTTCAACTCTTCACTTTGACTTCGGTTTTCGAAAGGCAACTAAAGGGATTCGACTGGACAGCCCGGGAATCATGATAGCAATAATTTTATAACGCAGACGTTATACTTATGCCCGTGAATCCGCCGGGATGGAATACAGTGAATCCTGTACGTTGAGCCAGTTCGATGTACGACACCGGATAGTTCGGTGAGGCTAGAGATGGAGCCTGAAGCGTAACTACGGTGGGAGTTCAGCAGCCTCGGGCGTTGGCGGCGGACTTTCAGTCTCGCAATCTCGACTGGGGTGTAAAAATGACTTGGAAGCTCACTTTGATCGAGCAGGACTAAAACCTTCGTTTCTTGATTGAGGTCACCAGGCCAGGTCGGGCTTTTCTCGCTCCAAGCCTTGCGAGCTGTTTGGGGGATTTGCCGCCATACGATCACAGGCGAGCTCGACCCGGTCCCATGCGTGCAGCAAACGGTCCGCATGTCTGCCCA
>Ga0335079_10011630_pt1 | contig 10040 bp, 4 predicted proteins | sample Lox_Sample_33_FD_206719 | JGI IMG/M metagenome (GOLD analysis project Ga0335079, IMG submission 206719) | Soil microbial communities from Loxahatchee National Wildlife Refuge, Florida, United States - Lox_Sample_3.3 | ecosystem: Environmental > Terrestrial > Soil > Wetlands | place: USA: Florida...
GTCTTCCCGAACGGCTGAAAAACGATGTAGTCGGTGTGATACCATTCGCCCCTGAGTCTCAGCGCTCCCAATCTGAAGGAATCGTTAGATAAAGGGCCGAGCACGCGTTCCCACGGAACCTGCCACGAATATTCCAGTCCCACGCTTTCGGTGTGATTAGGCGCCCGTTGCATCTGATGTCCGGCCAGATCTTGCACCCCCGCCCCCGGATTAGTCCCGTCGGTATTGAACAGGGTGTCGTACTGCGAATGCATTATCGAGATTCCAAGATCGGTGGTGAAATTCTCGAAAGGAATCGCGGTAATCTGGAATTCTCCTCCCCACATCTCGGCCTTTGGCGCGTTGATGACACCCGAAACCGTGCCGGCAGGGGAAGGGAGTTGGGTGAAGATCTGATAGTCCTTAAAGGTATTCCAGTACCCGGCGGCGTCGGCGACTAACCTTCCGTCGAACCACCTTGCTTTCACGCCACCCTCAACCGTATCGACATGTTCCTCTTTATATTGATCGTTACAGCTATTGTAGTAGAAGCCGCCCGCGTTATATCCCTCGGAGTACTTCACGTAGAAATTCAGCGTCTCCGATGGAGCCCATCCCATTCCGACCCGCGGCGTGAGGCCATGCGAGTTGTTCACTTCCTTGATGTCGTAGCAGGTAGCGCCGGGAACATTTAGCGGAGGAGTGAACGGCCCCAGATTGTACGGATCGAGGGTCGGCCCCAGAGTATTTACCTGAAGCGAGAAGGTCTGATGGAGGACCTTTTTGTCATAAGTGTAGCGAACTCCGCCAAACAAACTGAAGTTCCATGGCAGCGGCAGAGTGCCATCGCCGAAAACCGAATAGTCATTGAGGTGTTCTTGTCCGATAAGGCCGAGCTTCAGCGTATTCTCATTGGCATAAATTGGATCGAAAGCACTCGAGTAGTCCTCATGGGTATAGTAGGCGCCGAGCAGCCAGGAAAATTGCTGGTGGGTTTTCCAATAGGGCCAATCAAGGTTTCCGCCAAGGTTTAATTCCTCGCTCACCGCTTTGTCATTGTTGTTGCGGCCGGCGAAGTTCAGCAGTGGCGCGGCCACTCCGATGGCGGGCCATTTGATGCCGCCAAGAGTGTGCTGCTGAAAAGCGGTAATGGATTTGAGCGTCGCCCAGGAAGCGAGATCCCATTTCGCGGTCACATCGTTCTGGGTATTTTCCTGATCGCCCTGATCCGGCCACGCGAATTTACCCTTCCAGGGATTGCTGGTGTTGACATAGCTGCTCGCCGGAATCGGGATCGGCACACCGCGCGAGGTTTGGATGGACGGAGGTCCCATTACGATGTTGGTCGCCAAGCCGTTGACGCCGCCGCCAATCAGCTTCCCGGCTATCAGGTTGTAATCGATCGAGAAGTTTTCAACCGGGTGAAAAGAGAGCGCAAAGCGCCCATCTGCGGCCTGCGTCGGATTCATCGGGCGATCTGTATTTAGGTTTATGATCCATCCGCCATTGCGCTGGAACTCACCCACCAGCCGGAAATCGAGGATACCCTTGATAAGCGGCCCCGAGATAAATCCCTGAGTGAGCGCTTGCCCATAACTTCCAACTCCGCCCTTGACGGCCGCGGTAAGTTCGTCAGTCGGCTTTTGCAGAATGATGTTGACGGCGCCGCCAGTGGCATTGCGCCCGAAGAGAGTGCCTTGCGGTCCTTTGAGAACCTCGATGCGGTCCAAATCGAGTCCCAGGGTAGGAGCTCTGAAAGTTCTGGTCTGATAGACTCCGTTGATATAAGTCGCGATCGGAGCCTCAACCGATCCGGAGGCATCGTCGATTCCAACTCCGCGAATGTACACCTGTTGATCGGCGCCGGTATCCTGCCCGAACTGGAGCCCCGGAACCTGCATCTCCAGATCGCTGAAGTCGTCAATGCCGCGAAACTGAATATTGCTCGCGGTCAGTGCGGTCAGCGCGATCGGGACCTGCTCCGAGAGCTGCTCGCGCTTCTGCGCGGTTACGACGATCTCCTCGACGCCTCCGGTTGGGGTGCCTGCGGCCTGCGCCTGCGGGGTCGCTGCGGCGGCCGGACTCTTTTGCGTAGCCGGCGACGACGATTGCGCGAAACCGGTGCTCGCCGCGCCCATTGCTGCAAGCAGAAGAGCAACAAGAAGCGCGGCGCGGGCGGCCCTCGTGCCTCGGAGGAGTTGTGCCGGCAGCCGGCGACGCGTTTCATCGTTTACGCCAATGACACCCGAACACTCGCGCATACGAGGAGACCTCCGAAGAAATTGACTTTTGCTCAAAACATATCTTTCACGGATTGTCAAACCGAACGGCGGCTGAAAGATTTCGGTGTGCGGGAGGTGCAGGGAATTCAGGGTCTGGCGCAAACCGGCCTCTGGCGTGGCGCGATGTCAGTTAACTAATCGGAGACCGGTTGTCGCGTATCGTTGACTGAATCACATGCGCGCATGTCAAGCTGACCCGGCTGTTTGAGGAAATGTCAAAATGTGGTTGCATTACGTCAGGGCAGGTGCTATCGGCGAGATAGCCACAAACCACATCGTCCAGAGGAGCGAATATGGCCGATTTTGACATTCAGATAAAAGGTGGAACGATTGTCGATGGCACCAGGGTACCGCGCTACCGTGGTGATGTCTGGATTCGCGACGGCAAGGTCGCGCAGATTGGAGGCCGTGCTCCCGGGTTTGCAAAAAAGGTCATCGATGCCGACGGACTGATTGTGGCGCCTGGCTTCGTCGATCTGCATACTCACTACGACGCGCAGATTCGATGGGACCCCTATTGCACCATCTCGGGATGGCATGGAGTTACTTCCGTCGTGCTCGGCAACTGCGGGTTCGGCTTCGTGCCGGTCAAGCCCCACTTCCAGGAGCGCTCGATGCTCACCATGACCCGGACCGAGGCGATCCCCTACGCCTCGATGAAGGCTGGGATGAAGTGGGATTGGGAGACGGTGCCGGAGTATCTCGACTCGCTCGATCGCACCGCGAAAGGCGTCAACTGCATCCAGTACATGCCGACCGCATCGCTGATGATCTATGTGATGGGTCTCGAGGCCGCCAAGACCCGCGAGGGCAACGAGGATGAACGCGCGGAGATGCGTCGCATCCTCAACGAGGGTATGGACGCCGGGCTGTGCGGCTTCTCGATTCAGCGCTTCGGCGTTGACTCCGTGCAGGGCGACTATGATGGCACTCCGATGGTCACGGACACCATGTCCGATGACGATATCTTGAATCTTGCTCAAGTTCTGCGCGAACGCGACGAAGGTTTCATTCAGATTTCGCAACTGAACCTCGAAGACCCCCAAAAGGACCTCCGTTTTGAGGAAAAGCTCGCGGCCGCAGCGCAGCGTCCGGTTTTGCATAACCTGGTTGGCGCGCGCATGAACGATCCCGAGCGGCATCGCGCGCTGCTGAAATGGCTGAAGGAATCGCGCGAGAAGGGCCTCCCGATTTACGGACAGGGTGCGACGCTGCGCGCCAGCTTCGCCTTCACCCTCGAGCATTGGAACTTGTACGATGCGAGTCCGGTCTGGCGGAAGATGACCACGGGTACCAAGGAAGAAAAGATCCGCAAGATGCGCGATCCGGAATTGCGCCGCGCGGCCGAGAAGGAAATTGCCGAGGCCGATCGACGGCTGCTTCTCTCGCAAGGACTCGGCGGGCCGATAACGGGGCTGATCGTGTCCTATTGCAATCGTCAGGAAGAGCTCGAGAAGTACATCGGAATGAGCGTAGGCCAAATCGCGAAGGAGTGGGGCAAGAGCCCGGTCGATACGCTGCTCGACCTTTCCATCGCCGGCGACCTCAACGTGGAATTCTATGGGCCCAACCCGGGATTCAACGCCGAGTACACCTCCGAGGTCATTAACAACTCGCCCTATACCTTCGCCGGCGTGTCCGATGGCGGTGCGCACACCAAGTTTTTCACCGGCGGTGCCTATACGACGGACTTCCTCACCTGGCTGGTGAGAGACGAGCAGAAGGTGACCCTTGAAGAGGCTCACTATCGTCTGTCGGCGCTACCGGCTCATGCTGCGGGATTTCGGGATCGTGGCGTGCTGCGCGAGGGTTCCGCGGCTGACGTGGTGGTCTATGACCTGAAGAATTTGAAAGTCACCCCCGACTGGGTCGGCACGATTGTGAATGACTTCCCCGGCGGCGAGTGGCGGCGCGTGCAACGGGCCGAGGGTTATCGTGCGATCATCGTCAATGGCGAGATGACTTTCGACGAGGGCAAGTGCACCGGAGCCACGCCGGGCAAACTGCTCCGCCACGGCCGCGGATAACGCGCGAAGTCCGCGATCCTGACCAGGTTAGGCGGGAAGGGTTCATTCCAACCCTTCCCGCGTCTTTTGTGGAGCGCGCGTCCCGCGCCTACAGCTCACCGCGCGTCGCGATTTGGCGCCGCCAGCGAGCGCGACGGAGCCGCCGCAGAGTTTGAACTCGAGCGCGAGGCGCTGCCGCCTCTGTCGCGATTCCAATACTTGAAAAATTTGGGGTTGGTCGCGCCTGTGTTGGTCATCGGGCTAACGGCGGAATTTCCGGTGGACGCAGCATCGCTGCCGATCGATCCAATTGCTCCCGAAGGCGGACGTCCCGGTGGTTGGTCTCCGTCGATTGCACCCGACTGATCTCCCCGTGCAAAGGCGTTGGAAGTTATTGGCGCGATTGGAAGCAATGTCATCATCAAAATCGCGAGGGTCGCTGTAAACCTTTTCATTTTTGCTGTCTCCTTGGGAATGACTCGCCATATGATCGACGGCTCCGGCAACGAGCCGATTCAAACGGAGAGAACCGCACTGCGAACCTTGCCGATGGTTTAATGTATAAACGCGGCTGTGCTGATGAAGTAGGCCATCTGCATTCGCGCGGCCGCTTGAGACTCGCCAGGTAGTACGGCTAGTAACACCAGGCTTTATTGCGCCACGACCGAGGCCTCCTGTAAAATCTGCCAGCGAGCGTGATTTCTATGCGTAAACGACGGACGAAAACCACCTCCGAGGGAATACTGTTTCGTGCTGCGGCAAACCCTTTGCGAGGCCGTCGCGGTATCATTGTAAACACACTGCGATATCTGATTCAGGAGAAAGGTTACGCGGACGTTACGATTACCGATCTGGCCAAGCGCTCAGGGATGTCCGTCAGTCACTTTCTGTATTATTTCCCAAGCCGCGAGGCGGTGCTCGAGGAACTGTGCCAACAGATGTTGACCAGTTTTTTTCTTCACGTGAATTCCCATCGCGACGACGCTCCGGAGCATCGCATGGAGCATCTGGTGCGGCTCATCTTCACCAAGGGAACCTTTCCTCGCTCCGAGTTTGGTTTCATGGTCGAGATCCTCGCACTGTCGATGCACCATCCTCGGGTCCGCAAGTTGCTCGACGAATACACCGTCTGGATGAATGATTATCTGCTAGACCTTTTTCGCCACGTGCCCCGCGCTCCGGGCCTGTCAGCGGAAGACGCGGCCACCATTGCCGCCGCCATCTGGGGAGGCTTGCTCCACAACGCGTTGTTTGACAAGAACCTGAAAGATGACCGGGCGCGCGCGCTTTTTCGTCAGATGCTGTTCAGCCTCGCGGGAATGAATCCCGAGCCTCGCCGTCAAACCAGGCGCTTAGGTTCGCGCAACGGGGCGGGAGGAATCCCCATGGTTGCGATATGGCCTTCGTCAAAGCTCGGCGCCCGCGGCATGGCTTCCTCACGCCACTCCTCGCTGTCCTGAAGTAAGTTCAGCACCTCGATAGGGGGGCCGAGCGACCACATTCGCTCTTTGCGCTGGATGGATTGCCGGTGAGTTTTCAACTGTTGACCAATCCTCCAGAGACGGTCACTTTGAGGATTTGTCAGTGCGATGATAGAAAAGACGGAATCCAAAAGGGACCTGCGACGCTATCGATGGCTCCAAAGTCTAAGAAAAATCCGCGGACCGAAGCTGAAGCATCCGGAAGCACGAAAATCAAGGACCGAAGAAAAGGGATCATCGCCGCGCTCCGTCGCTGTGTGCGGCAAAAGGGATACGCTGAAACCCGGCTGTCCGATCTCTCCAAAAGCGCGGGACTCTCGGTTAGTCACTTGCTTTACTATTTCCCGAGCAAAGACGCGGTTCTCGATAAGCTCTGTCGTGAGTTTCTCGGCGACCTTTCCGGCGAGTTCAACCGGCACCATGATGAGTCGCCGCGCGACCAATTGAATGTGCTGGTCAATCAATTCTTTGTCGAGAATCCTGAAAGGTCAGCAGACCTGGCGCTAGGTCTGGAACTGATCGCTCTCTCGATGCATCGTCCGGTGATTCGTCGCATCCTGCGCGAACACAATCATCGGATGATGATCTATCTGACGGAGCTTTTTTCCAAACTGCCTCTTCAGGAAGGAGTGACGCCCGAAGAAGCAGCCAGAGTGGCGGTGGGGCTCCGGTTCGGACTTTTCACCAATTCGATCTATGACGACTTCCTGGACAGCCGTAGGGCCCGCAGCATCTTTCGCCGCTCGATTTTCGACCTTGCAGGACTTGGTGATACCGAGACGCCAGAGAACTAGGAGTCGCCCCGGTGCCGGATTCGCCCCCTAATCCGCCGGCCTATTTGTAGAAGTGCTGTTCGAAGCGGAGCTGATCGGAGCCGGTACATCCAGCGCCGAAGTCCGGGGTTCCATCGGGCCTAATCGTCGTGACGCATCCCCGCCCAGGCTTATCAGGAGATTCCGCTTGCGATTGCACAGGCATCGCATGACCGGCCTGGCCCGATGAACATCCAGCCACGGCCAGCAACATCAGAACGCCTAAGTTTCTGCTGCGCGCCATAGTTTTTGCCTCTGCTTGTCAGGTTCCAATGATGAGGTATTCAAAAGGAGCTGCGTTGTATACCGTCTCTTCTAGCTACGACTCGATACTCATTTGAGGATTCCTCAACCGTATGACGCCTTTCCGATGGTTAGTAATCGCGCTCGGATTTAAAGAAACGATCCTTCGCTACAGAACGGTTCCGTTTCGCAATCGGAGCCGGATACCCGTGTTGGCGATGATTGCATTATTCACCGCCGCGACTATCGGGAGCGCTCTCGCAGACGAGAGCGTTCCTGCCAAAGAGCGACCGCTTTCGACCGATTCGGACAAGACGGTTTCACCAACTGGCGGCGACAAGAATCTGCGGACCTATCTGCAGAAGGCCTTGATGATTCCGGAAGCCTCGAGGATCCAAATGGGTCCGAGAAAGAGAACATCTATTGACGGTCTTTTCCTCCGCGAGGTCAAGCTGACCAATGATCAGGGCCACGAGTTACTACCTTCCATCTTTACTGATAGCAGCGAAAGCCAGATGCTTTTCGCGCAAGGCTCGTTTCTAACGTTAGATCTTCATAAGAGCAACTCTCAGCAAAGCGACGAGAGCCAGAAGACCGTTGCACTCGAGAGCGCTGTGCTGGAGCACTTGAAAAAAGTTGGAATGGTTCCTGACTCTGCTGAGATTCAAATAGGGAAGCGGCAAAACACTGCCATAAGAGGTCTCGATTTCCGAAAGGTATTGCTATCTGTCAATGAAGGCCAAACACTTAGTGCATCGCTTTTCACCGACGATGCGGAAAATCACCTGCTTCTGGTTGCAGGCCCCGTGGAGGCTTTTGATCTGACCAAGGATCCCTGGCAGAAGGTCAATCTAGATGCGATTCATCTCGAAGATCGTCCCGTCCTGGGACTCCCCGCAGCTCCGGTAACAATCGTTGAATTCGCGGACTTTCAGTGTCCGTTTTGCGCGCGAGCCTTCGGGATTCTTGAGGCAATGATACGTAACAAACTCGAAGCTCAGGCGCGGCTGGTATATAAGAGCTACACGCTCCATTCCCACCCGTGGTCTTCGCGTGCAGCGTTGGCGGCCGAGTGCGCACGATTGCAGAATCCGGAAGCGTTTTGGGGATTCGCCCGCGATTTTTACATCAGTCAGGACTCGATTTCCGAAGACAACCTTGACGCTCACATAAGCTCAACCGCAACACAGCTAGGTTTGGACGTTTCCGTACTCAAGACTTGCATGTCCGGAAAAATGGCGAATGACCGCGTTCGGCAAGACCAACAAGACGGTGATTCCCTCGATATCACTACCACCCCAACTTTTTACATAAACGGAATTCAATTGATTGGTATGCCGGATGAGAAGGCATTCGCCTGGATGATAGCTCAGGAGGCTTCTGAATCTGAGCAGAAGAGTAGGGCGGCTGGACGCTAACATTGTCGGCACCCAAAAGCTGAGGCCGTGGCTGCGACATGCAACCACGGCCTCTGTTACGAAAATAATCAGTTCAGCCTTAGCCGCGACCGCCATGCAGAAGCTTGCCGGGCGTTGCTCCCGTGCACTTGCCTTCGGCGAAGGTCTCCACGCCGTTGACGATGATCGAGCGGTATCCCGTCGCGCGCTGCACGCGCCGCCAGTCACCGCCCGGAAGGTCGTGCACAATTTCTCCGACCCAGTCGGGCTCGATGCCGAGACCCTTGAGCTCGTAGACTACGATGTCGGCCGCGGTTCCCTCACGCAGCATTCCGCGATCGCGGAAGCCGGCCGCATGCGCCGGCAATGCCGACATACGATAATGCGCCTCTTCCAATGTGATGCGCTGCTCATCGCGGACCAGCCAGCGCAGGAAGTCGGTCGTGAAGCTGCCGCCGGTGAAAAACTTGGTGTGCGCGCCGCCGTCGGACACGCCGGGGAAGGTGAAAGGCGAGGTGTTGAAAATCTCGGCCATGAACTCGGCATTGAAGCCGCGATTGGGACCGAGAAACTCCGCCTTCAGGTTAGTCGCGATCGAGAGGTCGAGCATCGCTTCCACCGGATGCTTGTGCTCTTCCTCGCCAATCTGGCCGAGCGTCTTGCCGACGTGCTTCTCGAGCTCTTCGTGGTTGTCCACCCACTGCAGAATGAGCCGGCGCGGATGGCCGCCGAGTCCGTTCATCAGAGCCTTGAAGGTGTTGTCGGCGTTGTCCGTCGCATGGACCGCCGCGGCGCGCAGCTCCGGATCACGCATCTTGGCGATCTTCTCTTCGGTGGTTCCGGTCGTGAGGACGCGCCATTCCGGGCAATAATCGTAGAGGTTCCAGTTCTCGAGCGAGAATGCGAAACCGCTGCGAACCGTTCCGGCCTGTCCATAAATCGGAAGACCCTTTTCGCGGTTCTTTGCGATCCAGCGCAGACTGCGGCGATGGATTTCCGGGTTATTGCGCGCGGGCGCCACCGCCTGCCACAGAATCGGGCGCTGCGCGGTCGCCGCGAGGGTCTCGACGAAATCGAGATCATTGCGGACCTGCGTGGTGCCCTGGGTGATTTCGATGAAACCTTCGTCGCGCTTGGCGAGTACGCGGGCGAGGTTCAGGATGTCCTCATCGCACATGGTATCGGTCACCATTGGCGAGCCGTCGAAATCGGCCTGAGTCGAATTTTCACCGAGACGCTGAATCGAGAAGCCGCATAGTCCCGCATCCATACCTTCGTCGAGCAGGCGAGCCATCTCGGCGCGCTCCTTTTCGGTGGCCGGGCGCGTCTTTGCAGCATCGAGACCCATCACGTAGGTCATCAGCGAGGCAGTCGGCATGTACTGAATGCAGTTGACTCCTTTGGGCGTGCGATCGAGCGATTGCATGTACTGTGGGATGGTTTCCCAATCCCAGTTCATGCCGACCTTCATCGCCGAATAGGGAATCGCCTCGGTGCGCGTCATGGTGAGCATCGAGCGATCGCGGAAGTCGGGCTTGCAGGGAGCGAAGCCGAAACCGCAGTTGCCAAGTACGACCGACGTGACGCCGTGCCATCCCGAAATCGTGCAGTACGGATCCCAGCGAATTTGCGCGTCGTAATGGGTGTGAAGATCGACAAAGCCGGGGGCGACGATCAGGCCGTCGGCGTCGATGACCTTCTTGGCGAATCCGGGTGCGCGGCCGCCGATCTGTGCGATCTTGCCGTCCTTGACCCAGACGTCGCCCCGGTAGCGAGGAACCCGCGTCCCATCGACAACGGTTCCGCCTTTAATGTGGATATCGAATTCTGCCATTTGGTG
>Ga0335079_10011635_pt1 | contig 10038 bp, 7 predicted proteins | sample Lox_Sample_33_FD_206719 | JGI IMG/M metagenome (GOLD analysis project Ga0335079, IMG submission 206719) | Soil microbial communities from Loxahatchee National Wildlife Refuge, Florida, United States - Lox_Sample_3.3 | ecosystem: Environmental > Terrestrial > Soil > Wetlands | place: USA: Florida...
CTCAATATTTCTCAACGGTCCCGGTTGCGGATCTTGATATAGCGCTGCAGGCGCAGGCGGCCTGCCTGCATGGCGTTGACGACTCGCAGCACGAATGGTCCCAGGAGCGAGGTGCGATCGAGCAGGAAGTGGCGCGTGACCTCTCCAATCCCACCTACAAATTCATCAATCGCGTGAATGAGGACCTGTTCGCCGGAACACCCTATGCCCACGATCCGTTAGGCACCAAGAGCTCGTTCGATGCCACTACCGGGCGAATGCTCAAGAGTTTCTATGACCAGTGGTACACCCCCAGCAATGCCATCCTCGTGATTGTGGGCGATGTCGATCCAGCCGCAACGATGGCGAAAATCAAACAATGGTTCGGCGATATTCCCAGCCATCCTCTTCCCGCGCGGCCCGCGGTAGATCTTAAGCCGGTGAAGTCGGAAACCTTTACGCTCGACAGCAATCTCCCGTACGTTCTGGGTTTCATCGCCTACCGCTTTCCGGGAACAGACTCTCCGGATTACGCCGCGATTCAAATCCTGGCCGACGTACTGGCTAGCCAACGGGCCGATCTTTACGGCATGGTCCCGGCAGGCAAGGCGCTCGATGCGGAATTCGGGCTGGCGGAGACTTACCCCAAGGCCAGCGTCGGCTACGGAGTCGTCGCTCTGCCTTCAGGCACCGATGCCTCCAGCGCGATCCATGAAATGCGCACCATTCTGGCGAGCTACGCGGCAAAAGGTGTCCCCGAAGATCTGGTAGCCGCGGCCAAACGCGGCGAGGTAGCCTCGGCGGAGTTTGAACGTAACTCCATCCCCGGCTTGGCCAACGTCTGGTCACAAGCGCTGGCAGCGGAGGGCCGCACTTCTCCCGACGAGGACGTCGAAGCCATCAAACGTGTCACGCTGGCGGACGTGAACCGGGTAGCCAAGAAATACCTGGTTGACCAGAACTCCATCACTGCGACCTTGAAACCGGTGCCGACCGGAGAACCGGTCTCGGAAAAGGGATATGGCGGAGGAGAAAAGGTCACCAGCGCTCCCACCAAGCCGGTGCAGATGCCTGTCTGGGCCGCCTCCACCCTCGCACAGCTCAAGGTGCCGGCGGATTACATTACGGCCTCAGACACTACTCTGCCCAACGGCATTCGTCTGATCGTCAAGACGGATCGGACAAGTCCGACCGTCTCCGTACTGGGCTCGGTGAAACACAACTCCGACCTACAGACGCCAGCGGGACAGGAAGGCGTTTCTGACGTTCTGGATGAGCTGTACTCCTATGGAACGCAGACCCTGGACCGTCTCGCATTCCAGAAGGCGCTCGACGACATCGCTGCCAACGAGAGCGCGGGATTCAGCTTTTCACTGAAGGTCCTCAAAGAGCATTTTTCCCGCGGCGTTCAACTGCTGGCCGAAAATGAACTGCATCCCGCGCTGCCGCCGCACGCTTTTTCCGTCGTGCAGCGCCAGACCGAGCAGTTCGTCGCCGGCAATCTCCAGAGCCCAGGTTACCGCACGTCGCGCGCTCTCGATCTTGCCTTGTTGCCTACGGGCGACCCGGTACTGCGCCAGGCCACCCCCGCAACCGTTGGCAGAGTCACGCTGGACGACGTGAAGCAATATCACGATGCCACGGTCCGTCCCGACCTCACCACCATTGTAGTCATTGGTGACGTTTTGCCAGACGAAGCCAAAAAAGTAATCGAGAAATGGTTCGGTGATTGGAAAGCAGTCGGCCCTAAGCCCAATACCATCCTGCCCCCTGTGCCGACGAATAAACCTTCGAATGTAAATGTCCCCGATCGGGAGCGAGTGCAGGACTCCGTCGTTCTTGCTGAGCAATTGAATCTCAACCGTTTCGATCCCGACTACTATCCTCTGCAATTGGGCAATCACGTCCTGGGCGGAGGTTTCTACGCTACACGCCTTTACCACGATCTGCGGCAGGTCACCGGCTATGTTTACAGTATCGATGTCAGCCTCGACGCATCGAAAACACGCGCCAGTTATTCCGTCGCCTACGGCTGCAATCCCGAAAACGTTCTCAAAGCGAGGGCCTTAATTGTGCGCGACCTTGACCAGATGCGCACGGGAGACGTCTCGGCAGATGAACTGCATCAAGCCAAAGCCTTGCTTCTACGACAGATTCCCCTGAGCGAATCGAGTGAGGATGCGGTCGCTAAAGGCCTTCTGGCCCGAGCAGAGATTGGGCTTCCTTTGGACGAGCCCATACGGGCAGCGAAGAAATACTTCGACCTCAACGCCGGCGAAGTAAAGGCCGCATTTTCCCGGCAGATAAATACTGACGCTTTTGTTCAGGTTGTCCGTGGTCCTGGGCCTCATTAGGTCGGTAGCAGGTCCCCCGCCAGCTCTTTCTCCCTTTTTTCGGAAACGCGGAGTGGAGTACGGCATTCGGTTGAGTCTATTTATTGCTTGGGTATTACTTCTTGCGAATGTTCTCGAGGCGTACTCCGGCTTGCTCACGATCAGATCAGCACGATCTCATCCCCGGGGTCACCAAAACCCATGAGAAGGTTAATACCTCGCCTGGCGAGATTTTCAGAAGAGTCCGCGACCTGATCGTCGTTGCCCATTCGACAAGTCCCGAGCGTGGACTGGTCGCACCGGCGAGCAGCAGAAACTATGGCTGCATCATCCGTTCCCAAGTTAGAAATGGAAAGTGATCTCCCCTTCAATGGTTTTCGGCGTCACGAAGTGCGTCCCCGAAAAACTCGATAGAAAGTTGTAGAGCGCTACCTTGTTCATCAGGTTCACGACCGTTAACTTCCCACCAACCGAGTAACGGTCTCTCTTCCAAACGCTGTCCGAGCCCAGCGCCAGGTCAAAAAGACTGTGCGGCCGAATTCGCGACGGGTTGGTATCCGGATTGTAGGTTCCGTCCGGGACGATGTGAATGAGCGTAGCGCCGCGATGGGTGGAACTGCACGTTTCGATAGGCTGTGCGACCGTTGCAAAGACGCTGCCGCAATATAGTCCAATCGCGTGTTGCTCATCACCTGTAAGAGTGAGAGCGGTGGCGTAATCCGGGACACTCACCACGACCAGGCCGCTGTCAAATCGCCAGGTCAAACCTAACCAGAGTCCTCGCAGGCCTCGCTCGGGGAACTGATACTGCAAGTTGGTCGTCTGCTGGAAGGCCTGATCGTGGTCGGGTCGCGCGACCGGGGCATACGCTGTACCGAAATTAATACCCCCAATCTCGGGGCTGAACAGCCGTGACCGCGTATGTCCCAGCACAGTGAAGGCGCTAAAACCGTGAACGTTGTTCAGTGTGAGCCGCACCAGAGCGCCATCGATCTTTGCCTTGCGGAATTGAATCGGAAAGTTGAGCGGCGTATTCAGAATGGTGTTGAAGTCGTAGGCTCCGTGGGTGAATTTCCAGAAGTACTCTGCCTGGATGCCAAATCTTGCGCCGAACTGCTGTTCAATCCCAGCATTGAATTGATTGCGCCGCGCGGGGGTGAGGGGCTGAACTTGATTCGACCCGCCAGCGAGACCGCCAACTCCGGTGGAGCTCGAAAGAACCAGATTTTCGTTATAGGGGGTCAGGAACACTCTCGCATAAGACAAGTGCAGGACGGTTCCGGTCGAACGTACCTGATAGGTAGCGCCCACACGGGGCTGAAGACCAGAACCGTGGCTCAAACCGTTGTAATTGTCGTAACGAACGCCCAAATTGAAATGGAACTGGCCGAGTTTGAGGCTGTCCTCCAGGTAGGTGCTTCCCTCGTAGATTGTTGCCGCACCCCGAAAATGGTAAAGGATTCCCCCGCGCGTCAGGTCGTACGCCAACAAGGGAGGCTGATAGGAAGGGTTCACCATGTAGCCCGCGCCGGCGCACTGGGTGGTGGAGGTCAGGGCTGGATCGGGAACCGGTGTGCCGTTCGCTTCGGTGCAGGGTGAGTTGAAACCAGGATCGGTCAGCCCGGTGCTGAATGCCTCGGACAGCGGAGTAACCTGCAACTGCACTCCTCCTTTAACCGTGTTTCGGCCATGGGAGTACGTGAGATCGGAGCGGAACCCGGTGCTCGTCAGGCGCCGGGTTTGAGAAAGCGTGGCCGGCTGGTCCGCAAACAAATTCGCTGAGGGAAAGTAATTCACCCGGTCCTGACGCACCCATGTGTTTCCGTAAAACAGCAACGCTGGACTGAGGATTCGGGAAAATCCAAGGTCCACATTGAAACTGGTCATGTGCTGCCGCTGGTCTTGCCCCACCGCTTGCTGGTCGTATGTGTTAGGAACCTGAAACCAGGAGCGCGCTGCTGACAGATTCAGATGGACCGAGGTCGCATCGTTCGGATGCCAGTCGATGCGGTCGAAGAAGTTTTCCGCATTGCCGTTGGCATGCAAGGGTTGAAACTCAGGAGCGTCCAGAAAGCGTTGGCTATCGAGTCCATCCAGCGCCAGAAAGTTCCCCCACGTCTTTGAGCCTGAGCCCAGCGCAACACTCGCGGTGGGAGTTGCGAATGAGCCGTACCCTAAAGAAACGCTTCCATTCGCCCTTCCCGAGTTCAATCCCGAGCGCGTGGTCGCCTCGACGATGAGGCTGGTCTTGTCGCCAAACTCTGCCGGCGGCGCACCCTGCAGCGTCTGCATTTCTTCAATGGTATTGGCCGATATCTGGTTCGAGAAGATCCGGCTCTGCTGATCGGAAATAGGCTGCCCATCCACGCTGAAGGAGGTTTCGGCGTGCTCGCCGAGAGGATGGAAAACGCCGTTTGAATCGGCCGCTACACCGGGCGTAGCCAGGGTCAAAATCGAACTCAACGCCGCGTTCACGCTCTCGCTGGGCAAATTGCGAATCAACCCCGTGCCTATTTCCGTCTGAGCCACGTTCAGCGATCCCACGTCGGCCACGCCTTCTACAACCGTAACCTGTTGGTTGGAGGCCGCAACGCTGAGTGAAATTGTCGTGCGAAACTTCTCACCTTGGTGCAACGCAATCGCTTGGCGCGTGACGCGGAAACCATGCGCCCGTACGGTAGCTTCATAATCGCCTGGCTGCAAATTATTGAAGCAAAATCCTCCGGTCGCATCGGTCTTGGCGTCAAGCACAGTCGTCGGCCTGCTCAACTGCACCATTGCGCCACTCACCACCGCACCGCTCGGATCTTGCACCGTTCCGCAGATCGCAGGATTTTGGGCGAAGCTGGTGGCCGGAATCCCAAGGACAACGACGGCAACCGCAATGAAAAGGGATGCACGGGAAACGAGCGGGCGTACCGGTGTCATGATCTGCATTTCCTGGGCAGGGGACTGGCGGCCCCACAGCCGCCCTGGCCTGGAAAGCAGTGTACACCATTTGACGTTAACTATGGTTAATTAAGTTTTGATAATCATGATTTCACGACCCAGATCCTCTCGGTCGCCGTTGTTCCCAGGCGCACACGGCACTGATAGTTCCGGCCATCGAAGCCAATGCGAACGCCGGGCCGGATCCCCCTCGTTATCGAGGAATTCCAGCAGCTTGCGGTCCCGTTCATAAACGCTTGCAACCCGGTATTCCGTGCCGGTCTGGGCCTCAGTTAAAGGCACATTCCCCGCTTGCGACGTTCCGCTGGACCTCGCAAGATCAAGCCATTTCCGTGAGGGCATGTGTCCTTATGGCCCAGTTTTTCAAGCAGCATCTTTTCAAAAGCCGGGGAAACTGCATGCTCCAGCCGCTCGGCTTCATCATGCACCTCGTACCAGGCCATGCCAAAGATCTCGCTCAGCATTCGCTCGATCAGGTGGGGGCGGACAATGGTGCGCTCGGCAATCTCGCGGCCTTCCGGTGTGAGTTGAATGTGTCCGTCCCGCTTGACGGAGACGAGTCCGTCCTTGGTCAGCCGCTTCACGGCAAATGTTACTGCAGGTCGCGTCACTGAAAGCCAGTGAGCGAGCATTGCCGGGATGACAGCTTGGCCCTCGGATTCAGCCTCCGCGATGGCTTTGAGGTAATCTTCCTTTGAGATCGTGATCATCTTTGGATCAAGTACCGATTGGCTTTTAAGCCCGCCGTCGGGCGCAGTGGATCATACTGACTCAAATGAGTTCAATGCAGCAAATCGCGACGGCTGGCGCGGTTCAGCGCATCCGCTGGATTCAGGCGATCACAATCGTCTGGATGATCGCAAGGTCACGAGACATTGCAAAGATACTACCCCCCAGTATAATGTAACAACATGGCTCACACGATCCGAGACAAGAAGAAGCTATTGAATCGCGTCCGCCGAGTCCGCGGCCAAGTGGAAGCAGTAGAGCGCCTGCTGGAGAACGAAAACGAATGTTCCGAAATTCTTCAGCAGATTGCCGCCTGCAGAGGCTCAATTAACGCCTTGATGTCTGAAGTCCTGGAGGGGCATATCCGTTTCCATCTGGTCGAACGACGGGAGAACCACAAGGCGCACAAGGGCAATGCCGTTGAAGAAGTGATCAGCGTTGCCAAATCTTATTTGAAGTAGAGGAAACCATGCCGGACGTTCAAGAAGGTTTGCCGACCTTCAGCGCAGAAATAGGCGCGCCTCCCTCCAACGCTCATCGCGCTGAAGGTCATGATGCCGAACACGAAGGCCACGACCATGGCTTCGAGTCGCAGGATGAAATCCGAATAGCCCTAGTGGCGGTTGCAGCCGCGCTGGTCTGGGCGAAGGTATGGGAACCCTTTGCGCACGTCAGTGTCATTGGTATCGTAGGCACCCTTATTGGAATTTATCCCATTCTCAAAGAGGCAGCCGAGAATGTGATGGAGCGCCGGATGACGATGGAGTTGTCGATGACCATCGCCATCCTCGCGGCATTGGTCATCGGGCAGTTCTTCACAGCGCTGGTGATTGTGCTTTTTGTGCTGATAGCGGAGGTTTTGGAAGGTCTTACTGTCCGGCGTGGCCGCACCGCTATTCGCGATCTTCTCAATCTGCTGCCTAGTGAAGTGATGGTTCGGCGAAATGGGGGGACCGAGCGGCGCAGCACCGCCAACATCAATATAGGAGAGTTGATCGAGGTCAATCCGGGAGGGCGTATACCCGTCGATGGGGAGGTGGTGGGCGGCAATTCCTTTGTCGATCAGTCGGCTATAACCGGAGAATCTCTTCCCGTCGAGAAAGTACCGGGCACATCCGTTTTTGCAGGTACAGTCAACCAGTCTGGCGCACTGGAAATTCGAATCACGAGAATTGGGCGGGATACGGCTTTCGGTCGCATTTTGAATGCGGTTGAGGAAGCGGAACGCTCCCGCGCACCCATTCAGAAAACAGCAGATCGGCTCGCCGGCTATTTGGTCTGGTTTGCCCTCGGCTTCGCGGTTCTGACTTTTATCATCACTCGTAATCTCATATCCACCATCTCAGTGATCATTGTTGCTGGTGCCTGCGGAATTGCGGCTGGAACTCCGCTCGCAATTCTGGGAGGGATTGGGCGGGCAGCCCGCGAAGGCGCCATCGTCAAGGGTGGATTGTATTTGGAACTGCTAAGTTCAGTAGACACCGTTGTCTTCGACAAAACCGGCACGCTCACTGTTGGGAATCCTGTGGTCACATCCATTGTTACCGCGCCAGGGCGGACCGATCACGATGTTTTGCAGCTTGCCGCGATTGCGGAGCAGAGGTCCGAACATCCCTTGGGCAAGGCCATTGTCGGCAAAGCAGCTGAAGCCGGGCTGACGGTAACCTCACCAGAACGCTTCGAATACATTCCCGGAGCAGGTATTTCCTGCTCTCTCGACCACCGGCAGATCCTGGTGGGAAGCCGAACCTTCCTGCAACAGAAACAGATCCACCTCGACGGACCGGGCACCGGAGCCGAACACTCATCAGAAATTCTGGTTGCCTCCAACGGCGAGTATGTGGGAACCATCCGGATCGCGGATACGCTGCGACCGGAGGCTTGCGACGCAGTTCGCGCCCTCCACGCCATGGGATTGCGAACGGCTTTGTTGACCGGTGACGCCAAAGCGGTTGCCGAAGCCATTGCCCAAGAAGTTGGCATCGACGTGGTGCATGCGGGCGTTCTGCCGGATGAGAAGAACGCCATCATCAAGCAGTTGGTCGCGGATGGGAACAAAGTCGCGATGGTCGGCGATGGAATCAATGACGCGCCAGCACTGATGCAGGCAACGGTTGGCATCGCGATGGGATCAGGTACTGAAGTCGCACGCGAAAGCGCGAACATCATGTTGATTGGCAATGATCTGCTGCGCTTGGTGGACACGATCAAAATTTCCCGGCGCTGCCGTCGCATCATCATGCAGAACTTTGGGGGAACTCTGGCGGTGGATAGTGTTGGCATGGGGCTGGCCGCGTTCAGCATCCTGAATCCGCTGTTGGCCGCCTTTATCCATGTAGCTTCGGAGCTTACCTTCATTTTGAATTCTGCCCGGCTCTTACCCGGAGCTAAACGACAGAATGAAACGGGTGAGACAATATCACCAATTTAATCAGCAGTACCATCCGATTGAACCCCCGGAGACGACTCGCGTTGCTCATCGTTATCGGAATCACTATTCTTGCGCTTCTGCTGAAATACTGGCGCGCACTAGTGGAGTGGTTCGAGACTCACGAACACTTGCTCGATTGAAGTGTCGGCATTTGGTTACAGCATTAGCTGATTCGAGAAAAACAAAACAACATGAGAGCGATACTGCTCACAGCGTTTGCAGCTCTTTCAACGTTATTCGGCGGATGGCTGGCTCTTCGCGCCCGCAAGCACATCCACTTGCTGCTCGGTTTCGGTGCCGGAGTCCTGCTGGGAGCGACGTTCTTTGACCTGCTGCCCGAGGCGATTGACGCTGCGGGTCAGGGGGGATGGACGAGCCGCGAAATTCTCGGCCTAACCGTCGTGGGATTCTTAATCTTCTATCTCGGGCAGCGGTTTCTCTCGTTGCAACATTGCCCGCATGGCGACTGCGGACCCGATCGCCACATTGGCCGCATGAGTGCGCTCGGACTAATCGCACACAGCACGATGGACGGGGTCTCCATTGCTGCCTCCACCATGATTTCCTGGCGGATGGGACTCATTGTCGCGGTTGGCATCATCGTCCATGACATTACCGATGGACTAAACACGATTCTGCTTGTGACACGCGGGGGCTCAGCCACCAAGAAAGACCTGGCATTTCTTGTCGCGGATGCGATCGCGCCCATCGTGGGTGGCACCGTTGTCGTTCTTTCTGCCTTGCCTTCGCATCACCTTGCACTGATTCTGGGAGTGACATCTGGATTCTTCCTCTTTACGGCCACCGGCGACTTGCTGCCTGATGCTCATCGGCGCTCGCCTGGACTCGGGGTTTCCGCCGCCGCAGTTGGAGGCATCGTCCTCATCGGCTTGGCGGTGCGACTCGCCTCAATTTAGTTCTGGACAATTCACTAAGCAGTCCTCCGTGATATGAGTCTTACGATTTCTTGCCGCCTTGGTTGGTGAAAAGCGCTGTTTCATAGATCGTCGGCCAACCCCATGTTATCTAAAAATGGGCTTTAGGGAAGTCAGACGTGGGTAGTGTCAATTCTCCGCACGCCGTTTCCTACTCAAAAGGGACGGTCGGCCGATCCTGTCCCAAGAGCTAGAACGACTCTGAGAACCGACCTTCCGGGAACTCTCCCAGCTTGGCAGCCGCTTTGAACTGAGGAATGGGATTGAGTTCTTTGAGGGCCGAGGTGAATGCGTTCGAAAGACTCCAAACCGTTCGCGACTGGAACTCCTCGCATTTCGGCTCAAAGTAGAGGTCGTGCACTGTGCGTGCCAGGTGACGAATGTCCTGCCGGCGCTCGCGCAGTGGTGGGGTTCGCAGCGTCAGTACATTCAGGCGAAAGTACAGATCACGACGGAACGCCCCTTGCCCGACTGCCTGCTCCAAATCACGATTCGTGGCGGCCAAGATTCGTACATTGACGGGAACGTTCTTTGTGGCGCCCACTGGTCGCACTTCTCGTTCCCGGATTGCCCTTAACAGCTTGGATTGCAGATCAAGAGGAAGTTCACCTACTTCGTCCAGAAAGATTGTGCCGCCTTCCGCCATGGTCAGGAGTCCTGGCTTGGATTGAACGGCTCCGGT
>Ga0335079_10011636_pt1 | contig 10038 bp, 8 predicted proteins | sample Lox_Sample_33_FD_206719 | JGI IMG/M metagenome (GOLD analysis project Ga0335079, IMG submission 206719) | Soil microbial communities from Loxahatchee National Wildlife Refuge, Florida, United States - Lox_Sample_3.3 | ecosystem: Environmental > Terrestrial > Soil > Wetlands | place: USA: Florida...
GATCTGCCGGCAGCAGGTTTTACTTTATGGGCGCTCTCGGCCTATATAGAAGACCGCCCATGGAAGCTGACGCTCTGGCTCGCGCTGGCGGCATTGGCGAAGGAAACCGGAATCATCGCACTGCTGGCTCTTCTCGGGTGGCAGATCGCATCGCCCCTTGTGCGGCGATGGACCGACCAACTGGCGCCGCCGCGAGAGCGCCGCACACGCGCGGTTCACTTGCTGCTTCCCATCGTAGCGCTCGCCGCCTGGTTCGCTTATCATCGGGCCCGGACAGGCTTTCTTTTTAACCCCGATTTCTTCCGCTACAACGTAGCCGCGACTCTTAACCCTTTGCGGATCCCGATCGCTTTCGGATTGCGTTTGTGGCAGGTGGTTGGCTATTTCGGCCTTTATGTGCTCAGCGGGGCCGCCGCGCTGGCGATGTTGCGCGCTCCGCAAGTGGAAGACGGCCGTACGCGTCCGGGAATCGCGGTCTGGCAGCAATCGGCATTGGTTGTCGTTCTGCTTGCGTATCTGGTGTTCATGTCGGCGGTTGGCGGGGCAGTCCTTGCGCGCTACCTGCTGCCCGTTGTGCCTCTGATGATCCTGTTGTGCGTGGCGACGCTGTGGCGGCGCCTTCGATACTGGAGCCTTATCACTGCGGTGGTTGGGGTTGCGTTTGTCGCCGGACTGTTCACGAATCCTCCTTACAGTTTTTCCGTGGAAGACAATCTCGCGTATCGCGACTTCATCGTCCTGCATGCGGACGCGAGCCGCTTTCTCGCCATGCGCGATCCGGATGCCGGAGTGCTGAGCGCGTGGCCCGCGTCGGACGAACTCAGCCGGCCATGGCTCGGTTATGTCGCGCGGCCATTTCGCGTGGTGCGGATCGAGGACTTCACGACGCAGCAGATTGAAATTGCAGCCTTGGCTCGCAGGGAATTCAGCGACTTACTTGTCTTCTCCACAAAGTATCAGCCGTCCAACGAATTGTTGGGGAACTGGCCGGCCTGGCAGAAATTGAAAGAGCAGTTCTTCGGTTATCACCGCGATTTGCCGCCGGAAGAAATCGCGCGCCGTCTGGGGGGCGAAGTCGTCTTTCACGAAGAAAGAACCGGCCTTTGGGTCGCAGTGATCGCGATGAATAAAGAGAAGTGAAGAGCGCCCAATGGCTGGCGTGGAATTAACCGGCGAGCAGGTGGCATGAGTGGGTTTTGATGATGACCCAGACATTTTTACCGGAAGCCAGTTCGAGAGCATCGCGCGCTGCCAGCGTAAGATGCACTTCGAAATGCGTGCCTTCGCAGTCGGTGGTGGCGGAAACGATGCCGTCCCTTTGTTCCAGACGCTGAATCTTGCCGGGTACGATGTTGCGAGCGCTAAGGCCCCGTGGACTCTCAGTGGCCAGCAGGATGTCACCCGCGCGAATGCCGACCCGCAAGGGACCTTCGGGGTCAACCCGGACGAGCGGAGTTTCCAGCGTGACCGGCCCGGAAGCAAGACGGACGGTCATGGTGCCCCGGTCTTTGTTTACCGCGACCACTGTGGCGTCGAAGATATTTTCAAATCCAGAGAGCTGGGCGACCGTTTCAACGCGCGGCGCATACATCACGTCCTTGGGTTGGCCTTGAGCGAGAATCTTTCCGGCATCAAGTACGACAACTTCCTCGCCCAGGGCAAACACGTCTTCACCGCTATGGGTCACAAAGAGAATCGGAACGCGGTGATCCTGGTTCCAGCGGCGCAGATCGGCGAGAATCAACGATTTTGTCGGACGATCAAGTGCGACCAGCGGCTCGTCGAGCAGCAGAGCGCGGGGTTTGGTAACCAGGGCGCGTGCCAGGGCGACCCGCTGGCGCTCGCCTCCTGAAATCTCCTCGGGCCGTCGGTCGCGCAGGCTATCGATTCCGAAGGCCATCAAGATTTCCCGGCTGCGTGCTTCTCGCTCTTGTGTCCTGAGCCGGCGCAGGCCGTATGCCACATTCTGCTCGGCTGTCAGGTGAGGGAAGAGCGCCAAATCCTGAAGCAGGTAGCCGATGTTTCGTTTCCACGCTGGAATATTGCATTTGTTCTCGGAATCGAAGACAATCTCGCCGCCTACCGTAATGCGGCCCTCGTCGGGCTCCGTCAAGCCCGCGACGCAATCGAGAAGGGTCGTCTTGCCAGCGCCGGATGCGCCGAAAAGAATCGTGAACCCCGCCAAGGCGCGGAAATGCACATTGAGCAAAAAATTTCCCTCAGGATTATGAAACCGCTTACGGATGCGGATTTCAACTTCCGACGAAAGTCCGGCGGTCAAGGGCGCGATGGCGGCTCTCACTTCCACGGACCCACCGCGCAGGCGCGCCGATTGAGCCCAAACACGAGGGACAACAGAACAAAAGAAATGATGAGCAATACAAGAGCAGTCTGGTTTGCGCTGGAATAGTTGGCCGCTTGCACCTGATCGTAAATATCTATCGAGATCGTCCTTGTCACTCCGGGAATATTTCCACCCACCATGAGCACGACCCCAAACTCGCCGAGCGTGTGCGCGAAGCTCAGTGTGAATCCGGTGATCAGCCCCGATTTGGAGAGTGGAAGCACAACCCGCCAAAACGTCAGGAGGGGTGGCATGCCGAGGGATGCGGAAGCGCGTAACAGCCTGGAATCGACTCCGGCGAAGGATGCGGCGAACGGTTGCACAGCGAAAGGAAGGCTATACAACAGAGTACCGATCACCAGGCCCTCAAATGTAAAGGCCAGGGTATGGCCTGTAAGCGACTGCCACCATCGGCCCAGAGGACTCCTTGAGCCGAGCGCAATCAGAACATAAAAACCCAACACCGTGGGTGGAAGGACGATGGGCAGAGCGACAACGGCTTCCACCAGGAATTTCCAGCGCCAGCGCGATGACGTGAGCCAGTGCGCAATCGGGATTCCGATCACAAACAGAATCGAGGAGACGAGAGTGGCCAGCTTGACCGTCAGCCAGAACGCCTCCCAATTCATTTAGCGGGTCTCCGTCGGCAAGCCGAAGCCGTAATCTTGGAGCAGGGAAGCGACTGCCGGCGAACGCACGAACTCCAGAAACTTGCGGGCCGCCTCTTGCTGCTTCGACCCCGATAGAACAACCGCTGCCTGGTTCAGCGTAGGGTACGCGTCGAGAGGAACCGTCCAGTACCTGCCTTTGGCTTTCATCCCTGGCGCCAGCGCATGCGACAAGGCAATCAACCCTGCCTGCGCATTGCCCGATTCCACGAATTGCGCAGCTTGCGAAACACTCTCTCCCAGCACAAGCCGGCTCGAAGCCTGATCGTAAATTTGATAGTGGCGCAGGGCAGCTTCGGCGGCGCGTCCGTAAGGAGCGTGCTGCGGGTTGGCAATCGCGATCTTCTTGACATACGGTTCGAGCAGCGCCTTCATCCCGAGCTTTTGCAAATCCAAAGGTGAATCGTTTGGAACCCAGAGCACCAGGCGGCCTACGGCGTAGCGGTAGAGCGTGTTCTTGTCGGCTAGTCCGCCCGCGATCAGTTGATTTGGATATTCCTGATCGGCAGAGAAGAAAATATCGAAAGGCGCGCCATTGTGAATCTGCGTGCTTAGGTTGCCGGAAGCGCCAAAGGTGAGCTTGATCTCTTGTTCGGTCTGACTCCGGTACTTCGCAGCAATTTCCGGGAGAGCAGCACTTAAGTCAGCCGCCGCCGCCACCGTGAGTTCCTGGGAAAAGGCAGACGCACAAAGTGCGAGAGCGAACGCGAACCTGACAAGCATGACTTTACTCCCGTAATGAAGAGGCTGCGGTTAACAGCGTGTTGCGCAATACAATCGGCGACTGGGACAACGTGTCAACATTGCCGGCGACTTTTCCTTACGCCAGCTTGGTTTTCGCCAATGGCAACTCGCGCACCCGTTTTCCTGTCGCTGCGCACACCGCGTTATACAAAGCTGGAGCCACCGGAGGAACTCCGGGTTCACCAACTCCAGCCGGCGGCGCGTCGCTCTCGACGATGTGCACGTCAATTTTTCGAGGAGCGCGATTCATGCGGGTAATCTGGTAGCTGTCAAAGTTGCCCTGGTCGATGACTCCGTGTGTGGCCGTGATCTCGCTGAAGAGCGCGAGGCTTGTCCCAAAAACCGCGGCACCCTCGAACTGATTGCGAATGTTGTCGGGGCTGACAATGGTGCCGGCATCAACAGCGGTCCAGACATTGGGTATGTGCACCCGTCCTTTGCCATCGACTTCGACCTCGACAACCGTCGCAACATAAGTAAGGAAGCTGCGATGTGCGGCGATTCCCATGCCGTGGCTCTTGCCCAGGGAGCGTTTCCCCCATTGCGCTCTCTCGGCCACAACCTCGATCACACGGCGAAGGCGCCCGGTCTCGAGCGGATAATTCCTGGCGTCCTCAGCATCGTCGCCTTTCAAATTGAGCTCGACCGTGCGCGCGTTTCCAAGCAGATCGAGAAGGTATCCCACGGAATCCCGGTTGGCTGATTTTGCCAGTTCATCCGCAAACGAGTGAATCGCGAAGGCGTGATAGATATTCGCCACGCTGCGCAGCCACCCGATGCGCACGTGATAATCCGCCGGGCCGTTTTCGGCGCGGTGATTCGGAATATCGAACGGCAGGTTGTTCCAGCCCAGGCCCATTTCGTCATCGGCGTACCTGGCGGAGGCATCGAATGTCGAACCGATCGGCGGATACGTCGTCCGCTGCAGCCATGCGGTCGGCTTGCCATTGTCCCCGACGGCGGCCTTCATGTACATCGCTGCGACGGAATGGAAGAAATCGAACTTGATATCGTCCTCCCGCGTCCATACCACTTTGACCGGCTTGCCTACTTGCTTCGAAAGAATGGCCGCTTCGGCGACCTGGTCGGGCTTCGACTTGCGTCCAAAACCGCCGCCCAGCAGGGTCACGTGGCAGGTGACATCTTCTTTCTTGATGCCGAGCACGGCGGCCACCGTCTCCTGCACGGCCTGCGGATTTTGGGTCGGAACCCACGCCAGCACTTTGCCATCTCTATATTCGGCCACGGCAACATTCGGCTCCATGGCAGCATGCGCCAGGTGCGGCGTGTAGTATTCGGCCTCAATGATCTTGCCCGCCTTGGCGAACGCCGCGTCCACGTCTCCTACGTTGCGAACGACCTTGCCGGGTTGTCGCGATGTTGCTTCGAGGGTCTTGCGAAATTCCGCGGAGTTATACACCGAATTCGGGCTGCTTCCCCATTCGATCTTCAGTTCTTTACGGCCTTTGAATGCAGCCCAGGTATTGTCGGCGATCACAGCGACGCCTCCGAGGGGCTTGAAAAGATGTGGAGGCTCGACTGTGTCAATGGTTAGCGTTTTGCGCACGCCCTCAACCTTGAGTGCGGCCTTATCGTCCAAGGATTTGATTTTCTGCCCCAGCACCGGCGGATGCTCAATCGATGCATACAGCATTCCCGGCATCGCCGCGTCCATCCCGAAAACAGCTTTGCCGGTCACAATGTCGGGCAGATCGAACAGCGCGTTGCTCTCTTTCCCGATATACCGCCACTCCACCCGCGTCTTAAACCGCACGTCGTCTTTCTTCGGGACCGGAAGCTTTGCCGCCGCCGCCGCCAGTTCTCCATAGCCCAGTTTGCGTCCGCTCGCCTTGTGAACCACGAAATGTGGTACGGTCGAGCAGTCTTTCGCGGCGACTCCCCATTGCGCCGCCGCCGCGCCGATCAACATTGCGCGGCCCGTGGCGCCGACCTGCCGCATAAGCTCGAAACAACTCCGTACCGAGTGCGATCCGTCGGTGTCCTGCTCACCATACTTGGGGTCGCCAATCGCCTGATCGATTTTGACCTTCGACCAGTCGGCATCCAGTTCATCGGCAACTACCAACGGCAGAGCCGTGCGGCTTCCACAGCCCATCTCCGACCGATGCGCAACAATGATGACCGTCCCATCGGATCCGATGGCCATCCATACGCTGGGGTCGAATGGCGAGGTTTTTTCGTCTTCCTCGGCCCACAGCGGCGTCGCGACAAAACGCGCGCTCAGAATGAAAACACCGGAAGCGAGCGCTCCCTGCACGAATCTGCGGCGGCTGACATTTTCAATGTTTTTCATGCCCGCTCCTTCAGCTCTTTAGCCGCTTCATGAATCGCCGTGCGAATCCGGCTATAGGTCCCGCAGCGGCACAGGTTGCCCGACATGGCGACGTCAATGTCCTGGTCGCTCGGGTTCTTGTTGTCCTTGAGCAGAGCGATCGCCTGCATGATCTGGCCCGTCTGGCAATAGCCGCATTGCGGGACTCGAATTTCCATCCATGCCTTCTGCACGGGGTGAATGGCCGGAACGCCTTCAATAGTCGTGATTTCTGTACCACTCACTTCCTTCATTGGCGTTATGCAGGAGCGGATTGCCTCGCCATTCTGGTGCACTGTGCACGCGCCGCAAAGCGCCATCCCGCAGCCAAACTTCGTCCCTGTCAGCCCGGCCACGTCGCGCAGATACCACAGCAACGGCATCTCTGGATCGCCGTCAAACGTTCTCTCTTTTCCATTCAGTTTCAGGCGAATCATGCTGCCTCCAGCCTCCATGATTGCGGCGCATCAGGAATGAGCGCCCGTTTGACTTCATATCCTATTCGCACACCGCAAAATGTGGAAGCCCTGGAATGTCTGACACCACGGAGTCGCGCACACTCACAGGCTGCCTTCTAATCGTTTCTCTGTGCGCTCGGTGTCGGTGGTAAAAAGTTTTTCGCCTGCGCGGCATATAATCGTTTGTCATTCCCGGAGGAATCTTGCCCTACGACGATCTGCGCGACTGGATCACGGCGCTCGAGCAGGCCGGAGAATTGAAACGCATCCGCACCGAAGCCGACCCCATCCTTGAAATCACCGAGATTACGGATCGCGTATCGAAGAATCGCGATCAGCAGGGACGTGTCGGCGGGAAGGCTTTGCTCTTCGAAAACCTCAAAGGCTATCCCGGCCAGAAGCTGCTCATCAATCAGTTCGGGTCCGCCCGACGCATGCGGATGGCGCTCGGTGTTGACTCCCTCGACGAAGTCGCCGAACGCTTCCGCGCCTTCATGGATGTGAAATCGCCCCAGGGTTTTCTCGACAAAGTCAAAATGCTGCCCATGCTCGCCGAGATGGGCAAGTTCTTCCCCAAGACCGTTTCCACCGGGCCGAGCAAGGAAGTCATCAAGCGCGACAAGTTCTCGCTCCTCGAGTTTCCCATCCTCAAGTGCTGGCCGAAAGATGGCGGCCGCTTCATCACCCTGCCGTGCGTCATCACCCGCGATCCGCGAACCGGCAAGCGCAACGTCGGCATGTACCGCATGCAGGTCTACGACGAACGGTCCGCCGGCGTGCACTGGCAGCGGCAGAAGGTGGCCGCCGAGCACTACCGCGACGCGATCCGAAAGGCGGCGATTTCCTCCGGCCGTGAGGGGACGGGCGCCTCGCCCGTCCAGGCCGAGCGAAGCTCGGCGGTGGATGTCATGGCGAGATCTTCAGGTGGCGCCCGTCTCGCCGAAGGCGATCGCCCAAGCGGCCGCATGGACGTCGCCGTCGCCATCGGCACCGAGCCCGCGCTCACTTTCTCCGCCATCGTTCCAGCGCCTCCCGATGTCGAGGAGTTCATCATCGCCGGCTTCCTCCGCCAGAAGCCAGTCGAACTTGTCAAGTGCGAAACCGTCGACCTCGAAGTTCCCGCCGACGCCGAAATCGTCCTCGAAGGCTATGTCAATCTAGACGAGCTCCGCACCGAAGGCCCGTTCGGCGATCACACTGGCTTCTACTCGCTCGAAGACGAGTATCCCGTTTTCCATGTGACATGCATTACGCATCGCAAAGACCCCATCTACGCGGCCACCATCGTCGGCAAGCCTCCGCAGGAAGATGCCTGGATGGGCAAAGCCGTCGAGCGCATTTTCCTCCCGCTCATGCGTCTTACCATCCCCGAGTTAGTCGACATCAACTTGCCCATCGAAGGCGTTTTTCATAACCTGATGATCGTCTCCATCCGCAAGTCGTATCCCGGACAGGCGCGCAAGGTGATGAATGCCATCTGGTCGCTCGGCCAGGCCATGTTCACAAAGTGCATCGTGGTTGTGGATGAAGATGTGAACGTGCACGATCTTGCCGACGTCACGTTAAAGGTCTTCAACAATATCGACCCCGAACGGGACATCCAGTTCACGCTCGGGCCGGTTGATTCGCTCGACCACGCTTCTCGCCTGCCCGATTACGGCTCGAAGATGGGCATCGACGCCACGAGGAAGTGGTCAAGCGAAGGCTTCACCCGCCCCTGGCCCAATGAGATAGAAATGGACGTCAGGACCCGCGCGCTGGTGGATAGTAAGTGGAAATCGCTGGCGAGGGAGTTGGGGATAGAGTAGCTCGTGTAGCTCAGCGGCTTAAACCGCTCTATTTTGGCGCCTTCATCGCAGCGCTAAAGCGCTGCGCCACCCCACGGCGGAGTCCGGAAAGTTCCCGGCGGTGTCTCCTGGGGGGCGGCGAAAGGTACCCTCATCCCCCGACTTGAGCGCCGGGCGATCTTGTGATCTCATACAACAGACAAGAAAAATGTGTCCGGGCGTGGGGTCCGGATGCGCCGAACTTCTCGCGGGCCGAGCGATCCCGTGTCAGATCTCAACCGTCAGCCATTCCAACGTAGAAGGAGAAATACCATGAACAAAGTTCCGCATATTCCCGAGGGATACCATACCGTTACGCCGTATCTCATAATCAAGGGCGCTGCCCAGGCCATCGACTACTACAAGAAAGTTTTCGGCGCGACCGTAACCGTGCGTATGGACCGGCCGGACGGGCAGGTCGCCCATGCTGAGCTGAAAATCGGCGACTCGATCATCATGCTGGCCGACGAGAATCCGCAGATGGCCATGCCGGGCCACGGCAGCGCCGAAAAGATTGGCGGCAGCCCCGTCAGCCTCTACGTTTATCTGCCGGATGTTGACCGGGTGGTGGAAAAGGCGGCGGCAGAGGGCGGGAAGGTTCTTCGGCCCGTTCAGGACCAGTTCTATGGGGACCGCTCGGGATTCCTGCGCGATCCATTCGGACATTTCTGGGGGATCGCCACCCATGTCGAAGATGTGTCTCCCGAGGAGATGAAAGAACGAATGAAGAAGATGGCGCCCGCCGCGTAACCGGCTTTGCCCGTGTAAAGGCTTGTCATTCCGAGGGGCGCGAACGAGGAGGAGTCTGCTTGTGTGGTCGGGCTTCGGCTAACTCCAGATTCCTCGCTGCTCCCGGAATGACAATTTAGATGAAGTGGAATAACAAGGATGCAAGAAAATCAAGATAAGTGTCGCTGACGAAAGGACTCTAACTATGCTATCTGCCGGTAATCCATTCCCGAACTTTTCACTGCAGAATCAGGACGGGAAGCAGACCAAACTCGACGACTTCGCAGGGCATTGGCTGGTGGTGTACTTCTATCCCAAGGACGACACTCCGGGATGCACGACCCAGGGTCGATCATTCACCGCCAGCAAAGACGATTTTGACGCGGCTGGAATCAAGGTCGCCGGCGTGAGTGCCGACGACGTGACTTCGCACAAGAATTTTCATCACAAGTTCGCGTTCAAGATCGACCTGCTTTCCGACCCCGATTCTTCACTGATGAAGACGCTCGGCCTGGGCCAGTCGGAGTGGAAGGGGATGAAGTTCTGGGACCGCACAACATTCGTGGTCGATCCCCGGGGAATAATCCGAAAGGTTTACGAGAAAGTGAATCCGGACGGGCACGAAAAAGTGCTGCTCGACGATATCCGAGTACTGCAGATGAAGGCGGCATGATGAGTTGGAAGAAGCCCGCGCGGAGTGGTTAGTCGGAGAAGGTTGCCGGCAAACCCCCGGAACTCCAGGGCCGGAAGAGCGTACTGGCCAGGCCTTCCGCCATAACGGTGGGCAGAATCCGGTAGAGCCGCGCCTTCAGGTCGCAGTAGCCCTGGATCCCGGCGAACAGATCGCTCATCAATACGCGGAAGCTGTCGCTTTGCGTGGTCAAAGCGATCATGCGTTCCGGCACGCTTTCGCCGAAAACCTGCCCGCGATAGAAGC
>Ga0335079_10011637_pt1 | contig 10038 bp, 2 predicted proteins | sample Lox_Sample_33_FD_206719 | JGI IMG/M metagenome (GOLD analysis project Ga0335079, IMG submission 206719) | Soil microbial communities from Loxahatchee National Wildlife Refuge, Florida, United States - Lox_Sample_3.3 | ecosystem: Environmental > Terrestrial > Soil > Wetlands | place: USA: Florida...
GTCAAGCAAGCGGAGATGTTCGCTGCCATCCGCGAGATCTATAGCATCCCGCGCGATGAGAACCGCAAGCTGCGCGACTATCCCACGCTCGCGCACGTGATGCGGTTTGTTTACGAGAAACGCCCCGATCTCGCTGGCACGGCTGTAGCCGCACCGTCCATTTCGACCAAGCCAGCCGAGCCGGCTGTCACCCAACCGGGGGCGCCCATTCCAGCAGCCGCAGATGAAGACTCCATCAAGGAGAAAATCCTCGCGATCGTAGCCGAGAAAACGGGCTATCCCAAGGACATGCTCGATCTGGACCTAGATCTCGAAGCCGATCTTGGAGTCGATACCGTAAAGCAGGCAGAGATGTTTGCCGCCGTGCGGGCAGAGTACAACATCCCGCGCGATGAGAATCTCAAGTTGCGCGATTTTCCAACTCTTGCGCACGTCATCAAATTCGCGCGCGACAGGCGAAGTAGTGCAAAGACGGCGCCGCCCCAACCAGTGGCTTCGAGCGTTCCGCAAAAGCCTACGACAGCGCAGCCCGCAGCAATGCACCGGCCAGTTCCGGCCAGTTTCGACGCTGCCAATCGCATTCCGCGGCGCATTCCCGTAGCAGTGCCGCGGCCAGCGCTCGAGCTTTGCAGCCTGACAGGCGTAACCCTGGTTGCCGGCAAGCGCGTAGTTCTAATGCCGGACAGCGCCGGCGTTGGTGACGTTCTCGCGCAGAGCCTGAAGGCGGCGGGAGTGGAGGTACTGCGAATTGACAATCCGCCCGATTCAGACGCGCTGACCCGGCAACTCGAGGCATTCCAGGCTGGCGGCCCCATACACGGAGTTTACTGGCTGCCCGCGCTGGATCCGGAAGGGTCCCTGGCTGACATGGACCTGAAGAGCTGGCGAGAAAGCTTGCGCGTGCGAGTGAAATCGCTGTACGCAACCATGCGCTCCCTCTACGGACAAATTGCGCAGGCGGGAACCTTCCTTGTCTCAGCGACACGTCTCGGAGGCGAGCACGGGTACGACGCTCCTGGCGCGGCGATGCCGATGGGTGGTGCAGTCACCGGCTTTACCAAGGCGTACAAGCGGGAACGCTCCGATGCGCTCGTCAAAGCAGTGGATTTCGAGCTGGATTGCAAACTCTCGGAAGTCGCACGACTGCTCATCGAAGAGACCTTGCGCGATCCTGGCGCAGTCGAGATTGGATACCAGCGCAGTCAGCGCTGGACCGTCGGCCTGCACGAACGGCCTGTATCCACGGGTCAACCCGGTCTGACGCTGGATAAGGACACCGTATTTCTGGTGACGGGAGCGGCAGGCAGCATTGTCTCTGCGATCACAGCCGATCTGGCGACTGCTTCCGGCGGGACCTTCTACCTGCTCGATCTCGTGCCTGAGCCGAAGGCGGACGATCCTGACTTGAAGCGGTTCTCGACTGATCGAGAGGGTCTCAAGCGCGACCTGTTTGCCCGCATCCAGGCACGCGGCGAGCGGGCGACGCCGGCATTGGTGGAAAAGGAGCTGGCGGCGCTGGAGAGAGCACAAGCCGCACAAGCCGCTATTGATGCGGTTCACGCCGCGGGAGGAACGGCGCATTACTTCAGCGTGAACCTGACGGATGACGACGCTGTGGCCAAGGTCATCCAGCAGGTACGCGAACACAGTGGGCGGATCGATGTACTGCTGCATGCTGCTGGCATCGAACGCAGCCACTTCCTGCCGGATAAGGAAGCACGCGAGTTCGATCTGATCTTCGATGTGAAGAGCGACGGCTGGTTCAACCTGCTGCACGCCATCGGCAACATGCCATTGAAGGCCACGGTTGCCTTCAGTTCGGTAGCAGGCCGATTCGGCAATGCCGGGCAGACAGACTACAGCTCCGCCAATGACCTGTTGTGCAAGATCACGTCGAGTTTCCGTACTACGAGGCCCGACACGCGAGGGATCGTGATCGACTGGACCGCCTGGGGCGGAATCGGAATGGCTACGCGCGGTTCTATTCCGAAGATGATGGAAGCCGCGGGAATTGACATGCTTCCGCCTGAGGCCGGGATTCCCCTAATTCGTCGGGAACTTACCACTGGAAACGTGCGGGGAGAAATCGTCGTAGGCCAGCGGCTGGGCCTGCTGATGAATGAGTGGGACAAGACCGGTGGCTTGGACGCGAAGGCCGCCACTACAACCGTGGGCAGTTCCGGTCCGATGACCGGCAGCCTGACTCGCACTGCAGTGTATGACGGGCTCACCGTCGAAACCACCCTTGACCCCGCGCTTCAGCCCTTCCTGCACGACCATCAAATCGAGGGCACTCCGGTGTTGCCGGGCGTGATGGGGGTCGAGGCATTTGCCGAAGCCGCTCGCTGTACGCTGCCGGGCTGGCATGTTTCGGCAATCGAGGATGTGAACTTCCTGGCTCCATTCAAGTTCTACCGGAGTGAGCCACGCACGGTCACGGTTCGTGCTGCGCTACGGGCAGAACGGGACGGCCTGATCGCCGATTGCAACCTGATCGGCCGCCGTATGCTTCCCAATCAAACCGAAGCGCAAGTGACTACGCACTTTAGGGGCCGAGTCTTGTTGTCCAGGCAAGCTCCAGATGCCGTGGTCCGTCCGCGAGCCGAGACTAACGGAGCGATTGTCGAAGCAGCCGATATCTATCGCATTTACTTCCACGGGCCGGCGTACCAGGTTGTCGAGCGAGCGTGGTGGGATGGACATCGGATCGTGGGTCGCCTGGCTGCAAATCTGCCGCCGAATCACCAGCCAGCCGGCCGGCCTACGCTGATGGCGCCACGGCTGATCGAGCTGTGCTTCCAGACCGCCGGCGTCTGGGAGTTGGGCGTGCAGGGCCGAATGGGTCTGCCGTTGCATATTGACAGCGTTCGGCTGTTCCGCCAGCCCGAACTGGCTGAGGGCAGCCTCTTTGCGGTAGTCACTCCGGATGCTGGGCGAGGCACCTTCGACGCGGAAGTTCTCGATGCCAAAGGAAATCAATACCTGCAACTCAGCGGTTACAGCACGGTGGCTCTGCCGGATGCCGTTGAGCCCGGGCGCTTGCACGCGCTCCAGGCCGCCATGCTCGCGGAAGCTGTCGTGGCGTAACTCATAACTGGAAGCGCCGCCAGTTCTGCAGATTGGAGGGCGTATGCCGCAGGAATTTCAGCGCGTGGCCATCGTCAATCGCGGCGAGGCTGCGATGCGTTTCATTCACGCCGCTCGCGAGTTCAACCAGGAACACAGCGTCGGCCTGCGAACCATCGCGCTTTTCACCGAGCCTGATCGCCACGCCATGTTCGTCCGCGAGGCGGATGAAGCGGTCTTTCTTGGCCCGGCTCAGGTTCTTGACCCGGAGACACAACGGCCGCGGTGCACCTATGTGGATTACAAGCTTCTCGAGCGGGCGTTGACGACGGCTCGCGCTGAGGCTGTGTGGGTGGGCTGGGGCTTCGTTGCCGAGCACGCTGAGTTCGCCGACCTTTGCCGCGAAATGGGCATCGTTTTTATCGGTCCTGATGGCGATGTTATGCGCCGCGTAGGCGATAAGATTGCCTCCAAGCGTCTGGCTGAGCAGGCGGGAATTCCCGTCGCGCCGTGGAGCGGTGGACCCGTAGAGACTCTGGACGACGCCCGGCATCACGCCGAGAAGCTTGGCTATCCGTTGCTGATCAAAGCGACTGCTGGTGGCGGGGGCCACGGGATTCGCAAGGTATGTTCTGAAGACCAGATCGTGCAGGCTTTTGAAGGCGCGCGCGCCGAGGCTTTCAAGGCCTTCGGCGACCCCACGGTCTTTCTCGAGCAGTTGATCCAGGGCGCCCGCCACGTGGAAGTGCAGGTTATCGCCGACCATTACGGAAACATATGGGCCGCGGGCGTGCGCGACTGCACCGTGCAACGCCGCCAGCAGAAGGTATTTGAGGAAGCTCCCTCGCCGGCACTATCGCCCGAGCAGGATCAGGCTTTGCGTGACGCTGCCATTCGTCTGAGTCGCGCGGCTGGTTATCGCAACGCTGGGACGGTGGAATTTCTGTTCCGGCCGAGTGAGAGGCAGTTCGCGTTCATCGAGATGAATACCCGGCTGCAGGTTGAGCATCCAGTGACCGAATGCACTACCGGCATCGATCTGGTCAAGCTCCAGATCCACGTTGCCCGTGGCGGCCGTCTGGAGGGAGAACCGCCGCGAACGGTGGGCCATGCCATCGAGGCGCGCCTCAACGCCGAAGATCCCGCAAATGGCTTTGCGGCAGCTCCCGGCGTGATTGAGCGGCTGCGGATTCTGACCGGTCCAGGCGTGCGCATCGATACTGGGGTTGCCGAGGGCGATTCAGTGCCCGCCGCCTTCGACTCCATGATCGCCAAGATTATCGCGTACGGTCGGGACCGCAAGGAGGCGCTCTCTCGCCTGCAACGTGCCCTGCGCGAAAGCGTGGTCGTCATCAAGGGCGGCTGCAGCAACAAATCGTTGCTCCTGGAATTGCTTAGCCGTGACGAAGTCCAAACCGGTAATGTGCATGTCGGGTGGCTCGACCGCCTGGCCCAAAGCGGTGCGCATCTTTCCCGGAAATATGCGGACGTAGCTCTGCTCCAGGCCGCGATCGAGGCTTACGAAGCGCAACTGGCGGTGGAGCAGGCGCAGTTCTACGCCTCGGCGGTGCGCGGCAGGCCGCAGGTGCGGAGCGAGGTCGGTTGGACTGCGAAATTGCGCTACCGCGGCCTTTCCTACTCGCCCACCACCTACCGCCTCGGACCGCAACGCTACCGCGTCGAGATCGATGGCTCCTCTCTGCTTGTCCATACCGATCGCCTCGGCCACTTCGAATACAGCCTTACAGCGCATGATCAGCGCTTCCACATCGTTTCTGTGATGCAGGGCGTGAGCTGGCGAATCGAAGTGGACGGCGTGGCGCACGAGATTCACCGCGACGACGGCGGCATGGTGCATGCCCCCGCGCCCGCAGTGGTAGTTTCCATCGCCGTCAAACCCGGCGATACTGTCTCCACCGGCGATCGCCTGGCGGTGCTCGAAGCCATGAAAATGGAGATGCAGTTGGTTGCTCCATTTTCCGGCCGCATACGTCAGGTTCTCGCCATACCCAATGTGCAGGTGGATACTGGAGCACCCCTGCTTCAGATTGATCCGGCAGCCTGCGACGCTAAGCCTTCAGAAGAAGAACGCGTAGCGTTCGGCTCGTCCTTCTCTTCCGACAGCAGTAACGAAGCGGTCACGTCTACCTGCCGCCGGAGCCTCGAAGAGCTCCGTCAACTGATGCTTGGCTTTGATGTCGATCCGAAGCACAGTGCCCGGGTAATGGCCGAATGGAGCCAGAACTGCCCAGTCGACAGCGAGGATATCCAGAAGGCCGAAGACGAAATCCTCAACATCTTTGTGGATGTTTGCTCTCTCTTCCAGCGCGAACCCGAAGTCAATCATCGAGCCAGCGGGGAAGAGCCCAGCGCCGAAGCCCGCCTGTTTTCCTATCTGCGCATGCTGGAAACCGGTGGCGAGGGACTTCCCGCGAGTTTTGTTAATGCGCTTCGCCGCGCACTCGCTCACTATGGCGTACAGAGTCTCGACCGTACGCCCGCGCTCGAAGAAAGTCTGCTGTGGATCTACAAGTCGCACCAGCGCGTCGAACGCCAGCTCGCGCCTGTGATGGGCGTTCTCGAACGACGCCTGCGCCGGGCTCCATCGCTCGCTTCCCATGCGGAAGACTCGCTGCGCACCCTGCTCGATCGGATGATCGCGATGGCAAACAGCAACTTCCCGGCCGTCAGCGACCTCGCCCGCGAAGTCCGCTATCGCTACTTCGATCAACCGTTATTCGAGCGCGCCCGCAAGCAGGTCTACGAACAGGTGGAGGAGAACCTGGCCTATCTGGCCGCCCACCCAGACGCACCCGACAGGCATGAACGATTGCACGCCCTGGTGGAGTGCCCCCAGCCGCTGGTACGCCTGCTGTGCTCTCGCTTCCCGGAAGCCGGCCCCGGCGTACGGAAGCTCATGCTCGAAGCCATCACTTGGCGCTATTACCGGATCCGCACCCTGGAGAGCTTCCGCTCTTTTGATGTGGACGGGCATGGCTACGCCGCCGCCGAGTATGAGCATGAAGGCAAGCGCATCCACGTGTTCACCACACATGCCGAATATTCCCGCCTTTCCGAAGCCGCGCGCGAAATGCTGCCTCTGCTTGCCGACATTCCCCCGGATCACGACATTGTCATCGACTTCTACGCCTGGCACTCCGGCTGGCTTGGCGATCCCGAAGTCACGCAGCAGGAAGTCCGCACTGCCCTCGACCGCGCAGGCTTTCCCCGGCCGATTCGCCGGATCGTAGTCGAAGCAGCCAGTTCCGGCTACAGCCAGGGCGTCGGCGGGATGCAGCACTTTACCTTCCGCCCCACCGCTGCCAACTCCTACGAAGAAGATCGGCTCTACCGCGGCCTGCACCCCATGATGGGGAAGAGGCTGCATCTGTGGCGCCTCGAAAATTTCAAGATCGAGCGCCTGCCGTCGGTCGAAGATGTTTACTTGCTGCACGGCGTCGCCCGGGACAATCCAAAGGACGAGCGGCTCTTCGCCTGTGCCGAGGTGCGCGACGTCACGCCCATTCGCGACGAGTCCGGCCGCATCACTGGCTTGCCTCACCTGGAGCGCATGCTCACCGAAGCTATCGCCGGCATCCGCCTGTTCCAGTCGCGACGTCCGGTCAACCAGCGCCTCTATTGGAATCGCATCTTCCTCTACATCTGGCAGCCGCTCACCCTGAGCCGCGAGGAATTTCGTGACATCGTCCGCCGACTGGCGCCTGCCACCGAAGGTCTCGGCCTGGAGCAGGTGGTTATCCGCGCCCGCATTCCCAGTCCCGCCACCGGCGAGCTGCGCGATATGGTCGTGCGCGTCTCCAGTCCGGGCGGCAGCGGCATGCTCATCACCTTCCGCCCTGCCGACAAGATGCAGCCCATCAAACCGCTGGCGGAGTACGAACAGAAAGTCGTGCGCATGCGCCAGCGGGGCCTCATCTATCCCTACGAAATCATCAGGATGCTCACGCCCTCGGCCAAACACACGCGCGCGGAATTTCCTCCCGGAGATTTCGTCGAGCATGATCTTGACGCCAACGGCCGCCTCGTCCCCGTCGATCGCCCCTACGGACAGAACAAGTCCAACATCATCGCCGGCGTCATCCGCAACTTCACGCCCCGCTATCCCGAAGGCATGACTCGTGTCTTGCTGCTGGGAGATCCCAGTCGAGACCTCGGCGCACTGGCCGAGTCCGAATGCCGCCGCATCATGGCGGCCCTCGACCTCGCTCAAAATATGGGCGTTCCGCTCGAGTGGTTCCCCGTCTCCGCCGGCGCCAAAATCTCTATGGAGAGCGGCGTCGAAAACATGGACTGGATCGCCCGCGTGCTTCGCCGCCTGGTCGAGTTCACTCAGGCCGGAGGCGAAGTCAATCTCCTGATCAATGGCATCAACGTCGGCGCCCAGCCCTACTGGAACGCCGAAGCCACCATGCTCATGCATACTCGCGGCATTCTCGTGATGACCCCAAAGGCCGCCATGGTGCTCACTGGCAAGCGTGCCCTCGACTATTCCGGCGGCATCTCCGCCGAGGACAATCAGGGCATCGGCGGCTACGACCGGATCATGGGCATCAACGGCCAGGCGCAGTACTGGGCGCACGACATCGAAGAGGCCTGCCACATTCTTTTCCGCCACTACGACCACACCTATATCGCGCCTGGCGAGCGTTTCCCGCGCCGGGCGGAAACCAGCGATCCCGCCACTCGGGACGTCCGAAACTACCCGCACAGCGACAATCCCGAAGACTTCGCCCGGGTCGGCGATATCCTCTCCGACGAAACCAATCCCGGACGCAAGCGGTCGTTCGATATCCGCAAGGTGATGATGGCGGCCATTGATCAGGACCACGCACCGCTCGAGCGCTGGGCCGGCATGCGTGCGGCCGAAACGGCAGTAGTGTGGGACGCGCACTTGGGCGGCTACCCCGTCTGTCTGATCGGCCTCGAGTCGCGTCAATTGCCGCGCATGGGATTCGTCCCTGCCGATGGCCCCGACCAGTGGACTTCCGGAACGCTGTTCCCGCAGTCCTCCAAAAAAGTGGCGCGCGCTGTCAATGCTGCCAGCAACAACCGCCCCGTCGTGCTCCTCGCCAATCTGTCCGGGTTCGACGGATCTCCGGAATCGATGCGCCGCCTGCAACTGGAGTACGGCGCGGAAATCGGCCGCGCCGTGGTGAATTTCAAAGGCCCCGTCGTCTTCTGCGTCATTTCCCGTTACCACGGCGGCGCCTACGTGGTTTTCTCCCGCGGCTTGAACGAGAACCTCGAAGTCGCGGCGCTCGAGGGAACCTATGCCTCGGTGATCGGCGGCGCGCCGGCCGCAGCCGTTGTCTTCGCCGGGGAAGTCGAAGCTCGCGCCCGCAAGGACGCCCGCCTGCAGGCGCTCAACCAGGCAATGACGAAGGCCGAGGGAGCCGAGAAAGGCCGCCTGCGCGCTCAGTGGGACGAGCTGTTCAAGATCGTGCACTCCGAGAAGCTGGGCGAAATGGCCGCCGAGTTCGATCGCGTGCACAGCGTGCAGCGCGCCCACCAGGTCGGCGCCCTGAACTGCATCATTCCACCCGCGACCCTGCGGCCTTATCTGATTGACGCGCTCGAGCGGGGAATTGCGAAAGAGCAGCAAAAATGTGAGAAGGCCGAGGCTGAGCTTACGCAAGTGGCTTAAGCCCGGAGCATCTGCAATGGACGTTTACTGGCTGGAGCAGACCGAACCGCAAGTGCCCGCCGGGAATGACTGGCTGAGCCCGGTCGAGCGCGCTCTTCTCGATTCCATGCCTTTCCCCAAGCGCCGCAACGACTGGCGTCTGGGACGCTGGACCGCCAAGCAGGCCGTAACTGCATGCCTGAACCTGACCATGACCGGCGGAGCGCCGCCGCTCCCTGAAATCGAAATTCTCTCCGCCGTCACCGGCGCGCCCGACGTTGTTATCTCTCGCAGGCCTGCCGAACTTGCCATTTCCCTGACGCACCGCTCCGGCCTCGCCGCCTGCGCAGTCGCGCCCGCAGGCACAGCCCTCGGATGTGACCTTGAAGTCATCGAGCCGCGCAGCGATGCCTTCATCGGCGATTACCTTACCGCCCAGGAAAGGGAACTGGTCACCCAATGTTCCTCCATCGAGCAGCCTCGCCTTGTCAATCTGCTCTGGAGCGCCAAGGAAAGCGCTCTCAAAGCTTTACACGCCGGACTGCGTCTCGATACCCGCAGCGTGACCGTCCATCCCGTCTTTGACATCGAACCTTCCCTCGCGGATGACTGGCATCCCCTGCACGCCTCCTGCCTCGATGGCCAGGTTTTCTACGGCTGGTGGCAGGGCACCGCGGACCTCGTGCGTACCCTCGTGGCCAGTCCGCCTCCCGACCCGCCAATCCTGCTTGTGACGCAGCGCTTCAGCGCCGCCTGAAGGGGATCGGCCGGTGGCCTACTCAAGCCCGGTTTTGGCTTGAGTGGGACAGTTCGACGGGCGGGTGCCCCGTCCCTTGCCGTTCTTGGGCGGGTGGCCCCATCCCCACCGCAATTTCCGGTTAGTGTACCTCTGACGTACGTCACAAACCTCGACGGGGGTGCCCCATTTCTCGCGCGTTCTTTGCGCGAGAAGTGGGGCCTGTCTCGCAACACGGTCCTCCGGACAGGCCCCCGGGTCATCTATCCCATCATTCCGAGCCCCAGGCCGCTTTTCGACAGCCTCGTGTCAGGGCACGACTTCAGTCGTGCCGCAAGAATCGGTATGAGTTGCGGGCTTTAGCCCCTGAGGCCCTCAAGCCTGGTGCCCCAGGTTCGCGCCCCATTGTACAGACGTTGAGCGTCCCACAGTTCTTAGGTTGGGGCGCTAACCTGGGGACTCAAGGTTCAGCCATCACTGCCAGCCCTCCTTTCAACATATGTAATGCTCCCATGCCGCATGGATTGAAGCGATTCCAGCAGAGCCAGCAATCGCACTTTGTCACCTTCAGTTGTTTTCGCCGCCGGCCGAA
>Ga0335079_10011638_pt1 | contig 10038 bp, 7 predicted proteins | sample Lox_Sample_33_FD_206719 | JGI IMG/M metagenome (GOLD analysis project Ga0335079, IMG submission 206719) | Soil microbial communities from Loxahatchee National Wildlife Refuge, Florida, United States - Lox_Sample_3.3 | ecosystem: Environmental > Terrestrial > Soil > Wetlands | place: USA: Florida...
GGAGGCGGCATTGATGCCGCTGGTATCGTGGGTGTGGAAGTGGACCGGGACCGCTAACTCCTGCCGCAGCGCCTTCACCAGCTTCTCGGCGGCGTACGGCTTGCACAGGCCCGCCATGTCTTTGATAGCGAGCATATGGGCGCCCATCTTCTCCAGTTCCTTCGCCATGCTCACGTAATACGACAGCGGGTACTTGTCGCGCTTGGGATCGAGAATATCGCCGGTGTAACAGATGGCCGCCTCGCATACCGACCGCGTCTTTCGCACCGCTTCCATCGACGCCTTCATGTTGGGCAGCCAGTTGAGCGAATCGAAGATGCGGAAGATATCGATGCCCTGCGCCGAGGCCTCGTAGATGAATTCCGCCACCACGTTGTCGGGGTACGCGGTGTATCCCACGGCGTTCGACGCGCGCAGGAGCATCTGGAAGCAGATGTTGGGGACCGCCTCCCGCAGCCGCCGCAGGCGCACGAAGGGGTCTTCGTGCAGGAACCGCATAGTCACGTCGAAGGTCGCGCCGCCCCACATCTCCAGGCTGAAGAGGTTGTGCAGGCGATGCGCCACGAAGTTGGCGATGGCCATCATGTCGTAGGTGCGCACGCGGGTGGCCAGCAGGGATTGATGGGCATCGCGAAATGTAGTGTCGGTGAGCAGGAGCTTCGTCTGCTTCCGCGCCCATCGTGCCAGTCCCTCCGGGCCGAGTTCCTGCAGGAGTTGCCGCGTGCCGGCGGGCGGCGCCGAAGAATCATGCGGTGGGATCGGCGCCGGCCGCACAATGGCCGGCACCGGTTTTCCCGCGACCGCCGGGTTGCCGTTGACAATCACGTCGGCAAGATATGCCAGCAGCTTGGTGGCGCGGTCCTTGCGCGGAACGAAACGGAAGAGCGCGGGCGTCTCTTCCAGCCAGCGCGTGGTGACGAGCCCCGCCTGGAAATCCGGGTGATTGACCACGTTCTCGAGGAACGGGATGTTGGTCTTCACGCCACGCACCCGGAACTCGCGCAGGCTGCGGTCCATGCGCTGGCAGGCGTGGCGAAACTCGCGACCCCACGCCGTGGTCTTCACCAGCAGGGAATCGTAATACGGAGTGATGACCGCGCCGCCGTATGCCGATCCGCCATCCAGCCGGATGCCGAATCCCGCAGGCGAGCGGTAGGTGGAGAGCCGGCCATAGTCGGGAACGAAATTGTTGGCCGGGTCTTCCGTGGTGACACGGCATTGCAGCGCATATCCGTAGAGCGGGATGCGATCCTGTGGCGGCAGGTTCATCTCGGGTCCGTGAAGCGGCAGCCCTTGAGCCACCTGGATCTGGCAACGAACCAGGTCGATGCCCGTGACCATTTCGGTGACGGTATGTTCCACCTGAATTCGCGGATTGACCTCGATGAAATACCACTCGCCCGAATCGGCATCCACCAGAAATTCCACCGTGCCCGCGTTCTGATAACCAGCCGCCGTTGCGAGCGCGGCCGCCGCATCGGCCAATTCGGAGCGGATCCTGGGGTCGAGCGCCACTGCGGGCGCCACTTCGACGACCTTCTGGTGGCGCCGTTGCACGGAGCAGTCGCGTTCGTAGAGGTGGAGGATGTTGCCGTGCAAATCGGCGAGGATCTGCACCTCGATGTGGCGCGCGCGGCGCACGAAGCGCTCGATGAAGACCGCATCGTTGCCGAACGCGGCGGCAGCCTCTCGCCGCGCCTCTTCCAGGCGGCCGGAGAAATCGGCGGACTTCTCCACCACCCGCATGCCGCGCCCGCCCCCTCCGAATGCCGCTTTCACGATGAGCGGGAAACCGATCCGAGCGGCCACCTTTTCGGCCTCCGCGGCATCGGTGACCGCCACTTCGGTCCCCGGCACCACGGGGATTCCCGCCTTCTGTGCCAGTCTGCGGGCGGCGGTCTTATCGCCCAGCAGTTCGAGGAGGCCGGCATGCGGGCCGATGAACGTGATGCCCGCACGCTCGCAGGCTCGGGGCAGCGCCGGATTCTCCGAGAGGAAGCCATACCCCGGGTGGATCGCGTCCACTTCCTTCTCGCGCGCCAACCCCACGATGCCCTCGACATCCAGATAAGCTTCGACCGGGCCTTTACCCGCGCCGATCAGATACGCTTCGTCGGCCTTGAAGCGATGCAGCGCCAGGCGATCTTCCTGCGAGTAGATGGCCACGGTGCGGAGCCCCAGTTCATTGGCCGCGCGGAGGATGCGGATCGCAATTTCGCTGCGATTTAAGGCAAGAAGTTTTTTCACGGGGATACTTTCAGGTTAGCATCCGGGTGCCCCGGCACTCCCGCCGAAGGCACCCCCCTGGCTGGCGCTCGGGGGCCGCGCCCGGGGAATGAATATCTGGATTTTCAGTTGCGATTCTCTGGAATTGTGCTATTCTTGAATAGAGAAGTTTTTCTCGATAAAAACTTCTCGATAAAAGTTTCTCGATATGAACCGCCCGGAATCCAATGCGAAGCCTAAAGCGATCCCGGAGCCGAGCCTGCGCCGCCTGCCGATCTATTACCACCTGCTGCAAGCGATGCTTGCGGAGGGTGTTACGCATATATCCACTACCGGGATTGCGGGCCCCCTCCAACTGGACCCGACCCAAGTCCGCAAAGACCTGGAAGCCGCCGGGATGATCGGCAAACCCAAGGTCGGGTACAGCCTGGAGCCTCTGATTCGCCGGATCGAAGAATTTTTGGGATGGGATCAGACGAAAGAGGCAGTCCTGGTTGGTGCGGGGAGTCTTGGCACGGCGCTACTGGGTTATCGCCGGTTTCGGCAATTCGGATTCCACCTGATCGCCGCATTTGATACCGACCCGGACAAGACCGGTCTGACGATCGCCGGGACCGAGGTCTTCCCGCTGGAACGGCTGGCGGAATTCTGCAGCAGCAGGAAAATCCGGCTGGGAGTCATCACAACCCCGCCGGGGACGGCGCAGTCGGTGGCCATCTCGCTGGTGGACGCAGGCATTCGTGCGATCTGGAACTTTGCGCCGGTGCACCTGCAGGTTCCTCCTTTCGTACTGCTGCAGAACGAGGATCTGTATCGCTCGCTCGCGTCCCTGTCCTATCGGTTGGAGCAGATGTTGGCGGCCGAGCGCGCTTCGGTGGTGTTAGACCCGGAGCCGGCACACTGAGGATTATATGCCAAGGAAAATCGATGTAACCGAACTCATTTTACGAGATGCGCACCAAAGCCTGATGGCGACCCGCATGGCCATGGAAGACATGGTTCCTGCGTGCGCGGATCTCGATCAGGCGGGCTACTGGTCGGTGGAGTGCTGGGGCGGTGCCACCTTTGACGCCTGCATCCGCTTCTTGAACGAAGATCCCTGGGAGCGGCTGCGCACGTTCCGCAAGCTGATGCCCAACACCCGCCTGCAGATGCTGCTCCGCGGGCAGAACCTGCTGGGGTACCGGCACTACGAAGATACCGTGGTAGACCGGTTCGTGGAGAAGGCGGCGGAGAACGGCATGGACGTGTTCCGTGTCTTCGACGCTCTGAACGACATCCGCAACCTGCGCCGCGCGGTGGCGGCGGTGCGCCGGACCGGCAAGCACGCGCAGGGAACCATCTGTTACACCGTCAGCCCGCTGCATACTACCACGCAATTCGTGGAGATGGCGGAGGAATTGCTGCGCTTGGGGTGCGATTCCATCTGCATCAAAGATATGGCGGCGCTGCTCAAGCCGCAGCCGGCCTTTGACATCGTGAAGGGCATCAAGGAAGCCTGCGGCGCGGAGACGCGCGTGCATGTTCACGTGCACGCCACCACGGGCGTGACGATGGTCAGCCTCATGAAGGCCATCGAAGCGGGAGCCGATTGCGTGGATACGGCCATCAGTTCGCTGAGCCTGGGCCCGGGCCACAATCCGACCGAGAGCCTGGTGGAGATGCTCGAGGGCACCGGCTACATGACGGAACTCGATGAGGAGCGGCTGCTGAAACTGAAGCGCTATTTCAACACGGTCCGGCCGCGATACCAGGCATTCCTTTCCAACATCACCGGCGTGGAAACGGAAATCTTCACCAGCCAGATCCCCGGCGGCATGATTTCCAACATGGAGAACCAACTGAAGCAGCAGGGCGCCGCCGACAAACTGCGCGAGGTTCTGGAGGAAGTTCCGCGGGTTCGTGCGGACGCCGGGTATCCTCCGCTGGTCACGCCGTCCAGCCAGATTGTCGGCTCGCAAGCCGTGTTCAACGTCATGATGGGCCGCTACAAGGTGCTCACCGGGGAGTTTGCCGACCTGATGCTGGGCTACTACGGGGAGACCATCGGACGGCGCGACGCCCGTCTGGTGGCGCAGGCGGCGAAGCAGACGGGCAAAGATCCGATCGACCGGCGGCCGGCCGACCTGCTGAAGCCGGAGTGGCAGAACCTGCGCGCCGCCGCGCTGGAGCAGAAAGGCTGCAGCGGTTCCGACGAGGACGTGCTCACCTACGCGATGTTCCCGCAGGTCGCGGCCAGGTTTTTCAGCACCCGCGACCAGGGTCCCAGGAATCTCGGCAAGGCCCCAGGTGCGGCGCCCGCAGAAGCCACGACACCGGCGCCCGCCCAACCTGAGAACGGCAAGGGTCCCGTGCGCACGACCATCGCCTACAACGTGCAGGTGAACGGCAATACGCACCGCGTGATCGTTTCTCCAGCCGGTTAGTGCGGATTCACGGTCCCAGGGCGCAGTGGACGTATAAAAGAATCAGAATCAGAAGGGAAGATCATGTCGGTTTCCATGCTCGAGAAGGTAGAAGAATTAAGGAAGCGTACCGGCGAGGTGAAGCTGGGAGGCGGCGCCGACAAGTTAGAGAAGCAGCGCCAATCCGGGAAGCTTACGGCGCGCGACCGCGTGGATGCGTTGATCGATCCAGGCAGTTTTGACGAGACCGGTATGTTCGCCGAGCATCGCTCCGTGCTTTTCGGAATGGAAGGCAAGTGCCTTCCGGCCGACGGTGTGATCACCGGAGCCGCGTCCATCGGGGGGCGGCTGGTGCACCTGGCCAGCCAGGACTTCACGGTATCGGGCGGATCGGCCGGCGAAGTGCATTCCATCAAGGTGGCCGAGATCATGAGCCAGTCGCTGAAGACCGGATCGCCGTTTGTTCTCCTCAACGATTCGGGAGGCGCCCGTGTGCAGGAAGGGATCGACTCGCTTTCCGGGTACGGCAAGGTGTTCTACACCAACGTGATGCTTTCGGGAGCGGTGCCGCAGATCTCCCTGATTCTGGGACCGTGCGCCGGCGGGGCGGCTTACAGCCCGGCCCTGACCGATTTCATCATCCAGACCCGCGGATCCCAGATGTTTATCACCGGGCCGAATGTGATCAAGAGCGTGACGGGAGAAAACGTCACGGCCGAACAGCTTGGCGGCGCGGACTCCCACATGATGAACTCGGGCGTGATCCACTTCATCGCGGAGAACGACCAGCATGCCATCCAGATCTGCCAGAAGCTGCTGAGCTTCCTGCCCAGCAACAACCTCGAAGACCCGCCGCACATCGACGGCGACCCGAACGTGGACCCGAATCCGGATCTGGAGGCGATCGTGCCCGTGGACGGCAAGAAGGGTTACGACGTTCGCGAGGTCATCACCAAGGTGATCGATTTCGGAGATTTTCTCGAAGTGCAGTCCGGCTACGCCACGAACATCGTCGTCGGGTTCGCCCGCGTCAACGGGCGGACCGTGGGCGTCATCGCGAATCAGCCCTCGGTGAACGCGGGCGTGCTGGATATCAACTGCTCGAACAAGGCGGCGCGCTTCATTCGCTTCTGCAACGCGTTCAATATCTCGCTGCTGACGTTCGTGGATGTCCCGGGCTTCCTTCCCGGCGTGCAGCAGGAGCACGGCGGGATCATCCGGCACGGCGCCAAGATGCTGTTCGCCTACTCGGCGGCCACGGTTCCTAAGGTGACCGTGATCCTGCGCAAGTGCTATGGGGGCGCCTATCTCGCAATGTGCGGGAAGGACCTGGGAGCCGATCGCGTCTTCGCCTGGCCGACCGCCGAGGTGGCCGTGATGGGCGCGGAGGGAGCGGCTGAAATCGTCTTCCGCAAGGCGATCCAGGAGGCGGACGACAAGGCCGCCAAGCGCAAGGAACTGATCGAGCGTTACCGCATGGCTTTTTCCAATCCTTATGTCGCCGCGGGGCGGCGCCTGGTGGATGCCGTGATCGAGCCGGCATTGACGCGCCGGCATGTGGCGCAAGCGCTCGAGTACCTGCACACCAAGCGGGAACTGCGTCCCGCGAAGAAGCATGGTTTGATGCCGCTGTAACGGAGGAGCGAATTATGGTGGAAACGATTCCCATTGAACTGGCGACCCTGGTCCAGGATCTCCGGGAGCAAGTCGCCGCCCTTACCGAGCGCCTGGCGAAACTGGAGGGCCCGGCGGCCGCGGATCCGGCCCAGGCGGCCCCAACGCCAATCCGGCCGGAGCCGGACCCCGAGCCTGGCATCACGGAGGAGGAGTTGCTTGCGATCTCCGGTGCTCTGGCCGCCTATCTCGGTGTCCGGGTGCACATCCGGCAAGTCCGGTTGATCGGTTCGCGCGCATGGGCGCAGCAAGGCCGTGTATCTGTCCAGGCATCGCATCGCCTGCACAGTTAGGAGACGCCCATGAAATTCACGATTACCATCAACAACAAAACATACGAAGTGGATGTGGAAGCGGCGGAGCCCGAAGCGGCACCGCGCGTGCCGATGTCAACGGAACCTGCGCCAGTCCGTCTGCCGGCGGCGCGGGTCACGGCCGCTCCCAAGCCGGCGGACTCGTCGCCCGTGAACGAAGAGAAGGTGGCCCGCAGCCCCGTGTCGGGAATTGTGGTCCGCGCCACCGCCCAGGTGGGGCAGGTCCTGCAGGTGGGCGACGTGCTGCTCGTCCTCGAAGCCATGAAGATGGAAACCAGCGTGACTTCGCCGATCGCCGGCAAGATCAAATCGATCAACGTCGCGCCCGGCGAAAGCGTGCAAAACGGCCAGGTGGTCGTGGAGTTTGAATGATGAATCCCGAAATGAATCAGATCCCCGGTTTTCTGTTTTTCGATCACGTTGCGATTTCGGTAAAACCCGGTGAGCTCGAGGCACAGGTGGCGGCCTACCGCACGCTGGGCTTTCAGGAGGTGCACCGCGAAGACGTCCTTGGACGCGACCAGGTTCGCGAGGTCCTGTTGCAGGTGGGCGACGGTCCCAACCTGGTGCAGTTGCTGGAACCCCTGAACGAAGAGTCGCCGGTCTCCAAACAGATCGAGAAAAACGGTGGACGCGGCGGGCTTGCCCACGTCGCCCTGCGGGTTGCCGACATCCGCCAGGCCTACGATTACATGAAGCAGGCGGGTTTCAAGCTGATCGATGCGGCGCCGCGCCAAGGATCGCGTGGCACGACGGTGTTCTTCGTTCACCCCAAGACCACCCAGACGGCGTCGTTCGGGTACCTCCTCGAAATTGTCCAGGAGGGAAGCCATGCCTGAAGAAATCCTGCATCTGGCGCAGGACTTTCCTCCGGTCCCCACCGCAGCGTGGGAGGCCGCAATTCAGAAGGACTTGAAAGGCGCGGACTACGAGAAGAAGCTGGTGTGGCGTTCCGAGGAAGGCATTGCCGTGCGGCCCTACTACCGGCGCGAAGACCTCGCGGGGCAATTTCCGTGCGTGCGGGACGGCCAGCCGTGGGAGGCGCGTGGAGACGCCGCCTTCACCCCGGACGCCGTCCGCGCTGACCGATTGCATGATGCGGGGGCGCATGCGGTCCAGGAACTCGGCTACGCGTTGGCGGAAGGCGTCGAGCGGCTGGCATCGGGGCAGCAGGTCGAGTTCGTGTACGCCGCCGGATCGAATTACTTCTTTGAGATCGCCAAGCTTCGCGCGGCGCGGCTGCTCTGGGCCCAGGCGGCGGCAGCGTTTGGCATCGACTGTGCGGTGCGCATTCACGTCCGGACGTCGCGGCTCAATAAGAGCCTCTACGATCGGTACACCAACCTGCTGCGCGCTACCACCGAAGCAATGTCCGCGGTGATCGGCGGAGCGGACACGCTGTATGTCGAGCCGTTCGGTTTTCCGCCGCGGCTAGCCGGGAATGTCCAGAATGTGCTTCGCGAGGAGGCTCACCTGGATGCCGTTGCCGACCCCGCGAGCGGGTCGTACTACATCGAAACACTCACGGACGCACTGGCTGCGCAAGCATGGAAGCTCTTTCAATCTGTCGAGCGTGAGGGAGGTTATTCGCAGGCGCTGGCCTCCGGGTCCATCGAGAAAGCGCTCGAGGAAACGCGCGCCGCGCGCCGCAAGACGATCTCGTCGCGGCGGCGCACGCTCGTGGGCGTGAACAACTTTCCCAACGCCGGCGAGAAGACCCCGGAGGCCGAAGCTCCGTCTTCCGAATTCGACCGCCTCGCCGAGCCGTTCGAAGCGATCCGCCGCCGCACGGCGGCTCACGCGAAGCGCACCGGCCGATATCCCAAGGTCCTGCTGCTGAAGCGGGGCGATCTCAAGATGCGGATGGCTCGTGCCAACTTCTGCTTCAACTTCCTGGGCTGCGCCGGGTTCGACGTGGTCGAATCCGAGGAGTACGCCGCCACCGATGCCGACCTCATCGTGCTGTGCAGTTCCGACCCCGAGTATCTCTCCTTCGCAAAGGAAGTCTGCGCTGCGGTTTCCGTGCCCGTGCTGGTCGCAGGCAATCCCAAAGACCAGATCGGAGCGCTGAAGGCCGCGGGCGTTCAAGGCTTCCTCCACATCTCGAGCGACGCGGTGGAAACGCTCACCGAATGGCAAACCCGGCTGGGAATCGAGGCATAACCTGTGAAACCGGACTTCTCACAAATCGACTACCAGCCGCGAGCGAGCGCGGGCGTGCCCCAAACCGGGGGCGCCGATTCCCCGGTTTGGACCACGCTGGAGCGCATTCCCGTGAAGGCAGCGTATACCGCTGACGACCTCTACGCCATGGAGCACCTCGATTACGCGGCGGGCGTTCCGCCGTTCCTGCGCGGCCCGTACTCCACCATGTACGCCATGCAGCCATGGACCATCCGGCAGTACGCCGGCTTCTCCACCGCCGAGGAATCGAACGCGTTCTACCGCCGTAACCTGGCGGGCGGACAGAAGGGCCTGTCCGTGGCATTCGACCTGGCCACGCACCGCGGCTACGATTCGGACAACGAGCGCGTGGTCGGCGACGTCGGGAAGGCCGGCGTGGCCATCGACTCCGTCGAAGACATGAAGATTCTCTTCGACCAGATCCCGCTCGACCAGATGTCGGTTTCCATGACCATGAACGGGGCCGTGCTGCCCGTGATGGCGTTTTACATCGTGGCCGGCGAAGAGCAGGGCGTGGCGCCTCAGAAACTCAGCGGCACCATTCAGAACGACATTCTAAAAGAGTTCATGGTGCGCAACACGTACATCTATCCGCCCCTGCCTTCGATGCGCGTGATCGGTGACATTTTCCGCTATTGCTCGGCGAACATGCCGAAGTTCAATTGCATTTCGATCAGCGGCTATCACATGCAGGAAGCCGGCGCGACCGCCGATATCGAACTCGGCTACACGCTGGCTGACGGCCTGGAATACATTCGCACCGGCATCGCGGCGGGACTCGACATCGACGACTTCGCGCCCCGCCTCAGCTTCTTCTGGGGAATCGGCATGAATCACTTCATGGAGATTGCCAAGCTGCGTGCGGCGCGGGTACTGTGGGCAAAGCTCATCCAGGGCTTCCACCCGAAGAATCCGAAGTCGATGGCGCTGCGCACGCACTCGCAGACCTCCGGCTGGAGCCTCACCGCTCAGGATGTATTCAACAACGTAACGCGCACCTGCGTTGAGGCGCTGGCAGCCGTGCTGGGCCACACGCAGTCGCTCCACACCAACGCGCTGGACGAAGCGATCGCCCTGCCCAGCGACTTTTCGGCGCGCATTGCCCGCAACACCCAGATCTACCTGCAGGAAGAGACCGGCATCACGAAAGTGGTGGATCCCTGGGCGGGCAGTTACTACGTGGAGAGCCTGACCCACGAGCTGATCCACAAGGCGTGGCATCACATCCAGGAGAT
>Ga0335079_10011639_pt1 | contig 10037 bp, 7 predicted proteins | sample Lox_Sample_33_FD_206719 | JGI IMG/M metagenome (GOLD analysis project Ga0335079, IMG submission 206719) | Soil microbial communities from Loxahatchee National Wildlife Refuge, Florida, United States - Lox_Sample_3.3 | ecosystem: Environmental > Terrestrial > Soil > Wetlands | place: USA: Florida...
TCAGCGCCGCCGCTCTTCGAACACACATCGATTACACCGTGTGGGCCAGCCGCAAGCTGGTCAGCGCCGCCGCACAGTTGCCGCCCGCCGAACTGGTCCGCGACTTCCAGACCGCGGACCGCAGCGTCCTGGATACGCTGGTTCACGTGTATGCCGCGGATCGTTTGTGGCTGGCGCGATTCGAGGGCCAGTCGCCCTCATCGCTCATCAGCGATGACGACCGCAGCATGTCAGTATTGCAGAACGAATGGCCCGCGCTTCACGAGCGTTGGCGGGAGTGGGGTGCCGCGCTCACGGACGATCGGGTACTCGCGCCCCTGGCCTACACCGACATGTCCGGCCGGCCCTGGAGCCAGCCGCTTTGGCAACTGGTGCTGCACGTGGTCAATCACGGGACGCATCATCGCGGACAGGTCTCCGGCTTCCTGCGCTCGATGGGCCACAGGCCACCGCAAGTCGATCTGATTTACTATTACCGCGAGTTAAACTGATCATCGATGTATGAAAAGGAGGCTGCGCATGTTCTCCCTTCGAATCGTGCTGGCGCTCGCGTGTCTGGGAACAAACCTGGCGGCGTGGACCGGCGACCTGACGGCGTGGGCCAGTGTGCAACGCCTTGCTCCGGGCCAGTCTGTCGAGGTGGTCAACCAGAAAGGCGAATCGTTTAGCGGTAAGCTCGAAAGCGTCTCCGAAGAGTCCATCGTGATCCTCGGCAAGCATCACACGGCCACAGTTCCCAGGACGGCAGTCAAACGGGTACAGATTCGCGGAAGCAGGCGGCTCCGGTGCACGCTGATCGGGGCCGGCATTGGGGCGGGGGCGGGGCTGGGACTGGGCGCCGCGGGGGCCGAGAGTCTCGCCAACTCCAGCGGCGGCGACTTCGCCAACCTCAAGCCCGCCATCATTGGCGCCTCAGGCGCTGCCGGAGCATTGATCGGGGCGGTGGTCGGCTCCGCGGTTGGCAATCGCGGGACCACGGTTTATCGGATCAGGTAACGGCAACGCGGCGGCAAAAGGCCTTCGGATGAAGCCGTGTAGCCCCGCTTTAAAACAGCCCGGACCAGGAGGGATCGAGCTGAATCCACTGCGACGTGCTCGACGAGCTCGTGGGGATTTCGGGCACTTGCAGCAGCCCGTGCCCTTTGGCGCACATCAGTTCGGTGCCGTACCAGCCGAGAAACGTCTGCGAGGCCTGCCCGATTCCCACCGGATTGCCGAGCAGCCGCAGGCAGACGGGGCAGCGCTGCTGTTGGTCGCGCAGCAGCCAGCGCGCGCCCAGAATCCATGCCGCCAGAAACAACGGCGCTTCGAAATGCAGGTGCGCGAACAGGGCGATCGAATATGCCAGGTCGAATGAACCTAGAACCACGATCGGCAGCAGCAGCATGATCTTCGCGGAAAGGAAGGTGGCCTGGCGAAGAGTCCGGAATCCTCCCAACGCCAGCGATGGGCCGGCCTGCACCACCAGGCAGGTGGCGAGCGCCATCAACAGCAGTGCTCCGGCGAGATTGGGCGGTGGATCGGGCAGCGACACGCAGTCGTAGTTGCGGTAGGCTCCGTCCAGGCCGGGAAGCACTAAATGCCGGATGCCGCTCGGAGGATGCAGCGCTGGTGCGCGGAAATGCGCCAGCACGAATCCCCTGGCGCTCGGCGGGATTTGCGCGAGGTGATCTTCGTCTTCAATCAACCAGGCATCCACGCGCCCCGGCAGGCGCCAGGCCCGCTCGTCCAGAACCGAGGCGACGGTAGCCGATTGTCCATCCACGTCCACTACGCGCCCGACGATGTGCGCGTCGCCTGCAAAGTATTTGAGCCACGCTGTCCGGCTGAGGATCAACGCCGGCACCGCGCTTACCACTGGGATCTGGAACAACTCGGTGATTTGACCCCCGGCCCGTGCAAGCGACAGGTCCGCGCTACGGTACCGGCTGATCGGGACCCGCCAGTGGGACGGCTGGTAAAACACCATTTGCGTAAACCGGCTCGGCGTACCCTTGGCCCAGGCGCGGTACTGCTCAATCGGAATCGTGGACGGCTCGTCGGGGGATTGCCCCTGTCCCGAGATTAGAACCAGTTCCGCCGCGTTGCGATGCGACGAGGGCAAAATGATCTCCGTGCCGCCCGGCAATTGAAATGCCAGAAACCAGCTTCCGGCGGCCAGGATCGCGAGGAAGAGCAGGCACTCGAGCGGCGACTCCCATCGGAAGATGCCCGTCAACAGGGGGCGCGGGCCGTTCCATCGCAGCCATAACGCATCCTGAAACGCTCCCAGGCAGAAGCGTGCAACTTCCGACCCGCAGTGGCTTGCCCTTTGCACATACCAAAGCTCCGCCCGCCACTCCGCCAGCCATTCCGCGCGCTGTTCGGCGGGAGCCAGCCAGGAAGCACATCGCAGAATGGCGGGCGGGATGCTCATGCCTGTACCTCGGGTGCGGGAAGCAACCGCGTCAGCAGCGGATAGCGCTTCTGCGAGGCGTCAAGCGCCACCTTGCCCGCGCGCGTCAACTTGTAATACTTTCGCGGAGGCCTCATCTCCGCGTCGGCGATCGATTGCCTTTCCCACTGCGAGCGGATCAACTCGTCCCGCTCCAGCCGCCGCATCGCCGGATAGACCGTGCCGCTGGGCAGACCGGTCACCTCCATCACGCTGAATCCGTAACCCTGGCCGGCGCTGATCGCCTGCAGGATCAGCGCCGCGGTGTGAGAGAGTCTCGTCTCGGCGGCCATTCGTTCAGGATTATACCTATGTAGCATGCTACTTGACAAGCGTCTCAGTAGTTTGCTACATAGGGTAGCGGAAAGGCAGACCCGTGCTCGAACTTCGCAACGTTACCAAACGGTTCCTCGGGATCCCTGCGGTCAATAATGTCAGTTTCACCGCCCGCGCCGGTGAAATTACCGGTTACCTGGGTCCCAATGGCTCCGGAAAGTCCACCACTTTGAAGATGATCACGGGCATGATGGAGGCAACCGGAGGCGAGATCTTCTTCCACGGCGAGCCCATCCAGCACAACCTGGTCGCCTATAAGCAGCGCCTGGGCTATGTCCCCGAAGAGCCCCACCTGTACGCACACCTCAGCGGGCTCGAGTACCTGGTGATGATTGGCCAGTTGCGCAACCTCCCTTCGAAACCCACCGCGGAGTGTATCCACGGCCTGTTACGCTTGTTCGGACTTTACTCCGACCGCCACTCGCCGATCTCCTCATATTCGAAGGGCATGCGGCAGAAGGTGCTACTCTCCGCGGCGCTGCTTCACAACCCCGACCTGATTCTGCTCGACGAGCCATTCTCAGGGCTGGATGTGGGAACCGCGCTGGTGCTGCGCAGCCTCATCCAGGAACTGGCGTCCCGCGGAAAGGTAGTGCTTTTCAGCTCGCACGATCTCGAGATCGTCGAGCGGGTTTGTTCGCATGTCGTGATTCTGCACCGCGGGAAGGTCGTAGCGGACGATTCCATCGATCACCTGCGGAGGCTGATGGCCCTGCCCACGTTGGAGGACATCTTCCAGCAATTGGCGGTAGAGCAGGACACCACGGCGATCTCGCGCGAGATCGCGGACCTGATTCACGCCTGAGGCAGCCCCATGACTAAGCTGCAATTCCGCATCCTGTATCGCGAATTCCTCTTTCGCATGGTCGATCTGGAGCTGTTGTCTGCCCACGCGCAAGGCGAGACCACCAGGCTTCTGGGACAGTTCGCCGCGCTGCTGGTGTTTATCAGCCTGTGTTTTGCCGGCAGCGGGCTTGCCTATTTCAACAGCGACATGCCGCGCATTGCGCTGCTGGTTGGCGGATGGGGCACCGAGCACACCATGATCGCTACTACCATGCTGGTGATCGGGCTGTTTGCCGTGTTGAGCTGGGATTCCACATTTCCGGACCGCCGCGATGTCCTGGTGCTGGCCCCGTTGCCGGTCCGCGCGCGCACCATGTTCCGGGCCAAGATTGCGGCATTGACCACCGCGCTGGCCCTCACCGTCGGCCTGCTGCACTTGCTCGCCGGCATCCTTTGGCCGATCGCGCTCGTAAAACAGAATCCGCCGATCACTGTTCCCATGATCGCCTTCGACCCCGCCATTCCTCCTGTCGAGGCCGCGGACCTGGAGGAGGTGCTTGCCCGCGACCTCCAGGAGGCCGATGTGCGCAGCGCGGTGACGGGCGCGGAGCCGCACCCCGCCGGATGGGGTGTCTCGATCGGCGTGGTGAAGCACGGCACGCGCCGCGTTTTTCAATATGGCGGGGCGCGCCCCGATTCGCTGTACCAAATCGGCGCCATTACCAAAACGTTTACCACTCTCTCGCTGGCGCGCATGGTCGCAGACAACACGGTGCGGCTCGATCGTCCGGTACGCACGCTTCTGCGCGAAGCCAAAATGGTCCGGCCGCGAGGCCGCGAAATCAGCCTGCTGGATCTCGCAACCGACCGCTCCAGCCTGGCCCCGCTGCCGTGGAACCTGCCGAACCCCACACCCCGCAATCCGCATCCGGACTACACGGTAGAGGACCTCATGGATTTCGCCACCCGCAACGGCCTGCGGGCGATGGGCGATCAATACGAGGAGACTCCCACCGGAACCGCGGTCCTCGGCGTGGCCCTCTCGCGGGGCGCCGGGCTCACGTACCCCGAGATGATCGCAGAACAGATCACTATCCCACTCGGGATGCAGGATACGGTATTCACTCTGACTCCGGAACTCTCGGGCAGGTTGCTCCCCGGCAATAAAGGCGGCGAGCGCACCTCGCCCCTCGAGGGCTACAGCGCCTTTCTCCCGGCGTTAGGGATCTACTCGACTGCCTCCGACATGCTTGCGTACCTGGAGGCCCTCCTGCATCCGGAGCGCTACACCGGATCCTTGGGAAAGGCCCTGGCGTGGTCCCATGAATCGCAGGGGGACATCAACCAAGGCATGCAGGTCGGCCTCGGCTGGAAGTATCGCAACGCGCAGCGCATCTGGTTTTTCGAGGGCTCCATGCGCGGCTACAGCAGCTACGCGTTCTTCAGCCCGGCAAACGATTACGCCGCCGTAGTGCTGATGAATCAGGGGCCGGGAATCGCAAGCTCCGCGCCCCGGTTGGGCGAACACATCCGCCACCGGCTCATGGGACAGCCTGCCCGGCCGCTCGCCAATGCGCTGATCCCCACGAAGCGCAGTTTCGGGCAATTTATCCGCACGCTGTTCTCCTGGTGGGTGACGATGTTCGCCGCCGGCGGATTCATCTTCTGTTCCATCCTCACGGCGCAGGGGCTCGCCGCGCAGTTGCCGCGCCGCTATTTTCTGCGCCTCTCTTCATTCCTGCAGTTGGCCTCATTCTGCCTGTTCCTGTCGGTCTATTTTCTGCAGCCGCCGATCGTCGACCCGTTTGGGGGCGGCTGGGACGCCCGCCTGCTCGACCGCCTGCCCTCCTATTGGTTCTTCGGGATGTTCCACTATCTGAACGGATCGATGCACCCGGAGTTCGCTCCCCTGGCAAACCGCGCCTTCATCGCCACGGCATGCTCGGTTGCGGGTGCGGGCTGCGCGTTCCTGGTCTCGTACTTCCGAACCATCCGGAGAATCGTCGAAGAGCCCGATATCGTGCCGGGCTCGCGCGGCTGGAACTGGCTTCCGCGATTCGGCAATGCGCTGCAGACCGCGATTGTGCAGTTCAGCATCCGCACCCTGCTGCGCAGCCGACTGCACCGGGTGATTCTGGCCTTCTACCTGGGCATGGCAGGCGCGTTCACCATCATGCTGGTGAAGACACCGCTGGCCGCGATGCCCGCGGGGGCGGCCGCCGACTGGTGGCACCAGCCGAATGTGCCGCTGTTGGCGTCCAGCCTGCTGATGCTGGGCTTCTGGGTGGTGGGCGCGCGAGTGGTGTTCGCCATGCCGCTCGATATGCGCGCCAACTGGATATTTCGCATCACGCCGGTGCGCGGCGGAAGGGTCTGCATGGCGGCGCGGCGGCGCTCGCTATGGGTCTTGGGAGTTTCCCCGGTCTGGGTGGGGTCGGCCACCCTGTTTTTCTGGTTGTGGCCTTGGCGTGAAGCGTTGGGCCACCTGGCACTCCTGCTGCTGGTGGGCGCGATCGTGGTGGAGGCCTCACTGCGAGGCACTCAGAAGATCCCGTTCACCTGTTCGTACCTCCCCGCCAGGGGGAATTTCCACCCCTTCTGGATCTTCATCGGGCTGCCGGTCATGCTGGTGGTCCGCCTTGCCGAACTCGAGCGTCAGGCGCTCGAAAATCCGCCGGTCTTCTCCGGCGTGCTCGCCGGTCTCGCCATCCTGGCGGTGGTGGCCTGGTGGATAATGACGCCTGACAAGTGGGAAGAAGTGCCGGTGGAGTTCGAGGAAGTGCCGGTGGACCACATCCAGACTCTCGGATTGCCGCGGGATGGCGGAAGAGTGGCAGAACTGGTCAGATAACCAATCGCTACCCTCCGCGGATAACGCTCGACTCCTTTTCTTCCCCGTCACCACACATCCGGACCGGAAATCGTGTTTAAATTTAGGAAACCGTTATTGGTGGAGCGAAGCGGCGACCGGCGTGCGCCCTCCGGGTTCGTGCAAGCCGCCATTCGCAAAGGAGACTCATGTACAAACGGCTGTTGCTCGTCGTGGCGCTTGCTACCACCCTCGCGTTCGCCCAGGGAAAGGGCGGCCGGAACAACAACATGAACAGTGGAATGGGCGGCGGCATGCCGGCGGCGCGCCCCACCCGGTTCGATCAGTTCGTCGAGAAGCTCCGGTTGTCGAAGGAACAGCGAGACGAGGTGGTCAGCATTCTGAAGGCCGCCATGGAGCAGTCCACGGACTTGCGCAGCAAGTTGGAAAAGGACCGCATCGATCTGGCAGGCGCCATGATTGAGTCCAGGACAGACGACGTCAAGAAAATCCTGGACGACTACACTTCACTCTCTGCGCAATACACCGACATCGAAGCCAAGACTTTCGGCAAGATCTATGAATCGCTCAAGCCCAATCAGCAGGCCAAAGCCGGCCAGGCATTCGAGCTGCTCGTAGCGGTGCTGGACCGGCCCGGCGGCGGCGGTGGCGGCCGGGGAAGAGGAAGGCAATAAGAGGAAAGCCCATGTTTTGCAAACTGATGCTCGCTGGTATTTTCGCGTCCACGATGCTCGTCGCCCAACCAGGCGGTACGGGCGGAGGAGGCGGCGGTGGAATGGGGCGAGGCGGCGGTGGCGGCGATGAGGGCATGCGCGGCGGCGATATGGGGAGCATGCAGATGCCCCACACGGTGAGCCGCATGGACCAGATCTCCGAAGCCCTCAAGCTGAACAAAGAGCAGAAGAAGGAAGTGAAAACCATCCTGGACGACGCTCAGAAAGAGGCCAACCCGGTGCGCGACCAGTTGCTGAAAAGCGAATTGGCGATCGGCGACGCCATCCAGGGCGGCAGGAGCGGCGACGATCTGAAGCCGCTGATCGCCGGCGAGGCAGCCCTCCAGGCGCAGATGGCCGGCATCGAACTGAGCGCATTCGCCAAGATCTACAAGCTTCTCGAGAAGGAACAAACCGCCCAGACCAGAACTGTCTTTGGCATGATGAAGGGCATGTTCAGCGGCAAGAACTGGAATACTCCGGAATAGTGGCGACCGGGAGTGAACGCCACTGCCGGCGTCATTCCGTTCGCAACGCTGCCATCGGATCGATCCGCGAAGCGCGGCGCGCCGGCAGGTACCCGGCCAGCGCCGCTACCGCCATTAAGACTGCCAGCATCCCGAGGAACGTCACCGCATCCCCGGGCTTCACCCCATATAGCAGCGATTCCAGCAGTCGCGCCACGCCGGCGCTCGCGGCCAGGCCAACCACGGCGCCCGCCAGGGCGAGTCCAAGCGTCTGACGCAGCACGGCGAACTGAACGTCGCGCGCGGTTGCGCCCAGCGCCATGCGCACCCCGATCTCCTGTGACCGCTGGCTCACCGCATATGACACCACGCCGTAGATTCCTAAAGAAGCCAGCACCAGCGCGAGAGTGGCGAAGCCGGTCAGCAGCATCACCACAAAACGGCGCGGCGAAACCGCGCGGTCTACCACGCCTTCGAGCGTGCGATACTCCGCGGTCGGCAGCGTCGGGTCTACGGTCTTCAGCGCGGCGCGGACTGCGGGCGCCACCGCCTCGGGCGCCAGTTTCGTGCGCACCACCAGATCGACGGAACTGGCGCCGAGTTGGGGAATCGGCAGGTACATTTCGGCGCCCCCTTCCTGCTCCAGGCTGGCATGCCGTACATCCGCCACCACTCCCACCACGCGCCAGGGCTTTCCATCCGTCACCATGGCTTCCTGCCCGACCGCATCGCGATCGGGCCACAAGCGCCGTGCCAGATATTCGTTGATCACCAGAGCGCGTTCGCTTTCCGCTGTGTCGTGCCCGTTGAAGGTGCGGCCGGAGCGCAGCGGAATCTGCATGGCTGGAAGATAGCCCGCGTCCACCAGGCGTGGGAAAGCGACCGGGGTTTGGCCGGGCAAATACGTCACGCCCTTCGCCCGCACCACCCAGCCGCGGTTTCTTCCGAGCGGGAGGCAGTCGGTGACACCGCTCGATTCCACGCCCGGCACAGTCTCCACGGCGCGCTCCAGGCGGACGTAGAAATTGGCCTGCTCGACGTTGGTCTTGAAGCGATTGCCGGTTTCGATGCTCCACACCGCGGCGCGCGCGGGCTGAAATCCCAGGTTCACATCCATCACCCGCAGAAAGCTGCGAATCAGCAATCCGGCGCCTACCAGCAGAACCGCGGAGAGCGCGATTTCCGAAATCACCAGTGCTCCACGTACCCAGGCGCCGCGCCTCCCCTCGGTGGTACCCCGCGACGTCTCCTTTAATCCGCTCTGAATATCGGCTCCGGAGATCTCGAGTGCGGGCGCGATGCCGAACAGGAGCCCCGCTGCGAGGGCGACCCCCACTCCGAACGCCAGCGTCGTTCCATCCATCCGGACCGTATGGAGAAGCGCGATGTTCATGGCCTGTAGCCCTGCCAATGCGCGGGTAGCGGCCCACGCCATCGCCACGCCTACCGCCCCGCCGCAGCCGGATAGCAACAGGCTCTCGGTGAGCATCTGGCGGATGAGCCTGCCGCGCGTCGCGCCCAGGGCCACCCGCACGGTCATCTCCTTGTGGCGCGAAGCAGCGCGCGCCAGCAGAAGGTTCGAGAGATTCGCGCAGGCAATCAGGAGCACTACGCCGACGGCGCACAACAGGATCACCAGCGCCAGGCGGAACTGGCCGCTCACCTGTTCCTGCAGCCCGGTCAGGCGGGCGCCCCACCCGTTCCCGCGCTCCGGGTGCGCCTTTTGAATCCGGTCTACCAGAAGGCCGAATTCGGCGCGGGCCTGCGGCAACGTGACTCCGGGCTTCAGACGGCCCACCACCGCCAGCGTGTTGCCCCAGCGGTCGGTCTCGTCGCCAATGCTGAAGGGTGCGAAGAGGTCCACCTTGCCGCCGGGCACGAATACCGAAGGGAAATCGAACCACCGGGGCATGACCCCCACCACGGTAGTAGGCTGATCGTTCAGCACGATGGTCTGCCCCACAATGCCGGGATCCGACCCGAAGCGCCGTTCCCAGAGCCCGTAGGTGAGGATCGCGGCCTTGCGCGCGTTCCATTTGCTCTCTTCGGCGTCGAAGTTGCGCCCCAGCATGGGCTGCACCCCGAGAAACGGGAAAAAGTTTTGCGCAACTCCGTACCCCGAGAGCCGTTCCGGTTCGCCCGAGCCTGTCAGGTTGTAACTGCCGTAGTCGGAGAAGGCGAAATACGCGCTCAGTTCTTCGAACGATTCATTCATCGCGACCCAGTCGCGGTAGTTGGCAACGCGCGAGGTCCTGCCCGAGAGGCCGCTTGTGCCGATATTCGCGATCCACACCAGCCGCTCCGGAGCGCGAAACGGCAGCGGCCGGAGCAGCACCGTGTTCACTACGCTGAAAATGGCGGTATTGGCGCCGATACCCAGGCCCAGGATCGACACGGCGACCACACAGAATGCCGCCTCCCGCCGCATGGTGCGGGCCGCATACCGAAGATCTTGCCGCAATCCGTCCTTC
>Ga0335079_10011641_pt1 | contig 10036 bp, 8 predicted proteins | sample Lox_Sample_33_FD_206719 | JGI IMG/M metagenome (GOLD analysis project Ga0335079, IMG submission 206719) | Soil microbial communities from Loxahatchee National Wildlife Refuge, Florida, United States - Lox_Sample_3.3 | ecosystem: Environmental > Terrestrial > Soil > Wetlands | place: USA: Florida...
GGCGACGCAGAAGAGGTACGCGTCGGCCCCGATCTCCTCCACCACCTCGATCTCGGCGGCGATCCCGTCGGGCGCGAGCTCGAGGCACTCCGGGCGGATCCCGAGCGTCAGCTCGCTCCAGCCGCCGGCGGCCGCGGCCGCGCGCACCGTCTCCGGTAGCGGCACCTCGACGCCGCCGAGCGAGACCGAGCCGTTCGCGCCGAGCGGCACCGGCAGGAGGTTCATCGAGGGCGAGCCGATGAAGGACGCGACGAAGCTGTTCGCGGGCCGCTCGTAGAGCGCGCGCGGCGTGTCGCACTGCTGGAGTCGCCCGTTGTGGAGCACCGCGACGCGGTTCCCGAGCGTCATCGCCTCGGCCTGGTCGTGCGTGACGTAGACCGTCGTCACGCCGAGGCGGTCCTGCAGCGCCGCGATATCGGCGCGCATCTGGACGCGGAGCTTCGCGTCGAGGTTCGAGAGCGGCTCGTCCATGAGGTAGACGGACGGCTGGCGGATGATCGCGCGGCCCATCGCGACGCGCTGGCGCTGGCCGCCGGAGAGCTGGCCGGGCTTCCGCTCCAGGTACTCGGTGAGCCCGAGCATGTCGGCGACCTCGCGCACGCGCCTGTCGCGCTCGCCGCGCGGCACGCGCGCCATCCGCAGCGGGAACGCGATGTTCGCGGCGACGTCGAGGTACGGGTAGAGCGCGTAGTTCTGGAAGACCATCGCGACGTCGCGCTTCTTCGGCTGGACGTCCGTGACGTCGCGCTCGCCGATGAAGATCGCCCCCGCGTCCACCTCCTCGAGGCCGGCGAGCATTCGGAGCGCGGTCGTCTTGCCGGAGCCCGACGGGCCGACGAGCACCATGAACTCGCCGTCCGCGACGTGGAGGTCGAGCGCGTTCACCGCCGGCGCGTCGGTGCCGGGGTAGATCCGCGACGCCTGGACGTAGCGGACGTCAGCCACCGCTCGACCTCACCGGCTCCGGCGCCGCGAGCGCTCCGCGCACGCGCGCGAGCGCGGCCGCCGGCGCGCCGAGCTCGTCGAGCCCGAGCAGCGCGGCGCCGAGGACGGGCGGCGCCTCCGCGACGTGGAGCGTCGAGCGCGGCGCGACGGCACCGAGCCCCGCCGCGACCGCCGCGACGAGACCCGCGTCGCCGGACTGGAAGATCCCGCCGCCGAGCACGACGTCGACGGACTCCTCCGTCAGGTCGAGCCGCGCGAGCGCGACGCGCGCGAGCGCGACGACCTCGCCGGCGAGCTTGTCGCGGATCGACGCCGCGACCGGGTCGTCGGCCGCCTCGGCGAGGACGACCGGCGCGAGCTCGACGACGCGGCGCTCGTCGATCGCGCCGAAGTGGATCGATTCCGCAAGCTCGCTCGGCGACGCGCAGCCGAAGTGGGCTGGGACAGCGCGCTCGAGCGACGTGAGCGGCCCGCGTCCGTCCTCGCTCCGCGCCGCCGCCGAGACGGCGGCGATCCCGAGGTCGTAGCCGCCGCCCCAGTCGCCGGTCGTCGGCCCGAGCGCCGGGAAGCGCGTGTGCCGCCCGTCCGGCGCGACGCCGACGCAGTTGATCCCGGCGCCGCAGACGATCGCGACGCCCCAGCCGCGGTCGGTGCCGGCGCGAAGCACGGCGAACGTGTCGTTGTCGACGGTCGTGTGGAGCGCCCAGCCGCGGTTTGCGGCGTGCTCGACCGCGGCGTTCACCTCGCGCGGGAAGTCGACGCCCGCGAGGAGGAGCTGCGCGACCGCGACGGGCGCCTCGACGCGCGCCTCCTCGGCCGCGCGCGCGAAGAGCTCGCCGAGGACGTCGAACGCCCGGTCGATCCCGAGATGGTGGGGCGAGCTGCCGCCGCCGCGCGCGAGCGCGAGCAGCTCCCCGTCCTCGCGCACGAGGGCGAGGTCGGTCTTCGAGTTGCCGCCGTCGACCGCGAGGACGACGCGCCCGCTCACGCGACCGTCCGTTCTGCGATCAGCAGCCGCTCGAGCAGCTCGTCCACCATCTCGATCTGTCCGATCAGCGGGTGCGCGAGGAGCGCCTTGCGCGCCGCGACCGGGTCGCGCGTCGTCGCGGCCTCGACCGTCAGCCGCTCGTACGCCGCGACGTGCTGCACGAGGCCGAGCAGCTCGGGCAGGAGCGGCGTCTGCGGCAGCGGCTCGATTCCGGCGCTCGTGACGCGTGCCGGCACCTCGACGACGTCGTCGTCCGCGAGGCCGGCGAGCGTCCCCTCGTTGCGGACGTCCACCTCGTGCACCGCGCCGTCGCCGGAGACGAGCGACGACACGAGCCCGACCGCCGCCTCGCTGTAGAACGCGCCGCCGCGCTGCTCGAGCAGCGCCGGCTTCTCGGCGAGATTCGGGTCGCGGTACATCTCGAGCAGCTCGCGCTCGATCTCCGCGACGACAGCGGCGCGCGGCGTCTCGACCTGCTGCTCCGCGAGGACGCGGTCGTGTGCGTAGAAGTAGTGGAGGTAGTACGACGGGATCGCGCCAAGCTCGTCGAGGAGCCGGCGCGGCAGCCCGACCTCGTCGGCGAGCGCGTCGCCGTGCGCCGCGAGCAGCAGCGGCAGGACGTCGGAGCCGTCGACCTGCACCGCGCGGATCCACGTGAGGTGGTTCAGGCCGACCTGGTCGACGACGATCCGCTCCGGCTCGATCCCGAGCAGCCGCGCGAACGCGCGCTGGAACCCGATCGCGACGTTGCAGAGCCCGACCGCGCGGTGGTCGGCGTCGAGGAGCGCGCGCGTCACGATCCCGACCGGGTTCGTGAAGTCGACGATCCACGCGCCCGGCTCGGCCCGCGCCCGCACCCGCTCGGCGATCTCGAGCACGACGGGAACGGTTCGCATCGCCTTCGCGAACCCGCCGGCGCCGGTCGTCTCCTGGCCGATGCAGCCGCACGGGAGCGGCGCCGTCTCGTCCTGGAGCCGCGCCGCCTGCCCACCGACGCGGATCTGGAGGAGGACGAACGACGCGCCGTCCACAGCCGCGTCGAGGTCGCCGGTCAGCGTCAGCCCGCCCGCGTAGCCCGCGCGGTCGAGCATCCGCCGCGCGAGCCCGCCGACGACGTCGAGCCGCTCCGCGTCGACGTCCATCAGCGCGAGCTCCGTCACGGGCACGCGCGACAGCCCGGACACGAGCTCCGGCGTGTACGTCGACCCCGCGCCGATCACGGCCAGCTTCATCCCTTCACCCCGGTCAGCGTCACGCCCTCGACGAACGCCTTCTGCGCGAGGAAGAACACGACGATCACCGGCGCCATGACGAGCAGCGTCGCCGCCATGGTGAGGTTCCACTGCACCTGGTGGAGCGAGCGGAACTCGGAGAGCCCGATCGACAGCACCCAGTGGCCCGAGTTCTCGCCGGTGTAGAGGAGCGGCAGGAAGAAGTCGTTGAACGTGTAGAGGAACGAGAACAGCGCGACCGCCGCGATCGCCGGCTTCGCGAGCCGCGCGACGACGGTGACGAGGATCTTGACCTCGCCGCAGCCGTCGACGCGCGCCGCATCGAGGTACTCGTCCGGGATCGTGAGGAAGAACTGTCGGAGCAGGAAGATCGAGAACGCGTCGCCGAACCAGTTCGGGATGATCACCGGCCAGAGCGTCCCGATGAAGTTGAACCCGAACGGGTGGAACTTCGCCCACATCACGTAGAGCGGCACGACGGTCACCTGCGGCGGGAGCATCAGCGCGACGAGGACGACGATGAACACGGCGTCGCGCCCGCGCCAGTGGAGCTTCGCGAACGCGTACGCGACGGGCACGCTGGAGACGACGACGCCGATCGTCGCGAGGATCGAGTACTCGAGCGTGTTCCCGACCCAGGTCATGAACGGCGCCTTCGTGAAGACGTCGGCGAAGTTCGACCACTCGAACGGGTGCGGCCAGAGCCGTGCCGAGAGCGCCTGGTCGTTCGACATCAGCGCGGTGAGCGTGATGAAGATGAACGGCGCGAGGAACATGATCCCGGCGGCGATGAGGATGCTGTGGTCGGCGACCGTGACGAGGAAGCGGCGCCGCCGGACGGCGCGCGGAGGCTTCCGCCGCACGAACGTCGCCGCGTCGGGTGTCGCAGTCGCGCTCGTCACCGCGTCGCGCCTCCGTAATGCACCCATTTCCGCGAGTTGACGATGATCACGAGCGTCACCGCGAACGAGACACCGAGCAGCAGCATCGCCATCGCCGACGCGTAGCCCATCTGGAAGTCCGTGAATCCGTGCTGGTACAGGAGCACGGGGTAGAACAGCGTCGAGTCGAGCGGGTAGCCGAGCGACACGGACGTCACGTCCGCCGCCTGCGACGCCTGACCCGACGCGACGCCGGCGGCGACGTACGCCTGCGTGAAGTACTGGAGCGCCTGGATCACGCCGAGGACGACGGCGAAGAGCAGGACCGGGCTGATCGTCGGGAGCGTCACCCAGCGGAGCCGCGCCCACGCGCCGGCGCCGTCGAGCTCCGACGACTCGTAGAGCTGGCGCGGCACGTCGAGCACCGCGGCGAGGAAGATCACCATCACGGTCCCGACGCCCCAGAGCCCGAGCCCGACGAGCGATGGCTTCGACCAGTGCGGGTCCTGGAACCAGAGCGGCCCCTGGATCCCGAGGTGGGAGAGGATCACGTTCACGGGGCCGGTGACCGGGTTGAGGATGTAGACGAACCCGAGCGTCGCGGCGACCGGCGGCGCGAGCGCCGGCAGGTAGAAGACCGTGCGGAAGACGCCGACGCCCATCTTCGCGCGCGTCACCATCACCGCGAGCCCGAACGCGAAGAGCACCTGCAGCGGTACGAGGACGACGATGAGCCACAGCGTGTTCTTCACCGCCGTCCAGACCTGCGGGTCCTCGCGGAAGAGATAGTGGTAGTTCGCCCAGCCGACCCAGCGGGGCGGCGAGAGCAGGTCGTAGTGGTTGAACGAGAGGTACGCGCTCGTCACGAGCGGGTACGCGAAGAACAGGGTGAAGCCGACGAGCCAGGGGCTCAGGAACAGGAGCACGAGCCCGCGGCGGCGCCACGCAGCTCTCCTCCTGGCTCGTCGGCGGTCGACCGTCAGGACGGCCGCGGGGAGACGCTCTCCTGCGACCGAGCCCTGGCTCACGGCACTCCCGGCCCCTTTGCCTGGTTGACGAGGGCGTCGAGCTGCTTGTCGAGCTGCGTCAGCCCGGCCTGGAGGTTCTTCACCTGGCCGGCCTGCCACTTCGTCGCGAACTGCTGCACGAGGTTCGTGTACGAGACGCCGGCAGCGGTGATCGGCGACGTCGTCGAGTGCATGTTGTTGAAGATCTTGATGAACGTCGAGAAGTGGACGTCGGGCTTGATCTCCGGCGAGCGGCCGGAGGCCGTCGTCGTCGGGACGTTCCGCAGGCCGTTCGACAGCTCGGCGAGGGCGTGCGAGTTCGTCGTCAGGTACTTCACGAGGTCCCATGCCGCGGCCTGGTTCTTGCCGCCCTTCGGGATCCCGATGATCGTCCCGTTGATGTAGCCCTGGCCGTACAGCTCCGGATGCGCGTCGTCGACGGGCATCGGCGCCGTCGCGTAGTTCAGGTTCGGGTGCTCGGCCTGGATGAACGCGACGCGCCACTCGCCGTCGAAGTTCATCGCGAGCTTGCCGGCCTCGAACGCGTTCGAGGCGGAGAACTCGTCACCGAGACCGGCCTGGAACTTCACGAGGTTCGAGTACCCGTACCAGTCGACGAGGCTCTTGTGCCAGTTGAGCCACTTCGACCACGCGGGATCCTGCGCGAGGATCGCGTTGCCCTTCGCGTCCTGCCACTTGCCGCCGAACGACGTGATCCACCGCTCCGGCGTGTTCTCGTAGAAGCCGATGAACGGGTCGAACCCGGCGACCGAGATCTTCCCGCTCGAGCTGCGGACCGTGAGCTTCTTCGCGTCGGCCGCGAGCTCCGACATCGTCTTCGGCGGGCTCTTGATCCCGGCCTTCGCGAAGAGGTCCTTGTTGTAGTAGAGGCCGTACGTGTCGGCGAGCAGCGGCAGCGCGCAGCGGACGCCGTTGTACTGCGTGTAGTACCGGGTCGCCGGCGGGAACATCGACGCGCTGATGTGGCTCTGCGCCATCAGCGGCGCGAGGTTGATCCAGCCTCCCGACCCGCAGTACGTGCCGACGTTGTAGGAGTTGAACGAGCTGACGACGTCCGGCGCGGTGCCCGCGCGGATCGCCGCGACGATCTTGTTGTCGTTGATCGAGCCGACGACGTTGACGGTCACGTTCGGATTGTTCTTGTCGTACTCGGCGACGACCTGCTTGAAGACGCCGAGCTCACGGGCGCTCCAGCCGACCCAGATCGTCAGCTTCGTGGGCGCGGCCGGCGCGGCGTCCGAGCCGGCGGCGGAGCTCGCCCCGACGACGACGACACAGGCGAGGACGGCCGCCCAACGCATTCGTCTCATCGTTCCCTCCCGAGAACTCTCGTTAGAGATCCTTACGATTGTGGACGTATACGCCTCCGGGGGGCGGGAGTCAACCCGGCTTTCTCCCTTGTCGGTGCCTGGCACCGAGGTTAAGCTCGTTTACGAGATGACGGCGCCGCGTGCGACCCCGCCGCTCTTGAAGCGCCTCAACGAGCGCACCGTGCTCGAGGCGATCCGGGAGGGCGCACCGATCTCGCGGGCCGAGATCGCCCGGCGGGCCGGGATCTCGAAGCCGACGGTCTCGCTCGCGCTCGTCGCGCTCCTCGAGGCGGGGCTCGTGCGCGAGGCGCCCGCGGCGTTCGACGGCCCGACGTACGGCGCGGTCTTCTACGAGCCCGTGCCCGAAGCGGCGCTCGTGCTCGGGCTCGACCTCGGTGCGCGCTTTCTCCGGGCGGCGCTCTGCGACCTCCGGGGCGAGGTGCGGGCGCGCCAGGACGTCGAGCTGCGCAGCATCGGAGACGGTGACGCGGACGCCGACGCGGTGCTCGCGTCGGTCGCGGATCTCCGCGACTCCCTCGTCGCGGCGGCGGGGCTCGAAGGAGTGCCGATCGACGGCGTCGTCGTCGGCGTTCCCGGCGCGGTCGAGCCGGACCGCGACCGCGTGCGGCTGGTCTCCAACGTCGGGAAGCTCGAGGGGCGCCGGTTCGGCAGCGAGCTCCGCGACGCGCTCGGGCTCCCGGTCACGGTGTGGAACGACATCAACCTCGCGGCACTCGGCGAGCGGTGGCGCGGCGCCGCCCACGGCGTCGACGACTTCGTCTTCCTCTCCATCGGCACCGGTCTCGGCGCCGGCGTCGTCCTCGGCGGGCAGCTCCATCGCGGCCACAACGGCGCGGCCGGCGAGCTCGACTACGCGGCCGCCGGGCTCGACCAGGACATCGACCCGTGCGCGGCGGCGCTCTCCGCCGTCGCCGAGAAGCTCGCGACCGAGTCCGGCGTCACGACGCGGCTCGCGCCTCCGTACGACGGGCGCTCGATCTTCGCCGCGGCGCGCGCGGGCGACGCGGTCGCGCGCGTCGTCGTCGCGGAGGAGGCGCGTCGGATCGCGCTGCACATCGTCCCGGTCGCGGCGGTGACGGACGTCGGGCTCGTCGTGCTCGGCGGCGGCGTCGGCGCGAACCTCCAGCTCCTCGACGCGATCCGGCCGCTGCTCGCCGACTGGCTCCCGTACCCGCCGCGCGTCGAGATCTCCAGCCTCGGCGACGCCGCGGTGCTGAGCGGCGCGCTCGCGGTCGGGCTCAGCTCGGCGCTCGACAACGTGTTCGTGAACCGGCCCGCCGCTGCGGCGAGCTAGACGGGCTTCTCCCAGACGCCGACGAGCTTCGTGCTCTCGCTCGTGAAAGGCTCGCAGCCCCAGTCGCTCCACCGCGCGCGCGGGCGCATCCCGGCGAGCCGCGCCATCAGGTCGAGCTCCGCCGGCCAGACGTAGCGGAACGGCATCGACAGGCGCTCGAGCTCGCCGTCGACGACGCGGTAGTGGTGCGAGATCAGCCCCTGGTTCGCGATGTCGTACTCGTCGATCCCGGCGCGTGCCGGCGCCACGGTGAACGGCCGGAAGACCTCGCCGAACGGGAGCCGCTGGAGCTCGGGGAGCATCACCTCGACGACGAAGCAGCCTCCGGGCTCGAGGTGGGAGGCGACGTTCGCGAAGCACGCGACCTGCGCGTCCTGCGTCGTCAGGTTCAGGAACGTGTTCCAGACCACGTACGCGAGGGCGAACGTCCCGTCGACCGTCGTCGTCGAGAAGTCGCCGATCGCGACGTCGATCGCGTCGCCGCCCGGCTTCGCGCGGAGCTGCGCGACCATGTCGGGCGAGAGGTCGATGCCGCCGACGCGGACGCCGCGGGCCGCGAGCGGCAGCGCGATCCGGCCGGTTCCGATCCCGAGCTCGAGCGCGGCGCCGCCGCCGGCGAGCGCGGCGAGGAAGTCGACCGCGGGGTCGACGACCTCGGACGCGAACATGTCGGCGCTCGACGCGTCGTAGCGCTCCGCGACGCGGCCGGCGAACCAGTCCTTCACGGAGGGGAATCTACGCTGCGGCTGCGATCAGGTGCCCGTCGCGCATCGCGAGCCGGCGCGGCGCGCGTGCGGCGAGCTCCGCGTCGTGCGTCGCGACGATCACCGTCGCGCCGCGCTTCGCGGCGAGATCGGCGAGGCGGTCGATCACGTCGGCGCCGTTCGCGGTGTCGAGGTTCCCGGTCGGCTCGTCGGCGAGGATGACCGTCGGCTCGACCACGAGCGCCCGCGCGATCGCGACCCGCTGCTGCTCGCCGCCCGAGAGGTGCGCGGGCAGGTGCGACGCGCGCTCCGCGAGCCCGACCTCGCCGAGCACCGCGAGCGAGCGCTCGCGCAGCTCGTCGGAGCCGACGCCGGTCGGCGCAAGCCGCGCCTCGACGTTCTCGAGCGCGCTCAGCGTCGGGATCAGGTTGAACTGCTGGAAGACGAAGCCGAACGAGCGGAGGCGCAGCGCCGCGAGGTCGTTGTCGCCGAGCTCCGCGAGGTCGCGCCCGTCGAAGAACACGCGTCCCGACGACGGCCGGTCGAGCGCGCCGAGCAGCTGCAGGAGCGTCGTCTTGCCGGAGCCGCTCGGCCCCTCGAGCGCGACGAACTCGCCCGGCGCGATGTTCAGGTCGACGGAGTCGACCGCCATGATCGTCGTGTCGCCGCGGCGGAATGAGCGCGTCGCGTCCTTCACCTCGTACAGGTGCCCGTTGGTCCCCATCTACTCCACCGTCCGGAGGGCGTCGGCGGGACGGAGCCGTGCGGCGCGGAACCCGCCCGCCGCGCCGGCGACGAGGCCGCCGACGATCGCGAGCAGGAGGCCGAAGACGATCAGCTCGCCGGAGACCGGCGCGTGGAGCGAGACGACCTGCGACGCCGCGCGCGACGCGACCGAGCCGAGCCCGAAGAACGAGCTGCCGCCGCCGGCGCTGTGCGCGGTGAGCGTCGGCCCCCAGAGCCGGACGCCCTCGATCGCGACCAGCCCGATCACGATCCCGAGCGCGCCGCCGACGATGCCCTGTGCGAGCGACTCGCCGACGACCTGGCGGACGACGAGGCGCTGCGACCAGCCGAGCGCCTTCAGCGTCCCGAGCTCGCGGACGCGCTTGCCGACCGACGAGAGCGTGAGCACGATCGCGAGGAGGAACGCGGCCGCCGCGACGACGATCGCGATCACGAGGCCGAGGTTGTGCGCGAGGTTCGACGCGTCGACGAGCGAGCCGGAGATCCGGTCGGCGACCTGCTTCGCGCTCGCGACCGACGCGCCGCCGAGGTTCTGCGTGATCTCGCTCTGCACCTTGCCGACGGCGTTGCCGTTGACGGCGCGGACGAGCGCGACGTTCGCGAGACCGGGCTCGTGCGCGAGCGTCTGCAGCTGCTTCAGCGGCAGGTAGACGTCGGCCGTCTGCCCGCCGAGCGGCGGCTGCACGATCCCGACGACGGTGAACGGCGTGCCGTTCAGCGTGAGCGTCGAGCCGACCTTGAGCTTGTGCGTCGCCGCGTAGCTCGTCCCGATCAGCGCCTCGCGGCCGCCGGCGGTCGAGAAGTAGCGGCCCGCGACGACCTGCGACGGCGTGATGAGCCCGATGTCCGGCTTCGTCTGGTCGACGCCGCCGATCGCGTATGCGCT
>Ga0335079_10011643_pt1 | contig 10035 bp, 9 predicted proteins | sample Lox_Sample_33_FD_206719 | JGI IMG/M metagenome (GOLD analysis project Ga0335079, IMG submission 206719) | Soil microbial communities from Loxahatchee National Wildlife Refuge, Florida, United States - Lox_Sample_3.3 | ecosystem: Environmental > Terrestrial > Soil > Wetlands | place: USA: Florida...
CAGAAACTCCAAACTCTGCCGAAAGAGCCACCAAAATCCATTCCAAGAAAATGGCGTCAGGCTCCCAAATAAGAAATTGCAGGTGACATTCACAAGCTCTCCCTAGACTCACAATCTATTCTGCCATCCCGAAGTCAACGCTTGTGCCGACCGCCCAAATAAGACCCGATAACAGGTAGGGTAACGCCGAGAACGACGGACCAAAACAGGATCGCCACGTAGGCCCAATCTTGCGTTGCGCGGCGATATTGCGGAGCGAGGCCAAGGGAATCGCGTAGTTGCACAATGGTTGTCGCAGCAATGCCGAGAACGGCTAAGACGGGAACGATAGCCGCCCAATTTCGCTTGTAAGCCGCCATAAGGCCCAGAGCACCGAGGCCCGCCGAGAGTGCAAGCAATGCCCAGCCTGGTAGCAGCATGTTCGTATCGTCATCTGGCAGCATAACTTTTCACAAGGAAATTCGCGGATGTGTTTCTGTAACACCGGGATACCGCGCGGTGTGAATCCGTAGTGCCTGGTTAACGCCCTTCCCGGACATGTGCCGTACTAGCCCGGAACTTCTCCGGTAACGCGACTAATCGGGACCTAGCGGATAGTGTGTTATAAATTCCGCCCAAAATGATCCCTTATTGCTGCAATCACGGGAGCACCGAATGATCGTCGTCACGGGAGCAACGGGACGCACTGGAAAGGCAGCGACGGAAGCGTTGCTCGCCAAGGGCGAACAGGTACGCGCGGTGGCGCGAGACGCGAAGAAGCTGGCGCCCCTGGTGCAGCTAGGTGCGGAGCCTTTCCTCGGAGACGTCGAAGACATCGCGTCAATGACCGAGGCTTTCGCCGATGCCTCAGCCGTCTACTTGGTCCTGCCGGAGGACATGTCACAACAGGATTTGCGCGCGCAGCAAGAACGCGTCTCGGACGCCTATGCCTCGGCGATCGCTAACGCTCACGTCCGGTTTGTCGTGAATTTAAGCAGCATGGGCGCGCAACACTCAAGAAACACCGGCTCCATCGTTGGCTTGCACAATCAGGAGCAAAAGCTCAATCGATTCGATGGGCTCAACGTCTTGCATCTTCGCGCCGCATATTTCATGGAAAATCTTTTAATGAGTATCGCGCCCCTGCGTTCCATGGGTGTGCTGTCAGGGGGCTTGCGCGCTGAAACGCCAATGCCGTGGATCGCCACGCAAGACATTGGAAAGTACGCCGCCGCTCGTCTCACAGTATGCGATTTTTCTGGCAGTTCGATCCAGGAGCTCCACGGACAGCGCGACATCTCCATGAAGGAAGCGGCCCTCATCGTCGGCAACTCCATCGGCAAGCCCGGCCTCGAATACGTGCAACTGCCAGGCAGGGTGCTTGAACAGGCCCTTCTGAATTCGGGTCTGCCTAAAAACAGCGCGGAATTGATTGTCGAAATGTGCGATGGTGCCAACACGGGTCTCATGGAACCAGAGCAAGATCGCTCGCCAAAAAATACGACACCCACGACACTCGAATCTTTTGTTGCAAGGGTCTTCACGCCAGTCTATCTACAGACGGCATGAAGGCGGTGGCCGAAACGGCCGTTACCGGAAAAGTGAAGGACTACTCCACATCTCGGGCAATCCGACTAATCAGGAGTTAGGCTTACCGAGGGTAATTGGTCAGGTCCGTATTGTGCATGATCTGGATGAGCCAGGCTCCGTCGCTCTGACGCGCCATGATCCAATTCAAGAGGCCTCTACGTTCCGGCCGCGGGGTCCCGTCCGGGGATCTTGCCCCAGTCATCTTCCAGTCCACGTCTACGGCGGCCAAGTCCGGCTTCAAAAAACGGATGCTGCGGATTTCGGCCGTCTGGTGACTTTCTTTAAAAACCCCCGCAAACATCGGGGCATGGAACGATTCCACACTGGACCGCCCCCGAGCATGTGTGCCGGCCACATTGGTAAAATCCGCATCTTCCGTGAATGTCATCGCGAAGGCGTGTGCGTCGTGTTTGTTCCATGCATCCAGGAAGGCGGCAACCGTTCGGGCAATGGCGGCGCGATCTTCTTTCCGCACTTCGCTAGATGTGTTCTGAGGCGAAGCCATCGCGCACCTCCATCCCGAAAACGCGAACCAAAAAAGGAATGCGACCAGGAAAGCTTTCGAATTCGCTTTCACTTCAGCCCGCGTTGAGGATTGCGAACCTGGGGAGTCTAACCCGCGCCAATCGGCTTAGCAACTCGCCTCTTAGACGGTCAGCTACTCGGAAATTGTGGCGCCAAGTCCTGGTAAACGCACTAATCGTCCATGTGGTACTGGACGAGCTTTTCCGGTTTCGCCACTAACCAGGCAAGTGGAATTACTTCCGAGTTGCTCGTCACTCGGGCACGATCAGGTCAAGTGGTTTTGAGCGCGGTATTGGGAAAGTCTAAAACTGCTAAGCCCATCCGAGTTGGGATGAAGTTAGGGAGTGCGCGCCTCTGCGGAGGACTGGTTGGGATTCTCGATTCGATCCAGTTGGTCGCGAAGGCTTGCCGCTTCGTCGCGATCTTTGGCAGCCTGGACTTGGTATTTGACGGCGCCGACGCTGCCCATCGCTCCGAAAACCTTGCTGATAGTATCGGTTTTGCCCTTGTTCATATGTTTGAGCTGATCCACGCGATCGTCCTGGTAGAGGGCGTCGGCCTCCACTGCATCAATGCGATGCTGAAGGTCCTGGATGTTCGCCCAGCGTTGAGCCTGATCGATGGCAGCATCATGGACAGCCACCGTGGCATTTTGCAACGTACCATCTTCCTCAAGATCAGCGGTAAAAGTCGCAAGATTCCGCTCGCCGTTGATATTGCCGCGGGCGGCAGACAATTGGTACCAACTCAAGGCCCAGGCATCGTCGGGCTGCACGCCTTGTCCGTATTGGTACATCCACCCGAGCTGGTTCTCCGCGTCACCGTTGCCCTGGCCCGCGGCTTGATCAAACGACGACATGGCCTTGCCGTAATCTACAGAGACGCCGGTGCCATGCTGAAATATGTAGCCGATGTTTTCCTCGGCGTCGTCGCTGCCATCTTCGGCGGCTTTGTCAAACCAGGAAAGAGCCTCGGCGTAATTCTGCGGCTGGCCCCATCCCTCCTCGGCCATGTAGCCTAGCTGGTTTTCGGCGTCGACGTTGCCGTGACCCGCGGCGCGGAGATACCAAGCATGGGCCTGGGCAAAATCCTGCTTCACACCATATGCACACTGGTAAAAGTAGCCGACTTGCTTTTCGGCCCGCGAAAGATTCTGGTCGGCCGCTTTGCGGTACCAAGTGAGCGCTTGCTTGTAATCGCGATGCACGCCGCGGCCGGCCTCGAACGTAGCCGCTAGATGATACTGCGCGAGCGCGTAGCCCTGGTTTGCCGCGAGACGGTAGTAGCTTGCGGCGCTCTTGTCATTCTGTGGCAGGCCGATGTTGTTTTCATACATGTTGCCGAGCTGATCTTGCGCCGGAGCAAAGCCCTGCGCAGCGGATTTGCGATACCAGGCTAAGGCCTGCGCGTAATCCAGCGTCACATAGCGAGTGCCAAAATAATAATTGCCGAGAGCAAATTGCGCCTGTGCATCGCCCGCAGCGGCTGCCGCGAGCAGAGAGTTGGGTTCAGTGCCCGGCGGCGCAGTCGTTTGAGTCGAAGTCTGCTCCGGCGCCTGTGCTCGCGCAACGGCAGTCAGTGCGAACAGGAAGAGGGCCGCTCGCGTGACCGTAGTCCGAAAGCTCATGGAGATCTTCCCCCTCGATGATTTTCGCAGGATGGTTCCCCACTTCTGTGCTGCCGGCCCCTCGCCGCGATCTGCAACATCGCATCACACCGCAATCCTGCCATCTTCCACTAGCCTGGCAGACCGAGGCTCAGATAACGATAGACCGCTCGTACTAAAGGAACAGAATGTGCTCAATCTTGTATTCGCAGCCGTAACAAAGGGATTGAGGCTAGGGCCTTTTGCCTCCAAGCCTCCAAGGGAGGGCATAGGTATGCCGTGAAGTCTGATTAACGCAGCCCAAACCGGAAAAGTTGGGACCAGTACGAACATATCCGGTTACGCGAACTTGTCAGGACCTAGCCGCATGGTCGAGTAACTTCAAGCTCTGGCGGTCCGTGTGGCACCCTCAATCTTCCGGATCATCTCATCGACCGTCAGCACTTGAGCAAACACGAAACCCAAAGTCGCGCACGTTGCCTTTTGCATCTCTGCCGCCGAGATGTCTCCTATCCCAAACGTCGCCGTTCCATCGCTTAGGAAAAAAACGCGGAAGTCCCGCACAGTTGCTTCACGCGCCGTCGTCTCGCAACAAACATTCGTTGCGATGCCGCTGATGATGACCGTATCGATGCCGTGTGAGCGCAGGATCAGCTCAAGGTCCGTGCCGTGGAAGGCTCCGAATCGCGGCTTGTCGAGAAGGATGTCCCGGGGATCCACGTGAAGTCCCTTATGAAGCGCCGCCGAATCTGAACCCTTGGTTACAATCCCCTCCTTGACGATTGGAGCGAGTTCACCCAGGACGCCGATATTTGAGCCGTCAGGTCTCAGCACATGACTGGTGTGAACGACGACTGTGCCTGCCTTACGGCACGCCGCGGCGAGCCGGTTGATGCGATCTTGAACCTCAAGCCCCTCCGGCGCCGAAATCGGAGAGCCATGCACGAAGCAATTCTGCATATCAACGTTGATGAGCGCCGTACGGGAGGGAACCACCGCGAAATCCGTCATATGGAACCTCGAAGTCCGCAAGGGAACTACAAATCGGCTGCGATTCTAGACTTAATTTTGCTGATCACAAAAGGGAATCTACGACTAGGTCCCATGACGCGGTAACCGGAGAACCGGAGCACGAGCCGGAGCCCTTACCGGAAACTTGCTCCCCGCCTGGGAGCCCTATTTGGTTGCTCCGTATGAAATATGGACGGGTTTAGCGAGAATTTGCCCTGCCGATCAAGCTCAAGTGATCTAATTATGAAGGCGAAAACCGCGACCGTGGCAGCGTTGTGCGCGATGTTCCCGCACACTCGATTCGACAAAATCAGGTGTTTGCCACAGATTGCGGCACCGTCGTCACCTGTGCTTCTCAGCAGGAATAAGCCTACGCCCCGAAACGAAAAGTTCTCTGTAAGGTTTTGCCCGTTTTCGGACTTCTTCTCAATGGAGGAACGTGTTGACTTTCTAAGAAGCGGTTTGCCCTGAGACGATTCTCTATTCCCGAGGTTCTGCCATGTCCCGAGGCGGTTACGACATCGATGAGTTCCATTGGGATTCCGACTCTCGACGCGCCGATGGTGCAGACAGAGCGATCAGCCCGGCAAGGGGCAGAAGCTCGGGAAGCAAGGACAGCTTTCTCGAGCAGCTGCGAGCCAAAGAATCTGAATCCGACCGCCTGACCACCCGTCCCGAGCGCGATGAAATCATCCGACGTGCAGGGACTCGGGACTCTCGCCCACCCCACACTCGCTCCGATACCTTCCGAAGCAAGTATCGTGACCGCGACCGCGTCTATCGGCTCCGGGCCTCCGAGATTGCCACGCTCACCGAAGTGGCCAAGTTCCGCGTCGTCCGCCTGGAAGATCTCGCCCAATTCGCCTATGCCGGAGACCGCTCCCGCCTCGAGAACGATGTCCGCCAACTCACCGAGCAAGGGCTCGCCCAGCGACGGGAGACCAGTGACTTCAAAAAGCAATCGCAACAGGTCCTGACCATCACCAAGCAAGGACAACACCTGATTCGGCTACACGGCTTGGTGCCCGAAGAACAGGCCATCTATTCCGGTCTGGTAAAGCCCAAGGAAGCCGACCACGACGCCGCGCTCTACCGCCTGTACCAAAAAGCTGCCGCCGAGATCGAAAGCAAGGGCGGCAAAGTACTGCGCATTCAACTCGACTACGAACTGAAAGAGAAGCTCTATCGCCGGCTCGGCCAGGCCCAGGCACGGCACGAAGAAGGACTCGATCGGCTCAAGCAAGCTTTCGCTCGCGAGATGCATCTGCCAGTTAGCCAGGGCAAGGTCAGTTTCCCAGACCTGCGCATCGAGTACGAGACCCCGGAAATGGACATGGCCCATGTTGACTTCGAACTAGCTACCAGTCATTACCATGCCGGCCATCTCGCCGAGAAAGCCCGCGCCGGCTTCCAGATTTACGCTCGCTCCCAAGACACCCGAGGCCTCCGCCGCGTGCGCGATGAGCGCGAAATCCTGATCTCCATTCTGAGCCTTTGACCATGATCTTCCCTGAATCCAGCATCGAGAATCTCTGCGGCTTAGGCTACACCGAATCGGAAGCCCGCTTCCTGTACCTGGTGGCCACTCATTCCGGCTACTTCTCTGCCCGGCAATATCTGGCCTTCACTGGAGCCAAAAGCGGCGAGAAGAACTTGAGCTTCACACAAAAGGTCCTGGCCAAGGGCCACGCCAGCGTTCGCCTGCTCTTGCGCAATGGCCGCCTCTACCACCTCTATTCCCGCCTGCTCTATCGCGCCCTGGGCCGCGAAAATCTCCGCAACCGCCGGGAGCACTCGTCCGAGCACATCCGCACCAAGCTGGCCATCCTCGATTTCGTCCTCGCGCATCTCGATTACCGCTACCTCGAGACCGAATCGGAAAAGGTGCACTATTTCACGAAGGAGCTAGGCCTCAGCACCACGGTTCTCCCGGCCAAACGCTATTCCGGGGCGATACGCGAGAGAACCACGGACCGCTATTTCGTGGACAAATTCCCGTTGTTCTTGGTTCCCGATTCCTCTCCCCCCGCTGTGGTCACCTTCAGTTTTGTGGATGCGGGGCTGCTGAGTCTGTCGAGTTTCTCGACTCATCTTTTGGACTACAGCCGTCTGTTAGCCTCGGTGCCTCAGCCCAGCTTCGTCTACATCGCTACCCGGGCCAGGCACTTCGAGGCCGCTCGAAAGCTGTTCCAAGCCATGGCTCCTCGTTGCCTGGACCCCGACCCAGGAGTCGAGGGTCTGCGCTATTTCCACTACCGTCTGGACTGGGAGAGGCAGCGATACGACAAGCTCACCACGGACCAGATCGAGTTCCTCAACCGATCGAAGAAGCGCTTCGAAAAGGATGCCCAGATCGAGTCTCTCTATCAGCCGTTCATTGAAGGAAAGTTGGCGGTGGACCTCGTGATGGAAGCTTTTCGCAAGCTGGCGCCGAAGCGCGAGGTGCCCTTTCGCACGGAACTGGTGGATGGCCAAGCCGCGCTCTTTGAGACCAACCTTTCCGGCCGCAGTCGGCAGCAAACCCCGAGACACGTTAATCGCAGCTCGGGATCGGCCTTCGGTACTGTTTTCCAGCCAGTTTTCGGAGCTGGGGAGAAGGAAACGGAAGAGAACTAACGAGATGCGGAAACGGAGGAGAACCCGCAAGGCCCGCGGCCAAAACCTTGGTACGGCCGGGAGCGACCCCCTTTTGTGCGGCTTTCAGCCGCCCAAAAGGTCGTGGGGTCGCTCCCGCCCTTCACGCTTGCCGCGTGACCGTGTTTTGTCCGCGTGGAGAGATCGGAGCAAACAGGTTGTAATGCAAGTCGTACTACATCGCGAAAGAGGAAAAGAGGAAAACCGTTGCCACTACTGAAAGCACCAGCCAAACAACCAAAGACTACAACCCTTCAGGTTCGCTTGGAGGAGGAAGTCAGACACAACCTGGACCGATACGCCGAGTTCATCGGCGCAGATGCGTCCTACGTCGTCAGTGAAGCGCTCAAGCTGCTTTTCAAGCGAGACGACGACTTCAAGCGTTGGGCAGATCAACATCCTAACAATCACAACCAAGCAGAGGCTCAAGGAGGCGCACTTAGCAAGACTGCGTAGCCAACATGAAGTCCCCTTCACCACAATTCGGTGTGCGCGAGAACACAGCGTCGTCGCGACAGCATGCCCCGCGCCTTGGAGAGGATTCCATCGCCTCTTCGCCAAAGACCCTTCTACGAAGTTCGCGTCACGGAGATTTGTCCACGAGCCCAGCGTTCATCACGACAGAGGAAGAGGACACACTCATTGCCAAGCCGCTGGACGCGGCCACAGGAAGGGAGAGCGAGGAGGGCAGCAACGATTCGAATCCTCAGCCCCGGAAACAGCTCATATCCGCTGGCAGGGCGCCTGCATTCGAGCTGCTCGTGGGGTGTGACGAAGCTGCAAGGTTGTTAGGCAACATCCATGTCAAAACACTCCAGCGTTATGCCCGACAGGGAACTGTTCCTGGATATCGAATTGGCGGTCACTGGTATTTTCGTGTAACAGAGCTGGACGAATGGCTGCGCTCTCGTATAAATTCGAACTGCCAATCCGTCCGCTAGAACTTAGGAGACTCAAGAGCCAATGTTCAAGCGGATGCGTTATCAGCAGGGTTGTATTGCACGCGAACGACGTAGCAGCGGACCGGATGTTTGGATCTTCCGATGGCGAGAATTCAGCCCAGAAGGCCAACGAATCAATCGCAAAGTCGTAGTGGGGACGGTCGAACAATACGCCGTCCGGGCTGCTGCCCAGAAGGCAGCGGACGCACTACGAATCCACGTCAACAAGGAAACCCCTCGGTCAATCCTCCAACCGCTTACATGCGAGCAGTTGATCGCGCATTACGTGGAGAGAGAGTTGGCGGAGGGCAATCACAGGAAAGCCCATTCAACCAAGGCTGGGTACAGGTGTTATCTCGACAACTGGGTCCTTCCGCGATGGCGGTCCTATCGACTTTCTGAGGTGAAGACGGTCGCCGTCGAGGAATGGCTGGCGAAGCTCCCGTTCACTGCGGGAACGAAGGCCAAACTTAGGAACATCATGAGCGCTCTGTTTAATCACGCAATCCGCTACGAATGGCTCGAAAGGAATCCGATATCACTCGTGCGGCAGAGCGCGAAGCGTGAGCGCATCCCCGAAGTGCTGGATGTTGACGAGATCCGAGCATTGCTCGCCGAACTCCAACATCCGTACAAGATCATGGTGTTTCTCGCGGCAGCAACTGGGTTGAGGGCAAGCGAACTCCTCGGCTTGAAATGGCAGGACGTTGACTTCGAGTCGCTGGAGGTCAGTCTCAACCGCGCTGTCGTGCACCAGGTTGTCGGGGAACTCAAGACAGAAGCATCACAAAAGCCGATTCCTCTCGACCCGGAGTTGGCCCATGAGCTTCTGGAGTGGCGGTATCTGTCGCCCTTCAACCAACAGGCTGATTGGGTATTTGCCAGCCCCGAGATGAAGGGTCTACAACCGTACTGGCCGGAGAACCTGCTGCGGCGATACATCCGGCCGGCAGCCGAGAGATGCGGCATTCAGAAGACAATCGGTTGGCACACGTTTCGTCACAGCTATGCAAGCCAGCTGAAAGCGAATGGCGAAGATGTGAAGGTCGTGCAGGAGTCTTTGCGACACGCCAACAGCCGGATCACCCTCGATACCTACACTCAGGCCAGCACACCAGCCAAGAGACGGGCACAAACGAAAGTTGTCGGGATGATTTTTCCAAAGCAGACTCAAACCGCTAACGCGGGAGGAGGGAACTGATGCCGCTTAATGTTCCTTTCTGTTCCCGCGCTCGAAGACCACGTCTTCCGCAAGTGCTAGAAAAGAATGGCGGGGACGACGAGACTCGAACTCGCGACCTCTGCCGTGACAGGGCAGCGTTCTAACCAACTGAACTACGTCCCCAACCGTGGAATCAACGACTTAGCGCAAAACCTTGCAAAATAAGGCTTTGCAAGATTCGCATACAGCGCACTGTCCGCCTGAAATGCCCCTGACTGCAAGCAATCCTGGCAAAACCTCCTGTAAATCTCCTGTAAAAATCAGTGTGCTCATGCGAGTTTCATACTAACACAGATGTCCTTCTTCGTCATGTTCAGGCAGATCTTTTTCGCACGCCGAGTGAGAGTGCGGAGTAGGGAAGTGACAGAATTTCAAGGAAGCTGTCCGTAAGCTGGGTAAAACCGAACGCACGCGTTGCGTGGTCACATCAACGAATAGCCCGACCATTCAGCAAATGGTCGGGAAAGATGGATGGCGGAGAAGGGGGGATTCTGTCCGAGCACCCTAAGAAATTCTCAGCAACGATG
>Ga0335079_10011644_pt1 | contig 10035 bp, 6 predicted proteins | sample Lox_Sample_33_FD_206719 | JGI IMG/M metagenome (GOLD analysis project Ga0335079, IMG submission 206719) | Soil microbial communities from Loxahatchee National Wildlife Refuge, Florida, United States - Lox_Sample_3.3 | ecosystem: Environmental > Terrestrial > Soil > Wetlands | place: USA: Florida...
GCGCACATCGAAAAGCTGGCGCAGTTGCAGGTTCTGGAACTGGATGGCACCGATACCGGCGACGAGGGCCTGCGTCACGTGGGGACTCTCAAGAATCTTCGGGAGCTAGCGCTCGGCAGTTGCCGCTTTACCGAGAAGGGTCTTGAACACTTGCGTGGCCTCGAGAATCTCGAGCGGCTGGACCTCGCGCGCACCGCCACAAACGACGCCGGTGTGACTGCGCTGGCGAGCCTGAAGAGGATCGAGGCGCTGAACCTGGACTACACCGCGGTCAGCGACAAAGCGCTTGAAGTATTGAAGACGCTGCCACGATTGCGCGAGCTGCGGCTCAACATGGCTAAGGTCAGCGACGCGGGCATCCAGGAATTGAAAGCGATGCCCGGCTTGAAAGTGCTGAATCTCTATCACACGCTCGTGACTGAAAAAGGGTTGGCGGAACTCAAAGCCGCCCTGCCAGGCTGCGGAATCATCTTTGACCGCGATTCGGCGCTTCCGGCGCGCAGAGGGCGAAGTCTGTGATGCGGCTAACGTTCCTTGCCTTGGTCGCCTCCGGCTGGCTTGGCGCCACGGATTCCGCCCAGTGGATCGCCGACGCCGGTGGCGTGGCCACCCGCGATCGCGATGGAAACATCGTGGCGGTCGACCTGCGCTCGAGCTGGGTGACGGACTCCGATCTTGGCGACTTGGCCCGGTTGCCCTCTCTTTCGCGCCTCGATTTGTCGCTCACGCGCATCACCGATCATGGCCTCCAACAACTCAAGAATGCTCCGCACATCACCGACCTGAGTCTGCGCTATGCCGAGCTGATCACGGATGCGGGCCTGGTCGCAGTGAAAGGCTGGAAGCATCTCCAGCGGCTCAACCTGCGGGGAACCAAGGTCACTGACAGCACGCTGCAGCATTTGTCCGGCGCGGCCTCCCTTGAAGCGCTGGACATCGGCTTCGTGCAGGTCACCGATGTAGGACTCGACGCATTGACCTCTCTGCCAAACCTCAAAGAGCTGGCTATCGGCGGCAACAAGCTTACCGACGTCGGTCTGCAACCGTTGCGCCAAATGCCTGGTCTGATTGACCTCGATCTCAGCGGCGCGCAGCGGACGGATTCCGGGCTTTGGTCCATCAGTCTCACGGAGCCGGGTCTCGATACCGTTGCGACACTGAAGAACCTCCGCCACCTGCGCCTCAACGGAACCGGCGTCGGCGCGCGGGGTCTTGAAAAACTAACGAGCCTGGTTCACCTCGAACGGTTGGATCTGCAGGGATGCACGCGGATCGGCGACGACGCGGCGCCGGTGCTCGCCGCCTTCCCGGCGCTCCGTCTTGTGGACCTGACGGGTACGGCTGTTACCGAAAAAGGAATCGCGGCGCTCCGCCGTGCCCGGCCAGAATGCAAGTTTTTCGCCAGCGGCTCAGGCCCGGCGGGGTCTCAGCAGGAAGAGCCGGAGGATTGATTCACGTCAGGATTTCCGTCAGCTTCCGATTGAACGTCGGAAAAGATCCGATGCCGGCGTGCAGGACATCTTCAGCCAGCGTCGTGTAGAGGTCGCCCACCGTGCCCGTCGTCTCCGTATGCATCCCCGTAGCTAAACGCCCCGCGTGACCGGCGACAATCATGCCCAGCCCGTTGTTCTTGTGCGGATTGGCTTCGGCGTGTTCGTGCGCGTAGACCAGGCAGCAGTGATCCAGCAGCGTGCCATCGCCCTCGGGCGTTGACTTCAAGCGGCCGAGCAGATAAGCGAACTCCTCGACATGCCAGCGGCAGATGTCGCGTAAAATGCGCTGGCCCTCCACGCCATCGGCGCCCGGCGCTCGCCCGTCGGCGTGCGTGTAGTCGTGGTGCCGCGCCGCGGTGAAACCAAGCCACGGAAAGCGGCAAATGCTCTGACACTTGGTAAGCATGTAGGACGCCACGCGGGTCTGGCGCGTGATCAGCGCCTGCGCCAGCAGATCGCTCTGCAACTTGGCGATGCGCGGCCAATCCTTCATGTCTTCGTACTCCGGCGGATCGATCCGGCGATACTCCGGCGGCAGGCTCGTAATGGCGCGCTCCACATCGCGAACCGATGCCAGGTGTTCGTCGACGCGCGCCTGGTCATCCTTTGGCAGATTCTTCTTCAGCGCCGCGGCATCGTCCAGCACCGTATCCAGGATGCTGCGCTTGCGGTTGATCCAGCCTTCCTCGCGGCGTCCGAACAGACGGTCGAAAAGCCGGTCGGGCAGCATCTCCGGTGGCAGGGCCCGGTCGAAGCCAGCCCAGCTCATGTTGCGTTGGATGCTTTCTCCGAACGATTCTTGCGCGACGCCAAGTTGCAGGGAGCGGAATCGGGAGTCCGCCCCGATCTTGGCAGCGATGGCTTGATCGATGGAAGCCCCGCCGGCGCCGCGCCCCGTGAACCGCGTGCACGTCATCAGGCCGCTCATCGAATTGTGGTGGCCGTTCCCAGGCCCAGGCAGGCCCGCTGCGAAATTATCCAGCCCCGTGATGATGTGGATGTCGTTGCGAAACGGAGCCAGGGGAGACAAACACGGCGTCATCCGATAGTTTGCGCCGGTTTCCGCGGGAATCCAGTACCGTTCCGGAATCCCATTGCCGTTGAACCACAGGACGAAGCGGCTCTCGATCGGCGCTTCCGCCACTTTGCCCACGGCCGTCCGCTCAGCCGCATAAGCGCTGCCTGTCGAATTGAACATCGCGGCCAGCGGCGGCAAGCCCAGAAATCCCTGGAGCACTTTTCGACGCGAGATCCTTCGCCGTTTAGTGATTACGTGCGACACGTACCGTGGCCTCTCGGCCCGCAAACTCGCGGGCACGCACTAAAGCGATTATAAGTTCTTTGAAGCGAAACTGCGACTGGCGAAAGTCTTCAAAGGCCCTTTGGATGACGGGATAATCGGCCGGCGTCTCCATTCGCCCTGAGATATACCGAAAATATTGCTTGACCATGCATTCCTGGCACTGCGGCGTTTTCGCGAGGACCTCACCCAGTTCCCGCGGCGAGCGAAAACGCGAGTTCGGGATGCCCGCCACAAAGCCATCGGTGTCCATGGTGAGTTCGACTTTCTTAGGCGGTGGCCGCTTACCGCCGCCGTGATAGCCGGCGGAAAAAAGCAGTTCGTATTTGTCGCGCCGCGCCCCGACCGCGTCGAATTTCTCGAAGCCGAAACCGATGGGGTCAATCAGATTGTGGCAGGTGGCGCAGGTGGGATTCGACACGTGTTCGGTCATACGATCCCGGTTAGTTTGCGGATGCGCCTCGGTGGACGGAAGCAGATTGGTGTTCACGCCGGCCGGAGGCGGCGGCACATGCTGGCAGAGAAATTGTTCGCGCACAAAAAGGCCGCGGCCGGTGAGCGAGGTGTCGTCCGGCTTCGCCGCGAGCGCCAGGAATAGCACCTGCCCCAGAAGGCCTGCGCGCTCGGATTCCGCGGGGAACTCCACGCGCTCGAATTCCCGTGCGGGCGCGGGCACGCCGTAGATGGCCGCCAGATCCGCATTCACGAATCCGTAGTTCGCCGTGAACGCGTCCATGAAATTGCGGTCGTTCCACACCAGATCGGCAACAAACTGCCGCGCCTCTTCGGTCATGGCCACGGCGGTCTCGCGGCTGAACTTGGGGTAACGGCGGCGGTCGCGGCTGCTGGTCAGGATGCGGTCGAAACGCAACCATTGCGATACGTATTCATCCAGTGCCTGGTGCGCTCGCGGATCCAGCAACATGCGCCGCGCCATTTTCTCGAAGCCTGGAGGCGTGGCGAGTTCACCGCCGGCTGCGGCGTTCATCAATTCCGCATCCGGCATGCTGTCCCAGACCGCGTACGAGAGCCGGCTGGCCGTGGCGTACGGCTTCCATTGCGGGTTGGCCGTGTCATCCAGTCGGAACAGGAAACTCGGCGATTGCAGCATGGCCTCGACAACCAGTTGCGCGCCTTTCAGGAAATCAGTTTCACGCGCGAACAGTGCGGCATAGCGTCGCATCTCGCCGGCGTCCAGCGGGCGGCGGAAAGCGCGCCGGCCAAATCCACGGATGAACTTGTCGCGGCAATCGGCGGAAGCCTTGCAAGGTATCAGTCCGTGGGTATCGCCGTTGCGGAATGCGTTGCGCGCCAGTTTCTCGGCGGCGGTGCTGTAAGCTTCGGCGAGCAGCGGTGACAGGTTCTGCGCCTCGTATTGGTCCTTGAAGCCGTTGACGAAATCTTCGGGCGGAAACTGATTCGCCGGAGCCGTCTGGTCGCCGAGCAGGTCCCGTACGGTGTTGTTGTACTGGCTGTGCGTCAGCCGCCGCAGCACCGCTCGGGGAGCGCCCGCGCCCTCCGCCTGGCCGCCTTCGCCGTACTTCATCGCCGTGGCAAGTTCGTCGCCGGTGAGCGAAGCCAGCGTATCAATCCAGGCCTTGAGAACAGCCTCCTCCGGGCTGCCGGGCTTAATCCGCTCGCCACCCGTGTGAGGGACGCGTTTTGTTGGTTTCTTCAGCAGCAACGATTCTTCGGGATGATCGCGGTCCACCAGCGCGACCAGAGATTTGCCGAACGCCTCAATGCGATCCTGCGAGGATTCAGCATCGGGAAAGTGCAGGCGCGTGGCAGAGGCCACGCCGTTGCTGTTATGGCAGGCCGCGCATCCGGCGTTTACGAGAATCGGATAGAGCGTGGAAGAGAACGATTGGCCGAACGCCGCGCCCGCCAGGAACGCCGCACAAAGCAAGGCCCGCACTTTCATTAGTCTATCGCAACCGTTCGTAACGTATCATGAAAAGGAAAAAGAAAGGCCAGCATCATTGAGCAGCGAACTACTCACCGCCGGGCGTGTAACGCGCGCCGAGATTTTCCAGCAGCCGGACCTGTGGCCGGACACCGTCCAGCGCGTCACTCAGATGAATCGCCGCCTGCTTCCCACTGGTGAACGCTGCGTCATCACCGGCGCAGGCAGTTCCGCATACGCCGCCACGGCCGTGGCGGCTGCATGGCCGGCGGCGGAGGCCATTCCATCCACCGATCTCCTCGACGACATCCGGACGGATTTCGGTTCTGTAGGATTTCTGATTTCGCTGGCGCGCTCCGGCGACAGCCCCGAGAGCACCGGCGTGGTCAACCGGATCGAACGGCTGTTTCCCCCGGTGCGTCACCTGGCCATCACGTGCAATGCCGAGGGCCGGCTGGCGCGGCTTCCCGACGTGACGGCGGTTCTCCTCGATCCCAGGACCAACGATCGAAGTCTGGTAATGACCAGCTCCTTCTCCAACCTGGTGCTGGCGGGACTCGCCCTGCGGCACTCTACCGAGATCGGCCAGGCGATTCCCAGGCTCTGTGCGCGGGTGAAGGAAAGCCTTGCGGCGCTCGATGCCAAGGCCCAGTCCATCGCTTCCGATCGAGTGAGCCGCGTCGTCGTGCTGGCTTCGGCGCCGTTGATGGGCTGGGCGCAAGAAGCGGCGCTGAAGATTTTGGAGATGACCGCCGGGCAGATCCCCGTCGTCGCCGAAACGCATCTCGGGCTGCGGCACGGGCCCATGAGTTTTCTGCATTCCGACACTTTGGTGCTCAGCCTGCTTTCGTCCAACCCGCTCAGCCGCCGTTACGAAGAGGATCTGCTGGCGGAGTTACAAGCCAAGAAACTGGGACGAATCATCCGCATCAGTTCCGAGGTCTCGCCGGCATTTGGCGAAATCGCGCCCGCCATGGCGCCGGAGCTGCCCGATATTCTGCGAACGCCGTTCGAGATCGTCTTCCCGCAACTGCTGGCCTACCACTTGAGCCTTGGCGCAGAGCTGAATCCCGACAATCCGAGTCCCGCCGGTGTCATCAATCGAGTGGTGCAGGGCGTTCGCATCTATGAAGACTAGCCGCCTGGACTGCCTGGTAGCCGGCGACGCCAACGCCGATCTCCTCATCGACGGTATTGCCAAGCTGGAGTTCGATAAGGAAAAACTCGCCACCGACATGAACCTGGTGTTGGGCGGGTCCAGTTCCATCTTCGCGTTCAATCTCGCTCGCCTGGGAGCCAAGGTGGGTTTTGCCGGCGTCATCGGCGACGATTTCTTCGGCACCTTTGTCACCGAGCGCCTGCGCTGGGCCGGAGTCGATGTGCACGCGCTCCGGCGATTGCGCCATACCAAAACCGGGCTGACCATCTGGTGCAACCAGGACGGAAGGCGCGCCGGCGTCACCTACAACGGAACCATCGCCATGGTGCAGGCGCGCGACGTCGATCGCGAGCTGGGAAACGCACGGCATCTTCACGTGGGTGCTTATTTCTTGTTGGAGAAACTGCATCCCGGAGCCGTCGCACTATTCCGCAAGGCGAAAAAGCTCGGGTTGACCACCTCACTCGACTGCAACTACGACCCCGCCGAAACCTGGGACTCCGGAATCCGCCAGGTGTTGAAATTTACGGACATTTTTTTTCCGAACGAAATTGAGGCATTGCGGATGACGAACAGCCGCAGCGTAGAGCATGCGGCGACGGAGCTGGCGAAGCTGGCCCGCATCGCCGTCGTGAAGCTGGGTGCTGATGGCGCCTTGGTGTGCACCGAAGGAAGGCAATTTCGTGTCCCCGCAGTGAAGGCTCGGATTGTGGACACAACCGGGGCAGGGGACAGCTTCGACGCCGGATTCCTCGCGTGCTATCTCAAAGGCGGTTCCATCGAAGCGTCAGCACGCGCCGGCGCCGTGGCGGGAGCCCGCGCGGTGAGCGCAGTAGGAGGCACGGGCGCGTTCGAATAGCCCGCTTCATGGAGCCCATCAGCACATCGTGGTTGCAAGACGTGGTCCAGCGCAACCGTCGCAACGAGCCCGTGGGTGTCTTCTCCGTGTGTTCCGCCAACCCGTGGGTCATCGAAGCGGCCATGTGCCAGGCCGCCGAAGGCCAATCGGCGGTGTGCATCGAATCCACGTGCAATCAGGTGAACCAGTTCGGCGGCTACACGGGCCTGACGCCATCGCAGTTTGCGGCGTTTGTCCGCTCGATTGCGGCCCGTGTTGGCTTTCCGGAACAGCGGATTCTGTTTGGCGGCGATCATCTGGGCCCCTACCCTTGGCGCAGCGAGCCGTCCCATGCCGCCCTCGAAAAGGCCGCCGGTTTAGTGCGGGCCAGTGTCCAGGCGGACTACACGAAGATCCATTTGGATGCGAGCATGGCCTGCGCCGATGACAGCCAGCCGCTCGCCGACGAAGTCGTTGCAGAGAGAGCCGCCGATCTTTGCCGCGTCGCCGAGGAAGAATTGCACGCCTCCTCGCCGGCGCCGCTCTATATCATCGGCACGGAGGTACCCACTCCCGGCGGCGAGACGGGCCCTGGATTGCCTCCGGCGGTAACGCGCGTCGAACACGTGCGCACCACTCTCGAGAATTTCCGGTCGGCATTCTTGAAACGCGGTCTGGGCGCGGCTTGGGAGCGAGTAATCGGGCTTGTGGTGCAGCTGGGTGTGGAATTTGGCGATGCTTCCGTCTTTGAGTACAACCGCGGCCAGGCGCGTCCCTTGAGCCAGTGCCTTCCCGCGTCACCAGCGCTGGTGTACGAGGCGCACTCCACCGATTACCAGCCCCCGTTGGCGCTGCGTGAGATGGTGGAAGATCACTTCGCCATTTTGAAAGTTGGGCCGTGGCTGACGTTCGCGTTCCGCGAAGCCGTTTTCGCGCTGAGCCAGATCGAGCGCGAGTGGCAGGGGAATCGTCGCGGCGTTGAAATTTCGCAAGTACCCGAAGCGCTCGAGCAGGCCATGCTGAGCAACCCTGTGCATTGGATACCTTACTACCGCGGCGATGAGCCGGAGCTCCATTTCGCCCGGCGTTACAGCTTCAGCGACCGCAGCCGCTATTATTGGCCGGAACCGGCGGTCGAGCGGGAGCTCCAAAAGCTGGTGGCCAACCTGTCGGCCACGCCGCCTCCGCTCACGCTTCTCAGCCAATATCTGCCCGAACAGTACGATGCCGTGCGTGCCGGCGCCGTCCGCAATCATCCGGCTGACCTGATTCAAGACCGCATCCGCAAGGTGCTGCGAATCTATGCGGCCGCCTGCGGGAACCGTTGAAGGAGACTCCGTGAAGACGTCTGCTTGCCTGCTGCTTGTTCTGCTATGGATGCCTGTTCTTGCCCAGGACACCCGGCATGAGCCGAAAGGAAATCTTTTTCCCGGTCCCGGACAGGGCGCCGACGGCCTGAAATGGGTCAACGAAATGGAGGCGTGGTCGGCTGATCCCAAGGCCGATTTCCCATACTGGCTCCATGACCTGAAAGTCTGGCGGCACGAGCGCCTCACGCGCATGGGATATGACGATGCCCAGTATCGCCGCCCCGAGCTCGAATGGGCGCAACGCGATTTTATCCAGCCGCAAATGATGGCCGAGGAGCGTTACTTCTACGATCCCGTCAAGGGTGAATACACCGTCGACCGCTACCTCGACGATCTGGACACCCGCTATGGCGGTATCGACAGCGTGCTCATCTGGCCCGTCTATCCGAACATTGGCATCGACAATCGCAACCTGTGGGACCTTCATCGCGATCTGCCCGGCGGCATTCCAGCCCTGCGCAAGATGGTCGAAGATTTTCACCGACGCGGTGTACGCGTCTTATTTCCATCCATGCCTTGGGACAACGGAACCAGAGACGTTGGCGTGCCTTATTGGACCGCGACCGCCAAACTGATGGCCGAGATTGGCGCCGACGGCGTCAATGGCGATACCTTCGCCGGCCTGCCCCGCGCCTACCGGACCGCGTCCGACGAAACCGGCCATCCGCTCGTCTTCGAGCCCGAGGGCGCGCCTGGAGCTGATGAAGGCCTGATCTGGAATAACCAGAGCTGGGGATACTGGGACCACAGTTTTGTCCCCCCCGTCAGCAAGTTGAAATGGCTCGAACCCCGGCACATGATCAATGTCTGCGACCGCTGGGCTCGCGACAAGACGGAAAATCTGCAGTTCGCCTTTTTTAACGGCGCGGGCTACGAAAGCTGGGAAAACATCTGGGGCATCTGGAATCAAATCACGCCCCGCGACGCCGAAGCCCTACGCCGCGTCGCGAAAATCGAACGACAGTTTGCGCCTTTCCTCGTCAGTCCGGATTGGGAACCGCACACACCGGTCCTGCACCATGGCGTCTATGCCTCAAAATTTCCACTCGAAGGAAAAACGCTTTGGACGATCGTGAACCGTAACGAGTACGACGTCACGGGTGATCAGATCGTGATTCCCGACCGGCCGGGCCGCAAATATTACGACCTCTGGCACGGCGTTGAACTCAGGCCCGATATTCGAGGCGGCAATGCAACTTTGCGCTTCGACCTCGAAGGATCCGGCTACGGCGCGATTCTGGCGCTCGATCCCGGCGCAGATGTACCTGCCCTGGATGCCATGCTTGGCCAAATGCGCGAATGGGCCAAGACGCCGCTGAAGAGCCTGTCTCACGAATGGCATTTCCTGCCGCAATGGATAGTTGAGATTCCAGTCACCCGGCCAGTAAGCTCTCCGCCCCCCGGCATGATAAAGATCCCCGCCGGCGAATTCGACTTCGAAGTCACCGGCGTCGAGATCGAAGGCGAAAACTGGGAGGGTCTCGATTTTCAATACCCCTGGGAAAACTCGCCCCGCCGCGGCCATCAGCACCGGCTCGCAATGAAGTCGCTCTACATGGACACATATCCAGTCACCAACGCGGCGTTCAAGAAGTTTCTGGACGCCGCTCGTTATCATCCGAAGGACGATCACAACTTTCTGCGCGATTGGAAGAACGGTGCGCCGCCGCCCGGTTGGGACAACAAACCGGTCACCTGGGTCTCGCTCGAAGACGCCCGCGCCTACGCCGCGTGGGCCGGCAAGCGCCTGCCGCACGAGTGGGAATGGCAGTATGCGGCGCAGGGAACCGATGGCCGTCGGTATCCCTGGGGCAACGACTGGAACGAGGCTGCCGTACCCGCCCCGGATAAGGGCCGCGATCTCCCTCCACCTGCCGATGTCGACGCGCACCCCAAAGGCGCGAGCCCCTTCGGCGTGATGGATCTGACCGGCAACGTGTGGCAGTGGACCGACGAGTTCGCCGACCCG
>Ga0335079_10011646_pt1 | contig 10035 bp, 9 predicted proteins | sample Lox_Sample_33_FD_206719 | JGI IMG/M metagenome (GOLD analysis project Ga0335079, IMG submission 206719) | Soil microbial communities from Loxahatchee National Wildlife Refuge, Florida, United States - Lox_Sample_3.3 | ecosystem: Environmental > Terrestrial > Soil > Wetlands | place: USA: Florida...
TTCCCACAACTTGCAGCAAACTGCCAGGTACTCATCGGCCATGTCATAACGTTCGTCATGTGGTTGTAGGCCTTCTTGTCCGAGACTGCGCGCCGCGCTATCCAGGTAACTGGTAACAATGTTCCACGCGATTCGCCCCTTGGTCAGATGGTCGAGCGTCGAGATTAGACGCGCAAAGATGAACGGATGATATTGGAGCACCGAACTGGTAAACGCGAAACCCAGATGATCGGTCGCATACGCCATTGCGGGAATGAGTAGAGCTGGGTCATTTACCGGAACCTGGGTAGCCTGCCGCAGCGCAGCCTCCGGCCCTCCACCATAGGTATCGTAGATCCCGATAACGTCCGCCAGGAACAGCGCGTCGAATTTACCTCGTTCGAGTAACTTGGCCAGCTCGACCCACGTTCCCAGATCAGTGTAACTGTGCATCTGATCATCCGGATTGACCCACAGGCCGGGCGATTGATGCACCACGCAGTTCATGTGGAAGGCGTTGAAATAAATGCGCTTTCTCACTGACGAAGCGCCTCCCGCCAATAGGACTCCTCGATTCCGATCTGGCGATAGATATGACGGGTGCGGGCAGGAAGATCGGCCTCCCATTCGATGGCTGAGTGGTCCAGTCCGAGTTTGTTAATTGCAAAGCTCTGGAGAGCGGTCACGTCGGCTTGGCGCATGAGCGGGAAGAGCATCTCGTTATCCTCAATCATTTGGCGCTTCCTGCGATCCTGTTCCGCGCGCGGGCAGAGATTCAGATAGTCGCGCATCGCCGGGAAGAGGAACGAGAGATGGCCGGCCTCCTGCTCGATTTCGTGCGGCGACCATGCGTTCAGCACCGGATCGAGACCCAACAGCGCGCTATACGCTCCTCCGTCCTCGGCCGAATAAGCTTCCGTATGCAGGCCGACCACCGCGAAAAAGCCTCCAAGGTCGCGTTCCACGATTCGCTTCTCATCCGGATGAACGAAGGTCGCCTTACTATCGACGCCGTCCCAGTAGTTCGCGTCGCTATATCGGCATGCGCGCGAGATAAACGAGGCAGCATGTTGCATGTCTTCATAGGCCTGCTTGATGAGGCATGCGCGCCACGCGGCCGGCATCTCATGATGAGCCGCAGCATAGCTGCAACCCAGCACGATATGACGCAACTCACCCCATCCAACTGCGGCCAACATGCGCCCGAAGCGATGTCTGCGGCCGCTATCCCAATCATCCACCGCGATCGCGGGGGGTTGTCGCAGCCGATCACGTGCAGCAAGCCAGCGTCGGCACCAACTCGGATCAGCGGCGACGACTTCCGGAACTTCATCGGGTACTTCGGGAGAGTTGGTTTCGCCATACTCCACATCTTTGCGAAGCAAGCTGGGCAGCACCTTAGTTAAGTCAAACACTGCTGAAGCCTCCGTTAATTCATTCCAAGAGATCCAGACCTACCTCGATGAAGAAACCGATCCAGTCTTATGGTTGTATTGAAACAGAAAGTCCACCAATTCTTCATCCATACCCTCGCTGAGCGGACAACCATAGGTCGATCGCATCTTATGAATCTCCGCTTCCCATTGATCGCGTGAAAGCGGCGGCTGAGCGTCGATCATTCCGCGCGAATGACACATCACGCAGTAAGTGCTTGCTGCTCTGGCACCCGGCGCATCTCCGGGAAATTTGAGGTTTCCCCGAGGGAGGTCGATCCTCTGCGATTTGAGCACAATCTTCGGATGATCCGGGTGATTTTCAGCAGTTCGTGCGATGCCGTAAACCGTCGCCGAGAATAAAAGCGGCAGAAGCACCGGCAGCGAGGCTATCCTCCAACGAAGTTTCATTGACTCCTCTCATGCCAGCCGGACGCGGACCCGCTCGGCCACCGCACGCATGTACCCGCCGGGATTCCAGTTGGCTTGCAAAGGTTGCTCGACACCTTTCAGATTGCTCGCGCGCGACATCAACGTAGTCGTCCCTCGCTGGGTGGGGTTGAGGCGAGCCGTCCATCGACGGAAACTGTATTTGCCGCAATCACGATCGAGTTCGGCGCTCTGCCATTGAGATCCGTTATCGGCTGAGACCATAACGTCAGCAACGCCGCTATCACCGCCAAAAGCGATGCCTTGCACTACGAAGGGTACGTGTAATTGAGCGTCATTCGATATATTGGTTATGAACGATCGCGGAGGCATCCTATTGATGGGCACCATCTTAACTCTTTCGCCAGGCTTGATGTTTGCCTCGGGCGTGTCCGGAATCAGATAAGCAGATCTCATCCAGAAGTTGTCATCGACGTGATCGATTACCTCGATGTCGTTGAGCATCTTGACCCAGTAGGTAGCGAACCATCCGGGCACCACGAGGCGCAAGGGAAATCCGTTAAGCATCGGCATTGGGGCATCATTCATCCCGTATGCGACCATCACCTCGCCATCTATCGCATGGGAAATATCGAGCGCTTTTATGAAATCCGGAGTTTCGGGCCTTACTCCGCTATCCATTCCATTGAAGCGCACTTGAACGGCGCCTGCTTTGAGTCCGACGCGCTGCAGCAGGTCTTTCAATCTGATGCCGGTCCATAACGCGTTTCCCATCGCGCCGTTGCCCCATTCACCGCCCGGTACGCGCGGGTTAAAGAAACCGCGGCTGTTGCCGGAACATTGATTGACCGCCGCCAGCTGCACGGGCTCGAAATCGTGTTGGAGCTGTTCGAGAGAGAACTCGGTGGGATTTTTAACTTCACCGTGGATTCGGAGACGGAAGCTGTCGACATCGATCTCGTTTGGGATCGAAGCTAGGTGCCAGCGCACGTAAAAGGCGTCACTAGGCGTAAAGACGCCTCGATCGAAAACGCTCATTGGGGTTTCCAGCAATGGCGGCCAGCTACGCTGCAAGATCAAGCTTCGCTTCTGGGGAAAGGTGGAAAGGCGACGCCCGCCATTTTCGAAAGGAAGCTTAATGGTATCTTCCGCGAACGCGCGCAAAACATCACCAAAGCTTGAGGCCGCACAACTGACGGCGAGAAGCGCCCCGTCTCGGAGCAGTCGACGTCTGGAGAGAGACGCCGGAACCAGAGAAGAGGATGGGGTACTAGCTTTCATTTCTGATAGACCAAAGCCCACCTAATTTAGGTCAAGCGGGGTCGTGCTGACGAACATGTCCGCGCATCGCGGGCTAGTCTCGACTACTTCCGAAAGGCTCAATTCGCCTTGGGCGCTTTCTTCGGCGGCGGGAACAGCATTCCGGCGATGTTGCCGAGGACGACGTCATTGGTAATGCCCATCACGATTCCGGCGCGCGCGTCGCGAAGATAACGATCAAAGGGCAACCGGCGTGCATAGGCGCTGCCCCCGCCCATTCCCATAATCTCGGAGGTGACGTGCACCGCGGTTTCGGAGCATGCGACTTTGGCCTGCTGGCACGCCAGTATGCTGGTCGGCTGATTGCGATCGAAGGCCGAGGCGCCGGAGTAAAGCAGCGCGCGCGAGCGCTCGATCGCAACGCTCAGCTCGGCCATGCGATGGCGGATGACGGGATTCTCGATCCGCGCCTTGGTTTCATCGTCGGAATATTCGAGATACTGCTTGGCCTCTTCAAAGGCGCCGGCGGCCACGCCCAGATAGACCGCCGCATAAGTGCTGGTGACTACCGGCAGAAATTTCCGCCCATGATCTCGCATCACGGTGTGTTCGGCACCGACCAGGTTTGACCTCGGCACGACGCCATTGAAGATAACCGGCGAGCTGTTGTTGCCGCGCATCCCGAGACCGTTCCAGGGCTCGGCGATCTTCCAGTCAATCTTGTCGCGTTCGACGATTAGAGCGCTCACCTGATTAGGAGTGGCTTCATTGCCAATCCTGCAGAGGAACAGATGATGCGTCGCATGGCCCGCCGAAGTCACATAGCTCTTGCGAACGTTCTCGACCCGAAAGCCGTTTCCGTCTGGGATTACCGCGGACATCTTGTTGCTGGGCGCGAAGGCGCCGCCGCGCCCCGCCGCTTCGGAGCCGGCCACGGTATAGAGCGCGTTGCCGGTGACGATCGGACGGACGAGCCGATCGACCTGCTCCGCAGTACCGAGTCGCGCAACGAGTTCTGAGGCCTCTAGATGCATCTTGTAGCAGAGCGCCGTCGATGCGCACCGCTTCGCCAGCGCCTCCGTAACAAGCACTGTCGTCAGGAGATCCTCTTCCACTCCTCCATGCTCGCGGGAAACCCGCAGCTTCCAGAACCCCTCGCGCTGGAGTGCTTCCAGGCCTTGCGATGGAAAAGTTCCAGTGCGATCGGTTTCGGCTGCGCGCGGGGCAAGCTCGCGCTGTGCGAGCGCGGCGGCGTGTTCGACCCATTCCCGCTGCTTGTTGGTGAGGGGAAAAAAACCGTCGGGCATGCGCCTCTCCTTCGATTCTCCCATTGCCCGAGAAAGGCAAATGGTATCGCGCTAGATTCCAATCCATCACAATCGCAAAGACGTGGGTTCAAGGGCTCCTGGGTGGTAGCATCAACCCCCCGCCACCCGCTCGTCAAGCAAAGGGCAATGACGCCAATCGCAACAAGGCGCTGATACGGATCGCAACACGAACAAGAGCAAGGTAGGCACAGCCTCCAAGAACTCCTAAGCGCTGGGAACTTGCGAGGCCTTCCACGACCGTCGACACCAGTGAATGTGAGCGCTGGGCAGGCGCATCCTGGACTACGTCCGAATGGCACGATCGATGCGTTCTGTGTCCGGAGAATTTCAGAAGAGGGTTATTCGAATGTTGATCCGTCGCTGGATGACCAAGGAGCCTATCACAATCGAACCCGGCCACACCTTGGCGCAGGCCAAGTCCAAGATGGAGAAGGGCGGCTTTCGGCGCTTACCGGTAACAGCTAACGGCGCGCTGGTCGGAATCATCACCGACCGCGATCTCCGTCAGCACGCGGGTGCTCACGAGCACACGCGAGTAGATGTTGCCATGACCGCACCTGTCATAACGGTCACGCCCGACATGGTCTTGGATCAGGCGGCGAACTTGTTCGCTAAGCACAAGGTCGGCGGCTTTCCCGTTCTCGAGCATGGAAAGCTGGTCGGCATCATTACCGCGATCGATATGATGCGAGCATTTGGGCAGGTACTCGGAACTGGCGAAGAAGGTGTTTCGCGAATTGATCTGGCCTTCACCGGTAGTTCTTTCGATCTTGCGATGATCGCCGAGCTGGTAGGGCTATCCAGCGGAGAGGTTCTCGGGATGGGTAGTTACAAAGGTGGCCATAAAGGTCAAACGGTCTACGTTCGCGTCCGTTCCGATGATGCGAAACGGATCGCAGGCATGTTGGACAAAAACAACTTTATTGTCCTCGGGATTCATCAATAGTTATCGCATCGGACGACCTTGTTTGCGACTGCCTCCGGCGCCCGGTTGGAATTGCATATTGGCTAGCCGAGGATCCGTGCGAGCTTTCTCTCTGCGCGGAAACCTCGGTTAGTATTGTTGGATTGCCAACTCGTCAGCACTTCAAATTTTCGCCAAAATTAACCAGCAGCAGGTCTAGGTTGATCGTCCGCATGGTGCTCGGCACGTTTGTTGCGCTTCTCTCTCGATATGAAGGCCATCAGACATATTCTCTTTGCCAGCGTCGTGTCTGCGACCCTAGCTCTCGCTTCGACTGCGGAGGCACAATGCGAGGTTTGCACGCTGGTGGTTGGAGCTGGGGTGGGACTCTCGCGATGGCTCGGTATCGACGACACGATCTCGGGCCTCTGGATCGGCGGTTTAACGGTATCGCTGGTTTATCTAGGCCTCGGCTGGATGGAACGCCACGGCGCCCGTTTCAGGGGTGATGTACTCCTTGTCGCGGCGGTGTTGTATCTCTGGCTTCTGCTTCCGCTCTACCTCTTTCGCATTCTCGGCCAGTGCGCCAACAAGCTATGGGGAATCGATAAATTGCTCATTGGCATTGCGGCGGGGAGCGTCTTGTTCTACCTCGGGGCGGGGTGCTATCGCCGGATCAAGATGCGGCGCGGCCACGCGCATTTCCCCTTCGAGAAAGTTGTGATGCCGATTGCGCCGCTGATCGTCGCGAGCGCGATCTTCTACTTCCTGGTGAGGTGGTCATGAAACCCGCGATCCCAAGCATCCAGGAACTGATCGAGAAAGCCGATCAGCTCAAGAAACAGGACAAGATGGATTTGTCCTCGGATGAAGACTTAAGCATCGCGCTAATGAATTTGATTAGCATCGAAGAGCATTTGTTCTTTTCCGGCGCCAAGACCGGAAAGACCGAGTACTACGAGTTGCTCAATGAGGTTCGCGATATTCGCAAGGAATTGCTCAAAAAGATCATCAAAGATCCCGAGGGTGAAGTTTGGTGCATCTCCAAGCATCTGCTGGCGGCGTCGATGCGCCTGATGGAGGTCGGCACCAAGAGCCTCACGGCCGGGAGAAAGGAGGAAGCCAAGGAGTTGTTGGAGAAATCCTACTCTCTGTATTCCTTGTTCTGGGGCCTCAACATGAACCTCCTTGGGGTAAAAGCTGAGGTGGACGAAGCTGCTCTCGCCAATGGCAAAGACCTGGAGAAGCTGCGGGGCGACATCGCTCATAAGAAAGGTTTCGGCGCACGCTTCGGAGAGCTGGTCCGCCGCGTATTAGATTGCTGCATCGAATGAAAGGGAGGGATGGGTTTTTCGTTGCCCGCTGCCTTTGTCGGTCCAATTGCTGGAATCTGTCAATTCGAAAGCGAGCAGATCATCGGCAAAGTTTCTGCGCGGCATCGCTCGCTTAACAAAAACGCAACCTCTCAGGAATGACGATGGTAGCGGCGGCCCAGCGCCTCTTCGTCCTTTAGATAGCGTGCCATTCGCTCGTTGCTGTAACCGAACTGGCCGGCACCGAACAATCCGATTTCGGCAACCGCGATCTCCTCGAGCTCGGATTGCGCCCCGAGGCCGGCTTCCATTGGCAGACCGAGCCGCTGCCAGCGCTCAAATCCGCCTTCCAATACGCTGATGTCACAATAGCCGACATTGGCCAAGCTCGCGGCCGCGAGAACCGATCGCGTCTCCTCGCGCGAATAGAGGACCACCGAAGCGCCGGGTGGCGCCATCTCAGCAATGCGCAACTCCAACCATCCTCGCGATAGCCATCGCGCGCCGGGTATGTGACCAGTTGCGAACTCGCCGGCGCCGCGTAAATCGATTATCACGGGCTGTTTCGCACCGATGCTCTCCTGCAACGAGGTCGCCGAGATGAATTTTACTCGCTCGCGAGATAGATCGATTCCCGATGTGGGCAATTGGCGCAGCTTTCCGAGCGCCGAGGGAAAATCCTGGAGGAAGCGCGCCAGCCACGCCGGTTGCCCATAGTCGATCTCGACTGGAGTACCGGCTTCGGTTTCGAAGCCGCGCCTGCTCCACGCCGGAGATCCTCCATCGAGGACGGCCACCTTCGGATAGCCCATGCCTTTCAGAATCGACGCTGCCACCGTGGAGCGCGGATCGTCACTACTCACCATAACCACTTGCGCATTCGGTACCCCGACCAGCGCATCCGCCGCGAACTGCACCTGCGTCGCGCTACAGAAGCGTGCGCCTGGAATGTGGCCCGCGACGTATTCCTTGCCCGGTCGCACATCGAGGACATACAGCAACTCGCCCGACGCTGCCCGCGCACGTAAAGTTTCCGGGCTGATGAGTTCGATATGGTCCTCGCCGCGAATACGCGCGGCGAAGCGTTGCGCTGCTGCAAGCGAGGACGCCGAAGGTTCCGCGCGCGCCGGATCATCGCCGCTCGCGAGTTCGTCGCCCCATCCTGCGATTCGCCACGCGCCGGTTCCGCCTTTCAGAGCGTACACAGAATTGGCCAGCTTCATCCGACGCAGCAGATGCGCGGCGATGATGCTGCGAGTACGTCCCGCACAATTCGTTATGATCGGTATGGCGCTGTCCGAAGCGAAATCAGACGCCGCGAGCACGAGGTCGCCGATCGGCGCGCTATGCGCTCCGGGAAGATGCGAGGCCTTGAATTCCGGATACGGCCGCGAGTCGAGGATGGTGACTTGTTCCCGGCGATTCAGCATCTCATGCAGCGCGGAAACGGTCAGTTCGGGAACCTTCTCCTCCATCAGCAGGCGCTCGCCATAGTCCTTGCCGGTCAGCGACCATCCGCCGTAGGTCTCTCCTCCCGCGCGCTCCCATTCTCGAAGTCCGCCCGCCAAAACGGTCACCCTCGAAAAGCCGAGATGGCGCGCAGTTTCAGCGGTCAGCGCTGAGCGGCTACCGTCGTCGCACAGCAGAATGAGAGTGACATTCCGATCCGGAACCAGGAACGCCAGATATTTTTCCAGACTGCCGCGCGCGATGTTTCTGACGCCGAGGATTTGACCGAGCGAGAACTCGCCCCATTCGCGCACGTCGATGAGCGCGAAGAGCGCGTCGGACCGCATCAACTCCTGGAGTTGTATCGGGTCGATCGTCTCCGGCATAAGAGTCTCCGCTGCTCGGCTGCGAATACCACAAACTTGCGTAGCGGTACTATAGATTTGACGATAGTACCGTACCGATGTTAGCGTTCTGGTGCTAATCTCGGGTCCAGGAGCTTTCAGGAGGTCACGGTATGGGCGTCCAAAGTGCGACCGGCATTCAATCTTCTCTGGGTTTGAACGACCCCGCGGTCCTGATGAGCGGACTCCGCATCGAGAATCTGCGGCTCCCTGCCGGCATCGAGGTGCAGCGCACCGACGGCCCCTGTGGGACGATTTTGCGCGGTGTTGATCTTGCCGACGATCTTGCGGCCGAAGTTACTAGTCTGATCCTCACCCTGTTCCACCACTCGGGAGTGTTGGTGATTCCCGGGCAGAGCCGGCTGACTCCGCGACGCCAGATGGAAATTACCGAATGGTTTGGGCGTCCCTACAATCGCGAAGGCGGCGGCAAGTTCGACGATATCCCCACCGTTGACGGGACGCTGGTACAAAACGTATCGGGCGGCTCGGAGCTGAAGCCGCACAGCGACGTGCAGGACTACGCGATCCCGCCTGACGTCACCGTGCTCCATGGCATCGAAGTTCCGCCGCCATCGGCGGGAGGGTGCACGTTGTTCGCGAACCTGTTCCAGGCTTATGACGAACTCGATGACGCGATGAAGCGGTGCGTCGAGCGGATGAAATGGAAGCCCGCCAGCACTCTCGCTACTGCCTACGGCGTCAAAATTCCGCAAGCGATCGAGTACGTCAAAAAGCACGGCATGGGGGCGCTGGAGTCCGACGTTGAGCATCCGGTGGTCCGAACCCATCCGGTGTCGGGTCGCAAGGCGCTATGGGTCTCGACCTTTACGGTGAAGATGGTCGGGATTGATGATCCCGAAGAGAACAAGCAGATGGTGCACTTCCTGAAGGAGCACGTTACCCAGCCTCACCTATGGTACACACACAAATGGGCGCCGCATGACGTGATCATGTGGGACAACCGATGCGTGAACCACTGGCGGCAGAACTGGGATCATCAATATACGCGCACCATGCATCGCAGCCAGGCTGGAGGTTCGCGGCCGTTCTGACGCGCGCGATCGCCGAGCAGAGGACAATCGCGACTGGTTAGAAGCCCGCGGAGTGCGTTTCAGCTCGCGCGGACGGATTCCTGATTCGGCAGCAATCCATGGTTGAGGAGCATAGAGAGCTCTTCATAGGACTCGGCAAGGTCCAATCCGAGTTTGCGCTGGAAGCCGGGATCGACGAGCCGCGGCGCGGCCATCGCGATTAGTTCAGCGACCAGCTTTGGATTGATGTCGTTGAAAACCCCGGCCTGAATGCCATCGCGAATTATTTGTTCGAGACGATCGAAAGTGCGCCGCTGATGCTGCTGGACCAGTCGCATGCCGGGCGGAAAAGCCGTCAGGTCGCGCAGAAATCTCACGCTCGCCGGCCGCGACGCACGAACGATGGCATTCATGTACTGGGCTAATCCGGTACGAGGATCGGGCGCTGCAGCAGCGATTCTCGACAGGTAGCGGTCGGTCCGATCCAGCACCCGGCCGATCAGGAGTTGCAGCAACTCCTTGCGAGTGGGCGCCAGCGTAT
>Ga0335079_10011647_pt1 | contig 10034 bp, 6 predicted proteins | sample Lox_Sample_33_FD_206719 | JGI IMG/M metagenome (GOLD analysis project Ga0335079, IMG submission 206719) | Soil microbial communities from Loxahatchee National Wildlife Refuge, Florida, United States - Lox_Sample_3.3 | ecosystem: Environmental > Terrestrial > Soil > Wetlands | place: USA: Florida...
CACGTCCGTCCCGTCCTCGAGTTTCCACGGGACCACGTACTTCGTCGGGTAGGGGAGGATGACCATGTGTGGGTACGGGGTAGAGCGGTCGATGGGCTTCGGATCCAGAAGGATTCTCACGTCGACGGCGAAGACCTTCCCCTCCGCCACGGAAAGCGGGTTGACGTCCATCTCGGCGATTTCTGGGAAATCGGCGACCATGCTGGAGAAGCGGACGATTACCTCCTCTAACGCCTTGAGGTTCGCTGGGGGCCGGTTCCTAAGCCCCTTCGAGAGTGCCTTGTAGATGGTCGTCTCCTCCATCATCCTGCGAGCGAGGACCTGGTCAATCGGAGGGAGACCTATGGCGAAGTCCCGGAAGAGCTCCACGCCGATGCCCCCGGCCCCAAAAAGGAGGACTGCGCCGAAGTCCCTGTCCTTCTTGGACCCAAGGATGAGCTCGTAGTCCACGCTCTTCGCCATCTTCTGGACGTAGACCCCGTCGATCTTCGCCTCGGGCTTGAGTATCTTCACCCTGTCGATGAGCTTGCTGTATTCGTGGGCCAACATCTCGCTGTTCGTGATGTTGGTCACGACGCCCCCGATGTCCGACTTGTGAACTATCTCCTGAGACACAATCTTGAGGACGACCGGATAGCCGACCCTCCGGGCAATCATAAGCGCCTCTTCTTCGCTCCTGGCGAAGCCTCCCCCGAGCCTCGGGATGTTGTAGGCGTCCAGGAACTTGTCGGCGTCTGCCTGCGAGAGGAGCAGCTTGCCGTCGGCGATGGCCTTCCTCACCATAAGCCTCAGGTGGCTGTTCGGAGGCATCAGGTCGACCGGGAGTTCGTTGGGGGTCTCGTAGAGGAGATCGAGGTTCCGCCTATACCTGTACATGTACATGTAGGTCTTGACGGCTTCTTCAGGCGTCGAATAGGTCGGGACGCTGTTCTCGGCGAACTTACGCCTCGCCTCGGCCACCCCCTTCTCCCCCATCCAGACGGTGAGGACGGGCTTGTGTTTGTCCTTCGACTCCCGTACCACCATGGAGGCCAGGTCGGTAGCCGGCGTGACGCCCTGGGGGGTGCACATGGCGAGGATACCGTCGACGTTGGAATCCCCGAGGAGCGTCTTCATGGCGAGCTCGTAGCGGTCCACGTTTGCGTCTCCGAGGACGTCAACAGGGTTACCGTGGCTCCAGTACGGAGGAAGGTGCTCGTTGAGGGTTTTCACCGTGCCGTCGGAGAGCTTCGCCAGCTCCCCGCCGAGGTCGGTGATCTTGTCTGACGCCAACACCCCCGGCCCCCCTGCGTTGGTGACTATGGCAAGCTTCGGACCTGAAGGGAGGCGCCTCGAGTCGAGGACGCTCGCACAATTAAACAGGTCCCCTATATCATCGACCCGGAGAACCCCGACCCTCTTGAAGGCCGCATCGTAGACCTCGAAGTCCCCTGCGAGGGCTCCTGTGTGGGACTGTACAGCCTTTGCGCCTGTCGTGTATTTTCCTGCCTTCAGGACGATGATCGGCTTGGTCCGGGCGAATCCCCTTGCCGCACTCATGAACTTCTTGGCGTTCCCTATCCCTTCTACGTACACGATGATGCTGCGCGTGTTCGGATCCGTCCCCAGAAAGTCGATCAGGTCGCCGAAGTCGAGGTCCAGCATGGACCCCATGGAGGCGAAGAGGCTGAAGCCCACATGGGAAACGGTAGCCCAGTCGAGGATAGCAGATCCCAGCGCGCCGCTTTGCGAGATGAACGCTATCGAACCGGGCTCTGGGCTGTCCTTCAGGAAGGTGGCGTTGAGGCGTACGGACGGCCTCGCAAAGCCGACGCAGTTGGGCCCCAGGAGCCTGAGGCCGTACTTCTCTCGTATGACCTTGATTTCAGCCTCCAGCTTCGCCCCCTCGGCCCCGATTTCCCTGAAGCCGGCCGAGATTATTACGACGCCGTCGACGCCCGCCTTGCCGCACTCCTCCACGACCTCGGGGACCGATTTTGCGGGGGTCGCGATCACCACCAGGTCGACGTGCTCGGGGATAGAAGCAAGGTTCGGGTAGCACTTCAGCCCCGCCACGACATCGTGGCTTGGGTTCACAGGGTAGACCGTGTGCTTACCTTTTCCCTGGAGGAGGTTCTTTAGGGTCGCCTCACCGACTGTCCCCTCCTTGTCGGTCGCACCGATGAGGGCAACCGCCTTGGGACTGAACATTCTTTCTATGTCGGCCATTGCCCCTCGAGGGTTCGACGAATGTAATGAGTATTATTGCCTTTATGCATACGGGTTAGGCCTCGAGTGGGGTGACGGTTGAGGTCCCGTTCTTCTTCTCGACTTGGTAGATGTGGTCAGCTATGGATTCGAGCTCCTTCTCATGGGACACGAGTATCACCTGCCTGGAATCGAGTTCTTCCAGGAGCCCTCTCATCTTGTAAATCTGCTCCTTACTGAAGCCGTCCGTGGGCTCGTCGAGGATTACTAGTTCTGGCTGGGCTAGGAGACTCTCTCTCACCACCGAGTTTAGGGCGAAGCGATAGGCCAGCGCCATGCTCGTCCGCTCCCCTCCGCTGAGTGCCTCGTATTCCTGCTCGAAGCCCTGTCTTTCGAAGACGGGGGTGAAGTCCTCCCTGACCCTGACGACCATGTCCGAATCATCGACGAGAGAGGCGAAAAACCTCTGGAAGTGTTCATTGAACCTCGCGGCTGCCTGGATGAGAGTCTGGCTCTCGATCAGTTTCACGGTAGGCCTGAAGAAGGAGGAGAGCCATGACTGATACCTCCCCAGGTGTTTCGATCTGGCCCGGGCGGCCCGCATCTTTGCAACCTCGGCGTTCAGGCGAACCAGATCCTTTCGACCGTTCTCCAAGTCCGCATGGGCACGGCTGAGCCCGAGGCTCGCCTGCTTGTCCAGCTCTCTGGCACCGTCGAGCTTCTTCTGCAATTCCTCCAGTTTATCATAGATTCCGCTCATTTCCTTGATCTGGAGGTTGGCCGTGTTTAGCTCGGCCTTGCGCTGCGCGAGTTTCTCGGTGGCCTTCTGGAGCTTCCTTCGGGCTGCTTTGATTTCCGTGCTTACCCTGTTCTCGTCCTTCTGTGCCCTCGCGTAGTCAGATTCGGCGGATTCGTAGTCAATAGCTCGCTCGAGCTCCGCCGTCAGGCAGGTGATAGAGACCGTGGCGGCGTGTAGCTGTGTCTCCACCCCGGCCAGCTCCTGCTCAGAGTGTTCAGATCTCGCGGACATGTCGCCAGAAATCTTCTGACCACATAGGGGGCAGACTCCCCTCGCGACTAGGTCCCTAGCCCTCCTCAAATCACCTTCCAAAGCTGCCTTGGAGCTGGAGAGCTGGGCGAGCCTTTCTCTTTCCGTGTCGAGGCGAGACTGGATCTGCCTTGCCTCTGATTCTTGCTTTGGCATCGCCTCGAATTTCCTGATTACCGGCATGATCTCGTCTGCGAGACGCGCCTCGAGGTTCGTCAGCGTCTGCTCGTGTTCATTGATCTCGTCGGTCACGTCCGAGATATCCTCTCTGAGGCGTGGGACGGTGGCTTCGGCCCGACTGAGCGCCTCCTTCTGACCCAGATACTGTTTCCATTCAGCCTCCGTGGTTATCACCAGCCGTGAGGCTTTCGCTTGGGCCTCCTTGAGCATCGGGAGCTCCCTCTCAAGGTCGGCGATCCCTTCCGCCGCGGCCTTCAACTCGTCTTCCCTAGCCTCAAGGCCTTCGCTCTCTCTGTTCAGATCGTGGGCAATATCCTTGATTGCGCGTTCGATGGTTTCGGAGTTCTCGGCGGCTATCTGGTAGCTCTGTGCCCCCAGAATTCTCCGTATGACGTGCATCCTGTCCTCCGGGTTCTGGACTAGAATGTCCTTCATCTTCTCCTGAGGGGTGAAGACGGCGTACCTGTAGACCAGGCTCTCTGCCTTGGGGTGCGTTGGTTCGTTGAAGCCGAGGATTGAGACGACCCTCTCTTTCAGGTCGCTGGGAGACAGCTTTGTCCTCTCCTCGTTTGTGGAGATGTAGCAATCCTCCTGAATGATCCCCTCCCCTCTGGCCCTGAGGTGGCGGAGGATTGTGTATTCTGTTCCCCCCGACTCGAAAGTGATGGAGACCCTCCCTGATTGCTTCCTCTCACTCAGAAGGTGGGACCCCTTCAGGTCACTAAATCCGAAGAGGGCGAACTCGATGGCGTGCAGTAGCGTGGACTTGCCGGAGCCTATGTCTCCTTCGAAGAGGACCACCCCTTCGGGGAGGTCGAGGGCGGTCTCCTCCCCGTCGTTGTAGCTTCTGATGTTCTTGAGGGTGAGCCTCCGGACGAGCAATCAGGTCTTCTCCTCTAATCCGAGGACAGCGAGGCCTGACTTCGACACCCTCTCTTCGAAGTTCCCCTTGTTCTCATTCTCCTTCCTTCCCTCCTTGAGAACTCCGAGCAGGCTGACGGCGAGGCTGACTCCGTTCTCTCCTCGGAGCTTAGGCTCGTCGACGGTGACCGATGAGACGCAGCTTTCGAAGACTTCGCGCTCGGTCGCCCGCACGGGCTTCGGGGGGAGCCCCTTGGGCATCTCTCTCGAGACTAAGCGGCTATAGCTCGAGAGGACGGATAGAGGGTTGGACGCGAAGAGACGCCTGCGGATCATGTTGAAATCGATGTCAGAGGTCTTTCCTTCTGCAAGTTCCCCTTCGACGGTGAGGAGGACCACCTTGCCAGTCACGTTTGCGTTGGAGGCCAGCTGAGCTAGCTCGTTAGCTGCCTGAGCCGAGGACTTCCCCTGTGCTGAGTAGTGTAACTCGATGGGATCACAGACTCTGACTGGAACGAAAGATACCTTCTCGACATGATCGCGATCGAAGTCGACGATGTAGAAGCCTCGCTCACTGCCCTTCGCCAGCTGGAGGAGCTCATCGAAGTCAGTGGCAAAGAGTGGGCCCGGATAGGCGACGTTGGGGTGACCAGGGAGGTCTGCGATGGTCCGGTCGTGCACGTGCCCTCCTGCGTAATATTGGAAGCCCGCCGGGAGGTTGGCCGCCGGCATCGACTCCATCATCTCCAGGGATGAGGGCTTGAGCTCGTCAAGCGCGGTGTGGAAGACGAATATTTTGAAGCCGGGCTCGGACTCGAGCCTTTCTCTGTCCAAGGAGGCGTACTCCTCCCTGTCTAGGGAGAGCTTCCTCCCTGAGATGCCACATATCTTCGGGCCGGAAGAGTCCTGGACGAACGATAGGGCGGTCTTTCCGCCCACGGCTGACTTGACCTCAACCTTGGTGAACAGGCCAGCCCCGTCGAGGACGTCCACTATGGACGAATAGTTTGGACTGAAGTCATGGGAACCGTAGATTGCGTAGAACCTTATCCCCGCCCCGGAGGCTTCCTTCATTTTCTCAGCTGCCCGTCTGACCGCCGAAAGGTCGGGTATGTTGGAGTCGAAGATGTCCCCTGCCATCACGATGAAAGCGACTCCTTCCTCTATGCAACGGTCGATGGCGGCGTCAAAGGCGTCGAGGAGGAGCCCTTTCAGCTCGGGCTGCCTGAACGCACCGATGTGGACGTCAGACATGTGGGCGAACTTCGGCATCCTACGCGGGGAGAAACCGCCGGCCTATTTGGGGATGAGGGGTTCTTTCTCCCCCAAGGCCACCACGGACTTTAAGGACTTGGCTTACGGATTAGCTTCGTGCCTAGGAGGATAACCTGGCTCTCCAACGTGATGGCCGCATCAGTGACCGGCCTCGAAGAGGAAGTGGCTAGGTCAATCGAAGTAGTCGAGAACCCCCCCGCCTGGATGTGTCTGAGCTGCCGGGGTGCGAAGCTCCTCTGCGGCAAGCCGAGATGCCCGATAATTGTGAAGGCCCAGTCAATGGCCAAGCAGGGTCCGAGGATGGAGACCAGCGAGATTTTGGGCTCGTCCCCGCCCGGCGTATTCGTGGGAAGGCTAGGATATCCGAAGGTGTCCATAGGCCCCATGGTCCCTCCCCTGTTCGGAGACACGACGATCTTGGACACCCCGGAGGAATGGCTAGGGAGGCCTATCGAACAGATAGTGGACTATCGGTACTCACTGGTGCGAGGGAACTCGAGGTCGACCGTCGAAGAGGCCCGCGAGCCGGGAAGACTCCTGTCTTCCCTTCAGGAGCTCTCCATGGCGGCCAGGCCCGTGGACACGGAGCTGAAGCTGACGAAGGCGCCTAGGAGGATCCTCACACTGAGCGAGGACACCCAGCCCTACGGCCCCTCGGGCCCTCTCGAGAGGTTCAAGATTGACAACCCCACGGTGGACAGGAGGGTCCAGACAGCCTACTACGACAGGGACCTGGACGCCGCCGGAGCGGTGGAGGAGCTGTACCGCAAGGGGGTGCTTGTCACCAGGATTCAGAAGGCGTTCTCGCTCGGGATGTTCGGTGTGGGGACGAGGAGGAAGATAGTCCCGACGCGTTGGAGCATCACGGCGGTGGACAGCTCCATAAGTCTAGGGCTCGTCGAGAAGGTGAAGCACAGGCCCACCATTGACGAATACAGGGTCTACGGGTTCAGAGTCTACGATAACCAGTACGTGGCCATACTTTTGCCCGAGCCGTGGCGATTTGAATGGATAGAGGCGTGGTTCCCCAACACCACCTGGAACCAGTTCACCGCCCAGCCGTACATGATTGGGGACTACGAAGAATACTTCGGAAGGACGAAGTATGCGCGCGTCGGAGGGTGCTACTACTCCACCAGGCTCGCCGTGGCCGAGGCGCTGGAGAGGGAAGGAAGGCAGGCGGCCGCCATAGTACTGAGAGAGACCTACCCAGGATTCATAATGCCCCTCGGGGTGTGGAACGTCAGGGAAAGCATCAGGGAGCTGCTGAAGCAGCCATTTGAAAAGCACGAGACGTTCAGGGACGCCATGGACTCCGCCCTCTCCAAGCTCGTGATTTCGAAGTCGAAGTGGATAAGGGAAAGCGTCCTGATTTCAAGGGAACTGTCTCAGACGAAGATAAGCGCCTACTAGCGCCTTGAAGACTAAAGTGGCCGGGCCTCGGAGCGGGTGAAGTTGACCAGGCGTCTTTTCTGGGAGGACATGTACACCCGCGAATTCGAAGCGAGGGTCGAATCCGTCGACGGGGCGAAGGTGGTTCTCGACCAGACGGCGTTCAACCCCAGAGGAGGCGGCCTGGTCTCTGACACGGGGGTCCTTGGGGGTGTGAGGGTTTTGGAGGTCGTCAAAGAGGGGGAACAGATCGTTCATGCGCTAGAGACTCCGCCGGCCTTCGAGCCGGGGAAGGTAATACATGGCGTCCTGGACTGGGACAGGAGGTTCAGGATAATGAGAATGCACACTTCGGCCCACATCCTCAGCGCAGTGGTGAACAGGGAGACTGGCGCCCTCATAACTGGAAACCAGATAAGCCCTGACCAGTCCCGGGTCGATTTCAGCCTCGACGACTTCGACAAGGGGAAGATTGCGTCCTACATCGACAAGGTGAACGAAGCGGTCGCCAGGGGGCTGGAAGTCAAGACTTACTTCATGAAGAGAGAGGAGGCGCTCGCCAACCCGGGCTTCGTCAAGCTGGCCAGGGCCATGCCGCCTGCCGTCGAAATGCTGAGAATCGTGGAAATCGGAGACGTGGACGCCCAGGCCGACGGTGGGGTCCACGTGAAGAACACTCTGGAGATAGGAAGGGTGGTCGGTGTGAAGACGGAGAACAAGGGCAAGAGCAACAGAAGGCTGTACTTCACGGTAGAGTGATTACGTACCTCTGATTCTTCGAGTGTCTACCTGCGCCGAGCGACCCAGAGCGGCATCCGTTTCGCCGTGCAGTTGCCGCAATAGGTCTTCATTGACCTAATCGTTTCGTCGAATATTGTTGTGGAATGTGACATGCACACCAGCGACCCGCACTCTGCGCATGACGCTACTGCGTGACCCTTGCATACCGAACATCTTGCCATTCGTTCACCCCCAATTTTTCCTGCGTCGAACAGGCACCACAGGGGCTTCGTCGAGCTGACGGGAGTTCGTCGGAGCCGGCAGGGGTGCGGGTAAGGCGCAAGGTTGTCAAGCCCGTGGCCGGTTAATAAAGTGGAGGCTCAAATTGGGAGCTTGACATCTCCTGGGAAAAGAGGAATCTCCCTCGACTCGAGCGTCCTTGCTAGGGACTGGGCACTCTCTCCTGAGAGCCATGCGCTCATTGCCTTGGCGTTCCCTTCGGCGTCGCAGATGACCAGGGCGGCGGTCCCCTGTTTCCCGGGGACAACCTTGTACATCATTTCTTCCCCGACGGGCGTCCACTCTAAGGTGCCCAGCTTCAGGAAGAGCATCGGGTAGGAGGGGCCCGCTACCTCCTGAAGGACAGTGACCGCCCTTGTCACCCTGTTTCTGCCCTCCTGCACAGCCGTGAAGTAGTCCATGCGCACCTAGCCTCCCAAGTAGAGCAGCGCGAAGACGCCGGCCAGCGAGAGCAGCACCCCCAGCATCTGGTTCGGCTCCAGGCGCTCCTTGAGAAAGGCGAGCCCGTAGCTAGAAGCCACCGCGCCCCCCATCCCCGAGATGGCGGTAACGATTGGGAGGGCGCTGCCTGCGGCCGAAATCCCGAAGGTGAAAGCGAGGAACCCGAACGCCTCGAGAACACCCATGGCGATTATGATCTTCGAGAAGACGAGCCGGGTAGGCCGGACCTCCTGCTTCAAGACAGGGGCCAGGAGGAGGCCTGCCGAGACCGCCACTATCCTGAGGAGCATCACAGGAAGGACGAAACTGACCGAGGGGGCGGCATAGCCGATCCCGATGTAGACAATGCCGAATGTAACCGAAGCTGCAAGGGCTGGGCCGACCCCCCGTGTTGCGCCGGGAGTCCCCTTGCCCCGGAAGTAGGCATAGAGTTCGGAGAAGCGGGTCGACACGAGCACGACCCCCACGATTATTCCCGCGATGGCGACTCCCTGGAGGGGGGATAACGACGCCCCGAGAATGGCAACGGCAAGGACGACCGTGACAGCAGGATATGTGTAGACCACAGGTGCCACGACGGAGACTATCCCGCGGTGGAAGGCCCGGTACAGGAAAACGAAGGCGACGAAGTTGACGGCCCCCGCTCCAAGGAGGGTGAGGACGGGGTAGAGAGGGAAGGCCAGGGCGGGACTGATCACTGGCACGAGGACTACCACAGTGATCAGTGTGACCAATTGTGAATAAATGATCGTCCTATAGTATCCCACCCTCTCCGACTGGCTTCGAGACATGTAATCGGCGGTGCCCCAGCAGAAGGCTGCGGCTAGGCCCGTTGCTATGGAAACGTACCCCAACTCGACTTGCTGCCATCCTCCCAAGGTTCGGCTTTAAGAGGCGTCCTGCAGGGCACGAGACCGCTTGAAGATCGACGCCGAGATAGCCGTCGCGTCGCCAGCGGAAGCCGCAGGGCTTGCTGCCAAGGCTGAGGACTACGGGTTCGACTGCCTTTGGGCCAACGAGACCAAGCACGACCCCTTCGTGCAGATCGCCATGGCCGCGGGGTCCACAAGCAAGATTGGCCTCGGGACATCAATCGCACTGGCGTTCACTCGTAGCCCCACCACGCTCGCGTACACGTCCTGGGACCTGCAGGGCATGTCTAAGGGGCGGTTCATACTCGGGCTGGGGAGCCAAGTGAAAGGCCACATAGAGAGGAGGTTCGGGATGAAGTGGGAGGCTCCGGCTCCCAAGATGAAGGACGTTGTCCTTGCCATCCGGTCGGTGTGGGGGAGCTGGCAGGATGGGACCAAGATGGACTACAGAGGGCGGTACTTCCGTCTGGACCTGATGACGCCCTTCTTCAACCCAGGCCCCATCGAGCACCCGACCATACCAGTGTACGTCGCGGCTGTCAATGAAGGGATGTGCAGGGTCGCGGGGATGGTTGCCGACGGTATCCACGTCCACCCCTTCCACACAGCGAAGTACCTGCGGGAAGTCATCCGTCCTGCCATATCGGAGGGGGCTTCCAAGGCGTCGAGGAAGAAGGAGGACATCGCCGTCGCGGCATCTGTGTTCGCGGCGATGGGCGATGACAAGAGCGAGACCCTTGCGGTGAGGGAGGCGATGA
>Ga0335079_10011648_pt1 | contig 10034 bp, 9 predicted proteins | sample Lox_Sample_33_FD_206719 | JGI IMG/M metagenome (GOLD analysis project Ga0335079, IMG submission 206719) | Soil microbial communities from Loxahatchee National Wildlife Refuge, Florida, United States - Lox_Sample_3.3 | ecosystem: Environmental > Terrestrial > Soil > Wetlands | place: USA: Florida...
ATTGAAGTAGGGCTTGTGGATTTCGAAGGCGCCGAAGATCAGCTGCAGACGGTCGAGCGGTGCATAGCGAAGCCCAGCATCGATCTGCCAGGTCCTGGTCGCCGGCGGGGGTTCGTTGCGGTTGTCCGCTGACACCGGGGCCACGGCTGAGTCCTCCAAGCCCTGCACATAGCTACCGTAGAATATCAGCCGGGAACCTGCGTTGAGCGCCAGCCGCGCGTTCACCAGCCAGGGGCTCGTGGTAACAACATCGGTAGCGCCGGCAGGCATCGTCACCGTGCGGCGGTAATGATCGTTCAGGATTCCGATGGCGAAGGAACCGACTCCCTGCCAGTGCTCCTCAAGTGTCAAGCCAATGTCCAGCTGGCGGGTTGCGTCGTGATTGGCCGGCGTGAATACCAGGTCAGGAGGCGGATACCGCGCCTGGCTCTTGAACGGAATGATCATCGGATCCGAGAGCCAGTCTCCCCCGAATTCCCGTTCCACCGTCCGGCCGCGGACGGAGAACTGCAGTTGCTGCTGGTGGACTCCATGCGTGAATACGCGCGCCAAGCGAAATTCGCCGGAGGTCGACTGGTTGAGTACGGCCGGGGCGGCGTCCATGACAGCCTCCGCATACTCCTGCGGCAGCAGCGTCATGTAGGGGTCGTAGCCGAGCGGATCGTCCTCGCGCGAGTGAAACACACCGGCCGCCAGGCTCCAGTGATCCCCGAGCGCGCTTCTGGCAATCACCCCGAAGTTGATCTGGCTCCAGCCCCACGTGGTCCAGTCCTGCACACCCAGGTCGGGGCTGCGAAACTGTGGTAGCGGGATCGTGCCATCGGTGTAGACCACCGGCAGGATCTGGCGCGCCCCGCCGCCGGTGAATGCCCAGAATGGGATGATCTCGGCGGCACGCGTTGGTTGCCAGCGCAGGGTGCTCCCCAGTACCACGGCGTGCGACTCGCGGGCGACGTCTTCCATGAAATTCCTGCGGTAGCCGGCGCACACATCCACAGCGAGCCTGTCCTTCACCACTGGCAGCTGCGCCTCCAGATCCACGGTCGCAGCATCAAAGGGCCCGCGCGTAAGCAGCGCGCTGAACAGGGTCTTGTTACCGGGCATGCGCAGGCTCCAGTCGGCGATGCCGGTCGGGGCAGGGAAGCTGTAAGACTGGGCGGCGATGCCGACCCGCATGGTCACCGCGCTGGCCATGCAGCCGTTGATCTCGAAGGTCTGCTGGTCGAAGTAGAGACCCTCGATGCGCACGTTCCCGGCTTGACGGGGACTGAAGCCCCGGGCGTTTTCCGGTGAGTACAGGCCCACCGCCTGGGTGCCGACCGTATTGCCGAAGGCATCCTGCGCGGCCGTCACTGCGTTCTCATCCGCACGCTGCGCAAGAGCTACGCCGGGCAGGGCAAAGGAGGCCACCAACAACGGCCCCCAAAATGCTCTTGGGCGACTCAAGTACGCCTAGCCCAGAACCCGCCGTTCACGGACCCACCACTGTTGCCCCCGCCCTCGCAAACGCCCCGAATCGGTCGTATTTTCGATCACCAGCGGCACTCAAAGGAAGATATGTCCAATCGCTCTTCGAACTGACTGAGAACCGCAGTATCCTCGGTCGCGAATGACGCAGACGGGCGCAGCGGGCAAAGAGTGTCCAGCCTGTCGGGGAAGCGTCGGAAGCGGGGAAGCGTAATGGACTACCGAGTTGAAGAAATTCAGCCGGACGTCTGGCGCGTCGAAGTTCGGGGCACGATCCGGATCATTCGGCGAGTGCTCGACAGCCGGACGTTCATGCCCTGGGATATCTCTTCTGGCGAAGGCCAGCGACTGTGGTCCGCGCCGTCGCTTGATTCCGCCTTTCGCTGGGTCCAGGCCCGGACCGGGCTTCCCACAGAGGTACTTCTGGCCGAAGGGTTGCTCGAACAGACGGGATCGCGAACGGGACTGATGCCGGTGTTATCTGGGGACCTGGCCGAGCAGGGCGATTCGCGCCAGGATGCCGAGAGCGCTTAGCTCCGCGCTGAATAAGACTCCCGCAGCTGGTCTGCGTAACGGTATCGGCGTCGGGCCAGTTAATGGCCTGCACCACTGGACTGGGAAGGCACTGCCCCCTTCGGGGAACTCAGGCAGACCGTCGGATCAAGCCGTCGTAGTGGGTGAGATCCAGCGGGGGTAGCGCTGGTGTCGATTCTAGGGCAAGCACGCGGTCCCGATACCTCTGTAGGCAGGCGTTTCGCTCAACATCTCCCAGCCTCGCCGGCGCGTAGACCACAAACGGTTCCAAGATGCTGAACCCGACGAACGCCAGGATCCCGTGATGGATCGGGCGTAAGGCGATGTCGACCGGGCCATAGGCGCCTAGATCCGAATACATGCGGGCGGACCCGCCGACCGTCACGGAGCACATGGCGCGTTTGCCGCGAAACACGCCGCGCGAGTAGTAACGGCCGCCCCCCTAAGCGCGCCCGACCGCGAACACGCGATCGAACCAGCCGCCGTCACTTTCGCGGATCCGGATGGCTGGCGGGTCGTGATTGCCGGAGGGCCCGGGGTTATAGGGTCGAGCGACTAGCACCAACCCGATGCGCATGTGGTCGCGGCGGGATCAGGACCGGCAGCAGAAGGCGCCTATGATGCATCAAGACGCTTGACGTAGAAGATATTTGCGTGGCCGACAGGATGATTCTCAATCTGCGCGACTGGCTCGTAACCTCTGCGGACATAAAAGGCCGGCGCCTGAAAACTGTGGGATGCGAGCAGCGCCAGACAGCAACCTTTGGCCAGTGCGTGATGCTCGACCGCGCATAGCAGCTCGGTGCCGATCCCCCGGCCACGCAGACGCTCGGCGACCCAAAGGTATGTGACGTAGCAGCAACCGCCCCAGGTATACCCCGAGATACCCGCATCGATGACTCCGGATTCATCTCGCTGGGTCGCACAGAACGATTCGCCATCGTGATATCCGGTCGTGGTAGCGTTGTATTCGTGGATGCGTTGCGCCAGGAAGTTCTCGACTTCCAGTGCGTCGCCGGTGCGGAGTGTTATTCGAGTCATTGCATGTTCTGCGGTGGCCGCAGGCTAAACCTGCCGTTCAGAGACTCGCACCATACTCACCTGCGTCGGCCGACTCCGCGGTTCAGTGGGGCGCCACGGATTCTGCGGATGGCTCAAGGCGCTTTCCCTGCGCGTAGTCAATGATGTGCTTGGCTTCGCCGGCGGGCGCCCAAATCAGCAGGACTTTGGCATCCTGGCCCTTCGGGACGAGGTGACGAACCTGGTCACCAGGCCTGACGACGCCGACCATACCGGGCTTCAAGAGATAGTAGTGGCCGTTGACTTCGTGACCGAAGGTCCCGGAGAGGACATAAATGATCTCGAGCGACCCGTGGGTATGGCTCCGTACAATGGTTCCTGCTTTAAGAGTCAGCTCGGCCAGCTCAAGTTCTTTGCCTCCTAGGTTGGATTCGTCAACGAGAACCCTCCACAGCTCGCCGGAGCCGCGCAGATCCAGGACTCCCTGGGTTGCGTAAGCGTAGGCTGGCGTTCCATTGATTTGCTTCCCGGTTAGCACCTGGGCAGCGGCGATCGCCGTGGCTACGGACGCGAAGATTAAGAAATGCAATTGCCGAACGCGACGACGGGGCGCTTTCATGGATGACTGCTCGTAGTAGCGGGTATTTAGGATACCGCTCGGATGCTCCTTCGGGCAGCGGTTTTTGCAGCCGCTGTCCGCGGCTGCGCACACTTCAGACCGGTAAGGCCAGCAAGCAGTCGATTCGCGAGACAGTACACGGCACTTGCGGCGGCCAGCGTACTCAGGGTGCGTCGAGATGCTGACTGATTTGCGGGAATCCTCCGCCAGGGATCGGGAAGCGTCTTAGCCCTTGCGAATTAGGACGGTGCAGTTGCGCGAAGAGAATCTCGAGTAATGGCTCAAAGGCACCGCTAACTCCCTCTCGTGGATTTCGAACGTTCGTGGTGCCATACCGCGCGCTGATGTGGACCACCGCAACGAAGGGAGAAGGCGATGACAAGCACGCGCGCTGACATTACTTGGCAAGTTGAGATCATCGCGGTGTTGGCTGGACTCCTCGGCGCCACTGCGTCTGCCGCAAATCCTTATCCGCCAAGCCCGATTCTGGCGGGTATCACCTGGAACGAGGCGAGCAAACAGCGTTATGCAGCAGGCAGCGACTTGTGGGACTCGGCTTGGGCGAGTGACGGTAACGTCTATTCCGCTTGGGGAGATGGCTGGGGCTTTGCTGGACGCACCAAAGCCCAGATGGGGTTCACGCAGCTCTCCGGCTACCCGTCTGACCATACCCTGATCGGTATCGACGTTTTCTACGGCATGAACAATCCCCCCGAATGCCCAGGCGATGTGCCGGCCGTTCTGGGTGGCAAGCCCGCCGGCACGGTGGGCCTTCCGAACGGACTTCTCTACAGCTTCCACTCGGCCGGAGCGGATCTCGACGACGGCGGCGACTGCGCCGTCCGGTGGTTAGCCCGCTCGACCGATAATGGGACATCCTGGACGGATCACATTGGCAATCTGCAGTGGCCAGATACGAACGGTTTCGCCCCCTCGGCCGTGCTGCAGTATGGCCGAGCTCAGGCCGGTTCGCTTGCGCCGGATATCACTGGCACTCCCTATCTCTACTTCTATGGAACCAAGAAAAGCCGTCCGGTGTACGAGCAGTATCTGGCGCGAGTTCCGGCGACGGCTCACTCCATTGAGAGCCTAAACGCGTGGCAGTACTACGCGGGCCTTGATGTTTCGGGCAACCCGGTCTGGAACGCATCGAGTGCACCTGCCAGACCCGTCTGGACGGATACCAACAACGGGCAGTGGCTCGAGGTCATGTTCGATCCGGCCGTCGGGCGTTATCTCGCATACAACGATCATGGGACGGCCTGTCAGGGGCAACCCTGCGAACGGCAGGTAAGCTTATTTGACGCCCCGAGTCCATGGGGGCCGTGGACCACCTTCGACTACGAGGAGCAGTTCGACAATCTTGGCTGCGGCGCGAACTGCCTGGGTAACCGCGTCGAGGTCAGCTTCATTTTGTTGCAGAAGTGGCTGAGCGCGGACGGACTCACGCTGTGGCCCGCATATAGTTCCACCGGAACCTACGACTCACTCAATCTCATCGAGGGCACGATGCGATTGGCACCAGGGTCCTCCGTGAAGGGCCTCGCCACCAGCACTGGAACACCGGCAGTCCTCGATCGGCTTGCGCTCTCCAATCCGGGAAACCTCGAATACGTCGACCGCACCTACCGGCTCACGGCCGTACCGAGCCACTACCTCGGTCTTGAGGTCATTCGCCTGGCAAATAACGACAAGTCGGTAGCGGCCAGCGACTACGTCACCTTTACCAGTACGGTCACCCAGAACGTGTGCTTGGGGTGGGATCGGAGCGTTGCGGTACCCACCTGGCTCTCGAGCTGGACCAGGACCGCCGAGCAGCTGACGGGTCACGTCACGCTGCAGGTATACCGCAAGCAAGTTACGGCTGGTCCGGTCCGGATTCCGGGGGCTGCCACACATAACAACAACTACCTGCTACTTATCGGCTGCTAGCGGAGGGACTCGCATGGACGCTACGATGCTCTGAAGGCCGCGGTCCGCGGGCCTAACTCTCGGATTGCAGGAACTTTCTAATGCTCGCAGACCGAGTTCGCGGTTGCGTACTTGGCCGTGTGATCGGGGATGCGTTCGGCGCTCCCCTCGAGGGAGTGAGCGCTCGCCACGCTGCACGGTGCCAGCGGCATCGAGGCGCTCTGGATCGAGAATCTTTCGCACGAGCAGCCATCTCCCAGTGAAATACTCGAGCTGGCTGATCGCGTGAATGCCCTGCGGCCGTCAACGCCTGCGCCCACTGCTTGCGATTTCTTAATCTGAGAGTTGTATCCAGGTCGGCGCGTGATCGCTGGGTCTTTGCCAGCCGCGCACGGCGCGATCCACGCCAGCTGCCAGCAGCCGAGTCTTGGCCGCGCGATTGAGAAGGAGGTGATCGATGCGCAGGCCGGCATCTCGCTCATACGCATTGCGGAAGAAGTCCCAGAACGTGTAGATCGTCTCATCGGGGTGTAGTGCTCGGATCGCATCGATCCATCCTTGCCCGATGAGCCGCGAAAATGCTGCTCGCACCTCGACTCGAAACAGGGCGTCATTCACCCAGCGTTCTGGCTTGTACACATCCCGTTCGGAAGGAATGACGTTGTAGTCACCGGCAAGGATGACTGGCGAGGAGCTGTTTGCGAGCTCGGCGGCATGAGCTATCAACCGCTCCAGCCACTGCAGCTTGTAGTCGAACTTCGGACCGGGTGCCGGGTTGCCGTTGGGAAGGTACAGGCAGCCGACGGTCAGGCCACGCAGGCTACATTCCACGTAGCGGCTGTGAATGTCCTGCGGATCGCCGGGCAAAGCCCGGCGGATCTCCGTGGGCTCACAGCCGCGCGCCAGGATCGCCACGCCGTTCCAGCTCTTTTGTCCATGCCATACGACGCCATATCCGGCGTCGCGGATTTCCCGCTCGGGAAAGTTTTCCTGGGGCGCCTTGAGCTCCTGCAGACAAACAACGTCCGGCTTCGACTCATTCAACCAGCGCAGCAGGTTGCCAAGTCGCGCGCCGATGCCGTTGACGTTGTAAGTGACTATTTTCATTGCAGGCCCGCGTGTCCATTTCCCGCCCTGGGCGACGGCAGGCGCCAAAAGTACAGGATTCGAGCGCTGCATGCTTTCTCGGCCATCCTGCCCGGAAGATTTGACCGCTCCCACCTGTGCGGGCCGTAGCTGCACAACCTTGCCCCGCGCATCGACACCAAAGTCCGCAGACCACCCCCAGCTTGGACGCGCAAAGTGTCCACGGATTGCGAAAATCGGCCCCCCAATCCGGCTTTACCACCGCCTGCGCGCGAGCCACTTGCGCAACTCCTCCAATATGAACATGCCTAGCGCGAAAGGAATAATGACAGCCCAAACCTTTTCTCCAACTGGCGCCGTTCCGAAGAGAGAGTTTCCCAAAGGCGTATCGCTGATCAACAGGAGGAAGGCGATTTCCGATATCACGCCGACAATAATCAGCGCATTGCCGAGCAGCCCGGTTGAAAACACGGATCGGGTTGCGCTTCTGCAGAGAAAGACATTCACGATCTGCATCGCGATAATCGCACTGAGGCATGCGGTAGTGGCTTGGAGGTAAACGGGGTCCGTGGCGGCTAGCTTCTCGCCGTAGTTCCATCCAGCACCGTTGAGCACAAAGAAGAAGGCTGCCATGGCCCCAGCCGCCTCGATCAGCCCGAGGAAGAGATAGGCGCGGAAGGCCAAGGGCCAGTTCATCAGTCGCTCGCCCTGCGGTCGCGGCGGACCGCGCATGATCTGCGGGTCAGGTCGTTCGATACCAAGGCCGAGCGCAGTGAGCGTGTCAGACCCCATGTCGACGGATAGAGCTTGAACGGGTGTCAACGCCAAGGGAATCTTGAAGAGCAGAAAGCCGAGGTAGGGAATCAACTCTGCAACATTGTGGACCAATACGTAAGTCAAGAATTTGCGGATATTTTGGAAAACCGCGCGTCCCTCCTCAACCGCAGTCACGATGCTGGCGAAATTGTCGTCCAGCAGAACCATGTCGGCAGCTTCCTTGGCTACGTCCGTACCCGCGATGCCCATGGCGATGCCGATATCCGCAGCCTTTAGCGCCGGCGCGTCGTTGACGCCATCGCCCGTCACGGCCACGATTTGTTTCTTTTGCCTCAGCGCCTCAACGATAAGCATCTTCTGGGCGGCGACGACCCGCGCGAAGATCACCTCTTCCGTGTCTAAGGCAAGCTGGAGCTGAATGACCGAGAAGCGTGCCAGCTGCTCGCCGGTGATGATCGTGGGATTGTCCGACTTGACCAGCCCAATCTCTCGGGCGATCGCCGCAGCGGTCCAAGGGTGGTCGCCGGTTACCATGATGACCTTGATGCCGGCTTCCTGGCACCTACGCAGCGCCTGCGGTACGTCGGACCTCGGCGGATCTTCCAGTCCTACCAGTCCGGTAAATACCATGTCCTCCTCGAGCCGCTCCCGGTCATAACCCATCGCCAGATTCCGATACGCAAAGGCCAGCACCCGCAGGCCCTGCTGCGCCATCGCATTCTGCGCCAGCACAATGCTCGCCTTTGCCTCATCGCTCAGTGGCTCAGCCTTGCCATCACCGAGAATGTGTCGGCAAAGGGGAAGCACCGACTCGGGCGCACCCTTGCAATAGAGTGCAGGACCTTCGGGTCCTTGGTGCACCGTGGACATTCGCATGCGGTCGGCGTCAAACGGGATCTCATCCAGCCGAGGGTAGACTGGAAGATGGGAAACGAAGTGCCGCGCCATCTCCAGCAGCGCGACTTCCATCGAATCGCCCAGGAAGGCCGGCATTCCCTGAGTTACCGTTTCCTTCACCTCATGACACGTCCATGCCGTCAAAAAGAACGGCCGGTGAAGGTCTGCAAGGCCCGGCTTCAGCTCTGCGTCAGAAGGGCAATACAACTGTCCGCCTAGATAGAGTCGCTGCACCGTCATGCGGTTCTGCGTCAGCGTACCGGTCTTGTCGGTGCAAATGACCGTCGTGGACCCGAGCGTCTCGACCGACGGCAGGTAGCGGATGAGGACGTTGCGCTTTGCCATGCGCTGGGTGGCCAACACGAGCGCCAGGGTCAACGTGGGGAGCAGCCCTTCCGGCACCATCGCGACGATGATGCCGATGGCGAAAATGAAGTCCTTCCAGAGAGGGATGCCGATCCTCCAGCCGAGCGAGAAGAACACGAGACTAATCAGCACCGACAGCATTGCGGTCAAGCGGGCTAAGTGCGCGATCTCCTTGCGTAACGGTGAGACCTCCTCGTCGGCCGTTTGGGTGAGATGAGCGATCTTCCCGAACTCGGTCTGCATCCCCGTGGCAAAGACGACCGCCTTGGCCTGACCGCTTGCCATCGAGGTGCCGGCTAGCACGATATTCCTGGCGTCGATCAAGCTGTCAGCTTTGGAGGCGCCGGCCTCTCGCGCTTTCGGTAGGGACTCACCGGTGACGGCCGCGTTATTGACGCGTACGCTGAACGCCTCGATCAGCCGGCAGTCTGCGGGAACGTTATCGCCCTGTTCCAAAAGGACGATATCCCCTGGCACCAATTGCGCTGCAGGCACCCGCATGACTTTGCCATCGCGCAAGACTTGCGCCTGTTGCGGCAGGAGTCTCCGTAACGCCGCAAGTGTTTGTTCAACGCGATACTCCTGCCAGAAGGAGAACAGTCCACTCACCAAAATGACCATCACAATGGCATAGCCGACTTTCGCCATGCCTTCGCCTGGCACGTTCCATGCAGCAAAAAAAGCCAGCCCTGCGGCGAGCCAAAGCAGCAGCGAAAAGACGGTTGTGAATTCCTTCAGGAACCGCAGCCACCAAGGCACGCCAGCTACTTTCTCCACCTCGTTGAGGCCGAATTCGCGCAGGCGCCGGTCGACTTCGAGGCGGCTCAGCCCTGTCAGAGCGCTGTTCAAGCTCGCGACGGCCTCGAGCACGGACAGTTGATGAATTCTCACGGATATTTCGCTGTCAGATACTTTTCTTCATTCCGGCCGCAACTCAATTATCGCCCTCAAACAGCAAAGCTCGTCAACGCAATGGTATGCGTACAGAAGGCCTGTGTAAGTTTTGGGTTAAGTGTCCCGGTGTGTTTCCACGAGACTCGCGCGCACGCGTGCCGCGAAATCGGCAGCGCCCAATTCCACCGCCCGGGGGGCTGGAACACCCTAGCCACTCCGTTCCGTCGAAGGCGAGCGCCGTCACGAACAATACGAAGGACCTCGGGTTTGCCGACTGTTGCGTCCCCTGCGCCTTGAAAAGCTGCGGCAAGGAAGCCCGCATATACCGAGACGGTGCGGGCAAGTACGTATAGAAACGGTCAGGAAGAGGTAATCTATTATCGGGTCTACGTGGACGCCGATCAGAATGCTGCCCGGCAGTAGCCGTCGAAGGCATCGGGATATGCACTTTGACGCTGACAAG